>JADGMW010000148.1_pt1 | contig 44185 bp, 38 predicted proteins | sample 8641801 | NCBI WGS metagenome assembly JADGMW01 (sample SAMN16272018, study PRJNA661076) | feces metagenome | isolation source: fecal sample from diarrhoea affected cattle A | host: Bos taurus | place: South Africa: Lokaleng Village, Mahikeng | collected 2019-09
CCGATTTCCGCGACTACGCCGTCCGCATCGGCACACCCGGAAACGAGACCGCCGAAGCGACCCGGGTGCTCGGCGACTTCCTCCGCGACGTGATGGTGCGCAATCCGAGCACCTTCCGGATGTTCGCGCCGGACGAGAACAATTCGAACCGGCTCAACGCCGTTCTCGAGGCCACCGACCGGACCTGGAATGCCCGGACGGTGCCGGGAGACGACCATCTCGCGCCCGACGGACGCGTAATGGAAGTGCTCTCCGAACACATGTGCCAGGGCTGGCTCGAGGGCTACCTGCTCACCGGACGGCACGGGCTCTTCTCCTGCTACGAGGCATTCGTCCACGTCGTGGATTCGATGTTCAACCAGCACGCGAAGTGGCTGCGCACCACCAACCGCATCGAGTGGCGCAAACCGATCCCGTCGCTCAATTACCTGCTGACCTCACACGTGTGGCGGCAGGACCACAACGGCTTCTCCCATCAGGACCCCGGCTTCATCGACCACGTCGTCAACAAGAAAGCCGAAGTCATCAGGGTCTATCTGCCGCCGGACGCCAACACCCTGTTGTCCGTCGCCGATCATTGCCTCCGCAGCCGCCAGTACGTCAACGTGATCGTCGCGGGCAAGCAACCGGAATTGCAGTACCTCGACATGGATGCGGCCGTCACCCACTGCACCAAGGGAATCGGCATCTGGGAGTGGGCTTCGACCGACGACGGCGCGGAACCGGATGTGGTTCTCGGATGCGCCGGAGACGTACCCACGAAGGAAACGCTCGCGGCGGTCGACATTCTTCTCGGATACTTCCCGGACCTGAAGATCCGCGTCGTCAACGTCGTCGATCTCATGAGATTGCAAGACGACCGGGAACATCCCCACGGTCTGCCCGGCGCCGACTTCGATGCCCTGTTCACCACCGACAAGCCGGTCATCTTCGCCTACCACGGATACCCGTGGCTGATTCACCGCCTCACCTACCGCCGCGCCAACCACGACAACATCCACGTGCGCGGTTATATCGAGGAAGGCACCACCACGACACCGTTCGATATGTGCGTCCTCAACCGGATCGACCGATTCCATCTCGCGAAGGACGTCATCGACCGGGTGGACCGCATCCGTCCCATCGCCGGTCACGCCCGCGAACACCTGCTGAACACGCTGGCCGAGCATCACCGCTACATCCGCACCCACGGTGAAGACATGCCGGAGGTCACCCAGTGGACATGGCGCGGGACGGACGCCGCACGATTCTCGTCGTGAGCCGCAGTCCCGCGGGCCCCGTTCAGGCGAGATCTGTTTCCGGACGCCGCAAGACGGGCTCACCGCGGACGAGACGGGCGATGTCGACCTGGTCGAGCGAGGTGACCACGAGGTCGGCACCGGCCTCGGCGAGGCCGACCTCGTCGTCCGCGCGCGCGACCCCGATCGAGAGCATGTGTCCGGCTTCGGCGGCTTCGATTCCGCTCACCGCGTCTTCGACGACCACACATGCTTCCGCCGGGACACCGAGTTCGGCGGCCGCAGTGACAAATATTTCGGGATCCGGCTTCCCGCGGGCGAAATCGCGACCGGACAGGTCTGCGTCGAACATGTCGCTCAGCGTGGCGCCCTCGTCGATCGAGGCGGTATCGAGACCCTCGTCCCGCGCGAACACGTCCATCCGGACGGCCCGCAGGAACCGGAACGCGTTTTTCGACGACGACGCCGCGGCGAGGGGGACCCCAGCGGCCCGCATCGCGAGCACGAACCGCAAGGCATCCGGGTACGCCCGGAACCTGCCGTCGTCGATCAAGCGGATCAACAGATCCTGCTTGCGATCCGCATAGGTGCGGAGGTGTTCGTCGTCATCCGGGATCCCGAAGTACCGCAACGCGGCACCGGCGCCCTCCATGCGCGGCCGGCCCGACATCACCTCCTGGTACACCAGGGGAGTGAACGCGTCTTCCGACCACGAACTGCGGTCCCGGATCGGAGCCCATTCGCCGAGCATCAGGTCGCGGAGGCTCTCCCGCCACGCGTGCTCGTGGGGTGAATCGACGAGCACCCCGTCGACATCGAAGATCGCGCCGCGCAGTCCGTGCTCGCTCATCGTCGCTCCCGTCGTCCGGTCAGGCCGGTAGCTCGTGGCGATCCGGTGCCGCCGGCACCGGCGGAATATGGAACACGTGCGACGCGCCCGCCCCGAGTTCGACGATGTTGTCGGCGACGCCCACCCGCACCGGCACCCGGAAACCTTCGACCTCCGCGAGGACGGTCAACTTGTCGCCGACGATGCGCACGCGCAGGGGAGTGCCGCGATACCGCATCGAGAACGACACCCCGTCGAGCCGGTCCATCAGGCGAGGGCGGAACATCAGCGCGCCACCGTAGATACGGGCGCCGACGTAGTAGCGCTGCACCAGGTCCAGCGTTCCGGCCATCACCCCCATGTGGATGCCTTCTTTGGTGGTGCCGCCCTGCAGGTCGCTCACATCGCTCTCGAGCGCCACCATGAACCGCTCCCACGACGACTCCGGATCGAACGCCGCCAGCACGCCGGCGTAGGTGAGGAAACTCAGCGTCGACCCGTGTGAAGTCCGCTGGTCGTAGTACTCGACCGTCCGCACAGCGAGTGCGCGGTCGACGTCGTAGCCGAGTCGCGCGAACAACGGTTGCAACTCGTTGAAGTCGAACAGGAAGAACAACATCACCGCGTCGGCCTGCTTGGAGACCTTGTACCGGTTCGGGTCCTTGCCCTCCGCCCGCAGGATGCGGTCCATCCGCTGGATGTTGCCGTACTTCTGCCGGTAGTGGTCCCAGTCGAGTTCCTCGAGGTCTTCGTATCCCTCGAACTGACTGATCACCCCGTCGTGGAACGGCACGTACATCTTGGTGGTCATCTCCGACCACGTCTCCAGCTCCTCGTCGGTCACGCGCAAGCGGGCGCGCAGCGCGGTCTGGCGACTCGCGGACAGGCGTTCGAGCACGTCGAGTGCTTTTCCGGCGATCCACGCGACCATGACGTTGGTGTAGGCGTTGTTGTTCAGTCCCGCTGCCTCGACGTCCGGGTATCGCTCGTGAAATTCGTCGGGCCCCATCACGCCGTGGATTTCGTAGCGGTCCCGTTCGGGGTTGTACCGGGCGATGGACGACCAGAACCGTGCGATCTCGAGCATCAACTCGGCGCCGAAATCGGCGAGGAAATCGAAGTCGTCGGTCGCCTGGTAGTACCGCCACACGTTGTAGAAAATCGCTGCGCTCACATGGCGCTGGTTGCGGCTCAGGTCCGGATCCCACTGTCCCGACAGGGGATTGAGGTGAACGGTCTGGGTTTCCTCGGTGCCGTCGCTACCGCTCTGCCAGGGGAACATCGCACCGTCGTACCCGGCGTCCCGCGCCGCGGCCTGGGCCTCACCCAACCGGCGGTACCGGTAGCCGATCAGGCCTCGTGTCACGTCGGGCATGCGCAGGTCGAGGAACGGATAGACGTACAACTCGTCCCAGAACACATGCCCGCGATACGCCTCGCCGTTGAGCCCGCGCGCCGGCACGCCGGCATCGTGCCGCGCGGTGTGCCGCGAACAGACCTGCAGCACGTGCGCGACGTGCAACCGCAGCAACATCTGGACGCGGGGTTCACGGGGCACCCGGATATCGCAGATGTCCCACAGTTCGTCCCATGCGGCCTCGTGCTCGGCGTAGGCCTCGTCGAAGCCCGGATACCGCACCACGTGGCGTCCGGCCGCGGCGAGGGGCTCGGTGATCGCGTCGTCGCGGGCGGTGAACATCGCCACGAGTTTCTCGACCCGCACGGGCGTGCCCTGGGTGACATCGAACGCCAGCACCTGCTGGATGTAGTCCTCCATCTGGTACAGGTCGCGCTCGACGTCGAGGCAGTCCTGCTCGCCTTCGTAGAAGACCTGCGTGCGGGCAGCCTGCGCGATGTAGATGTCGGATTGCCGTGTCTGCACCTTCAGGGCGATCGTGTCGGCGCTGAAGGTTCGGGGGGAGACCGGATCGAGGTGGCGACCCTCGAGTTCGCGGTAGCGCGCGACCGCTCGGTTGGTCATGCGTCCGTCGAGCGCCGACACCAATTCGATGCGGCCGGACCAGTTCTCGGGGGTGATGGTCCAGGACAGGCCGCTCTGGTGCCGGTGCGCCATACTCACGAAGCGCCGGCTGTGCAGGGTGGTTTCACGGCCCTTCCGGTCCCGGAACCGGATCTTGCGCATCACGGTGGCGGTGCGGATGTCGTAGATGTGCCGGTACGACAGGATTTCGACGTTCGACAGCCGGATCGCGTCTTCGCCCTCGATGCGCATTTTCAGCACCAGCCAGTTGGGGAGGTTGACCAGATCCTCGTTGAGGACGGGGCGACCCCCCATGATGGTGGTCTCACGGTTGTAGCAGCCGTGGGAGTACGTGCCGGGATAGTGGACTTCGCCCATGTCCTCCCACTCCGCCGTGCCCCGCGTGCAGAAGTATCCGTTGCCGGTGGACGTCATCGCCTCGCGGAGTCCTTCTTCGTCCGCATCGAAGGTGGTGTATTCGAGAGTGAACTCCGGGTCGGACACGCTTACCTCCAGGGCGAGTAGCGGTGGGCGACGGATCAGCGGGCCAGGCCGGTCAGGAACTTCTCGACGTCCTGCACCGAGTCGAGCACGAAATCGGCGGCCGTGGTGCGGCCCGCCATCTCCGGGTCGTCGGGACGGCCTACGAGGATGCCGATACCCCGGCCGCGCAGGGCCCGGAACGCGCTTTCGTCGGTGATGTCGTCGCCGAGATAGAGCGGAACGATGTCGTCGGAGTCGAGCCCGAGAACGTCGATGAGGTGCAGGACGGCTTTGCCCTTGTTCCAGTCGATCGCCGGGGTGAACTCGTAGACCATCTTCCCCGGGACCAGAGTCAGACGATCGCTGTTCCGGTCGCGCAATTCGTGGATGATCTCGTCGACGCGGGCGCGGGTATCCGGTGCGGCCTGCCGGTAGTGCACGGCGACCGACGCGTGTTTGGCTTCGATGGTGACACCGTCGAGACCGTGGAGCCTCTCACGCAGGGTGGCGGTCGTTTCCGCGATCAGGTCCGTGAAGTCGGTGAGCGCCTCGTGCACCACCGGCCCCTGCTCGGGACTCCAGATGTCGAACCCGTGGCTTCCGGCGACGATCAGGTCGTCGACGCCCATCAGTTGCTGCACGACCTGGCGGTCGCGCCCGGTGACGATGCACACCGAGCACCGGTCCGCCAGATCGAGCACGGTCCGGCGCATGCTGTCGGACCAGACCGCGTCCTCGGGGCGGGGAACGATGGGCGTGAGTACGCCGTCGTAATCCAGGAACACTGCCGGCCGGCGGCCCTCCAAACGCTGCCGCAATGCTTCAGAGCCGAGGGCCGGGGGCAGATCTCCCACGGTCGACACCGTTTCCATGTCGTCCGTACCTCCTGCAGTCGGGGTCGTCGTCAACGGGTCACGGCTCCGGGCGGTACCTGTCCGCCGGGGGCCGCCCTCCCCGAACCGTACACCTCACGGACTTGCGTCCGGAGGCATTGGAAGGGGCGCGATCCGCCGTCAGCGGATCGGACGCCGCCACCGGGCGTCGTCGGCGGTCAGTTGCGTGACCAGGTGCTCCGACGCGTCGGCATTGCGGAACGGGCCGGCGAGCAGATCGGCGTAGACGTGGGACGGTGCGACGTACCGCAATCCTCCGCGACGGTCCATGCGATCGAACACGACGGGCGACCAGGGGATCGCGACGACGACGTCGCCTCCCCGGTCCACCGGGCGCAGACCGAGGACGGCCGCGAACTCGTCCGGATCGTCGGCGTAGACCTCGAGGAGCGCCGGTTCGGCGTAGTCGGTCGCTCCTACTCCGGTGAGCGCGTAGGGGATATCGACGTGCTCGGCGAGCCGGTTGCGGATTGCTGCCACGCCGTCCGGCGCCGCGAAACGGCGGATCGGGCAGACCTTCCGGTCGTCGGCCCACGCACGCAGCATCGGCTCCCACCGCACTTCGGTGATGGCACCGCGGGGAATGCGGCGGATGAGTTCGCGTTCGACCAGGACCTCGACGACGCGGTAGGTGGCGCCGGTCGACGCTCCCGACAGCTTGATCAGCTCGGGAACGGTGATCTCGCCCTCGTGGTCCGCCAGCGCGCGGACCACCCGATCGGACGGTTCACCGGTGAGGACTCCGGAGGGTCTGCCCGGGCCACGCCACGGATCGGCGTCGGCGCCGCGGTTACGCACCCAGATGGCCGGGCGTGCCGCCACGAGGGCGAGGTTGCCGGTGGCGTCGGCATAGGAGATGCCGTGCTGGTCGAGCTGGCGACGGACCGGATCGGACAAATAGTGGGCACAGACGAATCCCCGGTCGGATTCGGTCAATTCGGCCGTGATGCGCGCGACGTCACCGCTGAGCACTCCGCGCGAAGGTATGACCGCGAAGGACACCGACTCGCCGTCCGGTGCGGTGACGAGGAGCCGGCGGGGCGCCTCGGGGGAGCGGGACCGGTCGGCGCTCAGACTCCATCCGAGCGGCAGGCAGGCTTCGAGACCCGCGGCGGCGCGCCGGTAGATGTCGATGTGGCGTTCGGGGCGCGGCCCGGCCGGATTCTCGACGGTGGCCAGGGAGTCCAGTTGTGTCACATCCACCACAGTAGTCACTCTGTGCACGACGGAAAAGGCTTTTTCTCGAATTTCCGATGCGGCGGTCCACCCGGTGCCCTCGACGAAGACGAACAATCCATGCGCTAGCGTCTTTCGCATGACTGACAGCGCCGGCCGGATCGCATTCATCCAGGCCACATGGCATCGCAACATCGTCGACCAGGCCAAGGCCGGGTTCACCGACGAGATCGTCTCGCTCGGATGGTCCGCCGAGAACATCGACTACTTCGAGGTCCCCGGGGCGTTCGAGATCCCCCTGCACGCCGCACGTCTGGCGCGCACCGGCCGGTACGCCGGCATCGTCGCCGCGGGACTGGTCGTCGACGGCGGGATCTACCGCCACGACTTCGTGGCCACCGCCGTCATCGACGGCTTGATGCGCGTGCAGCTCGACACCGATGTACCGGTGTTCTCCGTCGTGCTCACTCCGCATCACTTCCACGAGCACGACGAGCACGTCTCGTACTACACCCGCCACTTCGTGACGAAGGGCGCCGAAGCGGCTCGCGCACTAGATGCCACCGTCACGTCGCTGCGCGCGTTGCCGACCGCGGACTGATCCGCGGCCGGCAACGCGTCGGGCATTTACCGCACCGGTCGCTGCGTCTCACTCTCGATGACGGGACTGTCGGCGACGGGAGAGACAGCGGGGGTGGACTCGGTGCGATTCCGGTAGGCGGCCCGGGCGTTCTCGTCCGATTCGAGAACGACGGACTGCAGTCCGAACGCGCCGGAGATCCGGTGCCGGGCCGCCTCCGGCATCAAACGCAGGACGGCGAGGATGGCGCCCGCGGTCCGGGGCACGTAACGCAGACCCGGACGTCCCGAGCCGATCACCGCGGTGATCGCCTGGGCGACATCCTCGGGACCCACCATCGCGACGCGCTGGATCAACGCGTTGGGCTTGATGCCCGCGATCAGTTCGGTGCGTACGAATCCCGGCGCGATCGTCGAGACCGTGACGCCGGAACCGGCGAGTTCCTGCCGCAGCACGGAGCCCAGACCGATCACCGCATGCTTGGTGGCCGAGTACACGGCGATCCCCGGTGCGCCCTCGATGCCGACGATGGACCCGAGGTTGACGATGTGACCGTGCCCCTGCTCGGTGAAGCGCGCGGCCGCGAGTTTGCAGCCGATGATCACGCCCCGCACGTTGATGTCGATCTGGCGGTCGGACACCGCGTCGGACTCGTCGAGGAACCGTCCGGTCGGCATGATGCCGGCGTTGTTGACCACGACGTCGAGTCCGCCGAGTTCGATTGCGGCGAGATCGAGAAACTGCTCGAACGAGCCGCGGTCGGTGACGTCGAGTGGCAACCCGAGGACGGTCGAACCGAATCGTGCGGTCAGCGCGGCAGCCGTTTCCTCCACCAGGGCCGTATCGATGTCGCCGATGACGACCTGTGCTCCGGCGCGGAGAAGGGCCTCCGCGGTCGATCGTCCGATACCGCGTGCGCCGCCGGTGATCGCGACGCGCTTGCCCTGTGCACCTCGGGTCATGTGTTGCCGTCCTTAACTCTCGAGCGGGTATTGCCGTGTGCTCACGCTAGAAAGCGGATCGCCGCAGATCCATGCCGAAAGCGGCTGTTTCTTGTGAATTTCGGCCACGTGGCCGATGATGGCACGTCGTGACGACCTTGGTCCCTCGCCGTGCCGCGACCAGCGCACGGCTTCTCGTGGACTTCGCCCGGGAACGCGGTATCGACACCCATCTGGTTCTCCGCGGCACCGGACTACCGGCCGAGGGACTCTCGGATCCCACGAGCGAGATCACGGACGAACAGGAACTTGCGCTGATCCGGAATCTGGTGGCGGAACTCGACGATGCTCCAGGGTGCGGGTTCACGCTCGGTGCGTCGTATCAGGCCGCCGTGCACGGCATCTACGGGTACGCGTTGATGAGTTGTGCGACCGTCCGGGAGGGGATCGAGGTGGGAACGCGCTACTTCGACCTCTCGTACGCGTTCTCGCGGGCAACGTTGGCGTACGCCGACGGTGAGGTGCGGTTCTCGCTCGACGATCGTGAGGTGCCGCGCGATGTACGGGGATTCCTTCTCGAACGCGACCTGTCCGGAATCCTGGCGCACTGGACGGCGTTGTGGGGCAACCCGGTCGAGGTGCGGCGGATCGAAGTGAACGAGTCGCTGTTCGGTCGCATCGCACCGATGGTGCGTGAACACGGCTACGAGGTGGTGTCTGTATCCGGGCCGCACACGGTCGTGGTGGACGCGGCGGCGGTGGAACGTCCGATGCCCACCGCCAGCGCGGCCGCGTCGGCGGTGCTGCTCGAAGAGTGCGCAGAACTCCTTCAGCGGCGGCGATTCCGCAGTGGAACCGCATTCCGGGTCCGTGAGATCCTGCTTCGTGCCGCGTCGTCGGGTGCGACGCAACAGCGTGTCGCGGGGGAGTTGGGGCTCAGCGTGCGGACGCTGCGGAGGAGGCTCGAGGAGGAAGGAACGTCGTACCGGGAGGTCGTGGCGGAGACGTACAGCGCGGTGGCCGAAGAACTTCTCGGTGCGGGGCTGTCGGTCGAGCGGGTGGCGCACCGCCTGGGGTATTCCGACGCGTCGAGCTTCACGGTAGCTTTCACGAGGTGGACGGGAACGACTCCGGGCCGGCGGGCCAGGGGAGTGCGTGGATGAAGGATAGGCAGCTTGATCCTTTTCCGGGGGAACGGTATTCGCGGCGGGGAAGGACGACGACATGGGAGTAGGGCGCACCCGACATGCGGGTTCGGCGGAGGACGCGACCCTGGATATTCTGGATCGGACGGAATAAACAAATAACAGAAATATCCGCCATTTCCACCACCAACTCGTCTCGATCCCGCCAGTCACCAACACTTCACGTGACTCGCAGCTACGCCGGGGGTCTGTGGAAGTAGCGGGCGAGCCTGCGATGCCGGTGGGCGAACAGTCCCGCGATCACGCGGTGCGCCACGGCGACGACGATCGGTACACGCGACAGGGGCGCGCGCAACTCGAAGGTGAGGCGATCGTGGACACGGGTTCCGCCGGACGGCAGCGGTTGTAGTTCGCGTTCGTGCTCCCAGCGGCGCAGGAGCACCATGCTGGACTTCTCGTGGAACCGGCGACCGGGTTCGACGGCAGCGACGGTGAGGTCATCGAATTCGACCGGCAGTACCCCGAAGAGCAGGAGCGGTGCACGGCCCAGGCGCACGCCGACCGGCACCTCGTCGATGGACAGGCCCCGGACCGCACGCGGCATGCGCATCGACAGCACGGGAGCGAGTTCGTCGTTGATACCGCCGGGATCTGTGATGCGGGCCCAGACCGCGGGGATCGTGGCGGGAAGGACCGACTCGTGTTCGACGACGACACATCCCACTGTGGGCACCCTTCCCTCGGGGGAAGGACGATAGCAGGAGTGTTACTGCGATCCCGAGAAGGACGAGGACAGCAGGATTCGGCCTTCGCTCACCTGCACCGCGTAGGTGCGTACCGATCCGATCCCGTGCGCGGCGCACGCACCCGTGTCGAACGAGAACGCGTACTGATGCAGCGGGCACACCACACCGGTGTGGTCGATCTGCCCGTCGGCCAACGGCCCTCCCTTGTGCGGGCACACGGCGTCGGTCGCGCGGACCGAACCGTCGGACAACAGGAACACGGCGATCTGCCGCCCGTCGACCGTATAGGTGCGCCCCTCGCCGCGGGTGAGACCCGAGACCGGTCCGAGGTCGACGACGGCATTGTCGTCCACGGCGGTCATCGAACGGGGACCTGGGGGAGGGGCAGCAACGGCAGCGACGGCGCAAACTGCGCGGGAGACTTGGGGTCCGAACGGTCGAGCCAGGGATCACGGTAGCCGGCGACGGCGATCTCGACGCGTTCGTCCAGTCCGGACACGAGGTTCTCCTCGTCTCGAATCAGCAGGTCCTGTAGTCGGTCCAGTCCGATGCGCGGCACGAAGGCGTAGGTCCGCTCGAGCCACTGCGCGTTCTCGCGGTAGTACTGGATGAACCGTCCCGCCACGGAAAGCACCTCGTCGGCGGAGTCCACGGTCGCGAGAAGGTCACCTTTGCGGACGTGTGCACCGGCGGCGCCGCCGACGTAGATATCCCACCGCCCGTCGCCGACGGCGACCACCCCGAGGTCCTTGCACAGCGCCTCGGAACAATTGCGGGGACACCCCGCCACCGCCAGTTTGAGCTTGGCCGGTGTCTCGAGCCCCTGGAAGCGTTCCTCGAGTGCGATACCCAGATTCGTGGAGTCGCCCAGACCGAACCGGCAGAAGTCGCTGCCCACGCAGGTTTTCACAGTGCGGAAACTCTTGCCGTAGGCGAAGCCCGACGGCATATCGAGATCGGCCCAGACCTTCGGCAGGTCCTCCTTCTTGATGCCGAGGAGATCGATCCGCTGACCACCGGTGACCTTCACCATGGGCACCCGGTACTTGTCGGCGACATCGGCGATCCGGCGCAACTGATCCGGTGTGGTCACCCCGCCCTTCATCTGAGGCACCACCGAAAATGTGCCGTCCCGCTGGATATTGGCGTGCACACGGTCGTTGATATAGAGCGCGCCACGCTCGTCGACCCAGTCGGGGCCCCACAGTGTGCGCAACAGCGACGCCAGCGGCATCTTCGCGGAGGCGTCCTCGCGGCCCCCGGTCGCGAGTTTCGCGAACACCTGCGACACCGCGCGCAGGTCGTGCTCGCGGATAGCGGCGATCAGGTCGGGTTTGGTCAGCGGGATGCACGGCACATACCAGTTCGCGGCGGGGTCCTCGGCGAGCGCGCCGCCGGCCGCGCACGCGACGATGTCACCCACGAGCGCCTTGCACGACCCGCAGCCCTTGCCCGCCCGGGTGGTGGCGCAGACGTCCGCGAGGCTGGCCGCTCCGCCGCGGACACAGGCGACGATGTCGCCCTTGGTGACGCCGTTGCAGTTGCACACCTGGGTGCTGTCGGGCAGATCTGCCGCCACGTCGGCGCCCTGGGGCTCTCCGATGTCGAACAGCAGGGCCGCGCGATCCTGGGGGACCTCGATCATTCCGTCGAAGGCCTGTCCGAGCATCGACGCCCGGCCGATGTCGCCGAGCAGCATCGCGCCGATCAGTTGGTCGTCACGCACGACGACGGCCTTGTACACACCGCTGCGCGGGTCGTAGAACTGCACGAACTCGTCGTCTTCACGTTCGGGTCCCTTCACGCCCATCGCGGCGACGTCGATACCGGCGACCTTGAGCTTGGTGGTGGTCCGCGAGCCCTCGTACGCGGCGTGCGGGTCGGTGCCGGTGAGATGCTCGGCGAGCACGACGGCCTGCTCCCACACGGGTGCGACGAGGCCGTACACCTCGCCGCGGTGCTGCACGCATTCCCCGACTGCGTACACGCTCGATTCGCCGTCGCAGCGCAACTGATCGTCGACGACCAGGCCGCGCTCGACGAGAAGACCGCCGGTGCGCGCGAATTCGGTGTTGGGGCGGATACCTGCCGCGACGACCACCATGTCCGCCGGGACGACGGTGTCGTCGGCGAACCGGACCCCGACCACCTCGCCGTGGCCGTCGCGCTCGATGCCGATCGTGCGTGTACCCGTGTGCACGGTGACCCCGAGTTTCTCGATCTCGGTGCGCAGGACGCGGCCGCCGCGCTCGTCGAGTTGCTGGTTCATCAGGTGCCCGGGCGAATGCACGACCGTCACCTCGAGTCCCTGGGTGCGCAACCCGTACGCGGCCTCGAGGCCGAGCAGGCCGCCGCCGACGACCACTGCCGACACGTCGTCGCGGGACTCCGCCATCTGGAGCATGCCGTTGGTATCGGCGAGGGTGCGGAAACCGAACACGCCGCGCCCGAGGCGGCCGTCCGCTTCGCGCAGGCCGTCCATGTTGGGGAAGAAGGTCGACGATCCGGTGGCGACGACGAGCACGTCGTAGCCCGCCACCCGGCCGGATTCACAGGTGACCGTCTTGGCGAACCGGTCGAGGCGGACCGCGCGGTCGCCCGCGAAGAGGGTGATGCCGTGCTCCCGGTACCAGCTCATCGGATTGAGCACGAGATCGTCGTCGTCGGCGGTCGCTTCGCCGGACAGGACGTGCGAGAGCATGATCCGGTTGTAGTTGCCGTACGGCTCGTCGCCGATCATGGTGATGTCGAAGAGGTCTCGTCCACCTCGCGCGAGGATCTCTTCGACGGTGCGTGCACCTGCCATGCCGTTGCCCACGACGAGGAGCCGCCGACGCGGTGTCTCCGGTTGGGGCTGGGTCGATGTCATGCTTCGAGGGTCTGCCGCGTCGGTGACGGATCGGCTGCCGGGGCGTTACATGCCGATCAGGAAGACCTCACCCCGTCCTTGCCGGAACTGTCAGGTCGCGGCGACGCAGGCATCGCGAGCGGGGTGACGACGGCGAGCAGCACCGCGGGCACGAGGAACGCAGCGGTCGGATCCGCCGAGTACACGGGCGTGAGTGCCAGCGGAGCGAACGCGCCACCGCCGAACCGGAAGGCCTGCACCACCGACACCGCGCCGCCGCGGTTGGCTCCGGGATCGCCCAGGACGGCGGCATTGACGCCGACGAGCACGCATTGCGAGGCGACGCCCGCGAGGAACCAGGCGACGGCGACGACCATGAGATTCGTCACCGTACCGACGGTGACCACCAGCACTGCGCCGGCGAAGGCACCGATGAGGACGGTGCGCCGCGCGCCGATCCGGTCGACGAGGATCCCGACGCGCCGGGCGGTGAGGATGCCGGCGAAACCGAGGACGGTGAGCAGGGCACCGCGCTCGGACGGGGTGAGAGCGAACACGTCCTCGGCACGGAAGGCGAGGAGGAAGTTGAGTCCGCCGATCGCGCCCCAGCCGAGCAGCGCCACGATGCCGATGCGGACGATGCGGGGACGCAGCGCGTCGCGAAGCCGGGCGGGTTCGCCGGTGGTGTCGTCGTCGTCGACGGTGCCCGGTAGTCCGATGCACGCGAGCGCCAGTGCGGCGGCGGCGAGCACCACGAACGCCCATCGCCAGTCGATCTCGGCGGCGAGCCCGCCGACGAGCGGCGCGAAGGTCAGCCCGGCGGCTTGCAGGGCACCGAAGAGACCCAGTGCGCGACCGAGCCGATTCTGCGGTGTCAGGGACGCGAGGGCCGCGAGCAGCAGCGGTGTGGTGAAGGCGTTGGCCGCGCCCTGGAGCATGCGGGCACCGAGCAGCACGGTCAGAGTGGGGGCGAGCGCGGCGGCGACGGACACCACCGCGTAGGCGAGGTAGGCGAGGCGGACCGTGCGGGCCCGGCCCCAGCGGGCACCGAGGGTGCCGGAGAACAGCATGGCGGCGGCGAAGACGCCGAGGTAGGCGGTCACGGAGGTGGCCGCGGTGGCGGCCGTGACGCCCAGGTCGGCGCCCATCTCGGGAAGCATCGAGACGACGACGCTGCCGCCGAACGGGCCGAGGAAGCCGCCTGTGTAGAGCGCCGCGCGCGGGAGTGCCGCGCGCAGGGCGCTCACTGGGCGAGTCCGCCGGGACCGCGTCGACGCAGGTAGCGCTCGAATTCGGCGGCGATGGCGTCGCCGTCGATGTTGGAGATGTCGTCGGTGATGTCGGATTCGGCTTCGGCGTCGCCGCGTTCTTCGAGTCCGCGGACGTAGTCGGCGACGTCTTCGTCGTCGTCGGTCATCTCGGTGACGGCCTCTTCCCATTCTTCGGCGAGGACGGGCAGTTCGCCGAGGGGAACTTCGACGTCGAGGATGTCTTCGAGCCGGCGGAGGAGTTCGACGGTGGCTTTGGGGTTGGGCGGGTGCGAGACGTAGTGGGGGACCGCTGCCCAGAAGGACACGGCGGGGATGCCGGCGCGGACGCAGGCGTCCTGGAGGACGCCGGTGATCCCGGTAGGTCCTTCGTAGCGTGATTTTTCGAGGTTGAAGCGTTTGGCGGCTTCGGCGCTGTACGCGGTGCCGGTCACCGGGACGGGCCGGGTGTGGGGGGTGTCGGCGAGCAGGGCGCCGAGAAGGATGACGGTGTGGACGCCGATGTCGTCGATGAGTTCGATGATGGCGTCGCAGAAGCTGCGCCAGCGCATGTTGGGTTCGATGCCGCGCAGCAGCACGATGTCGCGCTCGCTGCCGGGCAGTGCGCAGACGGACAGGCGGGTGGCGGGCCAGTCGAGTTCGCGGCTGACGCCGTCGACGAGCCGGACCTGGGGACGGTTGACCTGGTAGTCGTAGTAGTCCTCGGAGTCCAGTTCGGCGAAGGGTTCGGCGTCCCAGATCAGTTCGAGGTGTTCGACGGCTCCGCTGGCGGCGTCGCCTGCGTCGTTCCATCCTTCGAACGCGGCAACGAGCACCGGATCACGGAGGACGGGTACGTCCTGGTCCGGGGTGTCGGAGTTCTCGCGTGCATTCACTCGTCCAGCCTACGACCCGGGCCGGTTCGTCCGCCCACTAGTCTGGTGGGCATGTCCACCCCATTGCACTCTGTCTTGCTCGATGCGTTGAAGCGGCGCGTTGTCATCGGAGACGGGGCGATGGGCACGATGTTGCAGGCCGCGGATCTTTCGCTCGACGATTTCCGCGGTTTGGAGGGGTGCAACGAGATTCTCAACGAGTCTCGGCCCGATGTGATCCGGGGGATCCATCGGGCGTATTTCGAGGCCGGCGCAGATGTGGTCTCGACGAACACCTTCGGTTGCAACCTGCCCAATCTCGCCGACTACGACATCGCCGACCGCATCCGTGACCTGTCCGAACGGGGCACCCGTCTGGCCCGTGAGGTGGCCGACGAGATGGGCCCGAGCGACGACGGGATGCCCCGGATGGTGATCGGCTCGATGGGGCCGGGCACCAAGCTGCCGAGCTTGGGGCACGCGCCCTACGCGGTGTTGCGGGATGCCTACGCGGAGGCCGCTCTGGGCATGATCGACGGTGGCGCCGATGCGATCCTGGTGGAAACCTGCCAGGACCTGTTGCAGGCGAAGGCCGCGATCGTGGGTAGCCGCCTGGCGATGGAGCAGGCGGGCCGGCGACTGCCGATCGTCACCCATGTCACGGTGGAGACCACGGGCACGATGCTGCTCGGTTCGGAGATCGGTGCGGCGCTGACGGCGCTCGAGCCGCTGGGCATCGACCTGATCGGGCTGAACTGCGCGACCGGCCCGGCGGAGATGAGCGAACACCTGCGGTACCTGACGCAGCACGCACGGATTCCGGTGTCGGTGATGCCGAACGCGGGGCTGCCGGTGCTGGGGCCCAACGGCGCCGAGTACCCGCTGGGTCCGGAGGAACTGGCGTCGGCGTTGGCCGGGTTCGTCGCCGACTACGGGCTCGCGTTCGTCGGCGGGTGCTGTGGCACGACTCCCGAGCATGTCCGGCAGGTGGCCGCGGCGGTGCGTGAGGTGACGCCCGCCCCGCGGACGCCCGTGCCGGAGCCGGGTGTGTCGTCGCTCTACACGGCGGTGCCGTTCGAGCAGGACGCGTCGATCCTGATGGTCGGCGAGCGCACGAACACCAACGGGTCGAAGGCGTTCCGGGAGGCGATGCTCGCCGCGGACTGGCAGAAGTGCCTCGATATCGCGAAGGACCAGATTCGCGACGGCGCGCACATGCTGGACCTGAACGTCGACTATGTGGGACGCGACGGTGCCGCCGACATGGCAGAACTGGCGTCCCGGTTCGCGACGGCCTCGACGTTGCCCATCATGATCGACTCGACGGAGCCGGACGTGATCCAGGCCGGTCTCGAGCACCTCGGTGGCCGGTGCGCGGTGAACTCGGTGAACTACGAGGACGGCGACGGCCCCGGCTCGCGGTTCCAGCGGATCATGCAGCTCGTCGTCACGCACGGCGCGGCCGTGGTCGCGCTGACGATCGACGAGGAGGGTCAGGCCCGTACCGCCGAACACAAGGTGCGGATCGCGGAGCGCCTGATCACCGATCTGACGGAGAACTGGGGGCTCGCGCCGGAAGACATCATCGTCGACGCGTTGACCTTCCCGATCTCGACGGGGCAGGAGGAAGTCCGCCGCGACGCGATCGAGACGATCAGCGCGATCCGCGAACTGCACCGGCGACATCCCGAAATCCACTTCACGCTCGGCATCTCGAATGTGTCGTTCGGTTTGAATCCGGCGGCCCGGCAGGTGCTCAACTCGGTGTTCCTGAACGAGTGCACCGAAGCGGGGCTGGATACGGCGATCGTGCATGCGTCGAAGATCCTGCCGATGGCACGCATCCCGGAGGAGCAGCGGCAGGTCGCGCTGGACCTGGTGTACGACCGTCGCCGCGAGGGATACGACCCCCTGCAGAAGCTGATGGAACTGTTCGAGGGTGTGTCGGCGGCGTCGGCGCGGGAGTCGCGCGCGCAGGAACTGGCGGCGCTGCCGCTGTTCGAACGGCTCGAGCGGCGCATCGTCGACGGCGAGCGCAACGGCCTCGAGGACGATCTGACGGAGGCGATGACGACGACACCGCCGCTGACGATCATCAACGACACGTTGCTGTCGGGGATGAAGACGGTCGGTGAGCTGTTCGGGTCGGGGCAGATGCAGTTGCCGTTCGTGCTGCAGTCCGCCGAGGTGATGAAGACGGCGGTGGCGTTCCTCGAACCCCACATGGAGTCCACCGGCGCCGACGGTAAGGGCCGGATCGTGCTGGCGACCGTCAAGGGCGATGTGCACGACATCGGCAAGAACCTGGTCGACATCATCTTGTCGAACAACGGCTACGAGGTGGTCAACCTCGGGATCAAGCAGCCCATCGCCACGATTCTCGACGCGGCCGTCGACAAGAGAGCCGACGTGATCGGGATGTCCGGTCTGCTGGTGAAGTCGACCGTGGTGATGAAGGAGAACCTCCAGGAACTCAATGCCCGCGGGGTGGCCGAGCAGTTCCCGGTGATGCTCGGCGGCGCGGCACTGACCCGCAGCTATGTGGAGAACGATCTCGCGGAGGTCTACGAGGGTCAGGTGTCGTACGCCCGCGATGCGTTCGAGGGCTTGTCGTTGATGGACAAGGTGATGGCCGTCAAGCGCGGTGAGGCTCCGGCGCCCGACAGCCCGGAGGCGCTGGAAGCTGCCCGGAAGGCCGCCGAGCGCAAGGAGCGGCACGAGCGCAGCAAGCGGATCGCGGAGAAGCGCAAGGCGGCGGAGGCACCGGTGGTGGTGCCTGCGCGCAGCGATGTCGCGGCCGATCTTCCGGTGCCGACCCCGCCGTTCTGGGGTACCCGCGTGGTCAAGGGCATCCCGTTGGCCGACTATGCGTCGCTGATCGACGAGCGCGCGCTGTTCCTCGGACAGTGGGGTCTGCGCGGGCAACGGGGCGGCGACGGCCCGACCTACGAAGAGTTGGTGGAGACCGAAGGCCGGCCGCGGTTGCGGTACTGGCTGGACCGGTTGGCGACCGAGGGGATCTTGCAGCACGCCGCCGTGGTGTACGGCTACTTCCCGGCGGTGTCCGAGGGTGACGACGTGGTGGTACTCACCGAGCCCCGCCCGGACGCGCCGGAGCGGTTCCGGTTCACGTTCCCGCGGCAACAGCGGTCCCGGTTCCTGTGCATCGCCGACTTCGTGCGGTCCCGGGAGGATGCGCTCGCGTCGGGGCAGGTCGATGTGTGGCCGTTCCAGCTGGTGACGATGGGGCAGCCGATCGCCGACTTCGCGAACGAGTTGTTCGCCGCGGACGCGTACCGCGACTATCTGGAGGTGCACGGTATCGGCGTGCAGCTCACCGAGGCGTTGGCGGAGTACTGGCATCGCCGGATCCGGCAGGAACTCGCGTTCGCCGGGGGCGGCACCGCCGCCGACGAGGATCCCGACGAGATCGCCGAGTACTTCAAGCTCGCCTATCGCGGGGCCCGGTTCGCGTTCGGGTACGGCGCGTGCCCGAATCTCGAGGATCGCATCAAGCTCGTCGAGTTGCTCGAGCCCGAACGTATCGGCGTGGAATTGTCGGAGGAATTGCAGTTGCATCCCGAGCAGTCCACCGACGCGTTCGTGCTGCACCACCCGGAGGCCAAGTATTTCAATGTCTGATCAGCTCGAATCCGGTTGCGCTGCACCGTCGATCGGGGCCACCCGACTGCAAGCGGTGCTGTGGGACATGGACGGCACGTTGCTCGAGTCCGAGCAGTTGTGGGACATCGGGATGCGGGAGTTGTCGCTGCATCTCGGTGGCCCGATGAGTGAGGAGACCCGGCGCGCGACGATCGGCGGACCGCTCGACCTGTCGGTGTGGCGAGCGTTCGCCGGTCTCGGTCTCGAACCGACCCCCGACGAGCAGACCGCCGCCGAGGACTGGCTCAACGCGTACATGGCCGGGTTGTTCGCCCAGGGTCTGCGGTGGCGGCCCGGCGCGCAGGCGGCACTCGATGCGGTACGTGCGGCGGGACTGGGCCAGGTGCTGGTGACCAACACCGGCCGCCGGTTGTGCGACGTCGCGCTCGAGACGCTCGGCCGGGACCGCTTCGACCACACGGTGTGCGGTGACGAGGTGCCGGCGGGCAAGCCCGACCCGGCGCCGTACCGGCGGGCCGCGGAGTTGCTCGGGCTCGATCCGGCGCAGTGCCTGGCGATCGAGGATTCCCCGACCGGCGCGACGTCCGCCGAGGCCGCGGGCTGCGCGGTGCTGGTGGTGCCGTCGCTGGTGGAGGTGCCCGGCTCGCCGCGCCGGGTGTTCCGGTCGACGCTCGAGGGGCTGACGGTGGCGGACCTGCGCGAGTTGCACGGGTCGGGATCGCGCTGACATGGCGATTCCCAAGATCGTGTTGTTCTACGCGTTCACGCCGCTGCCCGACCCGGAGGCGATCCGGTTGTGGCAGCACACCCTCGCGTCGTCGCTGGGGCTGACGGGCCGGATCCTGATCTCCGAGCACGGCATCAACGGCACCGTCGGTGGGGACATCGCCGCGGTGAAGCGCTACGTGCGCGGACTGCGCGGCTATCCGGCGTTCAAGGACACCGACGTCAAGTGGTCCGACGGCACCGGCCACGACTTCCCGCGCCTGTCGGTCAAGGTGCGCCCGGAGATCGTGACGTTCGGGGTGCCCCACGAGGTGAAGGTCGACGAACACGGTGTGGTGGGCGGCGGCACCCCGCTCTCGCCACGCGCCGTGCACGAACTGGTGTCCGAGCGCGGCGACGAGGTGGTGTTCTTCGACGGCCGCAACCGGTTCGAGGCGGAGATCGGCCGGTTCCGGAATGCGGTGGTGCCCGAGGTGGAGACCACCCGCGATTTCGTCGCCGAACTCGACAGCGGCCGTTACGACCATCTCAAGTCCCGTCCGGTGGTGACCTATTGCACCGGCGGGGTGCGGTGCGAGGTGTTGTCGGCGTTGATGCGCAACCGCGGTTTCGAAGAGGTGTATCAGCTCGACGGCGGAATCGTGCGCTACGGCGAGACTTTCGGCGACGACGGGCTGTGGGAAGGTTCGCTGTACGTCTTCGACGGCCGCATGAACGTCGAATTCAGCCCGGCCGCAACAGTGTTGGGCCGGTGCACCGAGTGCGGAACGCCGACGTCGCGGTACCGCAACCATCCCGATCGCGACGGCCGCGACCTGACGCTGGTCTGCGCGGGGTGCGTACCGGACCCCGTCGAGGCCTGAGGTGCGCGGAGCCCCGCTGCCGGTGCGGGACGGTCTCGGCCCGGACCGGCTGCGTATGCCCGCCGAGACGGACGCGGCCACCATCGTCGAATTTCTGCAGTCCCGTCACCCGGGGGAGGACTGGCAGGCCCGCGTGAGCGCCGGTGAACTCGTCGACGAGCACGGCCGACCGGTGGACGCCGGCACCCGCTATCAGCCGACCCGGTTCGTGTACTTCTACCGCGACCCGCCGCCGGAGGTGCCGGTGCCGTTTCCGGTGGAGGTGCTGCACCGCGACGAGCGACTGGTGGTGGTGGACAAACCGCACTTCCTGGCGACCATCCCGCGGGGCACCCACATCCGGGAAACGGTGGTCGTGCGGCTGCGCCGGGAGCTGGACCTGCCGCATCTGGTGCCGGTGCACCGGCTCGACCGGATGACCGCCGGTGTGCTGCTGTGCACCACCGACCCGCGCTGGCGGCGGCCGTATCAGGAACTGTTCGAGCGGCAGCTGGTCGTCAAAGAGTACGAGGCGGTCGCCGGATTCCGGCCGGAGCTCGCATTCCCGCAGGTCGTGCGCACCCGCATCGACAAGCAGCACGGTGAGCTGACCGCCGTGCAGAGCTTCACCGCACCGAACTCCGAGACCCGCATCGAACTGCTGGAGCGACACGGAGATCGGGCCCGGTACCGGCTGCACCCCCGCACCGGGCGCACGCACCAGTTGCGTCTGCACCTGACGGCGCTGGGGATCCCGATCGTGGGGGACAACTTCTATCCGGTGTTCCGGCGCCGCGACCCGGACGACTTCACCGATCCGCTGCGGTTGCTGGCACGTGCGCTCGAGTTCCCCGATCCGGTCAGCGGGGCGACGCGGCGGTTCGTCAGCGCCCGGAACCTCGGGTGGTGAGCCGCGCGCCGGGCGCGGTGGTGTCCTGAATTCGGGGGGAGCGGCGCGGCATGAAACAATCAACCCCTGTGAAGACCTTCGATTCCCTGTTCGCCGAGCTGTCCGAACGTGCTGTGACCCGTCCTGAGGGGTCCGGCACCGTCGCCGCGTTGGACGCCGGTGTCCACGCGCAGGGCAAGAAGGTGATCGAGGAGGCCGGCGAGGTATGGATCGCCGCCGAGTACCAGTCCGATGAGGAGCTCTCCGAGGAGATCTCGCAGTTGCTGTACTGGGTGCAGGTTCTGATGGTGGGGCGCGGTCTGAAGCTCGAGGACGTCTACAAGCATCTGTGACGGCCGGCGCCGCCGCTTCGAGGTGGCTGCCGTCCGTGCCCGTGGACCTCGTCGATTCTTCCCTCCCTTTCCGAAAGGACGTTCGTCATGCTGCGCGTCGCAGTTCCCAACAAGGGCTCGTTGTCCGAGTCTGCCGCCGAGATTCTGCAGGAGGCCGGGTACCGGCGCCGCACCGATTCGCGGGATCTGACAGTCATCGATCCCGTCAACGACGTCGAATTCTTCTTCCTGCGCCCGAAGGACATCGCGATCTATGTCGGGTCCGGTGAGCTGGATCTGGGGATCACCGGCCGTGACCTGGCCCTCGATTCGGGTGCGCCCGTCGCGGAGCGGCTCTCGCTCGGGTTCGGGCGGTCCTCGTTCCGGTACGCCGGCCCCAAGGGACGCGACTGGACGGTCGAGGACCTGCACGGGCTGCGGATCGCCACGTCGTACCCGAATCTGGTGCGCCGGGACCTCGAGTCCCGTGGTCTCGACGCGACCGTGATCCGGCTCGACGGGGCGGTGGAGATCTCCATCCAGCTCGGGGTGGCCGACGCGATCGCCGACGTGGTCGGGTCGGGTCGCACGCTGCGGCAGCACGATCTCGTGGCGTTCGGTGACTCGCTGTGCGATTCGGAAGGTGTGCTCATCGAGCGGGAAGGCTCCGATCGTGCCGATCGGGCCCGCAATCAGCTCATCGCCCGGCTCGAAGGCGTGGTCTTCGCGCAGCAGTACGTGATGCTCGACTACGACTGCCCGAAGCACCTGCTCGAGCAGGCGGTGCAGGTCACGCCGGGACTCGAGTCCCCGACGATCTCCCCGCTGGCGAACGACTCGTCGGTCGCGGTGCGGGCCATGGTGCCCCGCAAGGGCCACAACGCGGTGATGGATCGTCTCGCCGAGATCGGGGCGCACGCCATCCTCGCGTCGAACATCCGGTCGTGCCGCGCGATGCGCGCCGCCGAATAGCTCTCCGGAGGAGAACTACCGGCGGGCACATCCCGTCTCTCACCTCAGGTGCGGTCTCGCGATCAGCGGGACCGCACCTGCACGTTCTGGGCGATGCGGCCGAGTGCACCGGCCTCGTCGTAGAGCACCCCGGCGGTCATACCGACGCCGTCGGGACCCACGGACGTCTCGGCGGAGATCCCGACCCAGGTGGGGTCGGGAGCGCGGAACAGGTGCACGGTCAGTTCCGTGTTGAGGAACAGCCAGCGGGTGGGGTCGAGCTTGGAGCCGACACCGTTGGCGACGTCGGCGACGGTCATCAGCCGGTCCAGCCCGGTGGGGGTTTCGCCGTCCACCAGCGGCAGCGGGGCACACACCCACGCCGCGGAGGGGCCCGGCACCCCGAACTCGGTGACGACCCGCCACTCGAGGGTAGAGATGTATCCGCCCGACCACGCCGGGTGACCGACCGAGCCCGCGGGAACGGTGTCGACCGGCGGCAGCGGCGGCTCCGAGGTGCGAGCGACGTCGGGCAGGTCGACGGTCTCGAGCCGCCAGCCGGTGCCCCGCGCGACCGCCCGGGCGGTGCCGTCGGGGGCGGTGGCCCACAGTTCGGCGACGACCAGTTCGATCTTGCGGCCCGGCCGGTCGATCCGGGTGCGCACCTCGAGGTCGGTGAGCGGAACCGGACCGAGCAGGTCGACGGTGATGCGGGTCAGCCGGGTGCCGGGGCGTGGCCGGTGCCGTTCGAGCGCGCGGGCGAGCAACGCGGACGGCGGCGCGCCGTGCTGCAGGTCGGGTCCCCAGGTGCTCACGGTGTGCTCGGTGGGCCGGAAACGTTCGATGCTCACGTCGGGGTCGGCCCCGGGATCGGTGGGGACGGGGACGGGCACGTAGTACGAGGCGGCGCTCACTGCGGGAACTCCTTGTGGGGATGGGACGGCACGGCGCCCGGTGGGAACCGGGCGCCGGATCCGATGATGGCAGTCGCGGCGCCGTGCGGCGCACACCGGGTGCGCCGCCGCCGGTGAGGGCGTGGTCGGTGGGGGGCGTGGTCGGTCGCCGGGCGCGACCTGGCACGCTAGAGACCCGGGACCGGCACCATGCGGGGTCCCGCGCGCCGAGGTCGGCGCGGTGATCGGACGAAGGTGGACACGGTGATGGCAGAAGGCGGACTCGGGCGCAGCGGACCCTTCCAGGTCGGGGACCGGGTGCAGTTGACCGACGCCAAGGGCCGCAAATACACCGTGGTGCTCGAGGCGGGCAAGGAGTTCCACACCCATCGCGGCGGAATCGTGCACGACGCGCTGATCGGCGCGGACGAGGGTTCGGTGGTGACCTCCACGAACGGCACCCCGTATCTGGCGTTGCGACCGCTGCTGGTCGACTACGTGCTCTCGATGCCGCGGGGCGCGCAGGTGATCTATCCGAAGGACGCAGCGCAGATCGTGCACGAGGGTGATGTGTTCCCCGGTGCGCGGGTGCTCGAGGCGGGCGCCGGATCGGGGGCACTGACGTGCTCGCTGCTGCGGGCCGTCGGCCCGGAGGGCACCGTCATCTCGTACGAGGTGCGCGACGACCACGCGGTCCACGCGGTGCGCAATGTGGAGACGTTCTTCGGGGAGCGGCCCGCCAACTGGAATCTGACGCTCGGGGATGTCGCCGACTACGACCTCGAGGCGCACGGACACGTCGACCGGGCGGTGCTGGACATGCTCGCGCCGTGGGATGCGCTGCCGGCGGTGGCCGACGCGCTGGTACCGGGCGGGGTGCTGATCGTGTACGTGGCGACGGTGACGCAGTTGTCGAAGGTGGTCGAGGCGATGCGGGAGCAGGCGTGCTGGACCGAGCCGCGCTCGTGGGAGTCGATCGTGCGGGGCTGGCACGTGGTGGGGTTGGCCGTGCGCCCGGAGCATCGGATGCAGGGGCACACGGCGTTCCTGGTGTCGGCGCGCAAACTCGCCGAGGGCACCGTCACCCCGAAGCCGCAGCGCCGGGCCGGTAAGGGCTGACCCAGCGGCTGCGAGTCCGTCGGGCCGGGAGTCCGACGGGCCGGGGCGCGATTATGCGCAGGTGATCCGGCCCATTTCGAGGATCGAGCAGGCGGCGTCGTCGTCGAGGACCCAGCGCCCGTCGTCGGTGCGGCTGAATTGCAGAGGCATCGGGGCGCCGCCGTGCGGGCCGGCGACCTCGGTGGTCGCGGTGACGGTGTCGTCGTCGACGACGGTGACCTCGCCGACGGTGCCGGTGAGCGGATAGCCGGCGAGCACGCCCGTGAACTGATCGAGTTCGGCGCGGTGCTCGTCGCCGTCCTCGACGACGGCGACGCGGTCGTCGGTGCTTGCGGCGGGGTCGAAGAACACGTCCACCGGCTGCTGCAGGACCGCCGCGTCGACCGGGGCCGCCGCGGTGGCAGTCGTCGTGGTGGCGGTGGTGGTCGCGCTCGTCGCTGTGCTGTCGGTGGTGGTGGTGTCCGACGACGAGTCGGAGCAGGCGGGCAGCAGTGCCACGGCCGCCACCGCGGCGGCGGCCAACAGGGTTCGGGTGGTCACGGAGTGGGTCCTTTCGGGACAAGGGACGAAACAGATAGTTAGGTTAGCCTAACAGCGCTGACCGGGTGCCGGGGAGGTGCCGGTCGAGCACACCGACACCTGTTCGGTACCCGACGATTTCGTGTCGTCGTACACATTCGGCCAACGCCCGGTAGCGTGGAATAACCACATGGAGGGAGTCGCTCATGAACTCACAGAATCCGGATGCGGTTGCGGCGGCACGGGAGATCGAAGAGATGCGCGCGGAGGTTGCCACGCTGCGCCGCATGCTCGCCGAACCGTCCGATCGGGTACGCGACCTCGAAGCCCGCCTCGAGTCCCTCACCGTGCGCAACGGCAAGCTGCTCGAGACCCTCAAGGACGCCCGCCAGCAGTTGATCACGCTGCGGGAGGAAGTCGACCGGCTCGGACAGCCGCCCAGCGGCTACGGAGTGATGCTCGAGACCTACGACGACCACACCGTCGACGTGTTCACCTCGGGCCGCAAGATGCGGGTGGCGGTGTCGCCGAATCTCGAACTCGACGACTTCCGTCCCGGGCAGACCGTACGGCTCAACGAAGCTCTGACCATCGTCGAAGCAGGCGAGTTCGAGCGCGTCGGCGAGATCACCACCTTGCGCGAACTGCTCGACGACGGGCGCCGCGCGCTGGTGGTCGGGCACGCCGACGAGGAACGCGTCGTGTGGCTGGCCGCGCCCCTGGCCGCCGCGGCGGCCCGCACCCTCGACCCGGCGAGCACCTCGAACACCGACGAGACCGACGGGCCGGACAACTTCAAGCTGCGGCCGGGCGACTCCCTGCTGGTCGACAGCAAGGCCGGGTACGCCTTCGAACGCGTACCGAAGGCCGAGGTAGAAGACCTGGTGCTCGAGGAGGTGCCGGACGTCGACTACGGCGACATCGGTGGCCTGGGCCGGCAGATCGAGCAGATCCGCGACGCGGTGGAACTGCCGTTCCTGCACAAGGACCTGTTCCACGAGTACGCGCTGCGGCCCCCGAAGGGCGTGCTGCTGTACGGGCCGCCCGGCTGCGGAAAGACGCTGATCGCCAAGGCGGTCGCGAACTCTCTCGCGAAGAAGATCGCCGAGGCCCGCGGCGAGGATTCCAAGGACGCCAAGTCCTTCTTCCTCAACATCAAGGGCCCCGAACTGCTCAACAAGTTCGTCGGTGAAACCGAGCGGCACATCCGGATGATCTTCCAGCGGGCGCGGGAAAAGGCGTCCGAGGGCACTCCGGTGATCGTGTTCTTCGACGAGATGGATTCGATCTTCCGTACCCGCGGCTCGGGGGTGTCCTCCGATGTGGAGACCACCGTCGTGCCGCAGTTGCTCAGCGAGATCGACGGCGTCGAAGGACTCGAGAACGTCATCGTCATCGGCGCGTCCAACCGCGAGGACATGATCGACCCGGCGATCCTGCGGCCCGGCCGGCTGGACGTGAAGATCAAGATCGAGCGGCCCGACGCGGAAGCGGCACTGGACATCTTCTCCAAGTACCTCACCGAGACCCTGCCGGTGCACGCCGACGACATCGCCGAATTCGGCGGCGATCGCGCCGCGTGCATCCGGGCGATGATCGAACGGGTCGTCGACCGCATGTACGCCGAGTCGGAGGAGAACCGCTTCCTCGAGGTCACCTACGCCAACGGCGACAAGGAAGTCCTGTACTTCAAGGACTTCAACTCCGGCGCGATGATCCAGAACATCGTCGACCGCGGCAAGAAATACGCGATCAAGTCGGTGCTCGAGACCGGCGCGCCGGGTCTGCGGGTGCAGCATCTGCTCGACTCGATCGTCGACGAGTTCGCGGAGAACGAGGACCTGCCCAACACCACCAACCCGGACGACTGGGCCCGGATCTCGGGCAAGAAGGGCGAACGCATCGTCTACATCCGCACGCTGGTCACCGGCAAGAACGCCAGCGCCAGCCGGGCGATCGACACCGAGTCGAACACCGGTCAGTACCTGTAGGAACACAGAGAGTTCCGATCGGCACCGAGGGCCGGTGCCCGCCACGCGCGGGCACCGGCCCTCGGCCCATCGGATCGGCGTCCCGACGCCGCGCGCACCCGCATCGCCTAGGCTCGACGCTATGCAGCGGATCATCGGTATCGAGGTCGAATACGGGATCTCTTCGCCTCACGACCCCACAGCGAACCCGATTCTCACCTCCACCCAGGCGGTGCTCGCCTATGCCGCCGCCGAAGGGGTGCCACGCGCCAAGCGCACCCGCTGGGACTACGAGGTGGAATCCCCCCTCCGCGACGCCCGCGGCTTCGATCTGGGCCGGTTCAACGGTCCCGCCCCGGTGATCGACGCCGACGAGGTCGGTGCCGCGAACATGATCCTCACCAACGGGGCCCGGCTGTATGTCGACCACGCCCACCCCGAATATTCCGCGCCCGAAGTGGCCGACCCGCTCGACGCGGTGATCTGGGACAAGGCCGGCGAGCGGGTGATGGAAGCCGCCGCCCGGCACGCGTCGAGCGTGCCCGGCGCACCGCGACTGCAGCTGTACAAGAACAACGTCGACGGCAAGGGCGCCTCGTACGGCACCCACGAGAACTACCTGATGGCACGCCAGACCCCGTTTTCGTCGATCGTGGCGGGCCTGACCCCGTTCTTCGCCTCCCGGCAGGTGATCTGCGGGTCGGGCCGGGTCGGGATCGGCCAGAACGGCGACGAGGCCGGGTTCCAGCTGTCGCAGCGCTCCGATTACATCGAGGTCGAAGTGGGTCTGGAGACGACCCTCAAGCGCGGCATCATCAACACCCGCGACGAACCGCACGCCGACGCCGACAAGTACCGGCGCCTGCACGTGATCCTCGGCGACGCCAACCTCGCGGAGATGTCGACATACCTCAAGGTGGGCACCACGGCGCTGGTGCTCGACCTGATCGAAGCGGGCGTGGACCTGAGCGACCTGCAGCTCGCCCGCCCGGTGACCGCCGTGCACCACATCAGTCACGATCCGACGCTGCGCAAGACCGTCGCGCTCACGGACGGCCGGGAACTGACCGGGCTGGCACTGCAACGGATCTACCACGAGCGGGCCGCGCGGTTCCACGACGGCACCGACGACAAGCGCATTCTCGACATTCTCGAGAAATGGGCGATGGTGCTGGACCTGCTCGAACGCGACCCGATGGAGTGCGCGGATCTGCTGGACTGGCCGGCGAAGCTGCGGTTGCTCGAGGGATTCCGGCAGCGCGAGAACCTGGCGTGGTCGGCGCCGCGACTGCACATGGTGGACCTGCAGTACTCCGACGTGCGACTCGACAAGGGGCTCTACAACCGGCTCGTCGCGCGGGGCTCGATGCAGCGGCTCGTCACCGAACAGCAGGTGCTCGACGCGGTGCACACCCCGCCGTCGGACACCCGGGCCTACTTCCGCGGCGAGTGCCTGCGCCGGTTCGGCGCCGACATCGCCGCCGCGAGCTGGGATTCGGTCATCTTCGATCTCGGTGGGGAATCGCTGGTCCGCATCCCCACCCTCGAACCGTTGCGGGGCAGCCGCGCCCACGTCGGGGAACTGCTCGACAATGCGCAGTCGGCCGCCGAACTGGTCGATCAGCTCACGCACTGACCGCGACCCACCGGGACGGTACGCACGCGAGCCTCGTCGTGTCGTCGCCCCGGAGGGGTGCGGCTCGGTAGGGTGGGGGTCTGAAGTAGCGGTGGCCTCACCGATCGTCGACCGGTGACGGGAATCGCACGGATACAGGAGGAGGTCGGCGGCTATGGCGCAAGAGCAGACCACACGCGGTGGCGGCGGAGACGACGACGAGGGCGTCGGCGACGGCGGTGCCGGTCAGGAACGTCGCGAGAAGCTCGCTTCGGAAACCGACGATCTTCTCGACGAGATCGACGACGTGCTCGAGGAGAACGCCGAGGACTTCGTGCGGGCATACGTACAGAAGGGTGGCCAGTGACAGCGGACCGGTCGTCGTTTTCTTCTCGCGAGGTGCAGCCCCGGCTGCACCTCGCGTCACCTCTGTCCTCGTTTTCCGATCACCTGCGGATCCACGCTCCGGAGCTGCTGCCGGAGAACCGGTTCCGGTTCGAAGCGGCTGACCGGGTGGACATGGCACCGCACGGCACCACGATCGTCGCGCTCACCTTCGCCGGTGGCGTGCTGATCGCCGGGGACCGGCGGGCCACCATGGGCAGCATGATCGCCTCCCGCGACGTGCAGAAGGTGTTCGTCACCGACTCGTACTCGGCGGCGGGTATCGCCGGTACCGCCGGGCTGGCGGTCGAATTGGTGCGGCTGTTCGCGGTCGAACTCGAGCATTACGAGAAGATCGAGGGCGTACCGCTGACCTTCGACGGCAAGGCCAACCGCCTCTCGTCGATGGTGCGCGGCAACCTCGGTGCGGCCATGCAGGGCCTGGCCGTGGTGCCGCTGCTCGTCGGATTCGATCTGGACGCGACCGACGCGATGCGCGCCGGCCGGATCGTGTCGTACGACGTGGTCGGCGGCCGCTACGAGGAACGTGCCGGGTACCACGCGGTGGGGTCCGGATCGTTGTTCGCCCGGTCTTCGCTCAAGAAGTTGTACCGGGCGGAGGCAGACGAGCCGGCGGCGTTGCGCAACGCGGTGGAGGCGTTGTACGACGCGGCCGACGACGACACCGGTACCGGGGGTCCGGACACCACCCGCGGGATCTATCCGACCGCGGTGGTGATCACCGCGGCGGGCGCCGTGGAGGTGCCCGAGGAAACGTTGTCCGCGCTGGCCCGGGAGATCGTGGCCGAACGTACCGCTGGAGGTGACCTGTGACGCTTCCCTACTATGCGTCCGCCGAGCAGATCATGCGCGATCGCTCGGAGCTCGCGCGCAAGGGCATCGCCCGGGGCCGCAGCGTGATCGCGCTGATCTACTCCGAGGGCGTGCTGTTCGTCGCGGAGAACCCGTCGAAGGCGCTGCACAAGATCAGCGAGCTGTACGACCGGCTGGGGTTCGCCGCGGTGGGCAAGTACAACGAGTTCGAAAGCCTGCGCCGGTCCGGCATCATGCACGCCGACATGCGCGGCTATTCGTACGACCGGCGGGACGTGACGGGGCGGGCACTCGCGAACGCCTACGCGCAGACCCTCGGGTCGATCTTCACCGATCAGCCCAAGCCGTTCGAGGTGGAGATCTGTGTGGCGGAGGTGGCTCGCGCCGAGGGGGACGAGGTGTCGCAGCTGTACCGGATCACCTACGACGGGTCGATCGTCGACGAGCCGCAGTTCGTGGTGATGGGGGGCAACACCGAACCGATCCTCACGGCGTTGCGGTCGTCGTACCGTCCCGGGATGTCGCTCGAGGACGCCGTGGGCGTGGCGGTGCGGGCCCTGCAGCAACCGGTCGGAAACGACGCGACGCCGCGGGCTCTGGGCCGCGGCGAACTCGAGGTCGCGGTGCTCGAGAGGGCGCGGCCACGCCGGGCGTTCCGCCGGATCTCCGGGGCCGCACTCGAGGCACTGCTGCCTGCCGGTACCGAATCCGGCACCGGCGAGTCCGGGGCAGGGGAGTCCGGGGCGGGGGAGTCCGACTCCGGCCCGGACGGCACGTCGAGTCAGAGCGCGGACTGATCGGCCGGCGGCCGGTACACCCGCAACGCGGACGGTAGCGCCCGGAAACCGAAGACGGTGCCGTCGCCGGGCGCTTCTCCGTCGGTGGCCAATGCCACGGCGGGTCCGTCGACGCGCACCGTCAGGGTGGCGGTGTCGTACTGCCGGTACACCGGGGACGCCCCGAGTGTGCCGGTGGCCGCGGCGTAGATCAGCCGCACCCGCGACCAGCGGCGATCCGCGCTCAGATACCGGACATCGAGGGTGCCCGTGTCGAGCGCCGTCCGCGACATCGGCACCTGGTCACGGGGCGTGTACCGGCCGTTTCCTGCGAACAGCAGCCACCAGGCCGCCGGGGCGCCGTCGAGCCGGCCCCGCATCGGTTTCGCGGTCCGCAACACGTCGATCATCGCCAGTGCCGCCGCCGGCCACTTGCCGATGCGCGGTTCCCACCGTTCCCGCAGCCGCACGGTGTCGGGATAACCACCGATGCCGGCGGTGTTGACAAACACGCGGGTGCTGGTGCCGGCCGCGCCCGTGACCGTGACCTCGCCGAGTCCGACCGCGATGGCGTGCCCGCCGGTCACCGCCCGCATCGTGGCGGCGTGATCGTCGGAGCCGAGATCCCGGGCGAAATGATTCAGGGTGCCCCCGGCGAACACCGCCAACGGCAGGTCGTGTGCCCGTGCCGCAGCCGCGACCGCGGCGACGGTGCCGTCGCCGCCGCACACTCCCAGGGCCCGGGGCCGGTGGGTGGCGACGAGTGTGTCGAGTTGACCGGCCGGGTCGGTGTCGGTGTCGAGCGCGATCTGCTCGGCGCGCGGAAGTCCCTGCCGCAACAACGCCGCGGTCTCGTCGCTGCTCCCGGCACCCGGATTGACCACCAGCAGTAAGCCGTCGCCGCCGTCGAGGGCGGGCGCGGCGACCACGGTGCGGACCGCGGCGGGCTCGTCGTCGCGCACCGCCCACCAGCGGCGCGTCGACAACGCCACGGCCGCACCGACCGCGGCGCCGACCACCACGTCGCTGGGCCAGTGCACCCCCGTGTGCACGCGGGAGTAGGCGACCGCCGCCGCGACCGGGGCGAGCACCGCACCCGCGACCGGCGATTCCAGGGCGACCCCGGTCGCGAACGCCGCGGCAGAGGCCGCGTGCCCGGACGGGAACGACGAGGACCGCGGGGTCGGCACGATCCGGCGGGCGAACTTCGGGTCGGTGCGCGCCGGGGGACGCCGCCGCGGCAACAGCGGTTTGAGGACGCCGTTGGCGAGGCCGCTGGCCGCGGCGACCGACAACAGTCCCCGGACGGCGCCGCGGCGGGCCCGGCCACCGGCGGCCGCGCACACCGCGGCGCACCCCACCCACAGCACGCTGTGGTTCGCGGCGCGCCCCAGGTCGCGGAAGAACGGATCCGCGGGGGAGGCGCGCAGCGCTCCGCTGCGGTGGAACAGGGCCCGGTCGGCGGACCGGCGGCGCTCGCGAAGGGTCACACGTTGAACCGTAGATGTCGTTGCGACCCATGGTGGTCGGACCCGCGCGGTACTGTCGAAGTGTGCAGCGACGAATCATGGGTATCGAGACGGAGTTCGGCGTCACGTGTACCTTTCACGGGCACCGCAGGCTCAGTCCGGACGAGGTGGCCCGCTACCTGTTCCGGCGGGTCGTGTCCTGGGGGCGCAGCTCCAACGTGTTCCTGCGCAACGGTGCGCGGCTGTACCTCGATGTCGGGTCGCATCCGGAGTACGCCACCGCCGAGTGCGACAACCTGCTCCAGCTCGTCGAACACGACCATGCCGGGGAGCGGGTGCTCGAAGAGTTGCTCGTCGACGCCGAGCAGCGGCTCGCCGAAGAGGGCATCGGCGGCGACATCTACCTGTTCAAGAACAACACCGACTCCGCGGGCAACTCCTACGGCTGTCACGAAAACTTCCTGGTCGCGCGGGTGGGGGAGTTCTCCCGCATCTCCGACGTGCTGCTGCCCTTCCTGGTGACCCGGCAGCTGATCTGCGGAGCCGGGAAGGTGCTGCAGACCCCGAAGGCCGCCACGTTCTGCCTGTCGCAGCGCGCCGAGCACATCTGGGAAGGGGTGTCGTCGGCGACGACCCGGTCCCGCCCGATCATCAACACCCGCGACGAGCCGCACGCGGACGCCGAGAAGTACCGCCGCCTGCACGTGATCGTGGGCGATTCGAACATGTCCGAAACCACCACGATGCTCAAGGTGGGGTCCGCGGCGCTGGTGCTGGAGATGATCGAAGCGGGGGTGCAGTTCCGCGATTTCGCGCTGGACAACCCGATCCGCGCGATCCGCGAGGTCAGCCACGACCTGACGGGCCGGCGACCGGTCCGGCTGGCCGGTGGCCGGCAGGCCAGCGCCCTCGACATCCAGCGGGAATACCACGCGCGTGCGGTGGAGTACCTCGACACCCGCACACCGGATCGGTACGTCTCGCAGGTCGTCGACCTGTGGGGACGGGTGCTCGACGCCGTCGAAACGCAGGATTTCGCGAAGGTCGACACCGAGGTCGACTGGGTGATCAAGCGCAAACTGTTCCAGCGCTACCAGGACCGGTACAGCATGGAGTTGTCCGATCCCAAGATCGCGCAACTGGACCTGGCGTATCACGACATCAAACGCGGCCGCGGAGTCTTCGACCTGCTGCAACGCAAGGGCCTGGCGGCACGCGCCACCGACGACGAGGCGGTCGAGGCGGCGGTCAACACCCCGCCGCAGACCACCCGGGCCAAACTGCGCGGCGATTTCATCGCCGCGGCGCAGGCCGCCGGCCGCGACTTCACCGTCGACTGGGTGCATCTCAAGCTCAACGATCAGGCGCAGCGCACCGTGTTGTGCAAAGACCCGTTCCGGTCCGTGGACGAGCGGGTCGAGCGGCTCATCGCGTCGATGTGACGGTTCTGCGCGCTCCGGTGAGAGATTCCGGGGCGGCGCCGGGGCGACGGGGCATTAGGGTTGGGCCGTGGCGATCTCGAAAGTCGAACGGCTGGTCAATCTGGTCATCGCGTTGCTGTCCACCCGGCAATTCCTGACGGCGGAGAAGATCCGCACGTCGGTGGCCGGATACTCGGAGTGCGCGAGCGACGAGGCGTTCAGCCGGATGTTCGAGCGCGACAAGAACGAACTGCGCGATCTCGGGGTGCCCCTGGAAACGGGGATGCCGTCCCGGTTCTCCACCGTCGAGGGCTACCGCATCAACCGCGACGCGTACGAATTGCCCGAAATCGACTTGACCCGTGAGGAAACGGCCGCGGTCGCGGTGGCATCCGCGTTGTGGGAGTCGCCCGAACTGACCTCGGCGGCGCAAGGCGCGTTGCTGAAACTGCGGGCCGCCGGGGTGCAGGTCGACGTGGATCCGGGGACGGTCGCCCCGATCCCGGCGCGGGCCCGCGGCTCGGAACCGGCACTGCAGGAACTGCTCGCCGCGATCGATGCGCGGCGCGCGGTGCGGTTCTCGCACCGCAGTTCGCCCACCGAACCGTGGACCACCCGCACCGTCGACCCGTGGGGAGTGGTCACGGTGCACGGCCGGTGGTATCTGGTGGGCCACGACCGCGATCGCGATGCGCCGCGCACATTCCGGCTCTCCCGCATCGGCGACGACGTCACCGCGATCGGTCCGGCCGGAGCGGTACAGATCCCCGCGGGGATCGACCTGCGGGCCCGGGTCCTCGCCACCACCAGCCAGGGGGAGATCTCCGGCTCCGCGCGGGTGTGGGTGGCAGCCGGGAAGGCCTACGAGTTACGCCGCCTCGGAGACGAAATCGAGCAGCGGCAGATCGGTGGCCACGACGGCAGTGCCCCCCGCGACGGCACGGTCCTCGAGGTGCCGGTGCGGTCCTGGGAATGGATCGGGCGGATCATCGCCGGGCAGGGCGCCGACGCGCTGGTGCTCGAACCGGCGGAATTGCGGGCCGAAGTGCAACGCATCCTGGCACGGGTGGTCGGCGACGGGGCCGCCGCCGAGAGGGACGAGACAGCGGGGGACGACACGGAGGGGGACCACGCGCCATGAGTGCACGACTGTCCGGGCGGTTGGCCCGGCTGCTGAACCTGGTGCCCTACTTTCAGGCGCACCCGGGGATCAGTGCGGCCGAAGCCGCCCGCGACCTGGGAGTCACCCCCAAACAGATCATGGACGACCTCAACCAGCTGTGGGTGTGCGGGCTGCCCGGGTACGGACCCGGCGACCTGATCGACCTGTCGTTCTCGGAAGACAGCATCGTCGTCACGTTCACCGCCGGCATCGACCGGCCGCTGCGGTTGACCTCCACCGAGGCGACCGCGCTGCTCGTCGCGCTGCGGTCGCTGCTGGAGATGCCCGGTGTGGTGGAACCCGCGGCGGCGCAATCGGCGATCGCGAAGATCGAAGCGGCCGCCGGCACCGCCGCGACCGCGCACACCCCGGACGGCGCCGGTGCCGCAGTCACGGAGAATCCCGTGGCGGGACGGGTACGCGATGCGGTGCGCCGCGGCCGGGCACTGCACCTGACCTACTATTCGGCCTCCCGCGACACCGTGTCCGAACGTGTCGTCGACCCCATCCGCATCGTGCTGATCGACGAGCACACGTATCTGCAGGCCTGGTGCCGCACCGCCGAGGGAGTGCGGCTGTTCCGCTTCGACCGCATCGACGAGGCGACGGTGCTCGACGAGGCGGCGCAGCCGCCGCAGCAGGCGCTGAGCGGCGACGAGCACCTGGAATTGTTCGAGGGCGACCCCGCACTGCCCGCCGCCCGGCTGCGTCTCGAACCGGGCTACACGTGGCTGCTGGACTATTACCCGCTCACCGACGTGGAGGTGTTCCCGGACGGTAGCTGCGAGGCGGTACTGCGATATGCGTCGCGGGACTGGATGGTGCGACTGCTGGTGGGCCTGGGCAGCGGCGTGACGGTCCTCGCGCCCGCCGAGTTGGTGTCCGCGGTGCGGACCCGCGCCGGTGAGGCCCTCGAGGCGTATGCGGCGCTCGACGACGCGGGACGGCCCGCGTGAACGCGCCGGCAGGAAACGTTCGTGTGAACCTTGCGCAAACTCCCTGCGGATTCGGTTCACCCGCGAAAACGGGCCGTACGGGTCCGGTAGCATCGACACCAGCCGATTTGTGGAGGTTGTAAATGGGTGCAATGAGCCCGTGGCACTGGGCCATCGTCGCGTTGGTCGTGGTGATCCTGTTCGGTTCGAAGAAGCTGCCCGACGCCGCACGCGGTCTGGGTCGTTCGCTGCGAATCTTCAAGAGCGAAGTCAAGGAAATGCAGAACGACGACGCGCGTTCCGCCGCGCCGCAGCAGCCGCAGGTCCAGCAGCCCCTGCCGCCGGTGCAGCAGCAGCCGCAGCCGGTGGAGCCCACCGTCGTTCCGCCGCAGCAGCAGAACGCGCCTCACAGCGAACCGCGGTCCTACTGACCGTGCTCTCCCCTCCGGGGCACCCACACGGGTGTCCCGGTTCCGCTGGTCCCGAGGGGCCCGGATTTCGAACCCCGGCGGCCATTATCAGGAGCTGAGAACCGCACCGTGCGCATCCCGTTCGATCCCCGCCGCAGTCGGCGCAAGACCAACCCCGACGGCACGATGTCGCTGGTCGAGCACCTGTACGAACTGCGCACGCGGCTGCTCATCGCGGTCGCCGCGGTGCTCCTCACCAGCATCCTCGGGTTCCTCTGGTACAGCCGCGGCGTGTTCGGCTTCGACAGCCTCGGTGAGATCCTGCGCGGACCGTACTGTGCGCTGCCGCCGTCATCGCGCGCGGATCTGAGCACCGACGGGGCCTGCCGGTTGCTCGCGACCGGCCCGTTCGAACAGTTCATGTTGCGGTTGAAGGTCGCGATGACCGCGGGCATCGTGATGGCCTGCCCGGTCTGGCTCTATCAGCTGTGGGCGTTCGTCACCCCCGGCCTGTACAGCAAGGAGCGGCGGTACGCGATCGGGTTCGTCGTCTCCGGGGCGGTGCTGTTCGTCGCCGGCGCCGTGCTGGCCTACCTGGTGGTCTCGCACGCCTTGTCGTTCCTGCTCACCGTCGGTAACGACGTGCAGGTCACGGCCCTGTCCGGTTCCGAATACTTCGGTTTCATCATCAATCTGCTGGTGATCTTCGGGGTGTCCTTCGAGATTCCCCTGGTGATCGTCGCCCTCAACGCGGTGGGCGTGCTGCCGTACGAGAAGCTCAAGGCGTGGCGCCGCGGCCTGATCATGGCGATGTTCGTGTTCGCCGCGATCGCCACCCCCGGCCAGGATCCGTTCTCGATGATCGCCTTGGCGATGGCGTTGACGTTGCTGCTCGAAGTGGCCATCCAGATCTCCCGGATCACCGACCGGCGGCGTGCGCGCCGTCGCCGCGCGGAAGGCTGGGGTGAACTCGACGACGACGAGAGTTCCACCATCCCGGCACCGGCACCGGTCGAACCGTCCGGCCCGGCCCGGACCGACTTCTCGGACACTCTGTGAGCGAGCACCCGCACGTGGAACCGGCCGTCCCGCAGAGCCCCGGACCCCGGCTCACCGATTTCGCCGCGTCCCTCGACTTCCCCCTCGACCCGTTCCAGCAGGACGCCTGCCGCGCACTCGAGGACGGCCATTCGGTGCTGGTGTGCGCGCCGACCGGCGCGGGGAAGACCGTGGTCGGCGAGTTCGCGGTGTACCTGGCGTTGCAGGCCGGCAGCAAATGCTTCTACACGACTCCGATCAAGGCGCTGAGCAACCAGAAGTACGCCGATCTGTGTGCCCGGCACGGCAGGGACGCAGTGGGATTGCTCACCGGCGACCAGTCCATCAACGCGGATGCGCCGGTGGTGGTGATGACCACCGAGGTGCTGCGCAACATGATCTACGCGTCGTCGACCTCGCTGATCGGTTTGACGCATGTGGTGATGGACGAGGTGCACTTCCTGGCCGACCGGTTCCGCGGCGCGGTGTGGGAGGAAGTGATCCTGCACCTGCCCGAGGACGTGCGGCTCGCGAGCCTGTCCGCGACGGTCTCGAACGCCGAGGAATTCGGCGACTGGATGACCACCGTGCGCGGCGACACCACCGTCGTCGTCGACGAGGTGCGGCCCATCCCGCTGCATCAGCACATGATGGTCGGACCCCGGATCTACGACCTGTTCGACACCAGCGCCGAACCCGCCGACCTGCCGAGGCGTGAACGCCGCCGCGGCATCGTCGTCAACCCCGAACTGCTCGCCGCGGTGCGCCGCCGGCTGAGCGCAGACGGCGCGGATCGGTGGCAGGGTCGGGGAGGCCGCGGCTTCGGGTCACGCAACTTCCGTCCGCTGCCGCGCCCCGACGTCATCACCCGGCTGGACCGGGACGGGTTGCTGCCGGCGATCACGTTCGTGTTCAGCCGCGCCGGGTGCGACGCCGCCGTGCTGCAATGCCTGCGGTCCGGGTTGCATCTGACCACCGACGAGGAAGCCGCCGAGATCGGCCGGATCGTCGACGAGCACACCCGCGAATTGCCCGCCGCCGATCTCGAAGTCCTCGGCTACAGCACGTGGCGCACCGCCCTCGAACGCGGTATCGCCGCGCACCACGCGGGCATGCTGCCCGCGTTCCGGCACACCGTCGAAGAGTTGTTCGTCCGCGGCCTGGTGCGCGCGGTGTTCGCCACCGAAACCCTCGCGCTGGGCATCAACATGCCGGCCCGCAGCGTGGTGCTCGAAAAACTCGTCAAGTTCAACGGCGAAACCCATGCCGAACTGACCCCTGGTGAATACACCCAGCTCACCGGCCGTGCCGGACGCCGCGGCATCGACATCGAGGGGCACGCCGTGGTGTTGTGGCAGCCCGGTGTCGAGCCGACGACGGTCGCCGGTCTCGCCTCCACCCGCACCTTCCCGCTGCGCAGTTCGTTCAAGCCGTCCTACAACATGGCGGTCAATCTCATCGACGCGGTCGGCGTGGACCGGTCCCGGGCACTGCTCGAGATGTCGTTTGCGCAGTTCCAGGCGGACAAATCGGTGGTGGGCCTGACCCGCAGCATCGAACGCAACGAGGCGACGCTGGCGAAGCTGCGCGAAGAACTCGGCGGCGCCGACAGCGAGATCCTCGACTACCTGACCTTGCGCGCGGATCTGACCGCCGCGGAGCGCGAGCACGAACGACGCAGCCGGCAGGACCGCCGGCAGGCGGCGGTGGCCTCGCTCGTCGGGTTGCGCGCGGGCGACATCATCACCGTGCCGGCCGGGAAACGCACCGGGCTCGCCGTCGTCGTCATCCCCGATCAGGACGTCACCGACCCGCGTCCGACGGTGGTCACCACCGACGGGTGGTCCGGACGGTTGTCGGCGGGCGATTTCCCGTCACCGGCAGAAGTGCTCGGACGGCTCCGGCTGCCGCGGCACATCGACCATCGCACCGGCCGCGGTCGCCGCGACATCGCGTCGGCGCTGCGGTCCAAGGGGTTGTCGGCACCGCGCCGCCCGAAGCGCGGCAAATCCAAGGGACACAACCGGGAGATCGACGCGTTGCGACGCCGGTTGCGCAGCCACCCGGCGCGCGACGAACCCGACCTCGAGTCGCTGGCGCGGCTCGGTGAGCGGTACCACCGGTTGCTGCGCGAAACCGAGCAGCAGCGGCGCCGCGCCGAGGCGACCACCGATTCGCTGGCGCGCACGTTCGAACGGATTGTCGCGCTCCTGACCGAACGCGGCTACCTCACCGGCGGCGACGACCCGGAGACCACCGATGCCGGCGACCGGCTCGCCCGGGTGTACGCCGAGGCCGATCTGCTGGTCGCGGAATGCCTGCGGCACCGCATCTGGGCGGGGCTGTCCCCGGCCGAGCTGGCGGCGGTGGCGTCGTCGGTGATCTACGAGTCGCGCACCGACGACGTGGTCACCGTGCGTGGCCCGACCGGGCCGATCCGCACTGCGCTCGTGGAGACCATCCGGATGTGCGACACGTTGCGGGCCGACGAGGTGCGGCACCGGTTGCCGCCCACCCGCGAACCCGACCTGGGGTTCGTCACCGCCGCATACACCTGGGCGAACTCCGGTTCGCTCGCCGAGGCGCTGATCGCGGCCGACGTCGCAGGCCGGGAGTTGTCCCCGGGCGATTTCGTGCGGTGGTGCCGGCAGTTGATCGACATCCTCGACCAGGTCCGGACGTGCGCCGACGACCCGGAACTGGTGCGGACCGCGGGCCGGGCGGTCGGGGCGATCCGGCGCGGCGTGGTCGCCATCGATCCGGCCGCGGCGTGAGCGTCGGCGCCGCGACCCTCCGGGGCGCGACCGGTCCGGCTGGTGTGATTTGATACGCGCTGCCGTACCGGTGCCATGTGGTCCGGTGGCGCTACGGTGAGACAACACGTGAAGGGCAGCTGGAGGCGACGATGACCGGGCCGAACGAACCGCAGGACCCGGACGGACAGCAACCGTCCCGACCGGCCGATCCGTGGGCGAACCCGGCTTCCGGCCGGGCGTGGGACGCCGCTCCCGGCGGACAGTCCTGGGCACCGCCGCCCCCGCCCGGTAGCTGGGGACAGCAGCACCCCGCCCAGCCGAATCCCGGCCCGTCACCGTGGCAGCAGGGTGGCGCCCAGCCCGGCTCTTCCGCCGGGCAGTGGGGACAGCCCGGTGGTCCGCCGCAGCAGCCCTGGGGACCGGCGCCCCAGCAACAGTCTCCGCAGCAACCCGGCCCGCAGGGCTGGGGACCGCAGCCGGGACAACCGGGGTGGGGCGCACCGCAGCCCGGACCGGCCGCGACACCCGGCTGGGGCCCACCGCCCGGCGGGGCGCAGCAGTGGGGCCAGCAGCCCCCGCCGCCGCAGCCCGGACAGCAGTGGGGACCGCCGCCCGCCGGCGCGCAGCAGTGGGGCCAGCCCACCCCGCCGCCGAAGAAATCGAAACTGCCGCTGATCATCGGCGGCGTCGTCGCGCTCGTCCTCGTCATCGGCGCGGTGATCGCCGTCGCGACCCTCGGCGCCAAGACCACCCTCGATGCGGCAGCCGCCGAAGCGGGCGTGGCGAAGGTGCTCACCGAGTCGTACGGTGCCACCGAGGTCGGCGACGTGTCCTGCCCGACCGGCCAGGAAGTCGAGGCGGGCAACAGTTTCGCGTGCACCGTCACCGTCGACGGCCAGTACCGCTCGGTGACCTTGACCTTCACCGACGACGCGGGCACCTACGAGGTCAGCCGCCCCAACTGACCGGGCCGCCGCCGGTCACTGACCGGCGAGCGCCGCGACGAGCGAGGTCACCGGCCGTTCCACACCCCAGCGGCGCGCCAGTTCGTCGAGCCGGTCCGGGTGGGCGGGCACCGGCGGCAACACGTCGGGCCGCGACATCTGCACGTGCGCGTCGGTGGCGACCTGCACCACCGGCAACGCGGCGTCGAGGTAGTCGGCGGCTGCCGCGAGTTTCGCGCGCATGCCCTGCGAGAGCCGGGACGTCTCGTCGGTGACCGCCGTGCGGACCGCTGCGAGCGATCCGTACTGCATGAGCAATCCGGAGGCGGTCTTCTCGCCGACGCCCTTGACGCCGGGCAACCCGTCGGACGGGTCGCCGCGCAGCACCGCCAGTTCGGCGTAGGCGACGCCGGCGCGATCGGCGGGAACGCCGTAGCGCTCGGCGACCTCGGCGGGACCGAACAGTTCTGCCTTGGCCAGTCCGCGGCCCACGTACAGCACCCGCACCGGCACCGGTGTGTCGGTGACGACCTGCAGCAGGTCGCGGTCACCACTGACCACGATCACCGGGTCGGTGCGTTCCTGCGCGGCGAGCGTGCCGAGCACGTCGTCGGCCTCGAATCCGGCGGCGCCGCCGGTCGCGATTCCGGCGGCGGCGAGCAGGTCCAGGATCACCGGGACCTGCGGAAGCAGCGCGGGCGGGACCTCTTCGACGGTGCCGTCGGACCCGGCCGCGACCCGGTGCGCCTTGTAGCTCGGCACCGCGGCGACCCGGAACGCCGGGCGCCAATCCAGATCCAGGCACACCACCAGTCGGCTGGGCCGGTGCCGCCGGATCAGCGACGCGACCATGTCCACGAAACCCCGGACCGCGTTGACGGGCGTGCCGTCCGGCGCGGTCATCGACTCGGGCAACGCATGAAAGGCCCGGAACCACAGGCTGGCACCGTCGAGCAGCAGCACCACCGGTTGCGGGGCGGTCGGCGGCGGGGACGTCTCGGATGGGGTCACGGACCACATCCTGCCATCCGTGCGCGACCGATACGCTGGGGATCATGAGCACCGCCGACTCCCGATTTCCCGCCGCCCGCTACGGAACACGCCTGACTCGCGCCGCCGAGTTGGGGGCCGCCGCCGGGCTCGACGCGTTGCTGATCACCCCGGGACCGGACCTGCGGTACCTGGTGGGTTCACGCGCCGAGTCGTTCGAACGCCTGACCTGCCTGGTGATCCCCACCGACGGGTCGGCCGCCACCGTGGTGGTGCCGCGCCTCGAGCTGGCATCCCTCAACGAGTCGGCCGTCGCCGAACTCGCCGTGCCGGTCCGCGACTGGGTCGACGGACAGGACCCGTATGCGCTGGTCTCCGAGTTGCTGCCGGGTGCGTCCGCGGTCGCGGTCGCCGAGGCGATGCCGGCGCTGCATCTGGTGCCGCTCGCCGCGCGCTTCGGCGGCACCCCGGTACTGGCCACCCCGGTGATCCGGCAGTTGCGGATGCTCAAGGACGCCGACGAGATCGACGCGCTGCGCCGCGCCGGCGCCGCCATCGACCGCGTGCACGCCCGCATGGGGGAGTGGTTGCGGGCCGGTCGCACCGAAGCGCAGGTCGCCGCCGATATCAGCGCCGCGATCCTCGAGGAGGGGCACACCGAGGCGGCATTCGTGATCGTCGGGTCGGGCCCGCACGGCGCCGACCCGCACCACGAGGTGTCCGATCGGGTCATCGAACCCGGCGACATCGTGGTCATCGACATCGGCGGTCCCGTCGAGCCCGGCTACAACTCCGATTCGACCCGCACCTACAGCATCGGCGAACCCGACCCGGCGATCGCCGCCCGCATCGCGGTGCTGGAAGCGGCGCAGCAGGCCGCGGTCGACGCGGTGCGCCCCGGGGTCACCGCCGAAGCGGTCGACGCCGCCGCGCGCGATCTGCTCGCCGCCGAAGGGCTCGGGGAGGTGTTCGTGCACCGGACCGGGCACGGCATCGGCCTGTCGGTCCACGAAGAGCCGTACATCGTCGGCGGCAACACCGAGACGCTCGAGCCGGGCATGGCCTTCAGCATCGAACCGGGCATCTATTTCCGCGGACAGTGGGGGGCACGCATCGAAGACATCGTGGTGGTCACCGCAGACGGCTGCGAGCCGGTGAACCTGCGGCCGCACGGCCTGACGGTGCTGCCCGCCTGAGACCGGGCGCGCCGGTCAGTCCAGCACCGAACCCATCACGCGGGCCACGGCGATCTCCACGACCACCCGGGTCGGGTTCTCCCGCGGCTGCCGGTACCGGCGGGCGTAGCGGGCGACCCCTTCGGCGACGGCGGCGACGTCGTCGCGGACCCGCGCGGGACCTTCCAGGGTGAGCCAGCGGCCCCCGTCGACCTGCGACACCGCGCCGTAGCCGCCGCGGGAGGCGTTGCGGGCCTTCTGCGACCCGGCGTTGGTGATCACCCGCGCCACCTGCGCGTCGGGATCCCAGGTGAACCCGACCGCAACGACGTGCGGGGTGCCGTCGGACCGCAGCGTGGTGAGGGTGCCGAGGTGGTATTCGGACAGGAACTGCAGCGCACGGTCGCCGAGCGCGCCGGGGGTGTGGACCATGCCCGGAAGCCTAGAGGGCCGGGCGCCGCCGCCGCGGAACGAGGGACCCGGCGACACCTGCGCGACCGCTTCCCGCGACACTGGCGGAATGAACAGCGCACAGGGAACCGTCGTCGTGTTCGGGGGCCGCAGCGAGATCGGAGTGGAGGTGGCTAGCCGGCTCGCGCCGGGGCGCACGGTGATCCTCGCCGCGCGCCGCGCCGACGACCTGGCCGGACCCCGGGAGTCGGTGCTGGCCGCCGGTGCCGCCGCTGTGCACACCGCGGAATTCGACGCCGACGCGCTCGGCACCCACCAGCAGGTGCTCGACGACCTTGTCGCCGCACACGGACCGATCGATCTCGCGGTACTCGCGTTCGGGATTCTCGGCGACCAGACCCGCGCCGAAACCGATGCCGCACACGCAGCGGCGATCGTGCACACCGATTACGTGGCACAGGTCGCGTTGCTGACCCGGCTGGCGAGCCTGCTGCGCGCGCAGGGATCGGGACGGATGGTGGTGTTCTCGTCGGTGGCAGGTGTGCGGGTGCGCCGCGCGAACTACGTGTACGGCTCGGCGAAGGCAGGGCTCGACGGGTTCGCCTCCGGGCTGGCGGACGCGCTGCACGGCAGCGGAGTGTCGTTGCTGCTGGTGCGGCCCGGATTCGTGATCGGCCGGATGACCGAGGGGATGAGTCCGGCACCGTTCTCGAGCACCCCACCGCAGGTCGCCGACGCGGTGGTGCGCGCCCTGGGCCGCGGTCGCGGCGAGGTGTGGGTGCCCGCCCTGCTGCGTCCGGTGTTCTTCGGGATGCGGCTGCTGCCGCGGGCGATCTGGCGGCGACTGCCGCGTTAGAGGGTGTGGATCCGGAAGACCGGGTACCGGTCGGCGACGGCGGCGAACTCGGCGGGTGTCGCGCGCCGGTCGATCGGGAAGTGTGGCCGCGCACCCGGGGCGATGTCGAGGTAGCGGCGCAGAATGGGGGCCCGCTCGCTCGGGGCGATCTCCTCGAGTGCC
>JADGMW010000173.1_pt1 | contig 43936 bp, 45 predicted proteins | sample 8641801 | NCBI WGS metagenome assembly JADGMW01 (sample SAMN16272018, study PRJNA661076) | feces metagenome | isolation source: fecal sample from diarrhoea affected cattle A | host: Bos taurus | place: South Africa: Lokaleng Village, Mahikeng | collected 2019-09
CGGCCTCGAGCAGCCGGCGGTAGACGTGCACGACCTCGCCGCGCACGTAGATGAAAGCGTGGTGGCAGCCGATCGCGTAGGACGTGATGATCACGCCCTCGATGAGGTCCTGCGGGCTCGCCAGCATCAGCGGGATGTCCTTGCAGGTGCCCGGCTCGGACTCGTCGGCGTTGACCACGAGGTACCGCGGGCCACCGTCCGGCGCGGGCAGGAAGCCCCACTTCATGCCGGTCGGGAAGCCTGCGCCACCACGACCGCGCAGGCCGGAGTCCTTGACGGCCGTCACGACGTCGGCGGGCGCCATGGTCAGCGCGCGACGCAGACCGCGGTAGCCGCCGTCGGCCACGTACCGGTCGAGCTTCCACGACCGGTCCGCGTCCCAGTGCGCGGACAGCACGGGGGTCAGGGTCGTCATCACGACTCCTTCGCGTCGTCGGACTTCTGCTTGCGCTGCTCACCGGCGGGCGAGACGTCGGCAGGGGTGGTCTCCGGGCGGTCGGCGCTGGACTGCGCCTCGCCCACGTCCGGCTCGCCGTGGGTGGCGCCCGTCGCGGCGGTGCGCTCGTCCGCGTCGAACGACGGGGCCGTCCAGCCACGCTCCCGGGCCAGCACGGTGCCGCGCACGGTCGCCGGACCGGCGCCCACGCCCTCGTCGGCGCGTCCGTCGGGGAAGCCCGCCAGGACGCGGCTCATCTCCTTGAACGTGCAGACGGACGACGCCCCGCGGGTCGGCGCGACGGGCGCGCCCTCGACCAGCCGGTCGACCACCTCGACGGCCGAGGCCGGCGTCTGGTTGTCGAAGAACTCCCAGTTGACCATCACGACCGGCGCGTAGTCGCAGGCCGCGTTGCACTCGATGCGCTCGAGGGTGACCGCACCGTCGGCGGTCGTCTCGTCGTGACCGATCCCGAGGTGCTCGCTGAGCTCCTCCCAGATCGCGTCGCCGCCCATGACCGCGCACAGCGTGTTGGTGCACACCCCGACGGTGTACGTGCCGTTGGGGTGCCGCTTGTACTGCGTGTAGAAGGTCGCGACGGCGGAGACCTCGGCGGTCGAGATGCCCAGCGTCGTGGCGCAGAACGCGATCCCGCGCGGGCTCACGTAGCCGTCCTCCGACTGCACCAGGTGCAGCATCGGCAGCAGGGCGGAGCGTGCCTGCGGGTAGCGGGCGATGATCTCCTGCGCGTCGGCGGTCAGCCGCGCGCGCGTCTCCTCGTCGTACCCGACGGCGTGCCGCTCACCCGGGACACGGCCGTGCTCGTGGGGCGCTGCTGCGCCCGCGTGCTCGACGGACATCAGCGGTCCACCCCTCCCAGCACCGGGTCGATCGACGCGACGGCGACGACGACGTCGGCGACCTGCCCGCCCTCGCACATCATGGAGACGGCCTGCAGGTTGTTGAACGACGGGTCACGGAAGTGCGCCCGGTACGGCTTGGTGCCGCCGTCGGACACCAGGTGCACCCCCAGCTCGCCGCGCGGGTGCTCGACGGTCTGGAAGACCTGGCCCGCCGGCACGCGGAAGCCCTCGGTCACCAGCTTGAAGTGGTGGATCAGGGCCTCCATGGAGGTGCCCATGATCTCCTTGATGTGGTCGAGGGAGTTGCCCATGCCGTCGGTGCCGATGGCCAGCTGCGCCGGCCACGCGATCTTCTTGTCGGCGACCATCACCGGTCCCGGCTTCGCCAGCCGCTCGAGGCACTGCTCGACGATCCGCATCGACTGGTAGCACTCCTCGATCCGCACGATCAGGCGTGCCCACGAGTCCGCGGCGTCCTGCGTCGGGACGTCGAAGTCGTACGTCTCGTACCCGCAGTACGGGTCGGTCTTGCGCACGTCGTACGGCAGGCCCGTCGCGCGCAGCAGCGGCCCGGTGACGCCGAGGGACATGCAGGCCGCCAGGCTCAGCGCGCCGACGTCCTTCATGCGCGCCTGCAGGATCGGGTTCGCCAGCATGAGGTCCTCGAGCTGCTTGAAGTAGCCGCGGACCTTCGTCATCGCCTCGCGCACGGAGTCGATCGCGCCCGGGGGCACGTCCTGCGCGACACCGCCGGGGCGGATGTACACGTGGTTCATGCGCAGTCCCGAGATCATCTCGAAGACCTTGAGGATCTCCTCGCGGGCGGTGAAGCCCAGGATCATGATCGTCGTGGCACCCAGCTCGTTGCCGCCCGTGGCCAGGAAGACCAGGTGCGACGAGATGCGGTTGAGCTCCATCATCAGCACGCGGATGACCGACGCGCGCTCGGGCACGTCGTCCGTGATCCCGAGGAGCTTCTCGATCGCCAGGCAGTACGCCGCCTCCTGGAAGAGGGGCGCGACGTAGTCCATGCGGGTGCAGAAGGTCACGCCCTGGGTCCAGGTGCGGAACTCCATGTTCTTCTCGATGCCCGTGTGCAGGTAGCCGATGCCGGCACGTGCCTCGGTGACGGTCTCGCCGTCGATCTCGAGCATGAGCCGGAGCACGCCGTGGGTCGACGGGTGCTGGGGGCCCATGTTGACCACGATGCGCTCGTCGCCGAGGCGCGCGGCCTCCTCGGCGATGTCGGACCAGTCGCCGCCGGACGCCTCGAACGAGGGCACGCCCTCGGTGTCCTCGAGCGGGACGTGACGGGTCGCGTGGGGGGTCTGCGAGGTGGGGGCGGTCATCAGCTGTACGACCTCCGCTGGTCCGGGGGCGGGATGGTCGCGCCCTTGTACTCGACCGGGATCCCGCCGAGGGGGTAGTCCTTGCGCTGCGGGTGGCCCGGCCAGTCGTCGGGCATCTCGATGCGCGCCAGGCCGGGGTGGCCGTCGAACACGATCCCGAAGAAGTCCCAGGTCTCGCGCTCGTGCCAGTCGTTGGCGGGGTAGACCGCCACCGTGGACGGGATGTGCGGGTCGCCCTCGGGCGCCGCGACCTCGAGGCGCAGCCGGCGGCCGTGCGTCACGGACACCACGTGGTAGGCCGCGTGCAGCTCGCGTCCCGCGTCGTGCGGGAAGTGGACCCCCGACACCCCGAGCGAGAGCTCGAAGCGCAGGTCCGGGTCGTCCCGCAGCGCCTGCGCGACCTCGACGAGGTGCTCGCGGGCGATGTTCAGGGTCAGCTCGCCGCGGTCGACGACGACGGACTCCACGGCGTTCGCGAACCCGGTGCCGGACTCGTCGAGCACCTCGGTGAGGACGTCGACGACCTCGTCGAACCAGCCGCCGTACGGGCGCTGGCTGGGCCCGGGCATCGCGACGGTCCGGACCAGACCGCCGAACCCGGAGGTGTCACCCGTGTCGGCCACGCCGAACATGCCGGTGCGGACGTCGACGATGTCGAGCGGCGTGCGCGGGCTCGTCGGGTCGGGACCGGCCGGGACGTTCTGCGACCCGGCCTCGAGGGCCGCGGCGCTCGTGCGCTGCGTCCCGGCGGGCGCGGGCTCCCCCGGCTTGGCCGCGGCGGACGCGTCCGCCTTCTCGGCGGTCGGCTTCGTGCCCTCCGTCGGCCGGTCGGCGACGGGGGACGTGGCGTCCTCCGCGGGCGTGGCCTGCGCGACGGGCTTGGTGCCCTTCGTGGGGTCGGTGCCCTCGGAGGGCTTCGTCTCGTCGCTCATCGCAGCAGTCCCGTCATGTGCGACGTCGGCGTCGCGGCCATCGCGGCCTCCTGCGCCTTGCGCGCCGCCTCCTGGCGGTTCACGCCCAGCGGCTCGTCCTGGATCTGCTGGTGCAGCGCGAGGATCGCGTGCAGCAGCATCTCGGGCCGCGGCGGGCAGCCGGGCAGGTAGATGTCCACCGGCACGATGTGGTCGACGCCCTGGACGATCGCGTAGTTGTTGAACATGCCGCCGGACGACGCGCACACGCCCATCGACAGCACCCACTTCGGGCCGGCCATCTGGTCGTAGACCTGGCGGACGACGGGCGCCATCTTCTGGCTGACACGTCCCGCGACGATCATGAGGTCCGACTGGCGCGGCGACGCGCGGAAGACCTCCATGCCGAACCGGGAGATGTCGTACCGGCTGGTACCGGCGGCCATCATCTCGATCGCGCAGCACGCGAGCCCGAAGGTCACCGGCCACAGCGATGCCTTGCGGAAGTAGCCGACGAGGTCCTCGACCGTCGTCAGCAGGAAGCCCGAGGGCGCTTCCTCGATCCCCATGTCAGTCCCTCCTCGGTGTCGGTCGGCTGCACGTGCTGGCAGGTGCGGGACCCGGCAGTGCCGGGCCCTCGAGGGTCAGTCCCACTCCAGACCGCCGCGCTTCCACTCGTAGACGAACGGGACCGTGATGACCAGCAGGAACACCATCATCGCCACCAGGCCGAACGTCGCGAGCTCCGCGAAGCCCACGGCCCAGGGGTAGAGGAAGACGACCTCGATGTCGAAGATGATGAAGGTCATGGCGACCAGGTAGTACTTGATCGGGAACCGCCCGCCGCCGATCGCGTGGGGCGTGGGCTCGATCCCGCACTCGTAGGCCTCGAGCTTGGCGCGGTTGTACCGCTTGGGGCCGAGGATCGCGCTCGCGCCGACCCCACCCAGGGCGAGGACGGCCGCGATCCCGATCATCACCAGGAGCGGGACGTACGGGTTGCTCATCGAGCGGTCCTCCTCGTCGAAGACGTCCGGCCGGTGCGGCCCTGCGTCACGTGGGTCATGCTCGCCGCCTCACGCATCGGGCGCCAGCCGGGCGAGAGCGGCGATGACGCGGTCGACCAGGTCGCCGCCGCGGGGTTCGTAGCAGTCGGACAGGAGCTTGAGCACGAACTTCATGAGCAGCGGGCGCGGCAGCCCGTAGCGCGTGCACAGGTGCATCACCTGGGGGTGCTCGATGAGTCGCACGAACACCCGACCGAGCGTGTAGTACCCGCCGAGATCGTCCTTCATGCGCTGCTGGTACGTCGCCAGCGCCCGCTCCCGTCCAGCGGCCGAACCGCGCGCCAGACCCTGCGCGATCGCGTCCGCCGCGACCCTACCCGCCTGCAGGCCGTAGGCGATCCCCTCGCCGTTGAACGGGCTCACCATCCCGGCGGCGTCGCCGGCGAGCAGCAGCCCGTCGGCGTAGAGCGGGCCACGGTTGAAGCCCATCGGCAGCGCCGCGCCGCGCACGGGGGCGACCTGGTTCTCCGGGGTGAACTCCCACTCGCGCGGCGCGTTGGCCATCCAGCGGGCGAACAGGTCCTTGTAGTCCACCTTGGTGGCCGCCGCGGTCGAGCTCACCGAGCCCAGGCCGACGTTCGCCGTGCCGTCGCCGAGGGAGAAGATCCAGCCGTACCCGGGCATGAGGTTCGAGCGGCCCGGCGGGCCGTCCCACAGCTCGAGGTGCGACTCCATCCAGGGGTCGTCGTGCCGGGGCGTGCGGAAGTACGTGCGGACGGCCACGCCCATCGGCCGGTCGTCGCGCTTGGCGCGGCCGACGGCCGTCGCGAGCCGCGCCGAGACGCCGTCGGCGGCGATCACGACGGGCGCGCGGTACTCGACCTCGTCGCCCGCGTCGACCGTGCGCCGTCCGTCGGCCGCGACGGGCCGGGCCCGCACCCCGACGACGCGACCGGTGCGCTCGTCGCGCACGGGGGCCGTCACGGAGGTGCCCTCGACCAGCTTCGCCCCGCCGGCGCGCGCGTGCTCGGCGAGGACCTGGTCGAACGACGTGCGCGCCCGTGCCAGGCCGTACGACGGGTAGCTCGACAGCTCGGGCCACGGCAGCTCGAGGCGGTGACCGCCACCGATGACGCGCAGGCCGCGGTTGCGGATCCAGCCGTCCTGCTCGCGGATCGGCACGCCCATGCGCACGAGCTCGGCCACGGCGCGGGGCGTCAGGCCGTCCCCGCAGATCTTGTCGCGCGGGAAGGTCGCCTTCTCCAGCAGCAGGACGTCCAGCCCCGCGGCGGCGCAGTGGAACGCGGCGGAGGCACCGGCGGGACCGGCGCCGACGACGACGACGTCCGCGTCATCGTTCGTCCCGACCACCGTGCCACCCCACTTGTGACGTTGTTCACGTGCAACCCCGGCGAGTGTAACCAGCCCGTCCGGGCATGTCTGCGAAGGGTTGGCTTACCTCAGCGACAGCGCCGGACGTTGGTCCCGCGCCCGGCCCCCGAGCGGTGACGACGCACCGCCCGCGGTCCCCGCTCCCTGCACGGGACGCCAGCGTGACCCATCCTCCCCGGACCCGGCGCGACCCGGCGCGAGCGCCGCGCACCGCACACCTCGCGGGTCAGGGCCGGGTCGCGCGGTGCAGGGCGACGATGCCGCCCGACAGGTTGCGGAAGGCCACCTTGTCCCACCCCGCCGCCCGCACCAGCAGACCCAGCTCGCGCTGGTCCGGCCAGCTGCGGATCGACTCCGCGAGGTACACGTAGGCGTCCGGCTCCTTGGAGACGGCCCGCGCGACGGGCGGCAGGGCCCGCATGAGGTAGTTGGTGTAGACCGTGCGGAACGGCGCGAACGTGGGCCGGGAGAACTCGCACACCACGAGGCGCCCGCCGGGCCGGGTGACGCGCAGCAGCTCGCGCAGCGCGGCGTCGACGTCGGACACGTTGCGCAGGCCGAACGACATGGTCACCGCGTCGAAGGACTCGTCGGCGAACGGCAGGTGCAGCGCGTCACCCGCCACGAACGGCAGGTCGGGGCGACGGCGACGACCGACGCGCAGCATGCCCGTCGACAGGTCGCACGGCACCACGTGCACGCCCGCGTCCGCGAGGGGCTCGCTCGACGTCCCGGTGCCCGCGGCGAGATCCAGCACCGTCTCGCCGCGCTGGGCGCCGAGCGCCGCGAGCGTGGCCCTGCGCCAGGCGCGGTCCTGCCCCAGGGAGATGACGTCGTTCGTCACGTCGTACCGGTGCGCGACCGCGTCGAACATGGCGGCGACGTCGCGGGGGTCCTTGTCGAGGGCGGCGCGAGGCATGCGCCCATGGTCGCAGGTCCGGGCGGTCGGGCGCGCACCGTGCTCGGGTAGCGTGCGGCGTGGGCGCGCCGCCGGGTCGCGCCGCCGATCCGACCCCCGGGGGCGTCACCACCCATGCCGCAGTACGCGATCCTCGTCCAGCCCTCGGCGAACCGGGTGTACACGCAGAACGCCGCACGCCTGCTGAGCAACGAGCTGCTCGCGCTCGACGACCTGCTGCTGGGCGGCCGCGTCGCCGCCGGGGGCGGTCCCGTCGAGCGCAGGCTGGGCGGCGTCCCGTACCTCGTGCTCGACGCGCCCGACCTCACGGCGGACGACCTGCGCGTGCTGGCCAACCTGTCGTCGCTGTTCGCGCTGTTCGAGCTGCGGGACGACGGGTCGCTCGTGCCGCTCGACGCGCCGCGTCTCGACCGGTACGACGACGACCTGCTGACGATCCTCAAGTACATCGGCAAGACCAACGAGCAGCTCACCCGTCTGCTGCTCAACCTCACGGCGGCGGCAGCGCTCCCGGTCGAGGGGTTCCTCGGCTCGCGCGTCCGCGTGCTCGACCCGATGTGCGGGCGCGGGACGACCCTCAACCAGGCCCTGATGTACGGCTGGGACGCGTACGGCGTGGACGTCGACCGGCGCGACGTCGAGGCGTACACCGCGTTCGCGGCGCGGTGGCTGCAGGACAAGCGCCTCAAGCACCGGTCGAGCTCGAGCCGCGTGCGGGTCGCCGGCCGCAACCTGGGCCGCCGCACGACCTTCGAGCTGGCCGCCACCAAGGACGAGTTCCGCGCGGGGGACGTGCAGACGCTCGAGATCACGCAGGGTGACACGCTCGACACGGCCCGGATGTACCGCGCCGGCTTCTTCGACGTCGTCGTCGCGGACGCCCCGTACGGCATCCAGCACGGGTCGGTGACCGGGCCGCGCACGCCGTCGCGCTCCCCGCGGGACCTGCTCGCCGACGCGATCCCCGTGTGGACCACCGTGCTGCGCCGCGGCGGCGCGATGGGCCTGTCGTGGAACACCAAGGTGCTCCCGCGCGAGGACCTGGTCGCGATGCTCCGTGACGCCGGGCTCGAGCCGCTCGACGGCCCGGCGTTCCTCGGCCTGGCGCACCGCGTGGACCAGGCCATCGAGCGCGACGTCGTGGTGGCCCGCAAGCCGCGCTGACCGCCGCGGCCACCCCTGGACCGCCCCCGCGGGGCGCCGGCGCTGAGACGAGCGTCGCACTGCTCCGCACCCGGTCAGCGCCCCGCGAGGGCCTACCCTGGACGACGATGAGCACGTCGCCCGAGACCCCCGTCACCGGCGGCGTCCCCCGCCCCCTGCTGGTGCGCACGGTCGAGTGCGACCTCCCCACGGGTGACGCCCCGGACGCCGCCGACCTGCTCGACCTGCTCGGTCCCGACGCCCCCCTCGCGTGGGTGCGTCGCGGCGACGGGCTCGTGGCGTGGGGCGAGGCCGTCCGCGTCGAGGTGCAGGGCGCCGACAGGTTCGCGGCCGCCGAGCGCGCGTGGCGGCAGGTCCTCGAGCACGCGATCGTCCGCGACGAGGTCCGGCTACCGGGCACCGGACCGGTCGCCTTCGGTTCGTTCGCGTTCGACGACGACTCCCCCGCTGGAGGCGTCGTCGTCGTGCCGCGCGTCGTCGTGGGCCGCCGCGACGGGCGGACGTGGCTGACGACCCTGAGCACCGCCGGCGAGCTCGGTCCGGCACCGCGGCTGGGCGACGTCGTGCCCCACCGCCACGCACCGACCTCGCCGGGCGACGTCACCTACACCGACGGCGCGGTCGACGCCGACGCCTGGCTCGACGTGGTCGCGCACGGGATCGCCGCGATCCGCGCGGGCGAGGTGGACAAGGTGGTGCTCGCGCGCGAGGTCCACGCACTCACCGAGCACCCGCTCGACGTGCGGTGGGCCCTGCAGCGGCTCGCCGACCGGTACCGCTCGTGCTGGACCTTCAGCGTCGACGGGATGATCGGCGCGACGCCCGAGCTGCTCGTGCGCTCGGAGCGCGGGCTCGTCACGTCCCGGGTGCTGGCGGGCACGATCCGTCGCACGGGTGACGACGACGCCGACATGGGCCGCGCCGCGATCCTCGCGCACTCGTCGAAGGACCTCGAGGAGCACGAGTACGCCGTGACGTCGGTCGCGCGGGCGCTCGCGCCGTTCTGCTCGTCGTCGAACGTCCCCGACGTGCCGTTCGTCCTGCCGCTGCCGAACGTGCTGCACCTCGCGTCCGACGTCACCGGCGTCCTGACGGCGCCGCAGGGGGACGACGCGCACCCGTCCTCGCTCGCGCTCGCCGCGGCCCTGCACCCGACCGCCGCGGTGTGCGGCACCCCCACTCAGGCCGCGCGCGCGCTGATCACGCGCATCGAGGGCATGGACCGCGGCCGGTACGCGGGCCCGGTCGGCTGGTTCGGTGCCGACGGCGACGGCGAGTGGGGCATCGCGCTGCGCTCCGCCGAGGTGGACCGCGAGGACCCGCGGCGCCTGCGGCTGTTCGCCGGCTGCGGCGTCGTCGCCGCATCCGACCCGGCGGCGGAGCTCGCCGAGTCGCGCGCGAAGCTCGACCCCATGCGTCACGCGCTGTCCTGACCTCGCCGCGCCGGGCGCGCGAGGGCGGGACGTGCGGCGGGACGCACGAGGGCCCGCCGCGAGAGGGGGACCCACGGCGGGCCCGTGCGCGCACGACGGCGCGGCGCCGGGACCGCGGACGTGACGCGGTCGGCGCTGCGCACCGTGGCGCGGCGCCCGGGCGCGGCCCGCGTCACCGGGGGCCGCGCCCGAGTCCGATCAGCCCTGGCCCTGCTGCTGCTGCAGCCACTCCCAGAGCTCGTCGGGCGTCATGCCGCCGGGCAGACCGCCGCCGTCCTGACCCTGGCCCTGGCCCTCGCCCTGGCCGCCCTGGTCCGGCTGGGGGGCCGCGCCGAAGTCGTCCGGCCGCGTGGCGAGCGTGACGTCCAGCTCGATCGCCTTGCCGTCCCGCACGACCGTCAGCGTGGCCTCGTCACCCGAGGACATCGCACGGACGAACGCGGTGAGCGACTCGGCGCCGCCCACGGGCTCGTCCCCGATCGCGACGATGACGTCGCCGACCTGGACCCCCGCCTCCCCGGCGGGCGAGCCCTCGGTGACGCTCTCGACGACGGCGCCCCGACGCGTGATGCCGTCGGCGGTGGCCGTGCCGTCGGACAGCGTGACGCCCAGGAAGGCGTGCTCGGCCTGCCCGTTGTCGATGAGCTGCGACGCGATGTTCTTCGCGAGGTTCACGGGGATCGCGAAGCCCAGCCCGATCGATCCCGACTGCTGGCTCAGCGTCGCGATCGACGACGTGATGCCGATGACCCGGCCCGTGGCGTCGAACAGCGGACCCCCGGAGTTGCCGGGGTTGACCGCGGCGTCCACCTGGATGGCGTTCGTCACCGCACCGTCGGCACCGTCCACGCCCTGCGTGGAGACAGGACGGTCGACGGCCGAGACGATGCCTGTGGTCACCGTGTTCGCCAGACCGAGGGGGTTGCCCACGGCCATCACCGGGTCGCCCACCTTCACGTCGTCGGAGTTGCCGAGCGCGGCCGCCTGCAGGTCGTCAGGGGCGTCGAGGATCCGCACGACCGCGAGGTCCGTGGCCGCGTCCGTGCCGACCACCTCGGCCTCGAAGATGCGGCCGTCGGTGAGCGTCACGCGGACGTTGCCCTGCGCACCGGAGACCACGTGGTCGTTGGTCAGCACGTACCCGGAGTCGTCGATGACGAAGCCGGAGCCCTGCCCGCCGCCGGACTGCGTCTGCACGTCGATCGCGACGACGGAGCCCTGCACGGCCGCGGCGACGCGCTGCCAGTCCGGGTCCTCCACGCTCGATCCCGTGACGGGCGCCTGGTCGCTGTCGGAGCGGCCGAGGTCCGCGATCGACGACGAGCGGTCGGACGCGCCGGGCCGGTCCAGGTAGTCGAGGGTCGCCACCGACCCGCCACCGACGAGCAGCCCGACGACTGCGGCGGACGCGATCCACGCCCAGGTCCGCGAGCTCTTGCGACGCTGCGGGTCCGCCGGCGCCGCCCACGGGTCGGACGGCGGGGTCGCGCCCGGGGGCACCTGGCCCGGAGCGGCGCTGGTGGCGCCGAACGCGGCACCCGGAGCGTGCTCGGCGCCGCCGGCCGGGTTGCCGGTGCCGCGCTGGGCCGACTCGTAGCGCGCCCACTGCTGCGCGGGGGTCAGGCGCGGCTCGGCGGCGGGCGCGGTGGCGCCGGTCGCGGGCAGCGGCTGGGTGGCGCGGACGTCCGGTCCGGTGGTTCCGGCGGCGGGCCGCGGCTCGGGGGTGGAAGTGGTCATGGGTGCCTCCTTGTCGGCTCCCATCACACCGCGTCGCCCTGGGATCGGCCTCTCAGGGGGCTGGGAGTTTCCTGTGAAAAACCCGGGTGGGTCGTCCGCGCCGGGCTCAGGACAGCGGTGACAGTGCCTTGTCGACGGCCGCCGCGACCTCGGTGGCCAGGCGTTCTCCCAGCGAGCGCCGGTGCGCGCGGTCCACCCGCACCTCGACCACGCTCGTCCCCGTCCCGGGCGCCGCGAGCGCGGGCAGCAGGCCGTCGGTGTCGACGACCCGCGTGTGCCGCACGCCGTACGCGGCGCACAGCGCGGCGACGTCGACCCCGTGCGGCGTCGCGAACACGCGCTCGAACACGTCGGCACGTCCCGGGTCGCCGTGCTCCAGCGTCGCGAACACCGAGCCGCCGTCGTCGTTCGAGACGACGAGCTGCAGGTCGACCGACGGCTCCGCCGGGCCCCGTAGCAGCCCGCCCACGTCGTGCAGGAACGTCAGGTCACCGAGGTAGGCCCGCACGCGCCGGTGCGGCAGCCCGAGCGCCACACCCGTGGCGGTGGCGATCGTGCCGTCGATGCCGGCCAGGCCGCGGTTGGCGAGCACGAGCGGCGCCAGGTCCCAGCGAGCGACGAGGTCGAGGTCCCGCACGGGGTTGGACGAGCCGACGACGAGCACGTCGTCGGGCGCACTCGCACGCGCCACCGCACGCGCCAGCGCCCACCCGCTGACGCGGGGACCGCTGCGCGACCGGCGCGCGTCCTCGGGGGTGTCGAGGATGCCGGCGAGCACGTCCTGCGCGGCGGCGTCGGCGGTGCGCCACGCGTCGAGCCATCCCGCCGGGGCACCCACCCGGCCCTGCCGCATGCGCCACGGGACCTCGAGCAGCACCTGGGAGGCGTTGCGCGCGGCGTCGGGCCAGTCCGTGCCGCGGGGCGCGACGACCAGCACGTCGACGTCGGGACGCGCGAGCAGCGCCTGGACGGGGCGGCTCAGGGTCGGGCGGCCGAGCACGACGACACGCCCCACCCGCCCGCCGAGCCGCTCGTCGGCGAGCAGGAGCCGGTAGGCGCCGACCGCGTTCGGGCCCTGCCGGGCGCCGGACGACGGCTCGGCCAGCAGCGGCCACCCGTTCGCCTCGGCCAGGCGAGCCGCCCCGGGCCCCGCGCCGTCGCCCGCCACCACGACCGTGGGGACCGCGCCGCGCGCCCGCCGCGACGGCCGCGCGCGCTCCCCCGCCTCGTCGACCGGCTCGACGACGACCGGGACGGCCCCCGTCGACGCGGCCCACTGCTCCGTGGGCTGGGCGCGACCGGCGACGTGCGACAGGCCGGCGTCGGAGGCGGCGGGCCACGGCTCGTCGCCCGGGACGAGCGGCTCGCGGAACGCGAGGTTAAGGTGCACCGGCCCCGGGTCACCCGTGCGGGCCCCGGTCGCGGCGGCCAGGGCCCGCGACACCGCACGCCGCAGGTCCCGGTCCTCGCCCGGCAGGCCGCTCGGTGCGGGGACGTCCACGGCGAGCCGCACCGAGGACCCGAACAGCTGCGCCTGCTCGGTCGTCTGGTTGGCCCCGGTCCCGCGCAGCTCGTGCGGCCGGTCGGCCGTGAGCAGCACGAGGGGCAGTCCCGCGTGACGGGCCTCGAGGACGGCCGGGTGCAGGTTCGCCACGGCCGTGCCGGACGTCGTGACGACCGCGACGGGGCGCGCGGCACCCGGTCCGCGCTCGCCCGCGTGCACGGACGCCTTAGCCAGGCCGAGCGCGAGGAACCCCGCGTCCCGCTCGTCGACGCGCACGTGCAGCCGGATCGCGGGCGCGCCCGCGGGGCGCTCGTCGTCGGGGCGGGCCGCGTCGGCGAAGGCGTACGCGAGGGGCGCGCTGCGCGACCCGGGCGCGAGCACGACGTCCCGCACACCGAGCGCCGCGAGCGCCTGCACCAGGACCCGGGCCGCCGCGACGGCGGGCGACGGCGGGCGCCCGCCGTCGCCCGGCACGACCGTCGCGTCCCGCCGCCGTCGGCGGCGGGCGGGCTGGTCCTCGGGCGGGGGCGTCACGCCCGCCATCATGCCCGAGCCCGCACGGCCGTGAGCCTGCCGGCCCAGCGGGCCACGAGCGCGGGCGGTGCCGCCGCCGCGTCCACCAGCGCCAGGGACGGCACGGGCCGCCGGACCTCGATCGCGCCGTCGTGCGGCAGCAGCGGGTCGCTCACGAGGTCGTCGGCGAGCAGCGCCGCGGTGGCCAGACCGCACGCGTACGGCAGCTCCGGCAGGGCGCCGGCGAGCGCGAGCCCGGCGGCCAGCCCGACCGACGTCTCGAGCGCCGACGACACGACCACGGGCAGACCCGCCTGCTCGGCCAGCCGCAGGCAGGCGCGCACGCCGCCGAGCGGCTGCACCTTCAGGACGATCACGTCGGCCGCGTGCCGCCGGACCACCGCGAGCGGGTCGTCCGTGCGGCGCACCGCCTCGTCCGCCGCGAGCGGCACGTGCGTCCGGCGCCGCAGGGCGGCCAGGTCGTCGACCCCGGGCACGGGCTGCTCGGCGTACTCCAGGCCACCGGCGGCGCGGTCGAGGGCCGCCAGGCGTGTCACGGCCGTGTCGACGTCCCAGGCCGCGTTGGCGTCGACACGGATCGCGCCGTCCGGGCCCAACGCGTCACGCACGGCCTCGAGCCGGGCCTCGTCGGCACCGGCGGGCTGCCCGGGCTCGGCCACCTTGACCTTCGCGGTGCGGCACCCCCCGGAGCCGGTGACGATGCGGTGCGCGTGCGCGGGGTCGACCGCGGGGACCGTCACGTTCACGGGGACGTGCGTGCGCACGGGCGCCGGCCAGCCGTCGTCGGCCGCCTCGCGCGCCGCGCGCCACCAGCGCACGGCCGCGGCGTCGTCGTAGTCCCAGAAGGGGCTGAACTCGCCCCACCCCGCGTCACCGCGCACGAGCACGCCGTCGCGTCGGGTCAGGCCGCGGAACCGGGTGCGCAACGGCACGTCCCACACGACGACGTCCGGCTCCGCACCCACGACCCCAGGTTAAGCCGCACGCGCACCTCCACCGACCGGCGGTGCAGCCGCGAGCGAGGTGGCGGGGCGGCCCCGGGTGCGTCGTTAGGGTGGTGGCGTGAGTGAGAACGGCAGCCCCGCCCCCCTGCCCGCGCGCGTCTCGGAGACGTTCGACCCGACACGGTGGCGCGAGGTCGCGGGGTTCGAGCACCTCACCGACATCACCTACCACCGCGGACGCGCGCGCCCCACGGCCGAGCAGGCGGCGGCCGGTGCCACCGAGCGTGACCTGCCGGTGGTCCGGGTGGCGTTCGACCGCCCCGAGGTGCGCAACGCGTTCCGCCCGCACACCGTCGACGAGCTGTACGCGGTCCTGGACCACGCCCGGACGACGTCCGACGTCGGCACGGTGCTGCTGACCGGCAACGGCCCGTCGCCCAAGGACGGCGGCTGGGCGTTCTGCTCCGGCGGGGACCAGCGCATCCGCGGTCGCGACGGCTACCGGTACGCCGACGGCGAGACGGCCGCGGCCGTCGACCCGGCACGCGCGGGCCGCCTGCACATCCTCGAGGTGCAGCGCCTGATCCGGACGATGCCGAAGGTCGTCGTGGCGCTCGTCAACGGGTGGGCCGCCGGCGGCGGGCACTCCCTGCACGTCGTGGCCGACCTGACGATCGCGAGCCGCGAGCACGCGCGCTTCATGCAGACCGACGCGAACGTCGGGTCCTTCGACGGCGGCTACGGGTCGGCCCTGCTCGCGCGGCAGGTGGGGCAGAAGCGCGCGCGGGAGATCTTCTTCCTGGCGCGGGAGTACTCGGCGGACGACGCCCTCGCGTGGGGGGCCGTGAACGACGTCGTCGCGCACGCGGACCTCGAGGACGCGGGCCTGGAGTACGCGCGCATCCTGGCGACGAAGTCGCCGCAGGCCGTGCGGATGCTGAAGTTCGCGTTCAACCTGGCCGACGACGGGCTGGCCGGTCAGCAGGTCTTCGCCGGTGAGGCGACCCGCCTGGCGTACATGACGGACGAGGCCGTCGAGGGACGCGACGCGTTCCTGCAGCGACGCGACCCCGACTGGTCGGGGTTCCCGTACGCCTACTGACGCGGTGCCCGTCGGGCGTCGTCCCGACGTGCCGTCAGGACGTCCCCACCCAGGACGACAGGTCGACGAGGGTCGCGACCATCGCGCCGCCGCCGACCAGCAGCGCCACCAGGACGACGCCGGCGACCACGACGGCCACGGCGGAGCGCACCGAGTGGTCCTCGGGCTCGTGGCGACGCGACGACGCCGGGCGGACGGTGACGGGGAGCGGGGTGTGTGCGGCCATGCCCTCAGCGTCGCCGGTGCCGGGGCGCGGACGCGTCGGCCCGCAGGACGGTCCGTGACGGCCGGACCCACCCCCCTGGGTCGCGCCGCCTCCACCGTGAGGAGGACGGCACGGCCGACGTTGTCCTCCCCAGGTATCGCGGCGAGGCCGCGGGGCCGTCAGGAGATCGTCAGCGAGCCCTTCCCGGCGGGGACCAGCTCGACCCACGTGTTGCCCGGCGCGAGGCTCGCCTCGGAGCCGTCGGGCAGGAGCAGCCGCATCGGCTGGTCCTGGGCGTCCTTCTGCCACCGCGCGGCGACGGTCTTGCCGCCCGTCGCGACGACCGCGTCCCCGGAGCCGACGAGCTCGTAGGTGGGGACGGGTGCACCGCCCTGCGCGCCGTACCCCGTGTTCGGGTGCGGTGCGGTGATCGCGACGACGTTGACGGCCGACAGCCGGGCACCGTTCGCCGCCGTCGCGGGCGTCGAGCCCTCGGACCGCAGCCACGTGCCCGTGCCGGCGTCCCAGGTCCACGTCGGCTGCGACTGGCCCGAGAGCCGGAACGCGAGCGTCCCTGCCGGCGTCCCCGCGGTCACCGCCGCCGCGCGGTCGGCGCTGCGCGCGAACCCGAACTGCTCGGCGGGTGCGGTGCGCCCGGGCTCGGCGATGCCCCACCACGTGGCGAGCGACCCGTACACGTTGTGCGGGGCCTTGCGCGTGCGCACGCGCTCCAGCCCCGGCGCGCCGGCGTCGTGCGAGATCTGCTGCACGCCCGACGCAGCCACCAGCTCGACGATCCCCGGCTGCCCGCCCGAGAACGCGAGCATGCCGCCCAGCGGCGCCATGATCTGCGGGTCCATGGGGCGCACCGACCGGATCGGCCCGACCTGCTCGGGGGCCTGGGAGTGGAAGACGGCGACGAGGCGCGAGACCTCGAACTCGATGATGGTCTCCCAGACCACGTCGGCCTGGTCGAGACCCGACTGCGGGCGCGCGGCGGACGTGTTCTCGATCTTCACGCCGATCGCCGGGCGCGGGTCGGGCGCGCCCTCCACACCGGTGAGCGGCCACGTCGCCGGCACCTCGGGCGCGGGGACGGCCTGCTTGTCGGCGGCGACGTCCGCGCGCGCGGTGACCGTGGGTGCCGGCGTCGCCGCCGGAGACCCGCACGCGGCGAGCGCGAGGAGCGCGCCGGTGGCCACCAGGGCACCCGCGCGGCCCCGCCACGCGTGCGCCGGACCCGTGCGCACCGGACCCCTGCGCATCGAACCCCTGCGTGCCACCGTCGCTGCCATCATCGCTCCCGTCCCCCGCCGCCGCGGCGATCTGCCACCGCTCGACCCGGCGTCGCGCCCTGGCGGAACCGCCCCGGTCCGCCGGATCGCGCCACACTCTACGACGCTCGTCCCGCCCGCCGAGAACCGCAGCGGCGTTCCGTACCGGCTCTCGCGACCCCCACGGCACACGTTCCCGGACGCGGCGGCGCGGACGGCGGGACGGACGACCTACGCTGTGCAGGTGGACCGGCCGCTGCGCGACGTGCCCGCTCGGGCGCGCGAGCTCGTCCCCGCACTGACCGCGGCGCTGGACGGCACGGGCCCGGCGGTGCGGGCTCTCGACGACCCCTCGCCCGGCGCCGCGGGGCACGTGCCCGCGGAGGTCGCGCTGGTCGTGCGCACCTCCGGATCGACCGGCCGCCCCCGCGACGTCATGCTGTCCGCCGCGGCGCTGCGTGCGTCCGGCGACGCCACGGCCGCCCGCTTGGGTGGTCCCGGGTCCTGGTTGCTCGCGCTGCCCGTGCACCACGTGGCCGGGCTCCAGGTGATCCTGCGCGCGCTGCTCGCGGACCGGCCCCTCGCGACGATCCCCGCCGGCCCGTTCCGGGCGCGCGTGTTCACCCAGGCGGTGCGCGCCGCGACCGACGGGCCGGGGCCGCACTACACGTCGCTCGTCCCCACGCAGCTCGTCCGCGTGCTCGACGACCCGGACGCCACGGCCGCGACCCGCGCGTTCGACGCCGTCCTCGTCGGCGGGGCCGCGTGCCCGCCCTCGCTGCTCGCGCGGGCGCGGGACGCCGGGCTGCGCGTCGTCACGACCTACGGGATGACCGAGACGTGCGGCGGCTGCGTGTACGACGGGCACCCTCTGGACGGTGTGACGGTCACGGTGGACGCCGAGCAGCGGATCGCGCTCGCGGGACCGGTCCTCGCGACGGGCTACCTGCACCGACCCGACCTCGACGCCACCACGTTCACGAGCCGCGCCGGGCGCCGCTGGTTGCGGACCGCCGACCGCGGCCGGCTCGACGGCGGCGTGCTGCACGTGCTCGGACGCCTGGACGACGTGCTCGTCACCGGCGGCGTCAAGGTGGACCCGCTCGCCGTCGAGGTCGTCGTCAGCGGGCTGCCCGGCGTGCGCGAGGTCTGCGTGGTCGGCGTGCCCGACCAGCACTGGGGCCAGTCGGTCGTCGCCGTCGTCGTGACGCAGGACGGCACGGCGCCGCCGCTGACGCAGGTCCGCACGACCGTGGCCGCCGCGCTCGGGCCCGCCAGCGCACCGCGCCAGGTCCTGGTGGTCGACGAGCTGCCGCTGCGTGGCCCCGGCAAGCCGGACCGCCGGGAGGTCGCACGGATCGCGACGCGCCTGATGACCCCGTCCACCTGACCCACCCGCCGGGCCCCCGCTCGACGCCCTCACACGACAGGAGCACGATGGCCACCGCCTCCGAATGGCTCGCCGGTGCACGCCCCCGCACGCTGCCCGCCGCAGTGGCGCCCGTCCTGGTCGGGACCGGCGCCGCCGCGCAGGTCGACGCGGCCCACGGCGGGCGCGCGCTGCTCGCCGCCGGCGTGGCGCTCGCGCTGCAGGTCGCGGTGAACTACGCCAACGACTACTCCGACGGGGTCCGCGGCACCGACCTGAACCGCGTCGGGCCGCTGCGCCTGACGGCGTCCGGCACCGCCCCGCCGGGCCAGGTGCGCACCGCCGCGCTCCTGGCGATCGCGGTGGCCGGCGTGCTCGGCATGTGGCTCATCGTCCTGACGAGCGCCTGGTGGCTGGCCGCGGTCGGCGCGCTGTGCGTGGTCGCCGCGTGGACCTACACGGGCGGCAAGCGGCCGTACGGGTACCTGGGGCTCGGCGAGGTCGGGGTGTTCCTCTTCTTCGGCCTGGTCGCCGTCCTGGGGACGACGTACACGCAGGCAGGGCGCGTCACGTGGCCCGCCGTGCTCGGCGCCGTCGCGATCGGGCTGCTGGCCTGCGCGCTGCTCATGGTCAACAACCTGCGTGACGTGCCGACCGACGTGCTCGCCGGCAAGCGCACGCTCGCGGTGCGGATCGGTGACCGACGCGCGCGGCGGCTGTACGCCGTGATGGTCGTGCTGCCCGTCCTGCTGGGCGCGGCGTGCGCCGTCGTGGCCCCGTGGTCGCTGCTCGTGCTGCTGCTGCTCGGGCCCGCCGCGCTGCTGGCCGGCGGCGTGCTCGCGGGTGCCCGTGGCATCGCACTCGTCCCCGTGCTCGGCGGCACGGGGCTGCTCGAGCTCGCGTTCGGCATGCTGCTCGGCCTGGGGCTGTCGCTCTGACGCCGTCCGGCGACCGGTCCTGACGTCGCTCAGCGGTCCTCTGCCGAGCCGCCCGTCGCCGCGTCCTCGGCCTCGGCGTCCTCGCGGGCGCGGCCTGCGAGGCCGCCGCGCGCGCGGCGCTGCTCGCCGCGCTGCGCGAGGTGCAGCGCGGCGGCGTCACGCTGCCGGGGCAGCAGGACGTAGGACAGGCCCCAGGCGATCACGGCGGCGAGGACGGGCGCGAGCCACGACTGCATCCCGGCCCACCAGAGCAGGCCGGTGGCGGCGAGGAACAGGGCGGCGCGGAGCAGCGAGTAGATGACGACGGGCACGCTCCCCAGCGTAGGCGCCCGCCGTCACGTCTAGGGTGGACAGGTGCTCAGGTACCTGCCGCTCGTGCTCTTCGTCGCCTTCGTCGTCTACTGCGTCTTCGACGTGGTGGGCAGCGACGAGCGCAGGCGGCGCGGGCTGCCCGTACCGCTGTGGCTGCTGCTCGTCGTGCTGGTCCCGGTCGTCGGCGGCGTCGTGTGGCTCCTGGTGAGCCGCGGGACCCCGCACCAGGGCACCGCGGCTCGCGGCGGCGGCCCCGTCGCCCCGGACGACGACCCGGAGTTCCTGTTCCGGCTCGACCAGGAGCGCCGCCGGCGCGAGCGTCAGGACGGCGCGCAGGGGCAGGGACCGCGCGACGAGGGGACGGACGGCACCGGCTCCGCGGACGGCACGCCGGCCGCCTGAGCGGCTCAGAGCCCGGAGTACGAGTGGTTGCCGGGCAGGAGCAGGTTGACGACCGTGAAGTTCGCGATCACGACGCCGTAGGCGACGAACACGAGGTACGCGGCGCGGCGCCCGGCCCAGCCGCGGGTGGTGCGCGCGTGCAGGTAGGCCGCGTACACGACCCACGTGACGAACGTGCCGACCTCCTTGGGGTCCCAGCCCCAGTACCGGCCCCACGCCTCCTCGGCCCAGATCGACCCGCCGATGAGGGTCAGCGTCCACAGGACGAACGCGACCGCGTGCTGGCGGAACGCCGAGGCCTCGAGGCGGCGCGCGTCGGGCACCTGCTCGAGCCAGGCGAACGCGGGCCCGGTGACGCGGGCACCGTGGAACGCCTGACGCAGGCCGTCGAGCCGCTCCCACGGCCGTTCGAGCCGGGACCGGCCCTGGTCGCGCGCGTCGCGCAGCACCTGCAGGACGGTCGTGGCGAACGCCACGGTGGAGATGCCCGTCGCGATGATCGCGACGCCGACGTGGATGACGAGCCAGTACCGCTGCAGCGCGGGCTGCACCGCGTCCGCCTGCACGTGCAGGACGTTGAGCGCGAGGACGAGCCCCAGCACGGCGATGCCGGACACGACGACCCCGACGAACGCGATGGGGCGGCGACGCTGCTGGACGACGAGCGCGACGAGCGCGCAGAACATCCCGACGATCGTGAACTCGTACATGTTGGCGGTCGGCGAGCGTCCGGCCGCGACCCCTCGCAGCACGATGCCGACCAGCAGCAGGAGGGTGCCGAGCACGAGGGTGGAGCGTGCGATGCCCGGGGCCCGGCCGCGCGAGGCCGTCTCCTCCACCTGCGTCGTCGCGGCCGTCCCCGACGCGCCGCCGCCGACGGCGACGAGCTCGCGTGCCGTGCGCGCGGCCTGGGCCGCCTCGGTGGTGCGGGCCAGCTCGACCGAGTACGCGATCAGCGTGATGGTCAGGGCGGTGGCCGCCGACCAGACGAACAGGTCGCTCAGCTCGGCGACGTTCATGTCCTGTCCTCCTGCGGGGTGCCGGGCCCGGTCGTGCCGGCACCGGTCGTGTCGTGGACGGTCGTGTCGTGCGCGGTCGTGCCGCCCGACAGGACCGGTGATGCCCCGAGCACCTCCGCGAGGACGTGATCGAGCTCGGGCTGCAGGCCGACGTCGTCCCCCCGGGCGAGACCGGCAGCCGAGACCACTGTAGTCGCGCCCTCGGGACCTTCGTCCGTGGCACCGCCCGGCGTCGCACGCACCCACAGGCGCCGCCGCGGGGCGAACAGCGAGGCCATGAGCCCGCCCACCGCGAGCAGGGCGAACGTCAGCACCCAGCCGAGGGACGGGTCGTGCCGCAGGTCGAGCGCGACGAAGCGGGGCAGCGAGTCGAACGTCAGGGTGCCCAGCCCGTCGGGCAGCTCGACCGTCTCCCCGGGGCGCACGTACAGCGTCACCGCGTCGCCGGACGCGTCGACGGCCTGCTCCATGCGCGACTCGTCGAGCCGGAACACGTTCTGCGGCACGCCCGTGTCGAGCCCGAGGTTGCCCGACCACACGGACAGCACGAGCAGCGGGTCGCCGGGCTGCGGGTCGATCGAGCGCCACAGCCCCTCGGCAGGCTCGACGGCCGTGGGCAGCAGGAACCCGACGAGCCCGATCTGCGGCTGGTCGCCCGACACGTCGGGCACCTTGACGACGCCACGCGACGTGTACACGTCGTCCTGCGGCAGGAAGGGCACGGCGCCGGAGAACGCGACCTCACCGGCTGCGTCGCGCACCGTGAGCTCGGGCGCGTACCCGTTGCCCTGCAGGTACACCTTGGCGTCGCCGGCGACCGTCGGGTGGTTCACCTTGACCGTGCGCTGCTCGGGCTCGCCCCCGGGCTCGGTGACGGTGACGTACGCGGTGAAGTCGCGCGACTGCAGGGTCTGCGGGTCGAACCGGGCCTCGAAGTCGTCGAGGCGCATCGTGAACGGCACGAGGTCGGCGGGGTCGAACGCGGCCCCCCGCTCGAACGTGTCGTACGACGCCTGCACGTTGGCGAAGCCGGTCCCCTGCACGACGATGGCCTGGCCGCGGTAGTGCAGCATCTGACCGGTCGCCATGGCGACGAGCAGGCCCAGCAGGGCGAGGTGGAACAGCAGGTTGCCGGTCTCCCGCAGGTAGCCACGCTCGGCGGACACCGACCACGTCCCCGCACCCTCGTCGTGGACGTCGACGCGGAACGCCGGGACGCCGAGCCGGCGGCGGCGCAGGACCGCGGCGGCGCGCTCCGCGACGGCCTGCGGCGCGTCCGCTGACGTCCCCGCGCCCTGGGCGGGGAACCGGCCCAACCGGCGGGGCGTCCGCGGCGGACGGCCCCGCAGCGCCGTGGCGTGCACCCGCGCCCGCGGCACGATGCAGCCGACGAGGGACACGAACAGCAGCAGGTAGACGGCCGAGAACCAGACCGAGGCGTAGACGTCGAAGAACCCGAGGCGGTCGAGCCACGGACCCGTCGACGCGTGCTCCGTGAGGTACGCGGCGACGGCCGCGGGGTCCTGGGGACGCTGCGGGAACATCGTGCCCGGCACGGCCGCGACGGCCAGGAGCACGAGCAGCAGGAGCGCGACCCGCATGCTCGTGAGCTGGCGCCACGCCCAGCGCAGCCAGCCGACCAGGCCGAGGGCGGGCAGCTGCGCGTCGGAGCCGCGCTCGCCGGTGGGCGGCTGCTCGCCGCCGTCCGTGAAGGCGTCGTCGAGGCCGTCGGGGCGGTAGCCCGTCCCGACGGTGCCCGGGGTCGTGTCGCCGCTCACAGCGCGGGCACGAACGGGTCGCCACCGGTCAGGACACCCTGCAGCCACGCGGCCCACGTGCCCCACGCGCCGGTCAGCAGCGCCAGGCCGAGCACGACGAGCACGCCGCCGCCGACCCGCTGCACGGCGAGCCGGTGCCGCCGCAGCCACCGCAGCGCGTGCCGCGACCGCTGCAGGCCGAGGCCCACGAGCACGAAGGGCAGTCCCAGACCGACGCAGAACGCGGCCGCGAGCAGCGCACCGCGGCCCGCGGACCCGCCGGTGAGGGACAGCGTGAGGATCGCCGCGAGCGTCGGGCCGATGCACGGGGTCCAGCCCAGGCCGAACGCGACCCCCAGCAGGGGCGCGCCCCACACCCCGGCGCGCGGGGCGAGCCGCAGGCGGCGCTCCCCCGCGAGGAACGGGACGGCCCCGAGGAACGCCAGCCCGAGCACCACGGTCAGCGCACCGAGCACGCGGCTCACGGGGTCCTGCCACTGCCAGAGCGCGGCACCGAGGGAGCCCGCGAGCGCCCCGAAGGCCACGAACACCGCGGAGAACCCGAGGACGAAGAGCGAGACGCCGAGCACGAGCGTGCGACGGGCGGCGGGCACCGGCAGCGGCACGGCGTCGCCGGCCCCCAGAAGCGGCACGGCGATGGGCGCGTCCGCGAGCGGGTGGCTCGCGGCAGGAGCCTCCAGCGCAGCATCCCCTGCGGGCCCCGCGACGGCGCCGCGTCCGCGCGTCCGGGCACGCCCGGGCCGCGCCCCGATGCGGGTGACGTCCGTGGCGTCCACGACGCCGAGCAGCGCAGCGGGCGTGCGGCGTTCCCCGCCGACGAGCCCTCCGAGCAGCCCGACGTAGCCGGGGACGAGCGGCAGGACGCACGGCGAGGCGAACGACACGAGGCCGGCGAGCAGCGCGACGGGCACCGCGAGCAGCAGCGAGCCCTCGACGACGGTCGAGCCGACCCCGAGCACGGCCGCGCTCACGCGGTGTCCTCGGCCAGGAGCTCCTCGACGAGCGCACGCAGCGTCGAGGGCCGGACGAGGCCGAGCACACGCGCGGCGACCCTGCCCTCACGGTCGAGCAGGATGGTCGTGGGCACGGCGTTGACCGGCACGACGCCCTGCAGCGCGGCGATCGCCTCGCCGCCGGTGTCGTCGAGCGACGGGTACGGCACCTCGAGCTGGCGCTGGAACGCCTGGGCCGTCCCGGCCGCGTCACGGCTGTTGATGCCCAGCACGTGCAGCCCCTGGTCGGCGTACTCGGTCGCGACCGCCGCGAGGTCGGGGGCCTCCGCCCGGCACGGCGGGCACGCGGCGTACCAGGTGTTGAGCAGCACGACGTCGCCGCGCCACCGCGTCAGGTCGTGCGCCGTGCCCTCGTAGTCGGTGCCCGTGATCTCGAGCGGCCCCACGCGGTCGCCGCGCGCCCACGTCGTCGTCGTCCCGTCCCCCGACTGGTAGCCCTGGTCGACGACGTCCTGCGCGGCGCCGTCCCGCGCGGCGCCGTCACCCGAGCCGTCGGCACAGCCAGTGAGCGCGAGCAGGACCGCGGTCCCCGCCGTCACGAGGGCGACCGCGGTCCGGTTCCGGGCGGGACGTCGTCGCACGTCAGGCTCCGGCGACGGGCGACGCACCGGGCAGCAGCGCGGCGGCGGGCTCGCCGTAGCCCACACCGACGAGCGTGTCGTCCTCGAACCGCAGGGACGTGAGCGAGGCGAGCGAGCACTGGCGGCGTCGGGGGTCGTGCCACAGCCGGCGGTTCTCGAGCGCGAGTCGCGTCACCCAGATCGGCAGCTGGTGGCTCACCAGGACGGCCTCGTGGCCGCGCGCGGCCACGCGGGCCGCGTCGACCGCGGCGAGCATGCGGTCGACCTGCTCGGCGTAGGGCTCGCCCCACGAGGGGCGGAACGGGTTGCGCAGGTGCGGCCAGTGCTCGGGGTGGCGCAGCGACCCGTCGCCGACTCCGAACCTCTTGCCCTGGAAGTGGTTGTCGGCCTCGATCAGCCGGTCGTCGGTCCCGACGGGCAGCCCGAACGCCGCGGCGATCGGTCCGGCGGTCTCCTGCGCGCGCTGGAGCGGGGACGCGGTGACGACGACGACGTCGCGAGCCGGTGCGCCCTCCTCGCCCGCGAGCGTGCGCGCGACGAGCTCGGCCATCTGCTGCCCGCGCTCGGAGAGCCGGTAGCCGGGCAGCCTGCCGTACAGCAGGCCTTCGGGGTTGTGGACCTCACCGTGCCGCAGCAGGTGGACCGTCGTGGCGACCATGTGCACAGTCTCGCAAAGTCTGGCGGATGCCCGGTGCGCCCGACCTCAGCCGGCCGGCGCCGTGCCGTCGCCGTCGGCCGGTGCCGTGCCGTCGCCGCCCGCCGGCGCGCGCAGGTGCTCGATCACGACCTGCATGGCGGTCCCGAGCGCCGCGAGCTGGTCGTCGTCGAGCACGTCGACCAGGTGTGCACGGACGGACTCCACGTGCCCGGGAGCGGCCGCCACGAGGACGCGCCAGCCGCGCTCGGTGAGCACGCAGTTCACGCCGCGGGCGTCGTCGCGCGCGGGCTCCCGGCGCACGATCCCGTCCCGCTCCATGCGTGCCACGGTGTGGGTGAGCCGGCTGCGGGAGTGCGCGAGGTCGTCGGCCAGCTCGGACATGCGCAGGGCGTGCCCGGGAGCCTCGGACAGCCGGACGAGCACCTCGTACTCGCCCAGCGACAGGCCGCTCCCGTCGTCGAGCTCACGGGCCAGGACGTCGAAGAGCAGTGCGGTGCCGTCGCGGAAGGCCCGCCACTGACGCTGCTGGGGCTCGGTGAGCCAACGCACGCCCTCCTGGTCGGCCTGCGGGACCGCCGGGGCGGCTCCACGCTGGGACGCAGCGGCGTCGTCGGCCCATCGATCGGCGGTCGTGCTGCGGGTCGGCACGTCGTCCTCCTCGGTGGGGTTGCGGCAGACACCCCACTGTAGTAGAAATATCAATCACACATACTTGTCGAATCAACGATTCGTCCGGCCCTGACCACGGAGGACCTCATGACCGCGCTGCCCACCGGCCTGACCACCGGCACCTGGAACATCGACCCCTCGCACACGGAGGCGTCCTTCACGGTCCGCCACGCGGGCATCTCCAAGGTCCGCGGCACCGTCGCGGTGACCTCCGGCGCCCTCACCGTCGGCGAGGACCTCGAGTCGTCGTCCGTCACCGTCACGCTCGACCCGGCGACCGTCAACACGGGCGACGCCAACCGCGACGGGCACCTCAAGAGCAACGACTTCTTCGAGGTCGAGTCGCATGGCGAGTGGACGTTCACGTCGACCGCGGTCCGCACGGCCGGCTCGGCCCACGTCATCGTCGGGGACCTGACGCTCCACGGCGTGACCCGCGAGGTGGAGCTCGAGACCGAGTTCAACGGCACCGCCGTCGACCCCTTCGGCAACACCCGCGCGGGCTTCGAGGCCACCGTCACCATCTCGCGCAAGGACTTCGGCCTGACGTGGAACGCCGCCCTGCAGGCCGGCGGCGTGCTGGTCGCCGACAAGGTCCGCATCGACCTGGACGTCTCCGCCATCAAGGCCTGACCCGCCCCGCCGGCGGCCGCCGGCACGCACGTCCCCGCGAGGGCGCGACCGCACCGGTCGCGCCCTCGCGGCGCGCCCACCACCTCGCCGACCTCCGCACCCCTGCCCCGCAGCACGGCACGGCCCTCACGAGGCCCCGCCGGCGACGCTGCGCGCACGGTCGTGGAACGCCAGGATCTGCAGCTCGGACGCGACGTCGACGGTGCGCACGTCCACGTGCGCAGGCACGCGCAGCGCCCCGGGCGCGAACGTCAGGATCCCCACCACGCCGGCCGCGACCAGCTCGTCGCACACGCTCTGGGCGACCGCCGAGGGCGTCGTCAGCACGCCGATGGTCGCACCGGTGCGCCGCACCACCGCTCGCAGCTCGTCGACGTGCTCGACCTCGAGGCCCGCCACCGTCGTGCCGACCACCGCCGGGTCCGCATCGAGCAGGCCCACCAGGACGAACCCGCGCTCGGCGATGCCCGCGTAGTTCGCGAGCGCGTGCCCCAGGTTGCCCACCCCGACCAGGAGCACCCGCCGCACGTCCGCGAGGCCCAGGACCACGGTGATCTGCTCACGCAGGTGCCCCACGTCGTACCCGACGCCGCGCCGGCCGTACGACCCGAGGAACGACAGGTCCTTGCGCAGCTGCGCCGGCGTCACCCCCGCGCGGGCCGCGAGCTCGTCGGACGACGTCAGGACGGCACCCTCCGACGCCGTCACCTCGAGCGCACGCAGGTAGCCGGGCAGTCGGCCGACCGTCGCGGGCGGCACCGGCTGGCCCTCGCGACCGGCACGCCGCTCGCCGTCCCGTCGCCCAGCGGTGCGTCGATCGTCCACCCGAGCCTCCGAACCCACTGCGCCGGGCACGGCCCCGGCGCCAGATGTCACACGCTAGGGCCTGCCGCCGCCCGTCGCGAGAGCCCGCCTCAGTCGCGCCTCGTCGATCCGCCAGTAGCCGCGGCGCACGCCGTCCACGTCGACGACCGGCACCATCTCCCCCAGCTCGTCCGCGAGGACCGTCCCGTCGGGCCCCGGCAGGTCCACGTCGACCTCCGCCCACGTCGCGCCGACGTCCGCGCACACGCGCTCCACGAGCGCCCGCGCGTCGTCGCACAGGTGGCAGCCGGTGCGCCCGTAGAGGACGACCCGGGCCGTCGTCGCATCGCTCATGGACGACCACGCTAGACCGCCACGCGCCCGCAGGTGCCGCCGGTCCGCGACGTGTGGCGCCCCTCTCGTTAGAGTGGCCGGATGCACGCGGGCGACGGTACTGACGAGCGCACCGTGGTCGCCGCAACGGTCGAGACCCCGCGGGCCGCGCTGGTCCCGGAGAACACGACCGTCGCCGCGTTCTTCGACGTCGACAACACGATCATCCGGGGCGCCTCCTCGTTCCACCTCGCCGTCGGCCTGTACGGGCGCGGGTTCTTCCGCAAGCGGGACCTCGTCCGGTTCGCGGTGCAGCAGGCGCGCTACCTCGTGTTCGGTGAGAACCGCCACCAGATCGACGAGCTGCGCAGCCGTGCGCTCGAGATCATGCGGGGGCACTCGGTCGCCGAGGTGACGGCGATCGCCGAGGACGTCTACGACGAGGTCCTCAGCCTGCGCATCTACCCCGGCACGCGCGCGCTGCTGGACGCGCACCTGGCCGAGGGCCACGCCGTGTGGCTCGTCACCGCGACCCCCGTGGAGATCGGTGAGCTCATCGCGCGCCGCCTCGGGACGTCGGGCGCGGTGGGGACGGTCGCAGAGCACGAGAACGGCTTCTACACCGGCCGGCTGGTCGGCGACCTGCTGCACGGCGAGGCCAAGGCGAGCGCCGTCCGCGCGCTCGCCGAGCGCGAGGGGTACGACCTGAGCGCCTGTCACGCGTACGGCGACTCGACCAACGACGTGCCGATCCTCTCGGCCGTCGGCCACCCGTGCGCCATCAACCCGGACCGGCGGCTGCGCCGGCACGCCGCCGAGGTCGGCTGGCCCGTGCGCGAGTTCCGGTCCCGTCGCCGCCAGGCGCGTCGCGGTGTCAACGCCGCGAGCCTCGCCGGGGTCGCCTGGGCCGTGGCCGTCGTCGTGCGCGCCGTCAGCCGCTCGGTCCGACGACGCATGGGAGCAGGATGAGGACGAGCAGCTGGGCCGTGCGCACCGCCCGCCCGCACGACGCGACGTCGCTCGCGTCCCTCGCCGCCGTGACGTTCCCCCTCGCGTGCCCGCCCGGCTCGACCGCGGACGACCAGCGCGCGTTCGTCGACGAGCACCTGAGCGCCGAGCGGTTCACGCAGCACACGTCCGACGCCGGACGTGCGGTCCTCGTCGCGGCGACCCCCGACGACGAACTCCTGGGCTACACCATGCTCGTCGCGGGCGAGCCCACCGACGACGACGCCCGGGCGGCCGTGCACATCCGCCCGGCGATCGAGCTCTCGAAGTGCTACGTCCACCCCGACCACCACGGCACCGGCGTGGCGTCCACGCTGCTGCGCACGTCGTTCGACCACGCCCGGGCCCTGGGCGGCGCGGGCATCTGGCTGGGCGTCAACCAGCACAACGCCCGCGCCCAGTCGTTCTACGCACGCGAGGGGTTCGCCGTCGTCGGGGTCAAGCGCTTCCAGGTCGGGACCCGCCTCGAGGACGACTACGTGCTGGAGCGCCCGCTCTGAGCCGAGGTGTGCCGCCGCCGGGTCAGACGGGGTCGAGCGCGACCCACCGCACGCCGTGCGACGGCACGTCGAACGTGAGCTGCGCGTCGAGCCGCCCCGGATCGGGTGCCGGGTCCGGCAGCGGGGCACCCGTCCACAGGTCCCGGACGATCCACCGGCGGGCGGCCGCGGCGTCACCCACGAGCGCGGACAGCGCGAGGGGCTGGGTCCGGGTCCCCGTGCCCGTCCAGAAGACCGCGACGTAGCGCGTCGGCTCCGCCGCGGACCGCGCCGACCACACGACGACGTCGCCGTCGCCTGCCGGCTCGCGCAGCAGCTCGCGACCGTCGGTGGACGTCCGCAGGACGTGCCCCACGGCGGGCGTCGTGAGCAGCGCGATCGTGGCGGCGTCCGACGTCGGCAGGTCACCGCCCATCATGAGCGGCGAGCGCGCCATGACCCAGAGGGTCAGGAGCGTGCGCTGCTCGTCGGGCGTGAGGCGCGACGCCCGGTCCTCACCGCGCTCGGCGCGGATCCCGATGCGGCCCAGCGGCAGCATGTCGGCGTCCGCCCAGCCACCGGGCTGCTGGAACGGCGCCCAGCGCGCCAAACGCGCGAAGTTCGCGTGGACGTCCTCCCACCGGTCCCACAGGTCGTCGCACACGCGCCACATCTGCGCGTGCGTGCGCAGCACCGGCAGGTGCGCCGTCGACAGCGCCGTGCCGGGTGACAGCGACAGCACGATGTCGCGCCCCGACCGCTCGATCGCGCGCGACCACGCCGCGACCGCGTCGGCGTGGAACGGCGCCAGCATGTCGTCGACCTTGACGAGGTCCACGCCCCACGACGCGAGCTGCGCCACGAGGCCGTCGAGCCACACCTGCGCCGCGGGGTGGGCGTGGTCGAGCCCGTACATGTGACCGTTCCACGGGCAGGTGGAGGCCGTGTCGGCGATGTCGGCCGCGGTCGCGCCGTCGGACGCGCCCGCGACGGGCAGCCGAGCCGCGACGGCGCGACGCGGGATGCCGCGCAGCGCGTGCACGCCGAAGCGCAGGCCGAGAGCGTGCACCTGCGCGGCGAGGTCGGTGAACCCGCGACCGCCGGCGGCCGACGGGAACCGTCCCGGTGCGGGCTGCGGGTAGCCGTGGGCGTCGAGCACGAGCTCGGCGTCCTCGGTGTAGCCGTGCGGCCGCGCCGCCGGGTCGGACCAGTCGATGTCGACGACGACGGTGTCCCACCCGTGCGGCAGGAGGTGCTCGGCCATGAACCGCGCGTTGGCCAGCACCTCCGCCTCGGTGACGGTGGTCCCGTAGCAGTCCCAGCTGTTCCACCCCATGGGCGGTGTCAGTGCCGCCGTCGCCATGGCGGACCTCCCTCTCGACGTCGTCGTCGTGCAGGCCGCAACGTCAGCGGACACACGTCGGGCCCGGTCGACGACCGGGCCCGCGGTGCACTGCGCGCCGACGAACGGCGCTCAGCTCACTTCTTGTTACGACGCTGGTGGCGCGTCTTGCGCAGCAGCTTGCGGTGCTTCTTCTTCGCCATGCGCTTGCGACGCTTCTTGATGACGGAGCCCATAGCGGTCCTCACTCGTGTCCGGTCGCGACCCGACATGGCCGCGAGTTGGTGGTCGATCGACGCGCGGTGCGCATCGGGCCCACCCGAATCACCCACGCACGCAGAAGTCCGATCACCCACCTTACGCGATCACGCGCCGCGACCGCGAACCGCGCCCGCCACCGCGCACCGCGCGACGGGTGCGCTCAGGAGGTGCGGCGCCCTTCGCCGAAGCTCTCCGGCTCGACGGTCGCCGACGAACGCAGGTAGGCGTCGAGCGCGTCCTGCGGCACGCGGAACGACCGCCCGACGCGGACCGCCGGCAGCTCACCCGCGTGCACCAGCCGGTACACGGTCATCCGCGAGACCCGCATGAGGTCCGCGACCTCGACGACCGTGAGGAACCGCACGCGGCCCTGCGGCACGCCCTGCTCCTCGTCCATGCTCCGGCCCTCCCGATGGCCGGGGCGCGCCGGCGTCGCGCACCCGACGTACCGGGTGCTGACCTCACAGTAGTGGCGGCTGTGACGGGTGGGAAAGAGGAGACACCCGCCCGGCGCACGGTCAGTCGAGTTCGGGGTCCAGACCCAGCGACGGGAACACCGCCCCGCGGGTGGCGCGGACGGCGCGGTCGACGTCGTCGCCGGGGTCGTAGCCGCCCGACCACGGCTTGAACGTCGCCGGGGCGCCGTCCGTCATCACCGGCACGGCCTCGCGGCCGTACCGCTGCCGCACGACGTCCAGCCACACCTGCGGGACCCGTGTCACCGGGTCCACGGGGCGGTGCGCCGCCACACCCAGCAGGTGCGTCCACGTGCGCGGCACGACGTCGAGGATCGCGTACCCGCCGCCGCCCAGCGCGACCCACCGCCCGTCGCACACCTCGTGGGCGAGATCGTGCAGCAGCGTCGAGACGACCCGCTGCGCGTCGACGGACACCCGCAGCGTCGCGAGCGGGTCCATGAGGTGCGTGTCGCAACCGTGCTGCGTCACGAGCACGTCCGGCGCGAACTCGCGCACCACCGCCGGCACGACCGCGTCGATCGCCCGCAGCCAGCCCGCGTCGCCGGTCCGCGACGGCAGCGCGACGTTGACCGCCGTCCCGTCGGCGCGCGGCCCGCCGGTCTCCGTGGGGTACCCCGTCCCGGGGAAGAGCGCGTGCCCGGTCTCGTGCACCGACACGGTGAGCACGCGGGGGTCGTCCCAGAAGACGGTCTGCACGCCGTCGCCGTGGTGGGCGTCCACGTCGACGTACGCGACACGCTCGGCACCTGCGTCGAGCAGCTCGCGGATCGCCACCGCGGCGTCGTTGTAGACGCAGAAGCCCGAGGCCGCGCCCGGCCGGGCGTGGTGCATGCCACCGCCGATGTTCACGGCGTGCTCCGCGCGCGCCTCCCACACGGCCAGGGCCGCGTCGACGGTCCCCGCCACGACGCGGGCCGCGGCCTCGTGCATCTGCGGGAACAGCGGGTCGTCGCGCGTGCCGAGGCCGCGGACCAGGTCCGGCACGCCGCGCTCGGCCGCCGCGTGGACCGCGGCGACGTACTCGGGGTCGTGCACGGTCACCAGCAACGCGTCCGACGCCGGCTCGGCGCCCACCACCTCGACGCCGGGCCCGTCGAGGACACCGAGCTGCGCGGCGAGCGCGATCGTCAGGTCGATCCGGTCCGACGTCATCGGGTGACCGAACCCGAAGTCGTACGCGAGCAGCTCGGTGGACCACACCGCGCGCAGCGTCACCGGCCCGCCGCCCGACGCGGCGGGGGTCGCGTCGGTGGCGGTCATGGGGCCCACGCTCCCACCGCCGCGGCGCGCGTGTCGACCCGACGGGCCGCCGCAGCCGGCAGGACACCTGGCCGGCGGGGCCCCGCCGGGGGCGTGCGCGCAGGCCGCTCGTGCCAGAGTGTGGCCTGTCGGCACACTGGTGAGCAGGGGGAGGTCGGATGGCGGCGGGGCCCGGCCTGCTGTGGCGCGTGCGCGAGTACGTCGACCGTTCGGCCCGGCAGTCACCCGCCCGGCTCGCCCTGGGCGTGTTCGCGCTCGTCATCGCGGGCATCACCGTGCTGCTGTCCGCTCCCTGGGCGACGGCGAGCGGCCGGCGTGCACCCCTCATCGACGCGCTCTTCACGGCGACCTCCGCGACGACCGTCACCGGTCTGGTCGTCGTGCCGACCGGCGAGTACTGGTCGGGCTGGGGGCTCGCCGTGATCCTCGTGGCGATCAAGATCGGTGGCCTGGGGGTCATGACCCTGGCGTCGCTCCTCGGCATGGCCGTGTCGCGGCGCATCGGCCTGACGCAGCGCCTGCTCGTCTCGTCCGAGACGAAGGTGACCCGCCTCGGCGAGGTCGGCTCCCTGGTCCGCACGGTCATCATCACCTCGACGGTGCTCGAGGTGGCCATCGCGATCGTGCTCTTCCCGCGGCTCCTGGTGCACGGCGAACCGGTCTGGACCGCGGCGTGGCACGCGCTGTTCTACGCGGTCTCGGCGTTCAACAGCGCAGGGTTCGTGCCGACCCCGGAGGGCCTGGCCCCGTTCGTCTCCGACTGGTGGATGCTCCTGCCGATCATCATCGGCGTGTTCATCGGCTCGCTCGGCTTCCCGGTGATCCTCAACGTCGCGAACCACCTGCGCGAGCCGCGCCGCTGGAGCCTGCACTCGAAGCTGACCATCACCACGAGCCTGGGCCTGGTCGTGTTCGGGTCCGTGGTCGTCGCGGCGTTCGAGTGGACCAACCCTGGCACGTTCCGCCCGCTGGACGCCGGCGGGACCGCGCTCGCGTCCCTGTTCGCCGGCGTCATGCCACGGTCCGGCGGGTTCTCGACCGTCGACGTCGGGCAGATGCACGAGGGGACCTGGCTGGTGCTCGACGCCCTGATGTTCGTGGGCGGCGGCTCGGCCTCGACCGCCGGAGGCATCAAGGTCACGACGCTCGCCGTCATGCTCCTCGCGATCGTGGCCGAGGGCCGCGGCGACCGCGACGTCGAGGCGTTCGGCCGCCGCATCTCGCGCGAGACGCTGCAGGTCGCGATCGCCGTCAGCTTCGTCTCCGCGACCATCGTGCTCGTCGCGTCGCTGCTCATGCTGGCCATGACGGGGCTCACGCTCGACCGCATCCTGTTCGAGGTCATCTCGGCGTTCGCGACCGCCGGGCTGTCGACCGGCATCACCGCGACCCTGCCGACACCGGCGAAGTACGTGCTCGTCGTGCTCATGTTCATCGGGCGGACCGGCACGATGACGCTTGCGGCGGCGCTCGCGCTGCGCAACCGTCGTCGCGTCATCCGCTACCCGGAGGAGAGGCCCATCATTGGCTGACAGCAAGCGCGCGGACGGCCGCGAGGCCCGTTCCGCTGGCGCCGACCCACGCACGGCGCCGCGCACCCCCAAGAAGGACTCGGGCGTCCTGGTCATCGGCCTGGGGCGTTTCGGGTCCGCCATCGCGGCGACGCTCGACCGCCTGGGCCAGGACGTGCTCGCCGTCGAGCGGAACCCCGAGCTCGTCGCGCAGTGGGCCGGGCGCATCCCCCTCGTCGAGGCGGACGCCGTCAACCCCGACGCGCTCGAGCAGCTCGGCGCGCGCGACTTCCCCGTCGCGGTCGTCGGCGTCGGCTCCTACCTGGAGGCCTCGGTGCTCATCACGGGCAACCTGGTCGACATCGGCGTGCCGCAGATCTGGGCCAAGGCCATCAGCTCCGAGCACGCGCGCATCCTGCAGCGCATCGGCGCGCACCACGTGGTGCTGCCCGAGGCCGACGCCGGCTCCCGGGTCGCCCACCTGGTCAGCGGCAAGATGCTCGACTACATCGAGGTCGAGGACGGGTTCACGGTCGTCAAGATGCGCCCGCCCAAGGAGACGCAGGGCTTCACGCTCGCGCAGTCCAAGGTGCACGAGCGCTACGGAGTGACGGTCATCGGCGTGAAGTCGCCGGGCATCGACTTCCAGTACGCGACGGACGAGACCCGCATCTCGGCCAACGACCTCATCATCGTCGGCGGGCACGCCGACCTGCTCGAGCGCTTCGCGGCACGCCCCTGAGCGCACCCGACCGGCTGCACGCCGCAGCTCCGCACGCCGCAGTTCCGCACGCCGCAGCTCCCACACCCCACGTGGCAACGAGGAGGACCGCAATGGCGAAGGGCTCGAAGAAGAAGAAGGCCGAGAAGGCGACGGCGAAGAGCGAGGCGAAGGCAGGGAAGAAGGCGGCCGCGAAGGCCGCTGAGACCGACCGCAAGGCCGCCAAGGCCGAGCGGAAGGCGGCGAAGAAGGCCGAGCGGAAGGCCGCCAAGGCCGAACGGAAGGCGGCGAAGAAGGCCGCCGCGGCGCACGCCGCCGCCGACGGCCTCCTCGCACGGCGGGACGCCGTCGTGGACCTGCTCCGCGTCGGTCCCGGCTTCCGGATCGCGGACCTCGACCCCGCCGCGACCCCGGGGTTCGACGGCTCGCGGGCCGACGGTGAGCGGGCCCTCGCCGGCGTCGCCGCGGAGCTCTCCGACCTGCAGGAGCGGCTCTTCGCCCACGGCCGCACCGGCGGTGGCAGATCCGTCCTGCTCGTCCTGCAGGGCCTCGACACGGCAGGCAAGGGCGGGATCGTGCGCCACGTGCTGGGACTGGTCGACCCGCAGGGGGTCGCACTGCGCTCGTTCGGCGTCCCGACGCCCGAGGAGCGTCGCCACCACTACCTGTGGCGCGTCCGTCGGGCGCTGCCCCCCGCCGGCAGCATCGGCGTCTTCGACCGGTCGCACTACGAGGACGTCCTGGTGGTCCGCGTGGACGGGACGGTCGCACCCGAGGTGTGGCAGAAGCGGTACGACGAGATCAACCGGTTCGAGGCGCAGGTGGCCGCCTCGGGGACGACGATCGTCAAGGTCGCCCTGTGGGTCTCGCCCGAGGAGCAGTACGAGCGCCTGAGCGAGCGGCTCGAGCGCCCCGACAAGCACTGGAAGTACAACCCGTCGGACGTGGACGTGCGCAGCAGACGCCCTGCGTACGAGGCCGCCTACCAGGAGGTCCTCGACCGCACGAGCACCGACGTGGCGCCGTGGCACGTCGTGCCCGCCGACAGCAAGTGGTACGCGCGGCTGGCCGTGAGCGCGCTGCTCCACCGTGCGCTGGCCGACCTGCGGCTCGACTGGCCCGTCGCCGACTACGACGTGGCGGCAGAGCGGCTCCGGCTCGACGCGACCCGCTGAGGGTCCGGCGGGCGGGGCACCGCTGCCCCGCCCGTCGCCGTCAGGACCCGTCGGACGCGCGCCGCTGGTGCGGCACCGCGCCCCGGGGCAGCACGCAGTGGCGCACCCCGTAGCGCGTGCCGGACGTGCGCGCCGGACGCCACGGCGCGGCCGGGGCCCCCGTCGTGCCACCGGCAGGGACGTCCACCTCTGGAGCCGCCCGGGGAGCGGGGAGCGCGCAGTGCGGGGCCGCGCGCAGCGTGACCGCCGACGGCGGCGCCCACGCGCCCGGACGGACGGCAGGCCTCACGGGCGCCGCGGGCAGCGGACGGCTGCGGTGCCGGATCAGGAGCACCGCCACGCCCGTCAGGACGAGCATGAGTGCACCGGGCATCGTGTAGTCGTCGGCGCCCAGAAGGGCACCGGTGGAGGCGAGCGCAAGGCCGCCGGCGACGAGAAGTGTCGCCACCGCTCGGCGAAGGAACGTGAACATCATCGAACTCCTTGCCTGTGGACCGGAGCGCCCCGGAGGGCGAGGGACGACGCAGCACGTGCGCGCGTCCGTCCGGTCAGGCAGGGTTCCGAAGGGTGTCGCGCGCGGGCACGTCCGGGCCGGCGTCGGGTGAGGCGGCGGTGGTCGCGGCGTGCGCGAGACCGACCGGCCGACCGGGCGCCGGACCGTCGTCCGGCCCCGCGCGTGGCGTGACCGATCCCGTGCCGGGGGCTCCGTGGCCGGGGAGCGCCGCGACGAGGTGCGGCGTGGCAGAGCAGTGCGACGTCGTCGTCGTCGCCACGGTCGCGCTGGCGACGGCGACCTGGCCGCCGACGACGAACGAGGTGGCCGTGACCACGGCCGGAGCCTCGGGCTTCGGGCCCGCGGGACCCTGCGTGGGCGCCCACGGGGTCTGCTGGGCCGAGCGCGCGGCATCCGGCGGGTCGATGTCGGAAGGGACGGCCGGCAGCGCGACGTCGCCGGGTGGTGCGACGGGATCAGCTGCCGCGCGCGGCGTGCTGGTCCGCGGGGCAGGGCCGAACTGGCGCAGGCTGTCATGACGCTCGCGCAGGACCTCAGGGGCCCTGACGGCGGAGGGCGACGTGCTCGGGACCGTGGCCGGGAGCACGGTGGCGGCGGTGTCGCCCGACCGCGTGGTGGCGCGCGTCGTGGCGCTGGTCGTCGTGGACGCCCCGCCGTCCGTCGGCTCCGTGTCGTCCGTCTCCACCTGGACGGGCTCGGGGACGGGCTCGACGGGCGCCGGCGGGGGGTCGACCGGCACGATCACCGGCTCGACGGGCTCCACCGGGTCCACCGGCTCGACCGGCTCGACCGGGTCCACCGGCTCGACGGGGTCCACCGGGTCCACCGGGTCCACCGGCTCGACCGGGTCCACCGGCTCGACCGGGTCGACCGGCTCGACCGGGTCGACCGGCTCGACCGGGCCGGCAGGGTCGCTCACATCCACCGTCTCGTCGACGACGCTGGTCACCGCGTCATGGTCGGCGGGAGCGCCGGGTGCCGCCGGGACGTCCTGCGGTCGGCCACGACCGGAACCGTCCGCGGCCTCGCCGAACGGACCGGAGCGGTCCGCGGCGACCGCGTCCGCTCCGTCGCCGTCCACCGCGGTCGAGGTGGCCTGCGCCGAGGCGGAGCCGCCCAGGGCGACCTGGAGGAGCACGAGGACGAGCCCGCCCAGGGCGGCGAAGAGCGCGCGCAGGACCCAGGTCCCCGCGCGTCCCCACCGGTGCGCGTGCATCCCGGCTCCTCCCCCGGCGCGTGTCGCCCTCGAACGCGCGTGAGCCAAGTATGCGGCCTGAATCACCCAAAAGCCCATCTTTCGGCCGCCGGGGTGACGAAGGGCCGTCCGGGCGCCCGGGTGCGCACGTCGGCCCAGGTCACCGGGCTCGCCCGGTGCTCCGACCTGACGCGACGTCCCGTGACGCGTTCCCCGTCAGGGGCTGCTCAGCACCGCGTCGACGACGACGATCAGCACGGCGACCGTCGAGACCAGCAGGGCCCGCACCGCCCAGACCAGCGTCCGTGAGTGTGCTCGCACGACGACGCTCCCTTCCGCGCGTCACCGTTGACGCACTCTCCCGACGCTACGTCGACGCAGACCCGCCCGCATCACCGCGCGGGGTGAAGTCGCACGTCAGGGGCGTTTCGCCGGTTCTCGCCGGCCCCTGCGCCGACCCTCACCCACGAGGGCGGGCACCCGGCCACGGCCGGGCACCCGCCCTCGTCATCACCTCAGGGCGTCAGAAGCCCTGCGCGACCCGGTAGTACACCTGGTTCCACCGCACCTGGTCGGCGAACCCGCGGCGGGTGGTCGACTCGTCGATGACCAGCAGCTCGGTGCGGGCCAGCTCGGCGAAGATCTCCCACGCCTCGATGCCCACGGCCGTCGTCAGCACCGTGTGGTGCGCTCCCCCGGCGGTGAGCCAGCACTCGGACGACGTCGTGAAGTCCGGGCGGGGCTCCCACACGGCGCGGGCGACCGGGAGGTTCGGCAGCTCGGCCGTCGGCGGGACCACGTCGACGACGTTGGCGGTGAGCCGGAACCGCTCGCGCATGTCGGCGAGCGACACCACGACGGCGGGACCTGCGTCGGTGTCGAACACCATGCGGACCGGGTCCTCCTTGCCGCCGATGCCCAGCGGGTGGATCTCCACGCGCGGCTTCGACGTCGTGAGGGTCGGGCAGATCTCGAGCATGTGCGCGCCGAGGATCTTCTCCGCACCGGGGGTGAGGTCGTAGGTGTAGTCCTCCATGAGCGAGGCGCCGCCGGGCAGCCCGGCACCCATCACCTTGGCGACGCGCACCAGCACGGCCGTCTTCCAGTCGCCCTCGGCACCGAACCCGTAGCCCTTGGCCATGAGCCGCTGCACGGCCAGGCCGGGCAGCTGCCGCAGCTCGCCGAGGTCCTCGAAGTTCGTCGTGAAGGCCATGGCGCCACGCTCCGTGAGGAAGCCCTCGATCGCGATCTCCTGCCGGGCCGCGTACCGCAGCGACTCGTGCCGGTCGCCACCGCGGCGCAGCTCGGGGACCACGTCGTACAGGTCCTCGTACTGCGCGACGAGTGCGTCGACGCTCGCGTCGTCCACGGCCGCCACCGCGGCGACCAGGTCGTTCACGGCCCACGTGTTGACCGACACGCCCAGGCGGATCTCGGCCTCGGTCTTGTCGCCCTCGGTGACGGCGACGTTGCGCATGTTGTCGCCGAACCGCACCAGGCTCAGGTCCTGCGCGGCCTGCCAGCCGGCGGCGGCGCGCACCCACGTGCCGATGCGCGCGGTGACGGCCGGGTTCGACACGTGACCGGACACCGTGGTGCGGGCCAGGCCCAGGCGCGTCGCGATGTACGCGTACTCGCGGTCGCCGTGCGCGGCCTGGTTGAGGTTCATGAAGTCCATGTCGATGCTGTCCCACGGCAGCTCGACGTTCGCCTGCGTGTGCAGGTGCAGCAGCGGCTTGCGCAGCAGGTCCAGGCCCGTGATCCACATCTTCGCCGGGCTGAACGTGTGCATCCACGTGATGACACCCAGCACGCGGTCGTCGCCGTTGGCGTCGAGCATCGCGCGGCGGATCGCGTCGGAGTCCTTCAGGACGGGCTTCCAGACGACCTTCGCAGGGACGTCGCCCGACGCGTCGAGCGCCGCGGCGACCTCCTGCGACTGCGCGGCGACCTGCTGCAGCGTCTCCTCGCCGTACAGGTCCTGCGAGCCGGTGAGGAACCAGATCTCCTGGTCGGGGTAGGCCTTGCTCATCGTCGTTCTCCCTCGTGGCTCAGCATCAGTGCTGGCCGTAGACGTTCTGGTAGCGGGCGTACAGCGAGTCGACGTCGCTCTGCGCGATGGGCAGCGGCTCGCCGAGCTGCCGGCTGATGTGGACGGTCCGCGCGACCTCCTCGACCATGACCGCGGCCTTCACGGCGGCCTTGGCGTCCGTGCCGATCGTGAACGGGCCGTGGTTGCGCATGAGGACCGCCGGGCTGCGCGAGTCGCGCAGCGTCTCGACGATCCCCCGGCCGATCGAGTCGTCCCCGATGAGCGCGAACGGCCCTACGGGGATGTCCCCGCCGAACTCGTCGGCCATCATCGTCAGCACGCACGGCACCGGCTCGGCGCGGGCGGCCCAGGCCGTCGCGTACGTGGAGTGCGTGTGCACGACGCCGCCGACGTGCGGCAGGTGCGTGTAGACGTACGCGTGCGCCGCGGTGTCCGACGACGGTGCGCGCGTGCCCTCGACGAGGTTCGCCTGCAGGTCGCAGACGACCATCGACTCGGGCGTCAGCTCGTCGTACGTCACGCCCGACGGCTTGATGACGAGCAGGTCGCGCTCGCTCGGACCGGCGGGGTCGACGACGACACGCTGCGAGACGTTGCCCGCCGTCCACACGACCAGGCCCCAGCGGGGCAGCTCGGCGTGCAGCGCGCTGACCTTCTCGCGGGCGCGCGCCACCTCCTCACGGACGGCGGGCGCGTAGGCGTCCAGTGCTGTGGCGGTCATCCGGCCTCCTGCATCGGTGCCCGCGGTGGCGGGCGGGGTGGTCCGGCGCACGGGCGCCGGTGCGCGGTCGTACCGCGCGTGGTCCGGGGGAAGGCGCTCAGAGCACCTCGGTCGCGGTGCGCTCGACGGCCAGACCGGCCTCGTAGCGCTCGAGCCAGGCGGCGTAGCCGGCGACGTCGGCAGGGTCCGGCGCGACGACCTCGATCTCGGCGTCCGCGAAGACCTGCGTCGTCAGGTAGGTGCCCAGGTCCTGCGACGCGCCGCTCGCGAGGTAGCCCGCGAGCACCGCGATGCCCCACGCGCCGCCCTCGCCGGCGGTGCGGCCCACCGCGACGGGCGTGTCCACGGCCGCCGCGAGCAGCCGCTGGGCGACACCCGCCGTGCGGAACAGGCCGCCGTGCGCGTACATCGCGTCGACCTCGACGCCCTCGCCCGCGAGGATCCGCATGCCCAGGCTCAGGGTGCCGAACGCGCCGTACACCTGCGTGCGCACGAAGTTGGCCAGGGTCAGCCGGCTGTCCGCGGTCCGCACGATCAGCGGGCGCCCCTCCTCCAGCCCGGTGACCGGCTCGCCGGCCAGGTAGTTGTACGCCAGCAGCCCGCCGCCGTCGGCCTCGCCCTCGAGCGCCTCGCGCAGCAGGACGCCGAACACCTCGTCCGGCCCGGCCTGCGACCCGAGCGCGGTGGCGAACCGGCCGAACACGCCGGCCCACTCCCCCAGCTCGCTCGCGCCGTTGTTGCAGTGGACCATCGCGACCAGGTCGCCCGCGGGCGTCGTCACGAGGTCGATCTCGTGGTGCACGGCCGCGAGCGGCTTCTCGAGCACGACCATCGCGAAGATGCTGGTGCCGACGCTGATGTTGGCGGTCCGGGGGGCCACCGACGCCGTGGCGACCATGCCGGTGCCGGCGTCGCCCTCGGGCGGGCACAGCGGAGTCCCGGCGCGCAGCGTGCCCGTCGGGTCGAGCAGCGCCGCGCCCTCGTCGGTCAGCACGCCGGCCTGCTGGCCCGCGACGAGCACCTGCGGCAGCAGGTCGCGCAGGTGGTCGACGGGCAGCCGGTCGGCCGCGAGCGCGTCGTAGCGTGCGAGCAGGTCGGCGTCGTAGTCGTGCGTCGCCGGGTCGACCGGGAACATGCCCGAGGCGTCACCGACGCCCAGGACCTTGCGGCCCGTCAGGCGCCAGTGCACGTAGCCGGCGAGCGTCGTGACGAACCGGACGTCCGGCACGTGCGGCTCGGCGTCGAGGACGGCCTGGTGCAGGTGGGCCACGGACCAGCGCAGCGGGATGTTGTAGCCGAACAGCTCGGTGAGCTCGGCGGCGGCCGGTCCGGTGGACGTGTTGCGCCACGTGCGGAACGGCACGAGCAGGTCGTCGTCCCCGTCGAAGGCGAGGTAGCCGTGCATCATCGCCGAGACGCCGATGGCGGCCAGCGACGTCGGGCGCACGCCGTACCGCTGCTCGGTGTCGCCGACCAGGTCGGCGACGGCCGCGCGCAGCCCCTCCCACACGGCGTCGAGCGAGTACGTCCAGGTCCGCCCGTCGAGCTGGTTCTCCCACGCGTGGCCGCCGCTCGCCAGCACGGCGTGGTCGTCACCGACCAGCACCGCCTTGATGCGGGTGGACCCCAGCTCGATGCCGAGGGTCGCCCGTCCCTGCGTGACGGCCTCGCGTGCGGCGTCCCGGCGGGTGTCCGCGTCGTCGTGGTGGTGCGCCATCGCGTGCTGCTCCCTCTCCGGGCGTCGTCGCCCGGCGTCGTGCTCACGGCCACCGGGTCCAGTCGACCCGGTGCCCCGATGTTAACGATCACATGACGGAGAAGCCAGCCGCTCAGGCGCCGTCGGCGGCCTCCCGCGACGCCGACGACCGCCGGACGACCAGCTCCGGTGCGATCGACTGCTGGGTCGGCTGCCCGCCGGTCAGCGCGTCCGCGACGGCCTGCACCGCACGACGCCCCAGCTCGTCGAAGCCCTGCCGCACCGTCGTGAGCGGCGGGGAGTAGAACGCGGTGCCGGGCTCGTCGTCGAACCCCACCACGGCGACGTCCTGCGGGACGCGGACACCGGCCTGCCCGAATGCCGCGAGCAGACCGAGCGCCAGCTGGTCGTTCGCGGCGAACACGGCCTCCGGCAGCCCCGCGCGCAGCAGCTCGAGACCCACGGCGTGCCCGTCGGCCGCCGACCACCCGCTCGCGGGGTGCGCGCGGACCGGCGCCCCGGCCGCCTCGAGCGCGTCCTGCCACCCGCGCCACCGGTCCCGGGCGTCGTACCAGTCCTGCGGGCCCGCGACGTGCAGGACGGACCGGCGACCCGACGCCAGGAGGTGCTCGGTCGCCAGCCTGCCGCCGGCCACCTGGTCCACGGACACCGTCGGCAGCTCGACCCCCTCCCGGCCCGACGACACGAGCACGACGGGCACGGGCAGGTGCACGCCGCTCACGGCGTCGACCGTCCCGCTGCGCGGCGCGACCACGACCACCCCGTCGACGCCCTGCGCCAGGAAGTGCTCGACGGCAGCGACCACCTCGTCCCCGCTGAAGGCGCGCAGCGTCGCGACCGACACGTAGAAGCCCGCGTCGCGGGCCGCCTGCTCGAACGCCACGAGCGTGCTGGTCGGCCCGAACAGCGCGGTCGCCGGCGTGATGACGCCGAGGGTCCCGGTGCGCCGGGTCACCAGGGCGCGCGCGGCGAGGTTCGGCCGGTAGCCGAGCGTCGCGATCGCCTCGAGCACGCGCTCCCGCGTGGCCGGACGCACGCTCGGGTGCTCGTTGAGCACGCGGGAGACGGTCTGGTGGCTGACGCCCGCGAGCGCGGCCACGTCGTTCATCGCCGGAGGGCGACCGTCGCGCGAGCGGTGCGCCGCGGCCGGTCGTGCGGCACCCGCCGTGCGAGGGTCGACCGTCATCGGGTCAGCCGGCGCCCAGCTCGCGCGAGCGCTCCGCGGCGGCACGCACACCCGCCACCAGGCCCGCGCGGACCGCGTGCGCGTCGAGGGCGGCGACGCCCGCGACCGTCGTGCCCCCGGGCGACGAGACCCGCTCGCGCAGCACCGCCGGGTGCTCGCCCGTCTGCGCGACCATCGCGGCCGCGCCCTCGACGGTGGCGACCGCGAGCCGGGAGGCGAGGTCCCGGGGCAGGCCCAGCAGGACGCCCGCCTCGGCCAGCGCGTCGATCACGTAGAACGCGTACGCGGGGCCGGACCCGGACAGGGCCGTCACGGCGTCGAGGTGCTTCTCGGCGACCCGCTCCACGAGCCCCGTCGCCGCGAGCACGCGCTCGACCAGCGCCAGGTGCTCCTCGCGCGCCGCGGCACCCGGCGCGATCGCGCTCGCCCCCTTGCCGATCAGCGCCGGCGTGTTCGGCATGACCCGCACCACGGGCGTGCCCGCGGGCAGCGCGTCCTCGTAGACCCGCAGCGGGACGCCCGCCGCGACGCTCACGACCAGCGCACCGTCGCGCAGCACGGGCGCGAGGTCCGCCAGCGCCGCGGGCACCACGTCCGGCTTGACCGCGAGCAGGACGACGTCCGCCTCGGCGACGGCGTCGCGGTTGCCGGCGGCGCGCACGCCGTGCTCCCGCGCGAGCGCGTCCGCCTTGGCGGCGTCCTGGTCCGCGACGGTCACGCGGTCCCCGGGCCAGCCGCCCGTCCGCAGGGCCGCCACGAGCGTGCCGCCCATGACCCCACCGCCGAGCACCGCGACAGCCGGCGCCACCCCCGTGTCCTGCGTGGTCATCGAGCCTCCGTCGCTGCGCACCCGGCCGCGGGCGCGACCGGGACGAGCCTACTGGCGCACGCCGACGCCAAGCCGTCACCCACCCCCACCCTCCCCCGTGAGAGTGCAATCCAGTCACCCCCACCCCGCGAGAGTGCAATCCAGTCACCCCCACCCCGCGAGAGAGCAATCCAGCCACCCCCACCCCGCGAGAGAGCAATCC
>JADGMW010000147.1_pt1 | contig 43867 bp, 46 predicted proteins | sample 8641801 | NCBI WGS metagenome assembly JADGMW01 (sample SAMN16272018, study PRJNA661076) | feces metagenome | isolation source: fecal sample from diarrhoea affected cattle A | host: Bos taurus | place: South Africa: Lokaleng Village, Mahikeng | collected 2019-09
CAGAGCAGGAGCACCCACATGCCGCAGATGCAGTTCGGCATCTTCACCGTGGGGGACGTCACCACCGACCCCGTCACCGGACGCACGCCCAGCGAGGCGGAGCGCATCAAGGCGACCGTCGCCATCGCCAAGCACGCCGAGGACGTCGGCCTCGACGTCTTCGCGACCGGCGAGCACCACAACCCGCCCTTCGTCCCGTCCTCGCCCACCACTCTGCTGGCGTACGTCGCCGCGCAGACCGAGCGGATCCTGCTCTCCACGTCCACCACGCTGATCACCACCAACGACCCGGTGAAGATCGCCGAGGACTACGCCTACCTGCAGCACCTCACCGACGGCCGGATGGACCTGATGATGGGCCGCGGCAACACCGGCCCCGTCTACCCGTGGTTCGGCAAGGACATCCGCCAGGGGATCAACCTGGCCATTGAGAACTACGCGCTGCTGCACCGGCTGTGGCGCGAGGACGTCGTCGACTGGGAGGGCAAGTTCCGCACCCCTCTGCAGTCGTTCACCGCCACGCCCCGCCCGCTGGACGGCGTGCCGCCGTTCGTGTGGCACGGCTCGATCCGCAGCCCCGAGATCGCCGAGCAGGCCGCCTACTACGGTGACGGCTTCTTCCACAACAACATCTTCTGGCCCATCGAGCACACCCAGCAGATGGTCGAGCTGTACCGCCGGCGGTTCGAGCACTACGGCCACGGCTCGGCCGACCAGGCGATCGTCGGGCTCGGCGGGCAGGTGTTCATGCGGGCGAACAGCCAGGACGCCAAGCGCGAGTTCCGCCCCTACTTCGACAACGCCCCCGTCTACGGGCACGGCCCGTCGATGGAGGAGTTCACCGCGCAGACCCCGCTCACGGTCGGCAGCCCGCAGGAGGTCATCGACCGCTACGCCGCGATGCGCGACCACGTGGGCGACTACCAGCGCCAGCTCTTCCTCATGGACCACGCCGGCCTGCCGCTCAAGACGGTGCTCGAGCAGCTCGACCTGCTCGGCGGCGAGGTCGTGCCCGTCCTGCGCAAGGAGCTGGCCGCCGGGCGGCCCGCCCACGTGCCCGACGCGCCCACCCACGCCGCGCGGGTCGCCGCCGCGGGCGACCGCCCCGACGCGCAGCGTGCCCACCTGGTCGATGACGTCACCGGCCTCTCCCCGGAGGCTGCGCGATGACCCGCCGCACCGTCGCCGTCGTCTCCAGCGGGCTGCGCGAGCCGTCCTCGACCCGGCTGCTCGCCGATCGGCTCACCGCGGCCACGGTCCGCGAGCTCGGCGCACTGGGCGTCGAGGCCGACGTCGAGGTGGTGGAGGTGCGCCTCCTGGCGCACGACCTCACGAACATGCTCCTGACCGGTCTCGCCGCGGGCGGGCTGCGCACCGCGCTCGACGTGGTGGCCCGTGCCGACGGGATCATCGCCGTGACGCCGGTGTTCTCCGGCTCCTACTCGGGGCTGTTCAAGAACTTCTTCGACGTCACGGAGCAGGGGGCGCTGGCGGGCACGCCCGTGCTCCTCGGCGCGACCGCGGGCACGCCTCGGCACTCGCTCGCGATCGACCACGCGATGCGCCCGCTGTTCGCGTACCTGCGGGCGTTGACCGTGCCCACCGGGGTGTTCGCGGCCACCGCCGATTTCGGCGCGACCTCGCCGCAGGACGTCTCCGACGAGTCCGGAGCCCTCGACCAGCGGGTCGATCGCGGTGCGCGCGAGCTCGCCGCCCTGGTCGCGGCCCGGGAGCCGAGCACCCCGCCAGACCCGTTCGCGAACCCGACCTCGTTCGAGGACCTGCTCCGCGGCCTCTGACCAACCGACGGAAGGCCATGGGCGCGCCGCACCCAGCGGCTACCTTGGGCGCGTGCGACCCGACCTCGTCCTCGCCCTGGCCCAGACCGCGCCCGTGCCCGGCGACGTCCCCGCCAACGCGGCCCACGCCGTGGCGATGACCGCGCAGGCCGCCGCGTCGGGCGCCCGGCTGGTGGTGTTCCCCGAGCTGTCGCTGGTCGGCTACGACCTCGCACTGCTCGAGGACGACGCCCGCTGGCTCTCCGGCGTCGATGACCCGCGGCTGGGCCCGCTGCGGGACGCGGCCCGCAGCGAGGGGGTGTGGCTGGTGGTCGGGGCGCCCGTGAGGGCTCCCGGCGGCGCCCCGGTGATCGCCTCGCTCGTGCTGGCCCCGGACGGGCGCGCGCACGTGCACCCCAAGTCCCGCCTCCACGGCTCCGAGACGCTCCTGTTCACCCCCGGGACACCGCCGCCGCCGTTCGACGTCGACGGATGGCTCGTCGCCCTCGCGGTGTGCTTCGACATGGCCGACCCGGGCCACGCGGCCGAGGCCGCCGCGGCGGGAGCCGACCTGTACGTGTCCTCGTCGGTGTACGTCGCGGGCGAGGAGAGGCGCCTCGACCTGCACCACGGCGCCCGGGCGATGGACCACAGGATGTACGCGGCCATGGCCGGCCAGGTGGGGCCCAGCGGGATCGGCCCCACGATCGGCGGTGCGGGGGTGTGGCGGCCGGACGGGGTGCGCGAGGCCACGCTGGGCGCGGAGCCAGGCCTGCTGGTCCGGACCCTCCGCGCGGCCGAGGTGGACCGCCACCGGGCCTGATGGCCGTCGCGTGGCGCCGTGGCGGGCGGCCATCGTCCGCGGCCCTGCCCCCTCCGCGGCCCTGCCCCGTCCGTCTAGGTCGCAGTCGTCAGCGCCTCGAGGACGAGGTTCGACACCGCGAGGTGCCCCGCGGCGTCTGGGTGGTACGGCGGCACGTTGAGCCCCGGGAAGAACCCCGCCACCCAGGGCTCGGGCGACCCGGCGTGGTGCTCGCGGCTCGCGTGCGACGCCTGGACGAGCAGCGCCCCGTGCTCGCGGGCCACCGCCGCCGTCACGTCCTCCAAGGTGTGCGCCACGTGCCAGAGGAACTCCTGCTCGTCCGGGGTCAGGGGAGCCTCGGGCACCTCCACCCCGTGCGGCGGGAGCACGGTGAGGTAGTCCACCAGGACCACGCGGGCGCCGGGCGAGTGCACGCGGACCGCCGACACCAGGTCGCCCAGGCGCGGGGCGACGCCCCGCAGCGACGCCTCGACACGGGCGCGGTCGACGGGCTCCGGGGGCGGCGACGTGAGGCTGCCACGGCCGTGCGGCAGCTGGCCGCGTTCTGCGGCGTGCACGGCCGACCAGGTGCGGAGCGCCGCGACGAACCCCACGTCGTTCCCGCCGGCGGTGATCGTGACCAGGCGGGTGTCGGGCAGCAGCGCGTCGACCTGGCGGGGCAGCGGGGCGCCACGGACGCCCGCGGACTCCGGGATGTCGAGCATGTCCTCGAGCGACGCGCCCCGGCAGGTCGCGTCGGCCAGGGTGAGCCCGAGTTCCGCCGCCACCAGGTGGGGGTAGTTGCCCTCCGAGCGACCGCACTCGACATCGATCAGCACCGGGATGCCAGGACCCGACGCGAACGAGTCTCCGAGAGCGACGAACCCGCTGTCCAGGGCGAGGAAGTCCGGTCGGCTCGTCATCTCGTCAGGTCTACGCCGTCCAGGCCACCGCCGCATCCGGTGTGCGCTCGCGCGGACCGCGAGGGGGCGGCCTAGCCTGGGAGCGCTGCGGCGTGCCACGGGTGGGCGTGGGACGCGCGCCTCGGGCCGCGTCCGCAGGGCGCGGCCGTTCGGGAGGTCGCCCGTGCTGGACGCGCTGCCCCAGGACCCCGCCCGTCGCGAGCTCGCGCTGATGCTCGTGCTCACCTTCAGCACGGGCATGATCGACGCCGTCGCCTATCTGGCGCTGGGGTCCGTCTTCGCGGGCAACATGACAGGCAACGTGCTCATCCTGGGGATGGGCCTCGGCCGTGCCGAGGGGGTCCCCGTGGCCGGGCCCGCGCTGGCGCTGCTCCTGTTCACCCTCGGCGCCGCCGTCGGCGGGCGCCTGCTCCGGGGGAGCCCGCAGCACTGGACCCGGGGGACCACCGTCGCGGTCGTCGTGACCGGGGCAGCGGTCGGGGTCGCGGCGCTGCTCGTCGCCCTCGCCCCGGAGCAAGGGGGCGCCGTCCGGGCCGGGACGGTCGTGCTGCTCAGCTCGGCGATGGGCTTGCAGGCCGCCGCGGCCCGCCAGGTCGACGTGGCCGACATCACCACCGTGGTGATCACCTCGACCATCACCCGGCTCGCGGCAGATCTGGGCGGGGGCGACGCGAGCCGGTGGGGGCGCCGCGCCGGGGCGGTGGCCGTCATCTGCGCGGGGGCGGTGGCTGGGGCGCTGCTGCTGCGGGTGGGGATCGCGACGGTGCTCGCGGTGGCGACGGCGCTCGTGCTGGCCGTGGCCGTGGCGGGGGCGAGAGGGCGGAGCTCGCGCGCCACGGGGCAGGACCTGGCCGGCCAGCACGAGCCGGGATGAGCCCGGGCCGGGCGCTGCCCGGTGCGGCACGGCCGTGGGGAGGTACGGATGGTGTTCGCGACTTGGCGCCACGACACGCGCGGCCGGGAGTCGGCGCTCCTGCTGGTGCTCACCTTCGGCACCGGGATCGTGGACGCTGTCAGCTATCTGGTCCTCGCGCGGGTCATCGCAGGGAACATGTCCGGCAACGTGCTCCTGCTCGGCATGGCCGTGGCCGGCGCGGACGGGCTCCAGGCCGCCGGGCCGGCACTCGCGTTCGCGGGGTTCTGGCTCGGGGCGCAGGCCTGTGGGCGTGCGCTGGGCCACGTGCCGGAGGGCTGGACGTGGCGCACATCGGCGCTGATCGCCTCCTCCGGGGTGGTCGTCGCGCTCGTCGGCGTCGGCCTCATCGTGGCGCCGCCGGCCACGTCGCAGCCGTCCGGGCTGGGGGCCGCGACGGTGCTCGGCGCCTGCATGGGCTCACAAGCCGCGGCAGCCCGGGCCACCGGCGTCGCCGATCTCACCACCGACGCGGTGACGGGTGCGCTCGTGGGGCTCGGCCTGACGTTCCGCGACCGCCGGACCGACCCCGTCCGGTGGGGGCGCCGGATGGGCGGCTTCGCGCTCATCGGGGCCGGCGCGCTCGTGGGAGCCCTGCTCATCCAGGCGCACCCCGCGCTGGCGCTCGCGCTGGTAGCCGCACTGAGCCTCGCCGTCGCCGCCGCAGGGCGGGCGTGGATTCACCCTGCCCGCCCCCCGTGGGAGGAGGCGGCCATGACGGGACGGTGGGGCGGGACGTCGAGGCCGCAGCATGACCGCATCCGCGTCGATGTCGTTCTGCTCTTGGTGCTGACCTTCGCGACCGGCATCGTCGACGCGGTGGGGTACTTGGCCCTCGACCGGGTCTTCCTGGGCAACATGACCGGCAACACCGTGCTGCTCGGCAGTGCCATCGCCGGCGCCGACCACCTCCAGGTGCTCGGGCCGGCCGTGGCGCTCGGCGCCTTCTGGGCCGGGACCCTGGCATGCGGTCGCGCACTACGTCGTCGTCCTCGCGCGTGGACGAGCCGCATTTCGACGCTGATCGCCGGGATCGGGCTGGTCGTGGGCGCCGTGGCCGTCCTCAGCGCCGTCATGGCGCCCGAGAGCTCGCGCGCGGTCGGGGTGATGGTCGCCGCGGTGCTGGGCGCGTGCATGGGGCTCCAGGCGGCGGCCGCGTACCACCTTGGCGTCGCGGACGTGCCGACCTCGGCGATCGACGAGCAGGTCACCAGCCTGGCGGCCGATGTGGGGACCCGGCGGCGGCAGCCCTGGGGGCGCCGAGCCAGCAGCATCCTGCTCCTGGGCGCCGGCGCGTTCACAGGAGCCATGCTGCTCCGGTGGCACGTCAGCACTGCGCTCGGCGTGGCGGCCGGCCTCGCCTTGGCGGTGGCCTTGGCCGGGCAGTTGGCGTTGGCGCGGGTCAGGGCTCCGAGGTGACCTGGTCGCCCTCGGCCATCTGGTGGAGCGCGAGCGCGTCGTCCCAGTCCTGGCCGCCCAGCGCCGGCATCATCGCGCGCAGCCGCGGCGCCCAGGACTCGGCGCGGTCGGGGAAGCAGCGGTCCAGCAGGTCGAGCATCGTGGCCACGGCCGTCGACGCGCCGGGCGAGGCTCCCAGGAGGCCGGCGACGGTGCCGTCGGCGGCGGCCACCAGCTCGGTGCCGAACTCCAGCACGCCGCCCTTCGCCGGGTCCTTCTTGATGACCTGCACCCGCTGCCCGGCGGTGATGAGCTCCCAGTCGCGCGGGTGCGCGGTGGGCATGAACGCGCGCAGGGTGCGCAGGCGCCGGGTGGGCGAGGCCGTCAGCTCGCCGACGAGGTACTTCAGCAGGTCGAGGTTGTGCAGGCCCACGGCGGCCATCGGCACGATGTTGCCCGGCCGGATGGTCCGGATCAGGTCGAGCGGCGAGCCGTGCTTGAGGAACTTCATGCTCCAGCCGGCGTACGGGCCGAAGAGCAGAGCCGCCTGGCCGTCGACCACGCGGGCGTCGAGATGCGGCACGGACATGGGCGGGGAGCCGACGTCGGCCTTGCCGTAGACCTTGGCCTGGTGCTGGCGCACGATGTCGGGGTTGGTGGTGCGCAGGAACTGCCCGCTGATGGGGAAGCCGCCGTAGCCCTTGGCCTCGCGGATGCCCGACTTCTGCAGCAGGCGCAGGGCGCCGCCGCCCGCGCCGATGAACACGAACCGCGCGTCGATCGTGCGCCGCCGGGGGGAGGCGTTCCACCGGAGGTCCCGCACGCGCAGGCGCCACGTGCCGTCCCGGCGCTGGCGCAGGCCGCGCACCTCCTGCTCGAGGCTCACGGTGGCGCCGCGGGCGGCGACGTCTCGCACGAGCGCGCGGGTCAGGGCTCCGAAGTCCACGTCGGTGCCCTCGGGCGCCCGGGTCGCGGCGACCGGCTCGCCCGGGTCGCGGTCGAGCATCAGGAGCGGCGCCCAGTCGCGGATGACCTCGGGGTCGGTGGTGAACTCGAGGTTGGCGAAGTGCGGATGGGCCCGCAGCGCGTCCGCGCGCCGTCGCAGGTAGTCGACGTCGGCGGCGCCCCGCACGAAGGTCATATGCGGCGCGGGGGAGAGGAACGCGTCGTCGGCGAGCCGTCCGCTGGTCAGCAGGAAGCTCCACAGCTCGCGCGAGAGCTCGAACTGCTCGTTGATGGCCACGGCCTTGGAGATGTCGATCGTGCCGTCGGGGCGCTCAGGGGTGTAGTTGAGCTCGCAGAGGGCGGCGTGCCCGGTGCCCGCGTTGTTCCAGGGGTTCGAGCTCTCCTCGGCGAGCGCGGGGCGCCTCTCGAGGATCTCGATCGTCCAGGTGGGCTCGAGCGTCGAGATCATCGCGGCGAGCGTCGCGCTCATGATCCCGCCGCCGACGAGGACGACATCCACTGGCTGCTGAGAGCTCACGGGTGAATCGTAGGATGACCTTGACCACAGTGTGGATCTTTGTCCGCACTGCGGTCATCCGGTGGCCATGCCCCGTGGCGCCCCCGCGACGGCGCTGGAACGCGGCCTCCTCCGGGTGCGCGGGAGCCCGGGCGGCGCCAGCGTGGAGCCATGAACTCCGACACGCACTCCGAGCACCCCGACCAGCCCGACGCCCCGCACGGCGCCGTCGACGACACGGACGTCGACCCCGACGCCGACCCGGGCAACCTCAACCCCCGCACCGGCGCCGCGGCGCACTCCGACGCGCCCACCGACACGGACGCCGACCCCGACGCCGAGCCGGGGAACCTCAATCCCCGCGCCACGGACGACTGAGCATGGCGCGACTCGACCGACGGCTGCTGGGCATCTACCTGAACGACCACATCGCCGGGGCGACCGCCGGGGTGTCCCGGGTCCGCCAGATGGCCGACACCTGGGGCGACACCCCGCTGGGGCCGAGCCTGCGGGACATCGCGGCGGAGATCACCACCGAGCGCGAGTGGCTGATCGACACCACGGAGCGGCTGGGCGTGCGGGTGCGCAACGCCAAGTTGGCGGCCCTCTGGGCGGGCGAGCACCTGGGCCGGCTCAAGCCCAACGGCCGAGTCGTGAGCAGGTCGCCGCTGACCGCGCTGGTCGAGCTCGACCTGATGCAGTCGGCGGTGTCGGGAAAGCACTCGCTGTGGCTGTCCCTGCAGGAGTGGTCTCCGGAGCTGGGGCTCGATCCCGAGGTCCTCGAAGAGCTCGCGCTCGCCGCCGACCGCCAGCTCGAGGAGCTGCGACGCCTCGCGGGCCTGGCGCGCCGAGTGGCCCTGCGCGGCTGACCGGCGCCCCTCAGGTGCGGCCCCGGGGGATCGGTGACAGCGTGAGGAGATGAACTCCACACCACCGAGCGGGAGCACCGCTCCCGACCCCACGTCCGCGTCCGGGGTCCCTGTCGACTACGACACGGACGGCGACCCGGACAACATGAACCCCCGCTCAGGCGACAGCGCCCAGGGGAGCGCGTCGGACGACCCGGACGACGACACCGACGCCGATCCGCGCAACTTGAACCCCCGGCACGACGCGAGCTCCCAGGGCTGACGGCCGGGCCCCGCCCCGCGTGGACCAGGGTCCTACGAGCGGCCGTGGGCGACGGATAGCGTGGGCGGCATGCCGACGCACGAGGGTCCCCGCACGGTCGCCGAGCACCTGGCGGAGGTGCTGTCCCTGGTCAGCGCGCTGCCAGCGGTGACGACGCCGATCGACTCGGCGCTCGGCCTCGTGCTCGCCGAGGACGTCACGGCGCCCGAGGCGCTGCCCCGGTTCGCGAACTCCGCGATGGACGGGTACGCGGTGCGGGCCCATGACGTGGCAGGCGCCTCGCCCGAGCACCCGGTGGTGCTGCCGGTGGTGGTGGACCTGCCAGCCGGCGCGGAGTCGCTGACGGCCGTGACGCCCGGCGCGGCCGCGCGGATCATGACGGGGGCGCCGGTGCCCCCCGGGGCCGACGCGATCGTGCCCGTCGAGAGGACCGACGCCGGAGTCCGGGCCGTGACGATCTTCGCGCCGGCCGCGCTGGGCGCCCACGTGCGGCGCGCAGGCGAGGACGTGGCCCAGGGCGACCTGGTGCTGGGCGCCGGGCAGGAGCTGGCCCCCTACCGGATCGCCGCCATCGCCGCCGTCGGCCGGCCCGCTGTGCAGACCCACCGGCGACCCCGGATCCTGGTCATGTCGACAGGCTCCGAGCTGGTCGTTCCCGGCGAGCCGCTGCGCCACGGGCAGATCCCCGACTCCAACTCCTACCTGCTCGCCGCCGCGGCGCGGGCCGCGGGCGCCAGCGTCGTGCGGCTCGGCGCGGTGCCCGACGACCCGGACGCCCTGCGCGCGGCCCTCAGCAGCCGCGCCGACGTCGACCTCGTCCTCACGTCCGGAGGCGTCAGCCAAGGCGCCTACGACGTGGTCAAGGAGGCGCTGATCGGGCTGCCCGAGATGCGCTTCGTCCCCGTCGCGATGCAGCCGGGCAAACCGCAGGGCCTGGGCCGGCTCGACGACGGGACCCCGGTGCTCGCCCTCCCGGGAAACCCGGTCAGCGCCTTCGTGTCCTTCGAGGCCTTCGTCCGGCCGGCGCTGCTCGCCCTGCGCGGCCTGCGCGGCGCCGCCCTGCACCGCCCCCGGCTCCTGGCCCGCGCGACCGAGGGCTGGACCTCGCCGGCCGGTCGCGAGCAGCACATCCCCGTCGTGCTGACGCAGGGGGAGGGGGGCCTCGAGGTGCGCCCGGCCGCGATCCGCGGCTCCGGCTCGCACCTCGTCGCGTCCCTCGCCGTCGCCGACGGCCTCGCGATCGTGCCGCGCGAGGTGGGCGCCGTCGCCGTCGGTGACGACGTGGCCGTGGTGCGGATCGCGCCGTGACGGCGGACGGCCCGGCGGGCGCGCCGCCCCACGACCTGCCCCATGACGACCTGCCGCACGACGCGATCGTGCTCGCCGGCGGCCGCGCCAGCAGGCTCGGCGGCGCCTCGAAGCCGGACGTCGTGGTCCGGGGCCGCCGGATGCTCGCCCACGTGCTCGACGCCGTGCCGGGCGCCAGCAGCGTCGTGGTGGTGGGGCCGCCCACGCTCGAGGTGCCCGTCGGCGTGGCCTTGACGCTCGAGGACCCGCCGGACGGCGGGCCGGTGGCGGGGATCGAGGCAGGGCTCGCGGCCCTCGGTGCGGGCGCGCTCGACCCCGCGGGCCCTGAGCGCTGGGTCCTCCTCCTCGCGTGCGACGTGCCGCTGGTCGCCGGCGCGGTGCCCCGGCTGCTGGGCGCCGCCGCCGAGCGGAGGCACGACCCGGCCTGCGACGGGGTGATGGTCGTCGACGGCGCGGGCCGGGAGCAGCCGCTCGTCGGCCTGTACCGGGCGGCGGCGCTGGCCTCAGCCCTGCGCCGGTTGGCGGCCGAGCACCACGTGCGGGGCGCCTCGGTGCGCTCCCTGCTCGGGGGGCTGCGGCTCGCGCGCCTCGTCGACGACGGCGCCGCGTCCTGCGACGTCGACACCTGGGAGGACGTCCGCCGGATCGACGGCTGACCGGCGGCCCGCGGGCCATCGTGCGGCGGCCGGTGGCACGCCCCGGCCACGCCCCGCCGGGCCGGGGCGCACGGAGCGGTCGCGTGGCACGATGGATGGGCTCGGCATGTGCGACAGGGGAGGCGCAGCATGACCGGAACCACACCCCACCCGGACCATGTCCCGGCGGACAGGCTGATCGAGCCCCCGACGACGCCGCTCGACGCGTGGGTGCACACCCTGGCCCGCGACCTCGGCGTCGACGTGCGAGTCGTGGACGAGCAGGCGCTGACCGCGCTCGCCCAGCACGCCGCCCGGAGCGTCGGCCGTCCCGGGGCCTCCCCGCTGACCGCGTTCCTGGTCGGCTACGCGGCCGGCATCGGCGCTGGCCCGCTGACGGACGCGATCCATCGGGCCGACGACCTGGCCACCGACTGGTACGCCCGGTACATGGCCATGGGCGGCCCGCACGACTGGTCGCGGCCCGCGGCGACCTAGCCGCCGATCGCGCTCATCGGGCGGTCCGGCTGCAAGAACGACGGGTCGTCGATGCCGTGCCCCGGCAGCTTGCCGGCCACGCACGAGGCGAACGCCGCGAGGATCGCCGCGTCGTCCGCGTCCCCGCGCAGCAGGGCGCGCACGTCGGTCTCGGAACGGGCGAACAGGCACGAGCGCAGCTGCCCGTCGGCAGTCAGGCGCAGGCGGTCGCAGGCCCCGCAGAACGGCGCGGACACCGACGCGATGACCCCCACCGTCGCGGGCCCGCCGTCCACCAGCCACCGCTCGGCGGGGGCGGCGCCCCGGCCGGGCAGCGCGCTCAGGGCGAACTCGGCGGCGAGCCGCTCGAGGATCTCCGGGCCCGTCACCATCGCCGAGCGGTCCCACGTGTGGCCCGCGTCGAGCGGCATCTGCTCGATGAACCGCATCTCGTAGCCGCGCTCGGCGGCGAACCGCACCAGGTCGACGAGCTCGTCGTCATTGACCCCGCGCATGGCCACGGCGTTCAGCTTGACCGGCCGCAGCCCCGCGGAGTCGGCGGCCTCGATGCCGGCGAGGGTGTCGGCCAGCCGGTCGCGGCGGGTCAGGGCGAGGAAACGATCGGGGCGCAGCGTGTCGATGCTGATGTTGACCCGGGCCAGGCCGGCGTCCGCCAGCCGTCCCGCGAGCCTCGGCAGGCGCAGCCCGTTCGTGGTGAGCGAGATCTCCGGGGAGCCGTGCGGGCCGCGCAGGCTGGCGAGGGCGGCGACGACCTCGACCACGTCGGGACGCAGCAGCGGCTCGCCGCCGGTCAGCCGTAGCTCGTCGATGCCCGCCTGCTCGACGGCGATGCCCGCCACCCGCACCAGCTCGGCGGTGGTCAACAGGTCAGGGCTGGCGATCCATGGCACGCCCTCCGCGGGCATGCAGTAGGTGCAACGCAACGAGCAGCGGTCGGTGAGCGAGATGCGCAGGTCGCGATGGGCACGGCCGAACGTGTCCACGAGCGGCGCGGCGGCTGGCGCGGCCGTGCCCTGCGGGCGCCCGGCGGCCGGGCCGGGGACCCGAACGGCCGGGTCGGGGAGCGCGACCCGCGGGCTCAATGGTCGCCGCCCACGAGCTGGTCGAGCAGGTGCGGAATCAGCGGCGTCAGCACCCCGAGCCCTTGCTCCACCGCGCGCGGCGAGCCCGGCAGGTTGACCACGAGCGCGCCGCCCGCGGTGACGCCCGCGAGCCCGCGGGAGAGCACGGCCGTCGCGACATGCGCCTGACCCTCCCGCCGCAGCGCCTCGGCGAGGCCGGGCAGGTCGCGGTCGATCAGCCCGCGGGTGCCCTCCGGCGTCTGGTCGCGGGGCGTCACGCCGGTGCCGCCGCTGGTGATCACCACGCGCGATCCCGACGCGAGAGCCGCCTCGATGGCCGCGGTGACGGAGGCCGCGCCGTCGGGCGCCACCACCGGCGCCCCGACGGCCAGGCCCGCGGCCCGCAGCAGCTCCACGGCGCGAGGGCCCGACCGGTCCTCCGCCTCACCCCGCGAGCACCTGTCGGAGACGACGATGACGGTTGCCTGCGCGGAGTCCATGGCGCCACCGTAGCGACCTCGCAACCCCGGGCCGCTGGTCCTACGACCTGGCCGTCCAGCCACCGGACAATGGGTTGCATGCCTAGTCAGCCGGTCAGCGCGCACCGCGCTCTCGCGTCGGACAAGCGGATGGCGATGGTCCGCATGCTCCAGCAGGCGGGCCGTCCGTTGGGGGCCGACGAGATCGCGCTCGAGGTCGGCCTGCACGTCAACACGGTGCGCGAGCACCTCGACCGCCTCATCGAGTCGGGGCTCGTCACGACCGAGATCGAGCGCCGCCGCACCCGAGGCCGGCCGCGGATCCTGTACAGCAGCACCGGGGAGCTCGAGGAGCCGGGGGACGCCCGGGCGCGGGACCAGCTCATCCGCGCGCTCATCGCCGGCTACTCCACCGCAGGCGCCACCCCGCCCGACGCCGGCCACGCGTGCGTGCCGCAGCCGGGCGCGCCGGCTGAGCGGTGCGGCCGCGCCTGGGCGGCCCAGCTCGCCGACCAGGCGCCGCCCCCGGAGCACGACGCCGTCGTGGCGCGGGCCGAGGAGGCGCGCCAGCAGCTCGACGAGCTGCGCCGGCACCTGGAGGCGCTGGGCTTCGAGCCCGAGGCCGACGCGGACGCCCTGAAGATGCACCTGCACCGCTGCCCCTTCATCGACCTCGTGGGGCAGTCCTCCGACGTCGTCTGCCAGGTCCACCTGGGCTTGAGCCGAGGGGTCCTGGAGCAGCACGACGGGCCCATCGTCGCCGAGTGGCTGGAGCGCTTCGTCGAGCCCCACCACTGCGTGCTGCACCTCGGCGAGCGCGCAGAGGGCGACGACCCCGCTCACCCCTGAGCCCGCACAGCGGCGAGCACCAGCGCGGCGACGGCGTCGGGCTGCGAGAGGGCGATCGCGTGCGACCCCTCGACCTCCACGGTCGTGGCGCCGAGGCGCGCCGCGGCGGCCCGCTGCGAGTCGGGGTCGATCGCGTGGTCCTGCGTGGCGACCGCGAACCACACCGGGATCGTCTTCCAGGCCGGCTCGACCTCCAGCACGTCGTTCAACCCGGCTAGCGCCACCGGTCGTTGGCTCACCGCCAGGAGCGCGGTCTCCTCCTCGGGGAGGTCGGCGGCGAACACCGAGCGGAACCGGTCCTGTCGGATGTACAGCTCGGGGCTCTCGCTCCCGGGGTAGGCCCGCGGCTCGAGCGCGGTGTTGAGCTCGGACTCGGGGAACTCCGCGACCGAGCCCAGCGCGGACGTGCCGTAGTCGACGCCGAACGACGCGACGAGCACGAGCGCCGTCACGTTGGGCGCGCTGCTGCCGGCGTACGTCACCACCGGGCCGCCGTACGAGTGCCCGACGAGCACCACAGGCCCCTCGACCTGCGCCGCGGCGTTCGCGACGTACTCGCCGTCGTGGGTGAGCCCGCGCAGCGGGTTCGCGAGGGCCTGCGCCGACACCCCCTCGGCCTGCAGCCGGTCGATCACCCGCGACCAGCTGGACCCGTCGGCGAACGCGCCGTGCACGAGAAGAACGGTCGGTGCTGGCATGGAACCCTCCCCAGGGGTTGAGCAGACCCACCTCCCGAACAGCAGACCAGGCTCTGCCCTCCGCGGCAAGGCGACAGCCGCCCGGCGTGGCCGGGGCACGGGCGCCATGCTGGGCGGGGGAGGGGCCATGACGACTGACCAGTTCCGGGGCGACGAGGGCGCGCCTGTCACTGTGGTCGAGTACGGGGACTTCGAGTGCCCCTACTGCCGGGCGGCGGCGCCCATCCTGCGCGGCCTCGTCGAGGGCTCGGACGGCCTGGTGCGGCTGGTCTGGCAGGAGTTCCCGTTGTTCGAGGTCCACCCGCACGCGCTGGCGGCCGCCCTCGCGGCGGAGGCCGCGCGCGCGCAGGGCAGGTTCTGGGCCATGCACGACGAGCTGTTCGCCCACCAGGACGCCCTGGACGACGCGTCGCTGCGCCGCTACGCCCACACCGCGGGCGTCGACCCGGACAGCGTGGCGGGGCCGGCCGCGCAGCAGTACGCCGGGGTGGTCGATCGCGAGTACCGGTCCGGCGTCGAGGCAGGCGTCCGGGGCACCCCGACGCTGTTCATCGACGGGGAGCTGTACACCGGGCGCCTCGCGCTCAACGACCTGCGGACGGCCACCGGGCTCGACCGGCAGGGCTGAACGCCCTCACGCGTTGCCCCATGGCGGTGGCGGCAGCGGCGGCGGCGTGTCCGACTCCGGGCTGCACAGCGGCAGCCGCTGGCCCAGCACCCGCAGCACGAGCGTGCCCAGCACCGCGGCGACCAGGGAGCCCACGAGCACCCCGATCTTCGCCTCGTCGCGCAGCAGGGTCTCCCCGAACGCGAGCTCGGTGATGAACAGCGAGATGGTGAATCCGACGCCCGCGAGCATCGCACCGCCCAGCAGGTGTCCGTAGCGGACCCTGCCCGGCAGGTCCCCGAGCCCCAGGCGGATCGCCAACGCCGACGCGCCGAAGATCCCCACCGCGTTCCCGACCACGAGCGCCACCACGATGCCGAGCGTCACCCGCGACGACGCGGCGGCGCCCAGCGACTCGGCGTCCAGGTGGACGCCCGCGTTCGCGAGCGCGAACAGGGGGACCACCACGTAGGCGCTCCACGGGTGCAGCGCGCGCTGCAGCCGCTCGCCGGCGGGCACGGCGGCGCGCGCCGCCAGCTCGGTGAGGTGCTCGCGGTCGGCGGTGGTCTCCTCGGCGAGGTGGTCGGCGTACCGGGCGACGACGTCGACGTGCTCGCGCGCCGACGGGCGCACGGGCAGCAGCAGGCCCAGCAGCACGCCGGCGAGCGTCGGGTGCACCCCGGCGGCCAGCACCGCGGCCCACAGCAGCAGGCCGGCCAGGGCGTAGGGGGCCAGACGCCACACGCGCATCCACCGCAGCAGCACGATGCCCCCCAGCACGAGCACGACTGCCGCCAACGCCACCGCGCTGACCTCGTCGGTGTAGAAGACCGCCATCACCGTGATCGCGCCGATGTCGTCCACGATGGCCAAGGTCAGCAGGAACAGGCGCAGCCGGTCCGGGCAGGCCGGCCCGAACAACGCCAGGATGCCCACCAGGAACGCGGTGTCGGTGGACATGACGATGCCCCAGCCGTGCGCGGCGTCCGTGCCGGAGGTGAACGCCAGGTACAGCAGCGCGGGGACCGCCATCCCCCCGAGCGCGCCCAGCGCCGGCACCGCCACGGTGCGGCGGTCGCGCAGCTCCCCGCTCGTCACCTCGCGGTTGATCTCGAGGCCCACGACCAGGAAGAAGACCGCCATCGCGGCATCGTTCACCCAGTCGCGCAGGTCCAGCTGCCAGCTCGCGCCCCCGGCGAACACCCCGGCGGGCGTGGACCACACGGCCTCGTAGGACGCCCACCAGGGCGAGTTCGCCCACACCAGCGCCACGATCGTCGCCGCGAGCAGGAACACCGCACTGCCCGCCTCCGTGGCCAGGAAGCGCAGGACTCCCGGGTTGACGCTCGGCAGGCGCATCCGCAGCGGCGGGCCAGGGCTGGCAGACACCACGCTGGCACCTCCGTCCGGCTGCACGACCCCCTCAAACTCCCAGGCGTGGACCGCGTCCGCAACGGTCGCGCGCCACCGGCGAGGGCGAGCAGGGCGAGCCGCGCGCCCGCCGGATGCGCGACGATGAGCGCATGGCCCACACACCTCAGACAGCACTCGTCACCGGCGCCGGGCGCGGGATCGGGCGGTCGATCGCCCTCGGGCTGGCCGCGGCCGGCTGGTCGGTCGCTCTCGTGGGGCGCACCCGGTCACGCCTCGACGAGGTCGCGGCGGAGTGCCGGGCGCTGGGCGTCGCGGCGCCCGTCGCCGTCGCCGACCTCGTCGACCGCGACGCCGTCTCGACCGCCGTGGAGGACGTGCTCCAGGCGTTCGAGCCGCAGGGCGGGCTGGGCCTGCTGGTCAACAACGCCGGGGTCGTCGAGTCCACCGAGGGCCCGTTCGCGCAGGACGACCCCGACGAGATGTGGCGCGTCATCGAGACGAACGTCCGCGGCCCGCTGCTGGTCACCCACGCGGTGCTGCCCGGCATGCTGGCCCGCGGCTCGGGGCGCGTCGTCAACCTGAACTCGGGCGCGGGGCACCGCCCGATGGAGGCCTACACGGGGTACGCGATCAGCAAGGGGGCCCTGGCCCGGCTGACCCGGCTGCTCGACGCCCAGTACCGCGCCGCGGGGCTGCGCGTCTTCGACTTGGCGCCCGGCGTGGTCCGCACCGACATGACGGCATCGATGCCGACGCACGACGACCGCAGCGACTGGACCCCGGTCGAGGCGGTCGTCGAGCTGGTCCTCGCGCTCGCCGAGGGTGAGCTCGACGTGCTGTCGGGGCGGTTCATGCGGGCGGGCGCCGACACCCCCGCGTCGCTGCTCGCCGAGGCCGACCGGGTCGTGGCCGCCGACGCCCGCGTGCTGCGGCTCGCCCAGCTCGGGGACTGACGGGGCTCGGCCCCGCTCGTCGACGGTCCGCGGCGGGCGGCGGACTGGCGCGCTAGACGGCCGGGTCGGTGAGCCGGGCAGGCACGTGGTCCCCGTGCCCCTGGGCGCGCAACGTCTCGCGGACCCGCTCGGCCGCCGCGTCGAGCTCCTCGGCGGACACGTCGTGGCGTGCGTTGGCGAACGACAGGCTCTCCTCGTCCCAGGCGGGCAGCACGTGCAGGTGCAGGTGCGGCACCTCGAAGCCGGCGCTCACCAGGGCGATGCGCGGGGAGCCCCACGCCTGCTGCTGCGCCCGCCCGACGGTCTGCGCCACCTGCACGAGGTGCGCGAGCACGTCGGCCGGCGCGTCGGTGAACTGGACGAACTCCTCGCGCGGGACCACGAGCGCATGCCCGTCGGCGATGGGCGCGATGGTGGTGAAGGCGACCGCGACGTCGTCCGCCCACACGAAGCGGCCCGGGATCGCCCCGGAGATGATCTGCGTGAAGAGGGTGGCCATGGCGCCCAACCTAGCCCGGGTGTTCAGCCCCGCGCGAGCAGCATCTTCTGGAGGGCGAGCACGGTGCGCCAGTTCCGGCCGGTCCCGGGCTGCCCCGCGGCGCGGTCGAGCGCGTCGGCCGTGAGCGTGGACCGGCCGATCCCCTCGGGGTAGGTGACGTAGGCCTGGGCGCCGTCCCACACGACCTGCTCGGAGCCGTGCCGGCTCATGTCGAGCACCGCGTCGCGGACCGGGTCGGGGTAGAACACCACCACGAGGTGGGACGGATCGGTCCGCGCCGCGTCGACGAACGGGTTGGCCGCCACCACGGCATCCACCTGGGCGGCCGTGCGCACCACGACGTCCACCTCCAGTCCGAGCCGCCCACGCAGCCCGCCGGCGATGTCCGCGGCGACCGCGGCGGCGTCGAGCCCCGCGCCACCCGAGGCGGCGAAGACGACGTTCCCGCTGTTGAGCAGGGTGGCCACGTCGCTGTGGCCGAGCGACTCCACGACGGCGCGCAGGTCCGCCATCGGGACCTTGCGACGCCCGCCCACGTTGACGCCCCGCAGGAGGGCCAATGCCGCCGTCATCCCGCGAGCATGGCCCGGCGGAGTCGTCGCGACAAGGCGAGGCCCCTGGCGGGCGTCGTCGTCCGCGCACGCGACAGTCCAGCGGCGCACGGCAGGAACGCCCGCGCCGGGCAGACGAGTGAGGCCTCTGGCGCGGCGGATGCCGCGAGCGCTATGAATCCGGCATGTCGTCGCGCCGTCGCCCCCTCGCCGAGCTCGTGGTCGTGCTGCCTGTGCTCGCAGCCCTGGGCGGGTGCGGCGCCTCCGCCGCGCCCGAGGCGTCGGCGCCCGCGTCCCCACAGACCACCGCGGCGGCCGTCCGCGCGATCGACACGCCCGACTGCCTCCCCGGCGGCGCCCGGGCGGTCGTCGCGGGCAGCGAGGCGGACCCGACCATCGTCGTCACGCTGGGAGAGGGCAGCCGGGGCATCGTGTTCGCCCCGCAGCTCGGCGCGACCTTCTGCCAGTGGGCGGACCAGCTCGCGCGGTACGCGGACCAGGGGTACCGGGTGGCGTCGTTCGCGTGGGGCGAGGACGGCGGCGCGTCGCTCGAGGCGGCGGTCGGCGTGCTGCGGGGCGAGGGCGCGGAGGATGTGGCCCTGGTGGGCGCCTCCAAGGGCGCCGGTGTCGTCGCGGCGCTCGCGGACGATCTGCGACCCGCCCCCGTCGGCGTGATCGCCCTGAGCCCGGGCGTGGAGGTGGAAGGCCATGACGCCACCTCGGCCGGCAGCGCCTACACGGGACCGCTGCTCGTCGTCGCCAGCGAGACCGACGGGTCGATCCGCGCCTCCGAGTCGCAGCAGGTGGCCCGCGCCGACGACCCCAGCAGTTACGTGCAGCTGCCCGGCAGTGCGCACGGCGTCGCGATCCTCCTCGCCGGCACCGGCCCGCAGGTCCTCGACCAGATGGACGGATTCCTCGCCGCCGCGTTCGGCGGCTGACCTCAGAGGTAGCGCAGCGGGTCGAACTCGTCGAGCGGGATGATCCGCAGGCGGGGGAGCTGCACGTTGAACGCCTTGACGTCGCTCTCGAGGTCGAAGATCTCCAAGCCGCGGTCGAGCAGCTGCGCGAGCCCCGAGTTGGTGAACTCGCGGAACGCGAGCAGGCCGACCCGGCGGTCGTCGCCGAGCAGCTCCTCGACCTCGGGGATGAAGTCGCCGTCGTGGGACGCGAGGAGCACGTCGCCGTCCCGTGCCGCCAGCGCCGTCAGGGTGCGCTTGATGCCGATGTCGACGACCTTCTCGTAGCTCTCCCCGGCGAGGGGGATCGGCTGGAAGCCGATCGCGACGAGGGCCTGCACGAACGACATCGGCATGGTGCCGTTCGAGGCGTTGAGGAAGAACAGTCCCTTGACCGGGTTGCCCCAGGTGCGCTCCGCGAAGTCGAGGATGCGCTCCCACCGCGGGCGCTGCTCGGGGGTGGGCCTGCCGTTGAGGATCGACGAGCCGAGCGTGGCGTCGATGTTCTCGCCGTCGACCAGGACGTAGGTGGTGCGACCTTCCCCGTTCTGCATCGGCACAGCGTACGACGTGCGGCAGGGAGGGCCCTCCGGTCCTGGGGTCCGAGCCGCCCGGCCCCGTGGTGCGACGGGGCCGCTGGGCTAGGGCTGGCCGACGAGGTCCATCACGATCGCCGTCGCGGGGCTGCCCGCGCCCTCGCCGGGCAGCTCGACGAGCACACGGCTCCCGATCGGGACGCCTGCCAGCCCTGCGAACGCCGGATCCGCGGGGGAGACCAAGAACTGCTCCGGGGCGCCCGACTCCCATGAGCTCGCGGCGCTCGCGCCGTCCCAGTCCACGGCGGCGTACTGGACGATCACGGGGCCGGGGGACACCGAGGGGCCGGCGCCGCGCGCCAGGACGGTCGTCACGACTGTCGTCGGCGGCGGCGAGCCCGGGGGCACCGTGACGCTCGCGGGGCCGCCGAGCGCCCCGCTGACCCGGGGGGCCACCGCTCCCGCGGCGGCCATGTCCGGACGGGCGTCCGCGTCCCCTCCGGCCGAGCGCCCGTACGCGCCGACCACGTCCACGACCAGGATGATGACCTCGTCGTCGGCGGCTGCGACGGCAGCGCCGCCCGGCGGTGCGTAGCCGATCTCCGGCGGGACCGACAGCAGGACCCGGGATCCGACGCGCAACCCCGTCAGCGCCTCGGACCACCCCGTCGGCAGACCGGGCAGGGACGCCACGACGGGGGAGCCGTCGCCGTACGAGCTGTCGACCTCCGGGCCGTCCCACGCCTGCGCCAGGTGGCGCACCAGCACCAGGTCGTCGTGGTGGACCACGGCGCCGTGCCCGGGCTCCACGACCTCCGTGGCGAAGCCTTGCGGCGGCCCGGAATCCGGGAAGTCCAGCACGGGCCGGCCTCCCGGCTCTCCCCCCACCGCGGGCATCGCGCCCTGGGGCCCGGTGTCCCCGCCCGGCGCGCACGAGCCGAGCAGCAGCAGGACGGCGAGGACGGCGGCCGCCAGCGCGACGGGTCGAGGGTTCATCTGGGCTCCCTGACGACGGCCCGCCGATCGCCCACCGGATGCTCGAGGCGGCCGGAGAGGGTGACGGCGCGGCCCTCTCAGGATGACTCTCTCGTCCGGATCCCGCGCGCCGCGCCGCAGGTCGTTGGAGGGTTCCTGGGCGGAGCGGAGGGGACCTCCGGCCCACGCGCGGCGTCCGGACGAGACGGACTATGTACAGCAGGGCCTGGCTGCGGGGGCAGGGCACAGACGAGCAGGAGGTGCACGCGATGAGGATCTTGGTGACAGTGGCGTCCCGGCACGGGGCCACGCGCGAGATCGGCTCGGTGATCGCGCGAGTGCTCACCGAGGCAGGCCACGATGTCGACGAGCTGGCGCCGGAGATGGTCTCCGAGGTCCGCGACTACGACGCGGTGGTGCTCGGCTCGGCCGTGTACACCGCCCACTGGCTGCCGGCGGCGCGCGCGCTCGCCGAGCGCTGCGCCCACGACCTGGTGAACCGGCCCGTGTGGATGCTGTCATCAGGGCTGGCCACGCAGCCGGCCGCGTCGGCGAACTCCCCCCACGAGGTGCAGCAGCTCCGCGAGATCCTCGGCGCCCGGGCCCATCGGAGCTTCGCGGGCCGGTTGATCCGCAGCGAGCTGACGTTCGCCGAGCGTGCGCTGATCTCGGGGGCGCGGGCCCGCGAGGGCGACCACCGTGACCTCGACGCTGTCGCGGCCTGGGCGGGACAGATCGTCGACGAGCTCGCGGCGATGCGCCCCGCGCACGTCTGACCGCGGGGCGCCACCCCAGGATCCGACGGAGCCCGTCGCAGGCCGCCCGGCTCGCCGGGGTCAGCCCAGGCGGGCTGCCACCCGGTCCCAGATCGCGGGGCGGCGCAGGCGCCTGAGCTCCTCGGCGACCTGCTCCGTGGTCGGTCGGGCGTCCGGGGCGGTGGCCGTCATCGCCCGCAGCAGCCCGGACCACGTCGGCCCCAGGCTCGCGGGCACCTCCGGGGATGCCAGCAGCCGCGCCAATGAGCTGGCGAGCGCCTCGCCCGGGTAGGCGCGCCGCCCGGTGAGGCACTCGAGCAGCACCAGGCCCAAGGAGTAGACGTCGGACTGGGGGCCCAGTGGCTGCCCGAGGGCCTGCTCAGGGCTGAGGTAGCTCGCCGTGCCGAAGGTCGGGCCGCCGCGCGCGCCCGCAGCGGCCTGGCCGTCCAAGGGCGTGGCGATGCCGAAGTCGGCGAGCTTGATCGACGTCGACGGCGCCTCGGCATCGCCGCTGAGCACGGCCTCCTGCGCGATGAGCACGTTGGCGGGCTTGAGGTCGCGGTGCACCACCCCGACGGCGTGCGCGTGCCCGAGCGCCTCCGCGAGCTGGCGGCCGACGTCGGCGACCTCCGCGGGCCGCAGCGGGCCCGCGTCGATGTGGTCGCGCAGCGTGCGGCCCTCCACGAGCTCCATCACCAGGAAGGCCAGCGGCTCGGCCGCGGGGCCGAGGTCGGCGCCGACGTCGAGCAGGGCGACGAGCCCGGGGTGGGAGAGGCTGCTGAGCATCCGCGCCTCGTCGGCGTACCGGCGGATCTCGCGCGGCGCCACCCCGTCCAGGGAGAACACCTTCACCGCCACCTGGCGTGTCAGCCGGGAGTCGGTTCCCCGGAGCACCGCGCCCATCCCGCCGTGCCCCAGGGGGGCGTCCAGGCGGTAGCGATGGCCGAGCACGCACCCGATGAGAGCCCCGGGGTCGATCGTCTGCACCGTGCCGCGCTCCCTCGATCGTCGTGTCGACCCACCCAATGACGGTAGGAGCAGGGTGGGGCGCCCGCATCCGGGGGTGCGTGACGGCTCGCACGCGACCCTCAGGCCCTTGACCGGTTTGTCCGGAAGGTGTAGCAAGGCAGGGCAGCTCCGCACGACGAGCCGCGGCCCGCGACGCGCGCACCGCCGTGGTCCCCGTGGTCGCCGTGCGGAGCGTCCACGCCCCGCCCGGCCGCCGGCGCGACGACGCGCCGTCGACCGGGCGTCGGGGCGCCGCCGCGGACCTCGACCATCCAGGCGGAGGGGGTGGCCGGCCCCGGGCGGGGAGTGGCGCGGGCCGGGGCGATCTGACGGCGTGTCTCGACAATCTCACGCCCCGTGACCGGGATCCCGGTCATCGGCCCACCAGCCGCCGATGCCATGATGCAGTGGTGGATTCGACGACCGTGCCCCCGACCTCCACCGCGCCGTACGACGCCCTGATGCTGTACTCCTTCGGCGGCCCGAACGCCCCCGAGGACGTGCTGCCCTTCCTGCGGAACGTGACGCGCGGCAAGAACATCCCCGACGAGCGCCTGGCCGTTGTCGGCGAGCACTACGCCCACTTCGGTGGCCGCAGCCCCATCAACGAGCAGAACCTCGCTCTGGTCGACGCGCTGCGGGCCGAGCTCGAGCGGCGCGGCGTCGACCTGCCCGTGGCCTGGGGCAACCGGAACTGGGAGCCGTACACCCTCGACGCGCTCACCGAGCTGCGCGCGGCCGGCGCCCGACGCGTGCTCGCGATCGTGACCAGCGCCTACGGCTCGTACTCCGGCTGCCGGCAGTACCGGGAGAACCTCGCCGCGACCCTCGTCGAGATGGGCGCCACCACACCGACCGGGGACGACGGCAGCGCCGGGATCGTCGTCGACAAGCTGCGCCACTACTTCAACCACCCCGGCTTCGTGCGGGCCAACGCCGACGCCGTCGTCGAGGCCTACGAGAGGCTCGCGGAGCAGACCAGCAGCGACGTCGCGACGCTCGCGGGCAGCGCGCCGCTGGTGTTCGTCACGCACTCGATCCCCGACACGATGGAGGAGGCGTCGGGCGCCCAGGCCCCCAGCTACCGCGCCCAGCACCTCGACGTCGCGAGGCTGGTGGCCGCGCAGGTCGGCGAGCGGCTCGACACCGAGGTCGAGTGGACCCTCGCGTACTGCTCGCGGTCGGGGCCGCCCAGCCAGCCGTGGCTCGAGCCTGACGTCAACGACCTGATCAGCGAGCGGGCAGCGGCGGGCATGCGCGCCGTCGTGCTGTCCCCGATCGGCTTCGTCTCCGACCACATGGAGGTCGCGTTCGACCTCGACACCGAGGCTCTCGAGACGGCTCGCGAGGTCGGGGTGGCCGCCGTGCGCGCCGGGTCCGTCTCCACCCGCCAGCCGTTCGTGGAGGGCTTGGTGGACCTGGTGCTCGAGCGGGCGGCCGCAGAGCGCGGCGAGGAGGTCGACCGGGTGTCCGCCGGTACCCTCGGCGTCTGGCCGGACGTGTGCCGGCCCGGGTGCTGCCGCATGCGGGCGGGGCAGGACAGCGGGATCCCCGCGGCATGCGGATCGGACCCGGTCCAGGACGGTCTGGCGGACGCGACGACAGGAGCACAGCACGCATGAGCACGGCACACGCAGGGGCGCCCGAGGGCGGCCACTCCGCAGAGGTCGCTGAGACCGTCAACTCCGAGATCCGCTACGCGATGTTCTCGGTCTACGCGCTCGAGGAGGCGCTCCCCGAGGACGACCAGGAGCGCGCCCAGCTGGTGCGGGAGGCCGAGGCCGCGATCACCATGGACGGCGCCGCGCCCGGGGACCTCGTCGTCCGGGGCTGGTACGACGTCGCGGGCCTGCGCGCCGACGCGGACCTCATGGTGTGGTTCCACGGCGACTCGATCGAGGCGGTCCAGGGGGCCTACGAGCGCCTGCGCGCGAGCGCGCTCGGCCGCCACGTGGTGCCCGTGTGGTCGGTGGTCGCCCTGCACCGCCCCGCCGAGTTCAACCGCGGGCACATCCCGGCCTTCCTCGCTGGAGAGGCGCCGCGGGACTACCTGTGCGTCTACCCGTTCGTCCGCTCCTACGAGTGGTACGTGCTGCCCGACGCGGAGCGCCGCGAGATGCTCATCGAGCACGGCCGTGCCGCCAAGGACTACGCCGACGTGCGCGCCAACACCCTGGCCGCGTTCGCCCTCGGCGACTACGAGTGGATCCTGGCCTTCGAGGCCGACGAGCTGCACCGGATCGTCGACCTCATGCGGGAGCTGCGCGCCACGCAGGCCCGGCGGCACGTGCGCGAGGAGGTCCCGTTCTACACCGGGCCCCGCGTCACGCTCGCCGAGTGGGCAGACCGGCAGCCGCGCGAGGCCTGAGCCGCCGCGTCCGCCCCGACCTGCTGGACCGGGGCGGACGGGGCGGACGGCCGCTCAGACGGCTGCCGCGGCGGGCGCTGGACCGGCTGCGCCGGACGCCGGTGAGGCCTCCTGGCCGGAGGGCGCCAGGCCCCAGCCCTGGGCGAGCGCCTCGAGGGTGCGGACCCGGGCCGCCAGGTCGTGCGTGGTGCTCGTGACGAGCAGCTCGTCCGCCCCCGAGCGCGCGACCAGGTCGTCGAGCTCGGCGACGGCCCGCTCGGCGGTGGTCGCGATCTGGGTGCCGGGGGACTGCGCGAAGAAGTCCCGGGCCGCTTGGGGGTCGAGCGCGGCCAGCAGCTCACGCGCGTCGTCGGGGGAGACCACGGGCCCCAGGCGGCCGGTGCGCAGGCTGAGCGACATGACCCTGCTGGGCCCGGCGAGGTACGCCGCCTCCTCGTCGGAGCCCGCGACGATCACCGAGGCCGACACCATCAGGTGCGGCTGGTCCAGCACCGCCGAAGGGCGGAACGCGGTCCGGTAGGCGGCGGCGGCCTCCAGGGTGCGGCCCGTCGAGAAGTGGCTCGCGTAGCTGAACGGGAGCCCGAGCTCGCCCGCGAGCTGGGCGCTGAACAGGCTCGACCCCAGCAGCCACACCTGCGGCGTCGACTCGTGGACCGGCGTGGCGGTGAGCCGACGCGCGGCGCTGCTGGCCTGGCCCGCGTCCACCTGGCCCAGCATCGCGCGCAGGTCCCGGAGCTCGCGCGGGAAGTCCTCGGCGCCCAGCCCCTCCACGGTGCGGCGCAGGGCTGCCGCCGTCATCGGGTCGGCGCCGGGCGCCCGCCCGATGCCCAGGTCGATCCGCCCCGGGTGCAGCGCCTCGAGCATCGCGAACTGCTCGGCGATCACCAGCGGCGGGTGGTTCGGCAGCATCACGCCGCCCGATCCGACCCGCACCCGGCGGGTGGCGCTGGCCAGGTGGCTGATGAGCACTGCGGGACTGGTCGAGGCGACCGCCGGCATCGAGTGGTGCTCGGCCACCCAGAAGCGCGAGTAGCCGAGCTCGTCGGCGCGGCGGGCCAGGGCGGTGGAGTCCAGCAGCGCGTCGCGGCTGGTGGAGCCGGCGCTGACGGGGGCGAGGTCGAGCACGGACAACGGGGTGGTGCGGGTGCTGGTCACACCGGGCCAACACCATCGGGGCTGCTGTGCTTCCCGACGGCGCCGGCCCGGCGCGACGTCACATCGGTCAGGGGTACAGGCCGCGGATCTGGTGGGCCTCGGCGACCCGCTTGACGCCGATGGTCAGCGCCGCGTCGCGCAGGCTCAGGCCCTCCGCCCGCGAGACGTGCGCGACGTTGGCGTAGGAGGCCAGCATGCGCTGCTCGAGCCGCTCCTCGATCTCGGGCTCCGTCCACCAGTACGCCTGGTTGGCCTGCACCCACTCGAAGTACGAGACGACCACGCCGCCCGCGTTGGCCAGGATGTCGGGCACCACGACGATGCCGCGGTCGGCGAGCACCTGGTCGCCGGCCTCCGTGGTGGGGCCGTTCGCGCCCTCGACCACCCAGCGCGCCTTGACGGTGGCCGCGGTCTCCTCGTCGAGGACGCCCTCGACCGCGGCCGGGACCAGCACGTCGACGTCGAGCGCGAGGAGCGCCTCGTTGTCGATCGGGTCGCCGCCACCGAACCCCAGCACCGTGCCGGTCGCGGCCACGTGGGCGACCAGCGCCGGCACGTCGAGGCCGTCGGGAGCCTGGACGCCGCCGTACTGGTCGGAGACCGCCACCACGCGGGCGCCCGCGTCCGCGAAGAAGCGGGTCGCGTGGGATCCGACCTTGCCGAACCCCTGCACGGCCACGCGCACGTCACGCAGGTCGACGCCCGCGTCGGCGAGCGCCGCCCGTGCCGCGTGCACCACGCCCCGCGACGTGGCGGTGGCGCGGCCGAGCGAGCCGCCCATCGCGACAGGCTTGCCGGTGGTGACCGCCGGGATCGTGTAGCCCTTGTTGACCGAGTAGGTGTCCATGACCCACGCCATGGTCTGCTCGTCGGTGCCGATGTCGGGCGCCATGATGTCCCGCTCGGGGCCGATCATGGGCATGATCTCGCTGGTGTAGCGGCGGGTCACCCGCTCGAGCTCCGCGGGGGAGTAGTGCCGCGGGTCGATCGTCACCCCGCCCTTGGCGCCCCCGTAGGGCAGGTCGACGATGGCGCACTTCCAGGTCATCCACATCGCGAGCGCGCGCACCTCGTCCGGGTCCACGCCGGGCGCGTACCGCAGCCCGCCCTTGCCGGGCCCGCGCGAGATGTTGTGCTGCACCCGGTAGCCGGTGAACAGCTCCGTGCTGCCGTCGTCCCGGCGCAAGGGGATCGCCACCGTGATCTCGCGTCGCGGGGTCGCGAGCATCGCGTGCAGCCCCTCGTCGTATCCCAAGATCTCGATGGCTGAGGAGAGCTGGGCGTGGGCCGTGGCCAGCGGAGAACGTGCTGCGGTCGTGGTCGACGAACCGGTCACCGTCATGCGGTTGTGCCTCCTGAGCGGTACGCAGAGCGCGGTGGCCGGCTCCGTCGCCGACCGGTGAGACGCGTCCGCCCACACCATGCCACCGCTGGCCTGCGATGTCGCCCCCGACCGGGGTGCGGTCAGGCGTGTCCGCCAGACGGGCTCGGCCGCGTGGCGGCACGTGCCTCCTCAGCCGCTCGTGCCTCGTCGGCGGCCCTCGTCTCCTCGGCGGCCCGCCACGCGTCCAGGCTGGCCAACCAGCCGTGGCCCGAGGCGCCAGCGCCTGCGTCAGGGGCGCGCCCCAGAGTCCGTGGCACGAGCCAGGGAGTCGATCCGGGCGACCTCGTCCGGCGTCAGGGCGAACCCGGTGACCTCGAAGTTGGCCGCGATCCGGTCCCGGTGGGTCGACTTGGGGATCACCACCACCTGGTGCTCGATGTGCCAGCGGAGCACCACCTGTCGCGGGGTCGCGTCGTGGGCCGCGGCGATCTCGACGAGGACCGGGTCCTCGAGGTCCGTGCGCTTGAACGGGCTGTACCCCTCGAGGGCGACGCCACGCTCCCGGTGGGCCGCGACCAGGTCGGGATCGTGGTCGCCAGGGCTCCACGGGATCTGGTTGATCGCCGGAGCCTCGCCCGTGGCGGCCACGAGCTCGTCGATCTGGGCGATGGAGTAGTTGGAGACCCCGATCGCGCGGGCCAGCCCCTCGTCGCGGAGCTGGATGAACTGCTCCCAGGTGGACGGGGTGGCGGCGCCGGCCGGCGGCCAATGCACGAGCCACAGGTCGACCTGGTCCACGCCCAGGTCGGTGAGCGAGCGCTCGAGCGTCTCGCGCTCGCGGCCGGCCGCGTCCGGCGGCAGCTTGGTGGTCACGAACACGTCCTGCCGGGGGATGCCCGAGTCGGCCAGGCCCTGCCCGACGAGCGACTCGTTGCCGTATCCGGTGGCGGTGTCCACGTGGCGGTAGCCGAGGGCCAGGGCGTCGCGCACCGCACGGCGGGCGTCGTCGCCCTCCGACTGCCACGTGCCGAGCCCGAGGAGGGGTATGTCCGCGCCGCGCAGCGCGAGGGTGGGGAGGGAGGTCATCGGACCATGATGCCCGCGGGGTCGCCCCGCCGCGACCGACGCCACGGCGTCAGCGTGGCGACGATCGCCGCCGGTACTGGGCCGGCGTCTCGCCCGTGAGCCGCCCGAACGTGCGGGTGAACGCCGCCTGGTCGGAGAACCCCGCACGCACCGCGACCTCGGCGAGGGGGACGTCGTCCACCGCCAGCAGGGCGGTGGCATGGTCGATGCGGGCGCGGAGGACGAACTGCTGCGGCGAGAGCGAGAACACCTTGCGCATCCGCCGGTCGAGGGTCGAGGGGGAGCAGCCGGCCGCCGCGGCCATGTCCGCCACGGCGATCCCGTCGCCGATCTGCTCGCGCACCAGCTCCACCACCCGCGACAGGGAGCTCACGGCGACGTCGTCCGTGTCCTGGCTGCGCAGGTCCTGCGAGACGCTGACCAGGCCCACCAGGCGCCCGTCGAGGCGCACGGGCTGCTTGGAGGTGAGGTACCAGCCCGGGCCGCCGCCGGGGCGACGGATCAGCTCCAGCACGTGCCGGACCGCGCGTCCGGTGGACAGCACCTGGGCGTCCTGCTGGACGTAGTGCTCGGCGAGCGAGGCGACGAAGAGGTCGCCCGCGCAGCGGCCGACGACGGCCCGACGGGAGCGTTCGGGCGTGCGGTCCACGAACGCCTGGTTGACGGCGACGTACCGCCCCTCGACGTCCTTCGCGCAGAACATCGTGGTGGACAGCTCGTCCATCAGGGCGAGCATCGGCTCGCCCAGGGCCGCGAGCAGGTCGACGGCGCCGGGCCAGACGGGCGGCGCCGCCGGCGCCGTGGACAGAGGGCTGCTCATCAGGTCCGGAGGCTACCGCGCCGGGGAGCCGGCAGACGGCGCCAGGCCGGTGCGGGGGGCCGCGACGCGGAGAGGGCTCCGGAACGTCAGACAGGGCGACCGATCGAGACAAGACGGCGACGGCTGTTCGCCGGACGATGGGGGCATGCGCATCAGCACCGCCCTGGTCGAGGAGTCGCTCGCCCTCGCCGACCGTTGGGTCGCCGCCACGGCAGCGGGGGAGACCCCGCGTGAGCGCCGCACCACCGCCCGCCTCGCAGCCCTCGTCTCCGACCCGGTGGGCCTGGATCTCGCAGTGCGGTTCGTCGACCGCGTGGCCCGCCCGGAGGACCTGCACGTCGCGGCCCGCGAGCTCGCGGGCCTGGCGGCAGCGCAGTCGGCGGCCGCCGGCTTCCTGGGCCCGGTCGACCGGGCCCTGCTGGCCTGCGGCGCGCGGCTCGCCACCGTGCTGCCGGGCGTGGTGGTGCCCGCCGCGCGGGTCCGCCTGCGCCAGCTCGTGGGCCACCTGGTGGCCGACGCCGGGCCGGGCCTGGGGCGGCACCTCGCCCGGGCCCGGGCCGAGGGGTTCCGCCTCAACCTCAACCTGCTCGGCGAGGCGGTGCTCGGGGAGCGCGAGGCCGCGCAGCGGCTGGAGCGGGTGACCGCGCTGGTCGAGCGCGATGACGTCGACTACGTGTCGGTCAAGGCGTCGGCAGTCGCGAGCCAGCTCTCCACCTGGGACACCGCGGGCAGCCGCGACCGGCTCGTCTCCCGGCTGCGTCCGCTGTACCTGGTGGCCGCCCGCCACGGGGTGTTCGTCAACCTGGACATGGAGGAGTACCGCGACCTGGCGCTCACTGTCCAGGTCTTCGAGCGGCTGGTGCTCGATCCGGCCCTCCTGCACGCCGAGGCGGGCATCGTGCTCCAGGCCTACCTGCCCGACGCCGTCGCGGCGCTCGACGAGCTCACCGAGATCGCCGCCCGGCGCCGAGCGGCCGGCGGGGCCGGGATCAAGGTCCGCCTGGTCAAGGGCGCCAACCTCGCCATGGAGCGGGTCGAGGCCGAGCTGCACGGCTGGGAGCAGGCGCCGTTCCGGTCCAAGCCCGAGGTTGACGCCCAGTACGTGCGGCTCCTCGACCGGGCTCTCCAGCCCGAGCGGACCGCGATGGTGCGGATCGGGGCCGCGAGCCACAACCTCTTCCACGTCGCGCTCGCGCACCTGCTCTCCGAGGCGCGGGGCGTCGGGGAGGCGCTGGACATCGAGATGCTGCAGGGCATGGCGCCCGCCCAGGCGCGCGCCGTGCGCGACGACGTCGGCGACGTCCTGCTGTACACGCCCGTGGTGGCGCGCGCCGACTTCGACGTGGCCATCTCCTACCTGGTGCGCCGCCTCGAGGAGAACGCGGCGCCGCAGAACTACCTGCACGCGCTCTTCAGCCCCGAGGGCGGGCACGGTCTCGACGCGCAGCGCGAGGCGTTCCTGGCATCCGTCCGCGACGCGCAAGAGCCCACCAGCCCGCCGCAGCGCGCCCCTCGGGGCGAGGCGGTCGAAGCGCCGCCGGGCGCCCCGTTCGTCAACGTGCCCGACACCGACCCGGCCGTGGCGGAGCACCGCCGCTGGGCGGGCGACCTGCTGACGCGGGACGTCGACGTCCCCGACGGCATCGTCGTCGACACCGTCGCCGGGGTGGACCGGGCCGTCGAGCGGGCCTCCGCGGTGGCCGCCGGGTGGGCGGGCGCCTCGCCCGCAGACCGGGCGCGGGTGCTGCGCCGTGCGGCCCTGCACCTCGAGAGGGCCCGCACCGACCTCGTCGCCACCATGGTGCAGGAGGCCGGCAAGACCGTCGCCGAGGCCGATCCGGAGGTCAGCGAGGCCGTCGACTTCGCCCGCTACTACGCGGACCAGGCCGAGCGCCTGGCCGACGGGTCGACGCCCGGCGCCCAGTTCCGCCCGGAGGGCCTCACGGTGGTCACCCCGCCGTGGAACTTCCCCGTCGCGATCCCCGTCGGCTCGGTGCTCGCCGCCCTGGCCGCCGGCTCGCCCGTGATCGTCAAGCCCGCGCCACCCACACCCCGCTGTGTCCAGGTGGCGATGGGCGCCGTGCACCGGGCGATGGACGAGCTGGGGACCCCGCGCGACGTGCTGCAGGTGCTGCTCGCGCCCGAGGGCGACGTGGGGCGCCGGCTCGTGAGCCATCCTGCTGTGCGCCGGGTGCTGCTCACCGGGTCGATCGAGACCGCCAGGCTCTTCGCGTCCTGGCGCCCCGACCTGGACGTCCTCGCCGAGACCTCCGGCAAGAACGCGCTCGTCGTCACCCCCTCCGCGGACCTCGACCTGGCTGTCGCCGACGTGGTGCGCTCGGCGTTCGGCCACGCGGGCCAGAAGTGCTCGGCCGCGTCCCTGCTCATCCTGGTGGGGTCGGCCGGGCGCTCGGAGCGGCTGCGCCGCCAGCTCGTGGACGCCGTCGAGTCGTTGCAGGTCGGCGCCCCGGACGACCTGGCCACCACGATGGGCCCGCTCACGGAGCCGGCCACGGGCAAGCTGCTGCACGCCCTGACAGAGCTGGACCCGGGGGAGAGCTGGGCGGTGCGGCCTCGGCGTCTCGACGACGAGGGACGGCTGTGGACCCCCGGCGTGAAGGTCGGCGTCGCCCCCGGCTCCCCGTTCCACGTCACCGAGTACTTCGGGCCCGTCCTCGGCATCATGCGGGTCGAGACCCTCGACGAGGCCGTCGTGCTGCAGAACGCCGTCCCCTTCGGCCTCACGGGCGGGCTGCACTCGCTCGACGAGCACGAGATCGACCGGTGGCTCGACCGGGTCGAGGTCGGCAACGCCTACGTCAACCGGCACATCACGGGGGCGATCGTCCGGCGCCAGCCATTCGGAGGGTGGAAGGCGTCGGTCGTGGGCCCGGGCGCCAAGGCGGGTGGCCCGGACTACGTCGCCGAGCTGGGTGTCTGGTCGGACTCACCCGAGGTGCCCCGTGAGGACGCCGACTGGCTCGCCTGGGCGGTGGCCGACGACGCGCGGTGCTGGGCGCAGGACCTGGGAGTCGAGCACGACCCGAGCGGCCTGCGCGCGGAGTCGAACGTGCTGCGCTACCGGCCCGTCCCGCACCTGACGGTCCGGGTCGGCGCCGGCGCCCGGGAGGTGGAGGTCGAGCGCGTCCTCGCCGCCGCGCGCCTCGTGGGGACGCCGGTCACCGTCAGCCGGTTCGGCGTCGACGACGACGACGCCTTCGCGGCCCGTGTCCGTGAGGGCAGGGTGGAGGGCAGGATCCGGGTGGTGGGCAAGGTCGAGGGCCTGCGGGCCGCGGCGTCCCGTCGGATCGGCCACGTGACCGTGCTCGACGGCCCTGTGCTGGCGAGCGCCCGTCGCGAGCTGCTCACCGTGCTGCGCGCCCAGTCGATCAGCCGGACCCGCCACCGGTTCGGCCACGTCGAGGCGCGGGACGACGCGGGCTAGCGGCCACGCGGTCCTTGGCAGCGCTTGCCTGAGGAGCCGCGGGTCTCGCGCGGCGGGCCCCCTCTCAGAGCAGGACGTGGAACGTCGCCGCGCCGGCGCCCAGCCCGAGGGCCAGGTGCAGCGCGATGTCGAGCACGGCACGCGTCACCCGGCGGTCGCGTGCCAGGCTCACGACGTCGAGCGCGAAGGTCGAGAAGGTCGTGAGGCCGCCGGCCAGGCCGACGCCCAGCACAGTGAGCCACGGCGAGCTGATCACCCCCCGGGCGGCGAGCGCGGCGGCGGCCCCGAGCACCATCGAGCCCACGACGTTCACCGTGAGGGTCGCCCACGGGAAGGACGGTCGCCCCAGCCCTCGACGCTCCCGTGCCCGCGCGTGCAGCCGCTCCGTGGCGAAGCGGAGCTGCGCTCCGACGCCTGACCCCACGGCGACGCCCAGCACCACCCAGCCGTTCACCTGGCCCCTCCGCTCGGGGCGGTGGGGGAGTCGTCGACGCACCGTCGCCGCGCTGGCAGTCGCGCGCCCACGGCCGCCCCGGCGCCGGCAGCGATGACCCCGACGAGGACGGACGACACGAGGTAGGCCAGCGCGGTCCCCACCTCGCCGCCCGTCGCGAGGACGTCGACGGCGTGCGCGTACGCGGAGAACGTGGTGAAGCCGCCCAGGAGGCCGGTGCCGAGGGCCGGACGGACCCAGGGCGGAGCCTGCCGCCGCCCGACGATCCCCACGACCAGCAGTCCCAGCGCGAACGCGCCGACCACGTTCACGGTGAAGGTCGTCCACGGGAAGGCGCCAGCGGCCTCGTCGACGACCGTGGTGGCGCCCCATCGCAGCAGGCCGCCGACGGCGCCGCCCGCTCCGACCAGCAGGTACGCGAGCGAGCGACTCACGGCCGGTGGCCGGTCATCAGGCTCCCCACGGACTCACGCAGAGGCGCGGATCACGAGCTCGGGCGCGAAGATCAGCGGCGCGTCCGCGTAGCCGCCGCTGAGCTGCTCCAGCAGCCGCTCTCCGGCGGCCCGCGCCATCGCGGCGACGGGCTGGATGACCGTGGTCAGTGCGGGGTTCGTGGACGTCGCGACCCCGAGGTTGTCGTAGCCGACCACGGCGATGTCACCCGGCACGTCGTGGCCGAGCTCGGCCAGCACGCCGAGAGCGCCCGCGGCCATCAGGTCGGACGCGACGAAGATCGCGTCGAGGTCGGGGTGCTCCTCGAGCAGCCGGCGCGCGCAAGCGGCGCCCGAGGCGATGGTGAAGTCGCCGTGCACGACGGCCGCCTCGGAGAGCCCTGCCCCGGTGACGGCCTGCCGCCACCCCGCGAGCCGGTCGATCCCGGCAGACATGTCGAGAGGGCCTGCGATGGTGCCGATCCGGCGGCGGCCCAGGTCGATGAGGTGCTGCGTCGCGATGCGGCCGCCCGCGACGTTGTCGGTGTCGACGTACTGGGTGTCGCCCTCCGACAGCGGCCGTCCCACGAAGACGTTGGGGAGGTGCGACTGGCGCAGGGCCTGGTCGAGCGCGTCGTCCCGGTGGTGGGAGACGACGATGGCCCCGTCGACGTGCCCGTTGCGCAGGTACCGGATGGTGCGCGAGCTGTCGCCCGGGCGGGCGATGACCAGCACCAGCTGGAGGTCCGAGTCGGAGAGGGCACTGCTCAACCCGTTGAGCGTGCCGGCGAAGAACGGGTCCGAGAGCACGCGGTCGTCAGGCTCGGGCACCACCAGGGCGATGGAGTCCGTGCGACGGGTGACCAGGGAGCGCGCGGCGCGGTTCGGCGTGTACCCGAGCTCTGCCACCGCGGCCTCGACCGAGGCCAGCGCCTCGGGAGACACCCGGAGCCCGCCGTTGATGGCGCGTGACGCGGTGGATCGGGAGACCCCGGCCCGCTCGGCCACCTGCTCGAGCGTGGGCGCGATCGGGCGTCCCGCGTCCGATCTCATCGTGGTGCTGTCGACCGTCATTGGTCGTCCCCTCCTTAGCCGCTCACGCAGCATGATGTCGCACTGGTGAACGGAGTGCGGCGGTGGTCGAGGTGACCACCGCCGCACACCCGATCGCACAGGGTCAGCCCTTGACGGCGCCCTGCATGATGCCAGCGACGAGCTGGCGTCCCGCGAAGATGAACACGATGACCAGCGGGATCACCGAGAGGGTGACGCCCGCCATGATGAGCGACATGTCCTTGAAGTACGTCGCCTGGAGCAGTTGGACCGCCACTGGCAGCGTGGGGTTGCTGGACCCCAGCACGATGAACGGCCAGAAGAAGTTCGTCCAGGATCCCACGAAGGAGAACAACCCGAGCATCGCGGCCGCCGGGCGGGCCGCCGGGAGTGCGACGTGCCAGAACGTGCGGATCATCGACGCGCCGTCCACACGGGCAGCCTCGATCAGCTCGTAGGGCAGCGCCCCTTCAAGATACTGCGTCATCCAGAACACGCCGAACGCGGTGACCATGCCGGGCACGATGACCGCGATGAGCTTGCCGGTCCAGCCGAGCTCCGACATCACGATGAACAGCGGGACGATGCCGAGCTGGGTCGGGACGGCCGTGGTCGCCACGACGAACACGAGCAGCGGCCCGCGGCCCTTGAAGCGGAGCTTCGCGAACGAGTACCCGGCCAGCGTCGAGAAGAACACGACGGAGACGGCGGTCACCGTCGAGACGACGACCGAGTTCCAGAGCGCCTTCCAGAAGTGGATGTCCGCGCTGAGGACGCGCTCCACGTTCGTGAAGAACTCGCCCCGGGGGATCAGCGAAGGGATCGGGTTCTGCGCGATCGTGCCCGAGTCCGACGTCGCCAGCAGGAAGGCGAAGTACAGCGGGTACGCCGAGATCAGGATGACCAGGGTCAGGATCGCGTAGGTGATCCAGCCCGGCCTGCGGTCCGAGCCAGCGCCCTTGGACTTGCGGCGGTTGGCGGCGGCGCGTGCGGCGCCGCGTCCAGCAGTCTGCTGGATGACGGGGATCGAAGGCGCGCTCATCGCTTCTGCTTCCTTCTGGACTTGGGCGCCGAGTCGGACGCGATGCGACGGGTGATGGAGAAGTTGATCAGCCCGATGACCAGGATGATGATGAAGAGGATCCAGGCGACTGCGGCAGCGCGGCCGAAGCTCTTCTGGGAACCCCATCCGATCTCGTACAGGTACATCGTCACGGTCATCCACTGGCGGTCACCGCCGCCGAGGCCGAACTGGTCGAACAGTCGCGGCTCGTCGAAGATCTGCAGGCCGCCGATCGTGGACGTGACGACCACGAAGATGATGGTCGGGCGGAGCATGGGCACCGTGACCGAGAAGAACTGGCGGAGCCGGCCGGCGCCGTCGAGGATCGCGGCCTCGTAGAGCTCGCGCGGCACTGCCTGCATCGCGGCGAGGAAGATGAGGGTGTTGTAGCCGATCCAGCGGAAGTTCACCATCGAGGAGATGGCGACGTGGCTCGCGAGGACGTCGGCGTGCCAGCGGATCGGCTCGATCCCGATGCCGCCGAGGATGGCGTTGATCAGGCCCGACTGGTCGGCGAAGAGCTTGCCGAAGATCAGGGAGACCGCGACAGGGGCAACGACGAACGGCAGGAGCACGCCCATCCGCCAGAAGGTCTTCGCGCGGAGGTTCGCGTCCAGGACCGCCGCGATGGTGATGGCGAGGAGTACCTGCGGCACTGAGGAGAGCAAGAAGATGCTGAATGTGTTCCGCAGCGCCTTCCAGAAGGGCGGCTGCTGCAGGACGTGCAGGAAGTTCTCCATCCCGACGAACTCGCCCTGGCCACCGATGAGGTGCCACTGGTGCATCGAGACCCACGCCGTGTAGAGCAGCGGGAACATGCCCACGATGGCGAAGAGGATGAAGAACGGGGAGATGTACAGGTACGGCGAGAGTTTGACGTCCCACCGGCCGAGCCGCTGACCGAAGCCGAGCCGGCGGGGCTCGCGGTCCGGGGACCGGCTGGGCCTACGGTCGAGCTTCGGCGTCGTGGAGGTGACCATCAGAATCCTTCGAGGGCGCTGAGCAGGGCGGTTACAGGGGGGCGCCGGGGCGCCGGTCGTCACGACCGGCGCCCCGGCACCATGAGCGTCAGCCCAGTGCCTTGACTGCCTCGACGAACTTCGTCCAGGACGTGTCAATGTCGTCGGTCTTCTCCACGTCGACACGCGTGAGGGCGCTGCCCATCGCGTCGTTCACGGCGAAGTAGTTCGGGCCCTTGAACGGGGTGACCGTGACCGCCGCGGCGCGGTTGGCGAGGATCTCACCGGTCGGCGCGTTGTTGAAGAACTCGTTCGTCTGGCCGAGAAGGTCCTGGCTGGAGAGCGCCTCGACCTGGCTCGGGAACGTGCCCTTCGACTTGAACGCCTTGATCTGCTGCTCCGGAGCGGTGAGCCAGGCGGCGAGAGCCTTGGCCTCCTCCGGGTGCTCCGTCTGGGTCGGGACGGTCAGGAACGCGCCGCCCCAGTTGCCGCCGCCGCCGGGGAAGACGTCAGCGATGTCCCAGCCGGTCACGCCCTCGGCGTTGCCCTGGATGACACCGAGCATCCAGCCCGGGGCCAGCATGACGGCGAAGCCGTCGTTCTGGAAGGCGGATACCCAGTCGTCGCTCCACTGCGCGAACCCGGCCGAGAGCTTGTCCTGCGTGGAGGCGGTGAGGACGGTGGTGAAGATGTCCTTGACCTCGGCGCTGTCCGCGGCGGTGATCTCCAGCGTGTCGGGGTCCTCGTACGCGGCCTCGACCTGGTTGATCATGCCCTGGTAGATGGCGCCGGCCGAGTCGTAGAACGGCTTCCCGGTCTTGGCCGTGTAGTCCTTGCCGACCTCGAAGAACTTGTCCCACGTGGCGTCGTCGCCGCCGAAGAGCGCCGCGACGGACTCGCGGTCGGACGGGAGGCCAGCGGCCTCGAGCAGGTCGGCGCGGTACGCGATGGCCTCGGGGCCGATGTCCGTGCCGTAACCGAGGAGGCGGCCGTCGGGGTCGGTCGCCTGGGCGGCCTTCCAGTCGAGCCAGCGGCCCTCGACCTCGTCAGAGGTGAGGTCGGTGAACTTGTCGGGGTACTGGAGCAGCTCGGGCAGCCAGTCGACCTCGATGGCCTCGATGTCCGACAGGCCGGAGCCCGCGGCGAGACGGGTGTTGATGTTGGCGCGAGCCTCGTCGGCCGTGGCGGCCTTCTTGTGCTCGATCTTGATGTTCGGGTTCAGGCTCTCGTACTCGGGGATGAGCTCCTCGTAGCCGAACTCGTTGAACGTGCCGATGGTGAGCGTGATCTGCTCGTCGCCTTCGGCGGCGGGCTCGCCGCTGCCGCTGTCCGAGCTTCCGCAGGCGGTGGCCAGGAGGGCGATGCCCGTGACCCCGGCCGCAGCCGCCCACATCTTGCGTGTGGTCTTGCGCACTATGACTCCCTTGTCAGTTGACGGCGTCGTCGCCGTACCCATGGGACACGCACCGCCCGGAACCGCTGGCAGCGGTGTCGTCCGGCTCGTGTGGGCCTTGTGGACCCTCGCTTGAGAACGCTTCCAGGGACGAAATGCGGGAGCGTTCCCACGCGCTGCCTGGAACTCTGGCCGCCACCTGGTCAGGTGTCAAGGAGGAGAACCGGCCAAACGGGTGTGGTAGCGATCCCACACCCGTATTCCTGCAGGTCAGGGCCATTTCCCCTCAGGGCGTGTTACCGAATTGTTACGGCTGGGAACCCTCTTCGTGACCTTGCAGCCAACGGCGCGCGACGGTCTCCTCGGCCTCCAGCGCGGAACGGATCGCCCGTGCCGCGGCCTCCTCCACGGCCCCGCTGAACAGGGGGATCGCGGCCTTGAGGTCGCCCTCGTAGCTGAGGGTCGACGCGTCGTCGGCGGGCAGCAGCCGCACGGCGCCCGTCAGGCGCACCGGGGCCCCCGCGATCTCGACGACCACGGTGCCGACGCGCCCGCCGTCGGGGCCGGCGGCCTCCCAGGCCTCGACCTGCCGCACATCGATCTGCGAGCCGACGAACCCGCGCATGTTCGCCGGGATCTGGTCGGTCGGGAGCGCGCGCCGCGTCGTGACGGTGAACGCCCCGCCCTCGGCCGGCACCACGTCCACCTGCTGCTCGATCGCGCCGGTCGCGCGGACCTTGGCCTCGACGTACGCGGGGTCTGCCAGCATCTCGGCGACGGTGGCCGGAGACGCCGGGAGGGCGAAGCTGACGCGCAGGTGCACCGACCGGCTCCTTTCAAGGATGTCGACGTGCGCACCGCGGGGGTGGCACAGGTCGAGGCTAGCGCCCTGCGCTGGCCGACGGCATGAGCCACCGCGCCTAGGCTGGATCCCGTGTCCACCCTGAGCGACCTCGCCACACGTCATGCCTCGCTCGACGCCGCCGACCTCGAGTGGTTGCATCTGCTCGTCGGAGACTGGCAGGTCATCTCCGACCTGGCCTTCGCGGACCTCGTGCTGTGGCTGCCCACCGAAGACGGCGACTTCATCGCGATCGCGCAGTGCCGCCCCAGCACCGGGGCCACCGTCCACTACGACGACGTGGTCGGCTCGCACGCGCCGGACGGCCAGCGCCCGCAGCTGCAGCGCTCCCTCACCGAGGTGCGCGCGCAGCGGTCCCGCGAGCCGCGCTGGTTCGGCTCCTACGCGGTGCGGGAGGAAGCCGTCCCGGTGGTCCGCGAGGGGCGGGCGATCGCGGTCATCGCTCGGCAGACGAACCTCGGCGGGGCCCGGACGCCGAGCCGGCTGGAGCTCAACTACGTCGAGTCCGCCGACGAGCTCATGGGGATGATCGGGCGCGGCGAGTTCCCCGCCACGAACGCGCCCACCGGCCCCCGTCGTGGGGCGCCGCGCGTCGGCGACGGGCTCATCCGCCTGAACTCCGAGGGAGAGGTGCTCTACGCGAGCCCGAACGCGTTGAGCTGCTTCCACCGGCTCGGGGCGCTCGGCGACCTCGTGGGCAGGTCATTGATCGAGGTCACCGCCGAGCTCGTGGAGCACAAGGCGCCGGTGGACGAGTCGATGCCGTTGGTGGTCATGGGCCGGGCTCCGTGGCGCACCGACATCGAGGCCCGTGGCGTGGCGCTGTCATTGCGCGCCGTCCCGCTCACCGAGCGGGGCCAGCGGACGGGCGCGGTGCTGCTCTGCCGGGACGTGTCCGAGCTGCGTCGCCGCGAGCGGGAGCTCATCACCAAGGACGCGACCATCCGGGAGATCCATCACCGGGTCAAGAACAACCTGCAGACCGTCGCGGCGCTGCTCCGGCTCCAGTCGCGCCGCATGAGCAACCCGGAGGCGCGCGAGGCCCTCGACGAGGCCATGCGCCGGGTGGCGACCATCGCCCTCGTGCACGAGACCTTGTCGCAGACCCTCGATGAGTCGGTGCCCTTCGACGACCTGGTGGGCCGGAGCCTGCGGCTGGCCGCGGACGTCGCGTCGGCCGGCAGCCGGGTGCGCACCGTCGTCAGCGGGTCGTTCGGGATGGTCCCCGCCGAGGACGCCACCGCGCTCGCCCTGGTGCTCACCGAGCTCGTCACGAACGCCGTCGAGCACGGGCTCTCCGCCGTGGGCGGCGGGACGGTCGAGGTGACCGCCGAGCGGGACGGCCAGGCGCTGCGGGTGGTGGTGGCCGACGACGGCGGCGGGCTGCCGGAGATGGCTGGCGCGGGCAGCGGGCTGGGAACCCAGATCGTCTCGACGCTGGTGGCCAACGAGCTGCGCGGGAGCATCGAGTGGGGGCCGCGCGAGGGCAGCCGGGGGACCCAGGTCGTGCTGGAGGCTGTGCTTCGCAACCCGAGCAGGGAGAGCGCTGCCTCCATGTGACACGCGAGAGCCGCCCTCAGCGGAGGATGCTGGGGCGGCTCTCGGGTTCGCGTCACGGGCGACAGGGGGACTGCCGCCCGGTGCTCAGCGGGTCGTGCCGATGTTCAGCTCGCGCGGCGCTGGCGGGCCGTGCGACGCTTGAGGGCGCGGCGCTCGTCCTCGGAGAGGCCACCCCAGACACCGGCGTCCTGGCCGGACTCGAGGGCCCACTTGAGGCAGGTGTCCACGACCTCGCAGCGACGGCAGACAGCCTTCGCCTCGTCGATCTGCAGCAGTGCGGGACCAGTGTTGCCGATCGGGAAGAACAGTTCGGGGTCTTCGTCCAGGCACGCTGCGCGGTGGCGCCAGTCCATGAAATCTCTCTCCTTGCACAGGGCAAGCCAGGGTCCTCACGAGGACGCCGGGCTTGATGCGCGCAGCACGGCACAGCAATGTGGCGGCTCGTGTGAATCCTGCGGCGCATGGGTGGGGGGATCAACTGCTGGAAACAGCCTCACACCTGCGGGCACGCAGCACAAGATCTATGGGCGCGCCGGTTCTCCACGTGGCCTGAGGTCTTCATCACACCTGGACGCCACCTGTGAATGGACTGGTCACCCTATCCTGGTCGGCCCGCAGGGCGAAATCGGCCCGAGTGTCGCGCATGACACGCTGTGCGACGCGCTGACCTGCAGGTTCGCCAGAGCCCTCGGGTCGGGGGCCGGCCGAGGCCTGACGCAAGCCGACGGAAGGGCGACAAGGCGGTGGCGCCCTCGCCCCCGAAGGGTCCTCGCGTAGGGTCAGCCGGTGCCCTCGCGACGTGCGCCCCGCCTGCTTGCCCCCCTCTGCCTGCTCGTCCTGCTCGAGGCCGCACTGCTGGTCGGCTTGGGGGTGGCGTTCGCCGTCGAGATCGTGCGCGGCTCGCAGGTGGTGGGCGCGATGGCATTCCTCGTGGTGTTCGCTCTGGCGGTGGCCGCCGTGCTGGCGCTCAGCGCCCGCGGGCTGTGGCGCGGGCGGCGCTGGGCCCGGTCGCCGGTGCTCACCTGGCAGCTCTTCCTCGTGGTCCTCGCGGTGGGATGGCTCCAGGTGGAGGCCACCGGTTGGGCTGCGGGCATCTTGGCGGTCGCCCTGGCCGTCGCCATCGGGCTCCTGACGCCCGGGGTCGTCGCCGCGACGACGGGGCGCGGCGACGAGGACGAGCCCGCTGCGCCGCGGTCGCCCCGGCGATAGCCGCGGCACGCGCCTCGGAGCAGCGGGTCGTCGCCGCACGGTCAGATGATGGCGGCCAGCCCTCCGCGTCAGCCGTCAGCGGCCGTGGGTGGCACAGCGACCTGGACCGGGGTGAGCAACCGACCGTGCACGACGGCGCCACGACCCGCGGCGTGCGGGTGGGCTGGATCTGTGACGCGCGCCAGGTCGACCCCGAACACGTCCGACGAGCCCGGCTCGGCAGGGTCGAGCACCACGCCCTGGCGGATGGCTCGCAGCCGCGCCATCGGCTCGCGGTAGGCGGTCGCCGCGCGGGCGGTGCGGGCTGAGGCGATCAGGCGGAGCCGGCCGGCCGCGCTGGCCAGCCGCTCGGCCTCGACCGGGAACAGCTGCTCGAGGAGGTCCAGATCGTCCACCACGAGGTCGACGTCGTGGTCGGCATCGGCGGCGCCCGCGCGGCGCCCTGCGGCGGTGATGGTGTCGAGCAGGGCGGCGAGCCCGGCCGGCTCGGATGCCCAGCGCGCGCCCGGGACGGCGAGCAACGCGGCGTCTGACGACACCACGGCCACCGCCCTGCCCGCGCGGACCAGGCCGGTGGCGATGACGGTGAGCGCGCTCGTCCGGCCCGACCCCGCAGGACCCACCACGAGGGCCCCTCGGGTGACGTCCAGGAACGTCACGGCGGCGTCGTCGCCGCCCCGCCCGACGGCGGCCCGAGACGCGTCGGGGGCGACCCCGCCGAGGTCAGCCCACGCGATCTGCCGGGGGACGGGGAGCAGCCGCAGCGCGGCCGGAGGGCGACCGCTGAGGGCGGGCCACCGGTCCGGCTCGGCGACCTGGCAGTCGCGGGCGTCGGCGCCGTGGAGGTGGACGGCCCGGCCCGGGCGGCGCGGGCGCGTGGCGAGGTCGGCGGGGACGCCGGCGAGCACCTGGTCGACCGGGTCGAGCCCGAGCACGATCCGGTCCTGGAACATCCCGCCGAGGGCCGCGGTGCGCGCGGTCGGGCCGCAGGCCGCCGCCACCGCCACGCCGTTGGCGAGCCCGTCGCGCACGACCCCGAGCAGCAGGTCCCCTGCGCCGCTGCGCCCCACGGCGTCGAGCGCCTCCAGCGCTGCCTCCCATCCGTCGACCACCAGCAGCTGCCCGGGGCGCCCGTCTCCGTGGGGCTTGTCCATCAGCAGGGCCAGCAGGCGGGCGAGCCGACGGGGGTCGTCGACGTCCACCGTCGTGCCGATCCCTGCGGCGGCGTCGGCTGACGCGGCCCCAGGCAGCGACAGGCCCACGGTGTGCACGTCCCACCCCAGTGCCAGGGCTCCGGCCGCGGCGGTGCGGAGCGTCGTCGTCCGCCCTGAGCCCGGGGCGCCCTGCACCAGGAGGTGGCCTCGCGCGGGATCCCACCCGACCACGGCGCGGCGTTGCTCGTCCGGCAGGTCGGCGAGGGCCAGCGGCGCCGTCGACCGGGTCGTCGGGACATCGGCGGAGGGCGCCGCTGACCGGGCGCCTGGGCCGAGGAGCGGCAGGGGAGGGACGAGCGGAGGGTCGAGGTCGGAGAGACGTACCGCAGGCGGGAGCTCGGGCAGCCAGGGGGCACGGGGCATGTCATGGCCCTGGGCCGCCGCCTGGACGGCCGCCACGTAGGCAAGCTGGTCGTCCTGCTGCTCGCCCTGCGCCGGGTGGGAGGCGGCTGTCGACGGCGTGGCCCACGCGGGCGCCAGCCGCACGGGAGGCCGTCCTCCGGGCGCGCGGATCTGCGCCACCTGGAGGAGCTCGACGGGCCCGTTGCTCCTGCGCAGCGCCGCACGGCCGGGGCGGTCCGCGGGCAGCCCGGCCGCGTCGGGGACGTCGATCACGTCGAGGGACTCCGTGGCGTCGGTGACCCGCAGCGCGATGCGCAGCGCGATGTTCGCGCGGAGGTCGGCGTTGACCGCTCCCGCGGGTCGTTGGGTGGCGAGCACCAGGTGCATGCCCAGCGAGCGGCCCTGCGCGGCGAGCCGCAGCAGCCCGGGGATGAAGTCCGGGGCCTCGTCGGCCAGCGCGCGGAACTCGTCGACCACCACCAGGAGCCGCGGCGGAGGCGCGGGGGAGCCCGGCGCGGTGGCGGCCCACAACGCGGCGAGGTCGGCGCACCCGGCGGCGGCGAGGGTGTGCTCGCGGCGCCGGAGCTCGGCGCGGAGCCCGGCCAACGCGCGCAGGGCGAGCCGCCCGTCGAGGTCGGTGACCTGCCCCACGACGTGCGGAAGCTCGGCGCAGGGCCCGAAGCTGGCGCCGCCCTTGTAGTCGATGAGGGCGATGGCGAGGCGCTCCGGCGGGTGCGCGAGCGCGAGGGACATCACCAGGGTGCGCAGCAGGGCGGACTTCCCGGCGCCCGTCGTGCCGGCGACCAGGGCGTGCGGGCCGTCGCGGACGAGGTCGACCCGCACCGGGCCGGTCGCGCCCTGCCCCAGCACCGCCTCGAGCCCGGCGTGGGATCCGGTGGCCCACCCTCGGGCCACGGCCGCGGCGGTGGGCGGGGGCATGCCGGGCAGGTCGCCGAGGGCGACGTCGCGGGGGAGGG
>JADGMW010000175.1_pt1 | contig 43288 bp, 45 predicted proteins | sample 8641801 | NCBI WGS metagenome assembly JADGMW01 (sample SAMN16272018, study PRJNA661076) | feces metagenome | isolation source: fecal sample from diarrhoea affected cattle A | host: Bos taurus | place: South Africa: Lokaleng Village, Mahikeng | collected 2019-09
CCTACACACTTTCCAGGCGTGCGCCTTCGACCACTCGGCCATCTCTCCGCATCGCTATTTAGCGGCCCGGACGGGGCCGCCGAACCGTCTGGAAAATCGGTTGCGAGCGAGGCGCAATATACTGATGATCTTCTTGGGCGCAAGGGAGGAGTTCAGCCTTGTCACGATTGTTTTTATCTCTGCGCCTCCGCCTTGTGAGGAGGGCGCCGATCGTGTCAAAAGGTGGTGCTGGCCCAAGGGCAAGGATGCGGGCCGAAGCAAGAACAGGATTGGTGCATGCGTTTGGCCTTGAGACTATTGGGCACCTGGCTGATTGCCCTGGCCATGGTTTTGCTTGTGATCGACGGAACAAAGTCCCTCGCTGCCAACCAATTGCTCTTCGCCGACTTTGGTCAGGTCTGGCAGGGACTTCACGCGCCATCCCTTGATATGTCGCGCAGCTTCCTGGCCAGCCGTTTCTTTGCCGATCTGCTTGCCGGCGTGCTCCATGCCATCCTCGGCTATCCCGCCTTCGCGGTGGTCGGTATCCCCGGAATTGTGCTGGCCTTGATGGGTAGGCGGCCGCGTCGCGAGCGTTTTTTGCGTCAAAGCGAGATCTGACCACTGTCTAAATCCGGGGCGGCACCCCATATTATGGCGCGAAAGGAGACAGATATGTTCTTCCGCACCAAACCCGCCACGATTCCCTCCGCGGCCGAGGCCCTCCCGGGTCGCCCGCAGGAGATGGACGTGGCTTCTGACCATTTCGTCAATGGCGCTGCGCTCAAGGGCCCTTATCCCGCCGGCGCCGACACCATTTATTTTGGGCTCGGCTGTTTCTGGGGGGCAGAGCGCCTCTTCTGGCAATTGCCCGGCGTTGTCGTCACCGCCGTGGGCTATCAGGGCGGGCATACGCCCAACCCCACCTATGAGGAAACCTGTTCAGGCCTCACCGGGCACACCGAGAGTGTGAAAGTGGTCTACGACCCGATCCGCACCTCGCTCGACACTTTGCTCAAAACCTTCTGGGAGGAGCATGACCCCACCCAGGGCATGCGCCAGGGCAATGATGTCGGCACGCAATATCGCTCGGCCATCTATACGACGACGCCGGAACAGGCCGAGATTGTTGCGGCCAGCCGCGCTGCCTATCAGGATGCCTTGCGCCAGCGGGGCTTCGGCGACATCACCACCGAGATCGGCCCGGCCGGTCCCTTCTATTATGCCGAGACCTATCACCAGCAATATCTGGCCAAGAACCCCAATGGCTATTGCGGGCTCAATGGCACAGGGGTGTCCTGCCCGATCGGGCTTGGCGTCGCCGCCCAATAGGTCTTTTCCTTTGAACGGTCCGCACTGCGGGCCGTTTTTTTGTGTTTGATTGATTTGCCTGCCATGACGCACCCAATTCCCGACATCATGCGCCGCGCGCCATTCGAGGCGTTTGTGCTCGGCCTGCCCGCCACGACACTCGTGCGGCAATGGCGTGACGATTCGGTAGCCAAGGTCGGCGGCCGCATCTTTGCGCTGCTCGATAAGGACCCCGGCGAGATCTGGCTCAAGGTTTCGGACATGGCCTATTCGGTGATGACCGAACTCGATGGCATTCGCCCCGCCCCCTATTTCGCCCGCGCCGGCTGGGTGGCGATCTCGGCTGAAAGCCCGCTCACCGAAGAAGAGCTCAAGGCCTATCTCACCCGCGCCCACGCTCTGGTGGCGTCAAGACTGAGCCGGAAGCGCCAGTGCGAGCTGGGCCTCGAAACCATCATTGCCGCCCAGACGTTGCACGAGCCGGAGCCGTGATTCTCCCTATTGCGAATGATTTGCAATTGCATTAGCGTTCTCGCATTGTGATGTTTGGAGACCCTTCATGAATCGAAGACTGCTGATTGCCCTTCCGCTTTTCGCCGCGCTCGCCCTCAACAATCCCGCGGCGGCGCAGGACCGGATAAAGGCTGTAACGAGCTTCACCATCCTGGCAGACATGGCGGCCAATGTGGCAGGGGACGTCGCCGACGTGGTGTCGATCACCAAGCCCGGTGCGGAGATTCATAATTACCAGCCGACCCCGGGCGATCTTGTCGGCGCGCAGGATGCCGATCTCATCCTCTCCAACGGGCTCAATCTCGAGCAGTGGTTCACCCAGTTCCTCGACAATCTGCCGGACGTGCCAAGCTATGTGCTGACCGAGGGAATCGAGCCCATCGGCATCGGTGAGGGCCCCTATGAGGGCAAGCCCAATCCCCATGCCTGGATGTCGCCGACCGACGCGCTGATCTATGTCGATAATATCCGCGCCGCATTTGCCGAGGTCGATCCGGCCAATGCCGAAATCTATGCGGCCAATGCCGAAGCCTATGCCGAAAAGATCACCGCCACCGTGGCGCCGATGCGCGACGCGCTGGCCGCCATCCCCGAGGACAAGCGCTGGCTGGTGACGTCTGAGGGCGCTTTCTCCTATCTGGCGCGCGACCTGGGCCTTAAGGAGCTCTATCTCTGGCCGATTAATGCCGATCAGCAGGGCACGCCGCGCCAGGTGCGTGATGTCATCGACGCAGTGCGCGAGCACGACATTCCGGTGATCTTCTCGGAAAGCACCATCTCCTCGCGTCCCGCCGAACAGGTGGCGCGCGAAACCGGGATCGCCTATGGCGGGGTGCTCTATGTGGATTCGCTGTCGGAAGAGGGCGGTCCGGTGCCCACCTATCTCGATCTCCTGCAGGTCACCACTTCAACCATCGCCAACGGTCTCAGCCAATGAGTTCTACCCCCGGCATCGCCGTCAATGACATAACCGTCGCCTATCGCAACGGAACCACCGCGCTCAAGCATGCCAGCTTCACCAGCCCGCGCGGGTCAATCACGGCGCTGGTGGGGGTCAATGGGGCCGGCAAGTCCACCATTTTCAAGGCGATCATGGGCTTTGTGCCCGTGGTCTCCGGCTCCATTTCCATTCTCGGTGAGGACGGGCAGAAGGCGCAGCGTAGAAATCTCGTCGCCTATGTGCCCCAGGCCGAAGACGTGGACTGGAATTTTCCGGTCCTCGTCGAGGATGTGGTGATGATGGGCCGCTTTGGCCACATGAATTTCCTGCGCATTCCCCGACCGGTCGATCGGGACAAAGTGGCTTCCGCTCTGGCCCGGGTGAACATGACCGAATTTGCCAAGCGGCAGATCGGCGAGCTTTCCGGCGGGCAGAAGAAGCGCGTCTTCCTCGCCCGCGCGCTGGCCCAGGAAGGCGAAGTGATCCTTCTCGACGAGCCCTTTACCGGTGTCGACGTCAAGACCGAGGATGCCATTATCGCGCTGCTGCGCGATCTGCGCGACGAGGGGAAGGTGATCCTCGTCTCCACGCATAATCTCGGTTCCGTGCCGGAGTTCTGTGATCGCACCGTGCTGGTCAAGGGAACGGTGCTGGCCTACGGGCCGACCGAAGAGATCTTCACCCGCGATCGTCTTGAAGAAGCCTTTGGCGGTGTGCTCCGCCACTTCGTGCTCGGCGGGGCAGGCTTGCATGATGACGACGATCCGCGCCGCCTTTCGGTGCTCACCGACGATGAGCGCCCGCTGGTTCTCTACGGCGAGAACGGCAAGATGACCCACCAGCAGTCGAGCGGCGAGAAATGATCGAGACCCTGCTCGAACCCTTCTCCTACCACTACATGGTCAATGCCATGTGGGTGTCGGCCTTGGTCGGCGGCATCTGCGCCTTGCTCTCCGCCTATCTCATGCTCAAGGGCTGGTCGCTGATTGGCGATGCGCTGAGCCATTCCATCGTGCCGGGCGTCGCCGGCGCCTATATGTTGGGCCTGCCATTTTCGCTCGGCGCCTTCTTCTCAGGCGGGCTCGCGGCTGCGGCCATGCTGTTCCTCTCCCAGCGCACCAAGCTGCGGGAAGACGCGGTGATCGGACTGATCTTTTCGAGCTTCTTCGGGCTCGGGCTCTTCATGGTGTCGCTCTCACCCACGCCGATCGACATTCAGACCATCGTGCTGGGCAATATTCTTGCGATTACGCCGGAAGACACGCTCCAGCTCGTGATCATCTCCGGGGTGACGCTGGCCGTCATGCTGGTGATCTGGAAGGATCTGATGGTCACCTTCTTTGATGAGAGTCACGCCCGCTCCATCGGCATCCGCACCAATCTGCTGAAAGTGATCTTCTTCACCCTGCTCAGCGCCGCCACCGTCGCCGCCATGCAGACCGTCGGCGCCTTCCTCGTCATCGCCATGGTCGTCACACCCGGTGCAACGGCCTATCTGCTTGCTGACCGCTTCCCGAAACTGATCATCATCGCCATAGCCGTCGGCGTGCTCTCGAGCTTCTTCGGCGCCTATCTCAGCTATTTCCTCGATGGCGCCACGGGCGGGATCATCGTCGTGCTGCAGACAGCGGTATTTCTGACGGCGTTCTTCTTTGCCCCAAAGCACGGCATGCTGGCGGCCCGCCGCCGCGTCGCCCGGGAGACGGCGCAATGACCGCGGATATCCCCTGGTACGAACTGGCGCTCTGGCCATTCCAGTTTCCCTTCATGGTCCAGGCCATGGTCATTGCCGTGCTGGTCGCGGTGCCAACGGCGCTGCTCTCCTGCTTTCTGGTGCTCAAAGGCTGGTCGCTGATGGGCGACGCCATCTCCCATGCCGTCTTGCCCGGCGTGGTGCTGGCCTATCTCGTCGGGCTGCCGCTCGGCGTGGGGGCCTTTGTCGCCGGCATGGTCTGCGCGCTCAGCGTCGGATTTTTAAAAGAACATAGCCGCATCAAGGAAGATACGGTGATGGGCGTGGTGTTTTCGGGCCTATTCGGCCTCGGCATCGTGCTCTTTGCCGCCATCCGGACGGATATCCATCTCGACCACATTCTCTTCGGCAATATTCTGGGGGTCGGCACGGCTGACCTGATCCAGACCGGCATTATTGCGGTGGTGGTGACCGCCATCCTCGCCGCCAAATGGCGCGATCTCATGCTGTTCATCTTTGATCCGCAGCAGGCGGGAGCCATCGGCCTTTCGGTTCGGCTCCTGCACTATGGCCTCCTCGCCATGATCGCCCTCACCATCGTGGGCGCCCTGCAGGCGGTCGGCATCGTGCTGGTTATTGCCCTCCTGATCGCGCCAGGGGCAATCGCCTTCCTCCTCACCAGCCGGTTCGGTGTCATGCTCTGGCTGGCAGTGGCCATCTCTGTCGGTTGCAGCCTGGCTGGCGTCTATCTCAGCTTCTTCATCGACAGCGCTCCGGCGCCTACCATCGTGCTGCTGATGAGCGCCTGCTTTATCGTCTCCCTCATCCTCGCCAGCCGCCGCACCACGGCGGTGGTATGACGCCTTAACGCTTCCCGGCCGGGCTCAGGCCCGGCGGGTCCAGCCTGTCGGCAGGCCAAAAGGCAGCTTGCCGCCGCCCGCGCGCCGCACCAGCCAGATGACCAGGACACCGGCGGCGATAGAGGCGAGAATAAAGATCACACTCTCCACCGGGCCGGCCCCCTGGGGCCCGAAAACCACCCTGTTCATGATCCGGCCGGGCATGAAAGTGAACCAGCCGGTAATGGGAGGGCCGCCAGGTAAAGGATCTGCATGGTCCGCATATGTCGCACGATTTGGCGCTGGCGGGCAAAGCGCACCGCCTGCCACAGGGCCGCAAGCGTCAGGATTGAGAGCAGGTGGATGGGGCTGAACAGCCCGAACATGCGCAATTCCCAGATGAAGAAGGAAGTGACGCTGATCGTCACCATGGCCAAAACCCAGACCATGCCGAGACGCTTGTGGGTCTTGTCGCCCTTGCGGCGGAACAGCACCACCCCGCCGAGCAGAAAGGCAAGCGCGCCGGCATAGGCATGCAACTGGATGATCGGGTGGGCGGAGAAGAGGGGCTCGAGCGACATGGCGGTTTTCCGGAACGGGAGCGGGCAGGGTCTTGCGGACCCGCTCTTCCTTCGCCAAGGGTGGGGTGGGGTGAGCTCAAGATCAACTTCGCGAACGACCGGACGCCGTCGTGAAATCACCTCTCCTGCACTTCGCGCTTCGTGAAATGCGCGATATTCTCTTCTCGCTGCAGCGCTGGCTTGCCATGGCCGCAGCTGCGGGCCTGCTCACGCTTTCGGGTCCCTTCGGTACGCTCGACTATCCCTTGTCGACCAGGGTGGTCTATTGGGCCATCGTGGTGGTGGCATCCTATGTCTGCGGCCACACTGGCGGGGTTATCGCCGGGGAATTTCTCAGCAAGACCATGGCTCTGCCGCTGCGCATCTGCCTCATCGCGCTGGGCAGCTCCGTGCCCGCCAGCCTTGTGGTGGTCCTCGCCACCTATATCGCCGAACCGCAGAGCATGCCCAATCCGCTGGTGTTGTGGTTCTACGTCTTTGCGGTGTGCCTTGCCTATGTCGGGTTGTTGATGAGCATCAGGCCAGGGCCGGACGATGCGATGGGAGCGGAGAGCCCCGAGCTCCCGCAGCCCGCCCTTATCGATCGGCTGCCGCGGCATTTGCGGGGGCGGCTCCTGCATCTCGAAGTGTCCGACCACTATGTCGAGATCACGACCGACAAGGGCAGAAGCATGGTGCTGATGCGCCTTGCCGATGCCATGCGCGAAACTGCACCCACTGCCGGGCTGCAGGTGCATCGCTCCCATTGGGTGGCGCTCGACGCGGTGCGCAAAAGCGCCCGCCAGGCCGGCAAGCCGGTGCTGGAGCTCGAAGATGGCGCGATTGTTCCCGTCAGCCGCAGCTATGTCGCTGCCGTGAAGGCGGCCGGGCTTTTCGCTTAGTCGGCCTTGTTGCGTTCGCGCGAGGCTTCCGCCTGTGCCCGCTTGGCGGCCTTGCGCTCGGCGGCAATGCGCGCCGCCTCATCGCCGAGATGCGCCACGCCCTTTTTGCGGCCCAGCTCCATCTGCTTTTGCCGCTCGGCGGCCGCCGCATGCTTGTCGGTCTCGCCCACGCAATGGGGGCAGCTGACGCCCTCGGCATAGTCGGGGCTGGCGCGGTCTGCCGGCGTCAGCGGATGGCGGCAGGCGCGGCAGAGGGTTGCCGTGCCCAGCTCCAGCCCATGACCGACCGAAACGCGTTCGTCGAATACGAAGCATTCGCCGTTGAACCGGCTCTCTTCGGCCGGCACGGTCTCGAGATATTTGAGAATCCCGCCCTTGAGGTGGAACACCTCCTCAAAGCCTTGGCTGAGGAGATAGGACGACGCCTTCTCGCAGCGAATGCCGCCGGTGCAGAACATGGCGACCTTCTTGTCGCGTTGGGGATCAAGGTTCTGCGCGACGTAATCCTTGAACTCGACAAAGCTCTGCGTCGCCGGATCGATGGCGCGCTGGAAGGTACCGAGGCCAACCTCATAATCATTGCGGGTGTCGACCAGCACGACGTCATTGCGCTCGATCAGCGCGTTCCAGTTTTCCGGCTCGACATAGGTGCCGACCTGCTTGCTGGGATTGGCTTCCGGCGCGCGCAGGGTGACGATCTCGGGTTTGAGGCGCACTTTCATGCGCAGGAACGGCGCAGTCTCGGCAAAGGAATACTTGACCTCGGCGCCGACCAGACGGTCATCGAATGGGCCGGTGACAAAGAGATAGTCGGCCAGCGCGTCGATCGCCTCGGGGCTGCCCGCGACGGTGCCATTGATGCCCTCGGGCGCCAGGATCAGCGTTCCCTTGATATCCCGGCCACAGCAGAATTCTGCGAGCGGAGATTTCAGCGCTTCGGCGTCCGGCAATTGGGCGAATTTGTAGATCGCCATCAGCTTGTATGGATGATTGTGCTGGGGCAGAGTGGGGGCCATTGTGGCGTCGATCCTTGTCATCGCGCCGCTCATAGCATTGCCGGCACCCGGCGTCACGGGGCCAGGAAAGCAAGACATCGGGAGTTGAGAAATGACTTATCGGGCGGATAACGCACGCTATGACAGCATGGTCTATCGCCGCGCGGGGAAATCAGGCCTGAAACTGCCCGCAATCAGCCTTGGGCTGTGGCAGAATTTTGGGGGCACGCGCGACTATCCATCCGCCATGGAAATCCTTGGCTATGCCTTCGACAAGGGCATTACCCATTTCGATCTCGCCAATAATTACGGTCCGCCAGCCGGCTCGTCGGAGGAATTGTTCGGGCAGGTGATGGCCCGCGACTTCCGCCACTATCGCGATGAAATGATCATCTCGACCAAGGCGGGCTATAATATGTGGCCGGGGCCCTATGGCGAATGGGGAAGCCGCAAATATCTGCTCGCCAGCCTCGACCAGAGCCTCAAGCGCCTGGGGCTCGACTATGTCGATATCTTCTATTCCCACCGCTTCGACTCCGAGACGCCGCTCGAGGAAACCATGGGCGCGCTGGCCCATGCGGTGAACTCGGGCAAGGCCCTCTATGTCGGCATCTCCTCCTACCCGGAAGCCCAGACCCGCGAGGCCCATCGCATTCTCAGGGAAATGGGCGTTGCCACGACGCTCCATCAGCCCAGCTATTCCGTGCTCAATCGCTGGATCGAGGACGATCACACCATCGACGCCTGCGGTGAACTGGGGATCGGCATGATTGCCTTTTCGCCGCTGGCGCAGGGCGTGCTGTCGGGCAAATACAACAAGGGCAAGGTAGAGGGCACGCGCGGCGAAAATCCGCAGGGCTCCCTGCGCGCCAGCCATATCGAGCCGCGTGTGCTCGCTGCTGTCGACCGTCTCGGCGATATCGCCGCCGCCCGTGGCCAGACTATGGTGCAGCTCGCGCTGGCCTGGGTGCTGCGGCGCCCCGAAATGACCTCGGCGCTGATCGGCGTGCGCACGCTCGACCAGCTCAAGGACAATCTCGGAGCGCTCGACAATCTCGATTTTACGCCCGAGGAGATCGCGGCCATCGATGAAGCCACCAAGGACGGGCTGATGGAACTGCAGCCGCGTCCACAGGGCTGGCTGCGCTAGACCAGCATCGAAGATTGCGCCCCAATGGCCGCCACCGATGCGGAGGCCATGGCAAAGCTGATCGAATGCATGCCGCTGACGAGATCGCCAGCGGCATAAATCCCGGGCCGGGAAGTGGTGCCGCGCTCGTCCACCGCCAGCATGATGCCGGTCGGCGTCTCTTTGGTCTCGAGCCCAAGCTGGGTATGAATATCGGCGGAGGGCCGGTTGCGCGGATGGGCGTAGAGCGCGTCGAGCTCGACATGTGTGCCGTCCTCAAGTCTCACGCTGCGCAGCCATCCGTCGACGTGATCGATGGCGGCCAGCTTTGCGCCATAGATCTCTATCCCGCGCTTTTCGAGCTTGCTGCGCTCTTCATCGATGAGACTGTGACCATTGAGAAAGAGCGAAATTTTGTCGGTCCAGTCTCCATATAGAGACGTGGCATGGAGCGACATGGGCGAGGAATAGACCAGCCCCCAGCGTTTTCCGGCCACTTCATAGCCATGACAGAACGGGCAGTGGATCACCGATTTGCCCCAGCTCTCGGCAAAGCCGGGGATGGCGGGGAATTCATCGACAATGCCATAGCTGAGAATGACCCGGCGGCCTTCGATGATGTCACCGAGATCCGTTTCGACGCGGAAGGCGTCGGGCTCGCCCGAGACTTTTTCAGCCCGCGCCGAAACGAGTTTGACGGTCGGGTAGGCCGCAACCTGCTCGCGTGCTTTCTCCAGCAATACGCCCGGCGGCGTGCCGTCATGCCCCAGCAGATTATGCGCGGCCTCGGCATAGCGGTTCCGGTTGAGCCCGGTGTCGAGCACGGTCACATTTCGGCGGGCGCGCCCCAGCTGCATGGCGGCGGCCAGCCCGGCAAAGCTGCCTCCGATGATAACGACATCCTGCATGGCAAATCCTTTCAAAGGGCGGAATGGCCGCTCGTCCGACGGCCGTTCCGTATTATGTAACATCAAATGTTACTTGAAAGGATCTCTGTCAAGGTTCCGTCTGTCAGCCTTGCTGCGCAGCCAGCCAGTCCGCGTTGGGTTCAATCGGGGTGATGATGTCGATGAGGATGCCATTGGGATCGGCGACGATCATATGGCGCTGCCCGAAGACTTCATCGCGCAGGGGCTGGGCAATGCGCACGCCCGCCGCTTCCAGCCGGGCGGCGTCCGCAGCCGCATCCTCCACCTCAAAGGACAGGATGACGCCCCTGGTGGGTTCGCGCCCTTCGGGCGGGATGGAGTCATGATCATAGGCGATGACGGCGAGTTCGTGCCCGGCCGCCGATGGCCCGCGCAATTGCACATACCAGTCGCTCTCGAACACAGGGGTGAAGCCGAAATGGTCGCGGTAGAATTTTGACGTCGCCGCCACGTTGCGGACCTGGATCAGCGGGTAAAGACTGGTGAATTGCATTTTGTCCTCCTTGCGTAAGCCTGAAGTTAAATACAGACTGCATGTATCAATCTGGGTAACATACAGGCTGTATGTATGCAAGACGTGAAGCGCACGCAGGAAGATCGACGCGCCGCAACCCGCGAGGCGTTGCTCGACGCGGCCCGAGGCCTCTTTGCCGAAAAGGGGTTTGCCGCGACCTCTACCCCCGAGATCGTCGCCGCCGCCGGGGTGACGCGCGGCGCGCTCTATCACCATTTTGCCGACAAACAGGCGCTGTTCGCGGCGGTGGTGGAGCGCGAGCATGGCGAGGTGGCTTCAGCCATCGGCACGGCTACGGACGGGGCAGGGGCCCCCGCCGACACCATTGACGGGCTGGTCGCCGGCGGAAACGCCTATCTCTCGGCCATGCAGGAGCCGGGCCGCCGGCAGATCATGCTGGTCGATGCGCCCGCCGTGCTGGGCCGCGCGGCGGTGGACGCCATCGATGCCCGCCATGGCCTTCGCAGCCTGATTGAAGGCGTGCAATGCGCGCTCGATGACGCCACCATCGCTCCGGTCCCCGGCGTGCCGCTGGCCCATCTGCTCTCGGCCATCTTTGATCGCGCGGCGCAGGCCCCGGCCGACGAACTCGACGCCTATCGGGTCGCCGTCGAGACGCTGCTGCGCGGGCTCAGGCGCGCGCCTCCAGCGCCGTGATCCGTTCGGTCAGCGCCTGCACCGCCGCAATCAGCGGCGCAATGAACTGGTCATAGCGCAGCCCCTGCGGGCTTTCGGGATCATCGGGATCGGCCAGAACAAGCCCGCCAAAGCCGCTGACGCCAGCGCTGGCGAGCGCGTCGGCGACCTCCTGGGCCAGAAGGCCATAGTGCACGCCGCCTTCGCCACTCTTCCACGCAAAGCGGACAGGATTGAGCGAACAGACAAAGTCGAGGCCGAGATCGGTCGGCACAATATCGGTCTTTTCCCGCCTGTCCGAGGTTTGGATGGTTCCGGTGGCAGACCAGACCGCCGACCAGCGCGCCGTGCCGCTGCCAAGACTCTGGCTGTTGTCACTCGCTGGCCGCAGGCCACCCGCAAATGTCACCAATGCCGTCGTTGCATCAATGGTGATGGCATTGCTCCAGCTCACGCCGTCCGCGCTGACCTTTATCCGCCAGGAAGTGTCGCCCATCAGCCCCATTTCGGCGTGGCCGGTCCAATTGCTCTGGAAGAGGAGGCTCGCCGTATCGTCTGCGTCGGCCTTGTTGATCTTGAGCTGATGCCCGCCGCCATCATGGCTGAAAAGGCTCGCGTCACTGGCGAGTGAAAGCCGGTTCGTGCCATCAGCCGAGGCGTTCACCCCCAGTTGCGGCAGGCCATCCCCAATCGCCGCGACGGCAACCCAGGCGCTGCCCGAGAAGATTTTCAGCGCCCCACTCTCCCGGTCGAACACCTGCCAGCCCGGGGCCGGGTCGTAAAAGCGCCAGGCGCCGGCCTGGTACGCGGCGATCTCCCCGCCATGGCCAGACCATGCGCCGCTCGCCAGGGTCGGCACGATATAGGCCGCGCCGGGCAGGGGGCTCATCGGCGGGCTCGTGATCCCGGCGTCCTCGACGACAGGCTGCACCAGCATGTCGAGACGCTCCAGCGCCTCATTACGGGTGATGAATTTGAGCGCCTGCCCGGAAACAATAAAGGGCAGCTCGAGGCGGGCAGTCTGGTCCATTCTCATCTCCTTGCGGTGGAGATCAGTGTGGCGCCAGCCGGTCCGCCGGGGAAAAACGGGTTAACTCGGGAACAAACCCCTAGAAATCAGAGGTGAGCCCTTTGATTTCCCAGTCGCCATAGCGGCCCGGCTCCAGCCCGCCGCGACCGCCCTTTTCCTTGGGCGCCATGGCTGTGGCGGCGTCGATGGCGAGGCGCCGGGCCTCGGCCTCTGCCAGCGCCCGCTGGGCGGCAGGGGTGAGAATACGGGGCGGCGGGACCTCTTCGCCGTCATCTGTCTTGGGGATTTCGCTTTCGGACATGGCCATTCTCGGATTTGGATGCTGAGGGGGATTGCGCGGAACCATTTGGGTTCCAACATAATTGCCCAAGTTATCCAACCCAAGGGGTCGAGATGTTCAATACGTTCCGCACTTTCGTGCTTCTCGCCGCCATGACCGCCCTGTTCATGGTGGTGGGCTATTTCCTTGGCGGCACGGGCGGGATGATGATGGCGCTGGTGTTTGCCGCCGGCACCAATCTTTTTGCCTTCTGGAATTCCGACAAGATGGTGCTGCGCATGCAGAACGCCGTGCCGGTCGAGCGCAGCCGCGTGCCCGAGCTCTACGACATGGTCGATACGCTCTCGCGTCGCGCCGGCATTCCGACCCCGGCCGTTTATGTCATCCAGTCCGATCAGCCCAATGCCTTCGCCACCGGTCGCGACCCCAATAATGCGGCGGTGGCCGTGTCCACGGGCCTCCTGCGCACGCTCGATACCCGCGAAGTCGCCGGTGTCGTGGCCCATGAGCTGGCCCATATCAAGAGCCGCGATACTCTCACCATGACCGTTACGGCGACGTTGGCCGGTGCCATTTCGGCGCTGGCCCAGTTCGGCCTGTTCTTTGGTGGCGGCAATAATCGCGACAATCCGCTGGGCGGTATTGGCGCGCTGCTGATGGTGTTCCTCGCCCCGCTCGCGGCCATGATCGTGCAGATGGCGGTCAGCCGTACGCGTGAATATGAGGCCGACAAGCTGGGCGCCGAGATCGCCAACGACCCGATTGGCCTCGCCTCCGCGCTCAACAAGATCGCCACCTATGCCAAGCGCGAAGTCAATATCGGGGCCGAGCGCAATCCGGCCATGGCCCATATGTACATCATCAATCCGCTCTCCGGCGCGCGCATGGACAACCTCTTTTCCACCCATCCCGACAACGGCAACCGTATCGAGGCGCTGCGCAGGCTTGCAGCCGAGATGCAGCTGAACGATAAGGGACAAAGACCCGCGCCCCGTCCCGCTCCCGCTTCCAGCGGCCGTGACATTGGTGGTGGCTGGCGGGTGCCGACCGCCGGCCGCACCGAAGATGACGGTGGCACGCGCGGTCCCTGGGGTTGATGCGCGACGCGCCTGGCGTGTCGCAACACAAGGCGAACAGCGTGAAGTTTAAACCTGATCCTGCGGGGCTCAAGCTCCGCCTCGTCGCTGCCCAACGGCTTCGCGCCGTTCTGGGCGGCGAGCATTTTTCTCCCCTGGGAGAAAAAGACCTCGCCGATGGGCGCGACCGGGGCCTCGCCAATCGGCTGGTGACCACGGCCCTCGTGCGTCAGGGCCAGATCAACATCATGCTCGCCGAATTGCTCGACAAGGGCATGCCGCCGCGCTCGGGCTCGTTCGAAGCTGTGTTGCGCCTGTCGCTGGCCCAGCTGGTCTATCTCCCCGATATCGGCGCCCACAGCGCGCTCTTTCTGGCCGTCGAGGCGGTGAAGAAAGATCCCAAGGCTCGCCATCTCGCTGGCCTGATGAACGCCGTGCTGCGCCGCGCCCAGTCCAATTCGGCCCGCTACGGGCTGATGGACGAGGCTGATCTCATTCCCGAACATTTCCGCACCATCTGGGCAGAGGCCTATGGGGCCGATGCGCTGACGGCGTTCTCCGATGCGCTGATTGCCGGTGCGCCGCTTGACCTCACGCTCAAGGACGAAGATTCCGCGCTGATCGAAGCGCTGGGCGCCGAAAAGCTCATCCACGACAGCGTGCGCATCGCTTTCCGTGACCGTCCTGTCGATGCCTTGCCCGCCTATGACGAGGGGCGCTGGTGGGTTCAGGATGCTGCCTCTGCTCTGCCGGCGCGGCTCCTCCGCGTGCCCGAGGGGAGCGCCGTGCTCGACCTCTGTGCCGCGCCCGGCGGCAAGACCGCCCAGCTGGTCAAGGCCGGCTACAAGGTCACTGCGCTCGACAATGACGCGCACCGCCTCGAGCGGCTCAAGACCAATATGGACCGCCTCGGCTATACGCCCGAAATCGTCCTTGCCGATGCGGCCACCTATGCGGCTCCGGCGCCCTTCGCCGGTATCCTGCTCGATGCGCCCTGTTCGGCAACCGGCACCTTCCGCCGCCACCCTGAAGTGCTGTGGCACCGGCAGGCCAGCGACATCGCCGGCCGCGCCCGGCTCCAGCAGTCCTTGATCGCCAATGCGCGGCGCGCGCTCGCGCCCGGCGGCACGCTCATCTATTGCGTCTGCTCGCTCGAACCGCAGGAAGGCGAGGATCAGGTCGATTGGATCCTCAAGACCTTCTCCGATCTGACGCTCGACCCCGTCGAGGCGGCAGAACTCCCGGGGCTCGAACAGGCGATTACACCGAGCGGACTTGTCCGCACCCATCCGGCGATGTCGCCGCGCAACCTCGACGGCGGCATGGACGGCTTCTTCGTCGCGCGCTTCCGTCGTGCAGCGTGACGAACCGGAGTTTCCCCGGTTAAAAAAGTGTTACTGGCTTGGTCGTGTCTTTCGTTCTGTCCAAATCAGGGTGAATTCTCTAGACCGCTCGCATCAGGCGGGCGGTCGAACAGCCGCAAGGGTTTATTGGACGTGGTGAGTAACAGCGGCAGCGCCAATCCTGCTGGCGTTTGCCTCAGGCGCAGAGCATATCGATGAGCGGTCAGCGCCTCTTTGCTGCACGCCGTCTTCTGGTGCGCACTGCCGATCGGCTGATGACGACCCCGTTGACGCGCTGGACCTGGCAGGGCCTGGCCGAGCTCGCCTACAAGGGCGATCTCCCGGATTTCCGTCCCGCCGACCGCGACGCCGTGCGCGAAATGATGACGGGCCGCTATCTGCTCGCCTCAAAACTCGTCGAGACCGGCGGCGCCTCGCCCTTTGGCGTCGATGTCGATCACCCCGAATGGTGGAACAATCTTCAGGGCTTTTCCTGGCTGCGGCATTTCCGGGACGTGCGCGACCCCGGCGAGCGGCTGTTTGCCCGCACTCTGGTGCTCGACTGGATCGGCCGCGAAGGAAAATTCGATCCCGAAAGCTGGTCGCTGACCCTCACCGCCCAGCGCGTGCTCAACTGGCTGCGCCATCTCACCCTGCTGCTCGATGGCGCGACGCCCGAGCAGGCCAGGACCATCCAGCGCAGCCTCGGCACGCAGGTCCAGAGCCTGCGCGTCCGCGCGTCCATGGCCACCGAGCCCACCGAGGCGCTGTTTGCCGCCATGGGCCTGCTCGGCGCCGAGCTTTGCGAGCCGCAGGACAGCAGCAATGTCGAGCTGCGCCTTGCCAAGCTCGACGCGCTGCTGGCCAGCCAGCTTGACCCTGAAGGCCTCCACAAATCGCGCAATCCACGCGTGCAGCTGACACTGCTGGTTGAACTGTCGAGCCTTCGCCGCGCCGCTGCCAATCATTCGAGCCCCACCCATTCGGCCCTGTCGGACCGCATTGATCGCATGCACGAAGCGCTCGATGCCCTAACCCTCTCGAGTGGCGAGCCCGTTTATTTCAATGGCTGCGGTCAGGTACCCCACGATGTGCTGGTCGCCGTCCAGGCCAATGGCCCAAGCGTGCCGCCGCGCTCGCGCCTGCTCGGCGGCTACGGCATCCTGCGCAGTGGCCAGGCCGTGGTTGTAGCCGATTCCGGCACGCGCCCGCCACCGGGCTTTGATGGCGAGGCCCATGCCGGCCATCTGGCCTTTGAATTTTCCCATCTTAGCGAGCTGATCCTGGGCTCCTGCGGCCCGGCGCCGCTCGACATGCCCGAGACGCGCGATCTCTTCCGCCAGTCCATCGCCCATTCCTCGCCCACCATCGATGGCGAAGATGCAGCGCCGGTCAGCGGCAAGGGCTCCGGCGTGCGGGTCGACCTGCCGCCGATGCAGCTCGATGGGGCCGAACATTCCCTTCACCTGCGCACGGCCGGCTATGCGCCGCGCTTCGGCGTCGAAATCGAGCGCCGCCTGACCCTGATCGGTGATGGCATGACGCTGGTGGGCCAGGATCGTCTGGTTGGTCAGGGGGCAACCGGCGGGCGTCTCGCCATCCGCTTCCACCTTGCGCCGGGCATTGCCGTCCATGCGCCGGTGGGCGAGGGCATGCGCCGCTTGACCCTTCCCAATGGCGAAGTCTGGAGCTTCCTCTGGGAGGGCGGCGAGCTGCACGAGGACGACAGCGTGCGTCAGTCCGCCTATCTCGGTTTCCACCGGACCACCCAGCTGGTGCTCGAGGCCGATGTGGTTCCCGGCTTTGAAATCGGCTGGATTCTCACCCGCGAACAGTAAACTGGGGCCTTTGCCTTGGTTTCGGCCCGGCTTCGTGATAGCGGAGCCGGCAAATCCTCCATTCTCAATCACGGCGAGATCATTCCATGGGCAAGACGGTGAAAGTCGGGCGGGCACTGCTTTCTGTTTTCGACAAATCAGGCATGGCGGAGTTTGCCCGCGGGCTGTCCGAAGCCGGCGTGGAGCTGGTCTCGACCGGCGGCACCCACAAGCTGATCAAGGAAACCGGCCTGCCGGTGCGCGAAATCTCCGACCTCACCGGTTTCCCGGAAATGATGGACGGCCGCGTCAAGACCCTCCACCCCAAGGTGCATGGCGGCCTCCTCTCGGTGCGCGACAATCCCGAGCACAAGGCATCCATGGATGAGCACGAGATCGGCGCCATCGATCTCGTCGCGGTCAATCTCTATCCGTTCGAAAAGACCGTTGCTTCCGGCGCGTCCTATGATGAGATCATCGAGAACATCGACATTGGCGGCCCGGCCATGGTCCGCTCCGCCGCCAAGAACCACGCCTATGTCACCGTCGTCGTCGACCCAGCCGACTACCCTGCGATCATCGAAGCCATCAAGAACGGCGGCATTCCCTTCGAGCTGCGCCAGAAGCTCGCCGCCAAGGCCTATGCCCGCACCGCCGCCTATGACAGCGCCATCTCGAGCTGGTTTGCCCGCGAGATCGACTTTCAGGATGTCACCTATCGCAGCTTTGCCGGCACGCTGAGCGAAGTCATGCGCTATGGCGAAAACCCGCATCAGTGGGCTGCCTTCTACAAGACCGGCGAGAACCGCCCGGGCGTGGCCACCGCCACCCAGACCCAGGGCAAGACGCTCTCCTACAACAATATCAACGACACCGACGCCGCCTTCGAGCTCGTCTCCGAGTTCGATCCGGCCGAAACCGCTGCCGTCGCCATCATCAAGCACGCCAATCCCTGCGGCGTTGCCGTTGGCGCGACGCTGCTCGACGCCTACACGAAGGCCCTGCGCACCGATCCGGTCTCGGCCTTTGGCGGCATTGTCGCCCTCAACCGCGAGATCGACGCCGAAACGGCAACCGAGATCGTCAAGGTCTTTACGGAAGTGATCGTGGCCCCCTCCGCGACCCAGGAAGCCCAGGACATCATCGCCGCCAAGAAGAACCTGCGGCTTCTGCTCACCGGCGGTCTGGCCGACCCGAAGGCCGATGGCCTGCTGGTCAAGTCGGTCTCCGGTGGCCTCTTGGTCCAGGGCCGCGACAACCGCAATGTCGATGATTGCGAACTGAAAGTCGTCACCAAGCGCCAGCCGACCGAAGCGGAACTGGCTGACCTCAAGCTCGCGGCCAAAGTCGCAAAGCACGTCAAATCCAACGCCATCATCTACGTCAAGGACGGCGCCACCGCCGGTATTGGCGCTGGCCAGATGAGCCGCGTGGATTCTGCCCGCGTCGCCCATCGCAAGTCGATCGACGCCGCCGAAGCTGCTGGCATCGAAGGCGCGCTGACCATCGGTTCGGTCGTCGCCTCCGACGCCTTCTTCCCCTTCGCCGATGGCCTTGAAGCCCTCGTCGCCGCCGGCGCCACCGCCGTGATCCAGCCCGGCGGCTCCATGCGCGACGACGAAGTCATCGCCGCCGCTGACGCCGCCGGCATCGCCATGGTTCTTACAGGCATGCGTCACTTCCGGCACTAAGAGGGCTTGGGGGGAATACCCCCACCCAACCTCCCCCTGATAGGGGGAGGGGCTTGTCAGTGGCTCACCAGCCCCGCGACATGCACGATCTATCCCTCCCCCTATCAGGGGGAGGCTAGGAGGGGGTAACCTCAGGGCCACGCCCTAACCTCCCCGCTCCCGCAAAAAACCTCCCGCATCCCGATCTCCCCGGTAAGACCTTCTTGACCCGCCTCTGGCATGATGACCGCTCATGCTGGGGGCCCTATGCGACTTGCCTTTCCGACCGATTTGACGGCGCTGCTGTCCACCGGCCTCCTGCGGTCGGTGGGCTCGCTTGGCATCAAGGTCGCGACAGCCGGTCTCACCTACCTCACCTATGTGGTGCTCGCCCGCACCATGAACCCCGAGCAATACGGCTATTTCGCCTTCGGGCTGGCGCTGGCGACCGTGCTCGCCATCGCGGCCGGCATGGGCCAGTCGACCGCCATATTGCGCCTCTGGCCCCAATTGCGCGGGCAGGGGGAAAAGGCGGAGGCAGCGGCCGGCCTTGCGTCCGGTTCTGCCATCACAATTCTCGCCAGCCTTGCCATCGGCGCGCTGCTCTGCCTCTTTGCCCTCACCATCCAGCCGCTCGTGGCCCCCGGCCAGCCGGTGATCCATTTCCTCGGCGCGGCGCTGCTCATCCTGCCCATGGCGCTGTCCGAATATAATTCCTCGGCCCTGCGTGCCCAGGGCTCGCTCTGGACGGCGCTCTTGCCGCGCGACATTTACTGGCGCCTCGCCCTGCCGCTGATCGTGCTTGGGCTCTACGCGCTCGGCGTCATTCTCAGCGGACCGGATGCGCTGACCCTTTCGGCCGTCATTCTTCTCGCCATGCTGGGTCTCCAATATGTGCTGGCCGGCCAGCAGGGCTATTCCCTGCGCCCGAGCCTTTCCTATGTCGCCATAAAATCCCACTGGCAGCGCTGGGGCGGGCTCAGCAAATGGCTGCTGCTCGGCGCGCTGATCGAAACCTTCACCCTCAATGCCGACATCATCCTCGTCGGCCTGATGCTCGATCTCGAAAGCTCTGGGCTCTATTTCAACGCCTTCCGCACCGCCGGGCTGATGACGCTCTTCACCTTCGCCATCGAGCTCGTCATCGCCCCGATGGTGGCCGAGCATTATCACGCCCGCGATATGCGCAAGGCCCAGGCCATCACTACGCTCTGCGCCTGGGCGGGCTTTGCCTTCTCGCTGGTGATTTTTGCCATCTTCCTGTTCTTCGGCGATTTTGTGTTGTCGCTGTTCGGCCCGGCCTATGCCGGTGGCGCGCTGGTGTTGGTCCTGCTCGCCTTCGGGCTTCTGTTCGACGCAGCCACGGGCCCCTCCAAGATCGTCATGATGATGACCGGCCACGAGCGTGCCTATGTCGCCATTTTCGGCGTCATCATGGGCCTCGGCTTTCTCGTTCAGATCGTCGTTATCCCGGTCTGGGGCGTCCTCGGGGCTGCCGCGGCCAATATGGGCGCACGGATAATTGCGCAGATTGCCATTGCTCTCTGGTGCCGCTACCGCATCGGGCTCGATACCAGCCTTTTCGGGGTTTTGGCTCTTCTCCGGGGGCAACATCGACCGGCAAGCTAAGCCGTACCAGAGAGTACGGTTGTGCTTGACCCAAAAGCCCGCTTGGGCTTAGAACCAATCCAAACTTTCCATTCCTGCCGCTGGGAACGATACTAGAATGACCAAGGCTCGCACGCTTTACGACAAGATCTGGGACGACCATCTGGTCCAGAACAATCCTGATGGGACGAGCCTTCTCTATATCGACCGTCACCTCGTTCACGAAGTGACCAGCCCCCAGGCCTTTGAAGGCCTGCGCATGAATGGCCGCAAGGTTCGTCACCCTGAGCGCACCCTCGCCGTTGTCGACCACAACGTGCCCACGACCGATCGCTCGCTGCCCAATCCCGATCCGGATAGCGCCATCCAGATCGAGACTCTGGCCGAAAACACCCGCGACTTCGGCATCGAATATTACGACCCGTTCGACAAGCGTCAGGGCGTCGTTCACATCGTTGGTCCCGAGCAGGGCTTTACGCTGCCCGGCATGACCATCGTTTGCGGTGACTCGCACACCTCCACCCACGGCGCGTTCGGCGCTCTGGCGCATGGTATCGGCACCTCGGAAGTGGAACACGTTCTGGCCACCCAGACGCTGATCCAGCAGAAGGCCAAGAACATGCTGGTGCGTGTTGATGGTCAGCTGCCCCCGGGCGTCACCGCCAAGGACATCATTCTCGCCATCATCGGTGAAATCGGCACCGCCGGCGGCAATGGCCACGTCATCGAGTTTGCTGGCGAAGCCATCCGCTCACTGTCGATGGAAGGCCGCATGACGGTCTGCAACATGACCATCGAAGGCGGTGCCCGCGCCGGCCTCATCGCTCCCGACGAAACCACTTTCGCCTATGTGAAGGATCGTCCGCGCGCCCCCAAGGGCGAAGCGTTCGACATGGCCGTCGACTACTGGAAGACCCTCTACACCGACGAAGGCGCGCACTACGACAAGGTCGTCATCCTCGACGCCGCCAAGCTGCCGCCGATCGTGTCTTGGGGTTCCTCGCCGGAAGACGTCATCTCGGTTCAGGGTGTCGTGCCTAACCCCGATGAGATCGCCGACGAGACCAAGCGCGCCTCCAAGTGGCGTGCCCTCGACTACATGGGCCTCAAGCCCGGCACCAAGATCACCGACATCAAGCTCGACCGCGTCTTTGTCGGCTCGTGCACCAATGGCCGCATCGAAGATCTGCGCGCCGCTGCCGCCGTCATCGGTGGCCGCAAGGTCGCCAGCCACGTCTCTGCCATGATCGTTCCGGGCTCGGGCCTCGTGAAGGCTCAGGCGGAGGAAGAAGGTCTCGACGTGATCTTCAAGGATGCCGGTTTTGAATGGCGTGAGCCGGGCTGCTCGATGTGCCTAGCCATGAACCCGGACAAGCTGGCTCCCGAAGAGCGCTGCGCGTCCACCTCGAACCGCAACTTCGAAGGTCGCCAGGGCTTTAAGGGCCGCACGCACCTCGTCTCGCCCGCCATGGCCGCCGCTGCCGCCATTGCCGGCCACTTCGTCGACATCCGCGAGTGGAAGTAAGCAAGACCGATTGGTCGGGGCTCTTTGCCCCGACCCTCGACGATTTTGAGGCCATGGCTGCAAAGGCCCTGGCCGAACTTCCCGAACCCTTCAAGACGCTTGCGGCCGATGTCACCTGCTCGGTGGCCGAATTTGCCGAGGATGACGTGCTTGAAGGTTTTGGCATGGAGAGCCCGTTCGAGCTGATGGGGCTTTTCACCGGCATCGGCCTCACCGAGGACGGCGCCGTGCCCCAGACCGGGCAGATGCCCAACACGGTCTTTCTCTATCGCCGCGCCATTCTCGACTATTGGACCGAGCACGACGACAATACGCTCGGCGAGATTATAACCCATGTGCTGATCCACGAACTCGGCCACCACTTCGGCTTCTCCGACGAGGACATGGAAGAAATCGAAGCCCGCGCCGACGCTGAGGACTAGGCAGGACTGAAAACGAAAACGGCGCCCCGCGGCGCCGTTTTTTGTCATCTCCAGGCGATTTTAGCCCTCGGCGCCGACTGGCGTACTGGGCTCGGCTTCAGGCGCATATTTGGTCAGCAGCGGCACCTGGCTCATCGAGAACAGCACGGTCAACGGCATCACGCCCCAGACCTTGAACGTCACCCAGGTGTCGGTCGAAAAATTCCGCCACAGCACTTCGTTGAGCACTGCGAGCACGAAGAAAAACAGGCCCCAGTTGAGCGTCAGCTTCCACCAGCCCTCGGGGCGCAGGCGATAGACCTCGCCGAAAACATATTTCAGCAGCGACTGGCCGAACAGCAGCCCACCCAGCAGCACCGAGCCGAACAGCACATTGGTGATGGTTGGCTTGATCTTGATGAAGGTGTCGTCCTGCAGCCACAGCGTCAGCCCGCCGAACACCAGCACAACGACGCCGGTGACGAGCGGCATCACCGGGATCTTCTTGAGGATGAACCAGCTGGCGATCAGCGAAATCACCATCGCGCCCATGAACCAGGCGGTGGCGGTAAAAATATCTGCCCGTGCATTGGCGATGAAGAACACCACCAGCGGTCCAAGCTCCAGGCCCAGTTTGGTCAGTTGAGGGCGCAGCTCGTCCCAATTGGCTTCGGGTTCGGCTTTTTCGGTCATTATCTCGATCCGGAATGATTGCACCCAATGTGATGGCATCAGGCCCGCCATGCAAGCTTTAGCGGCCAAGCATGGTAATTTTTGGACTTCCCGGCGTGCGGCGAAGCCGCCGAAAGGCTCCTGTGGAGCGTTTCGAGCCGGGAAGGCCATGGGAGCTAAGCTCGAATGGCGGGGATTTTGTCTTCGCGTGCGAAGCCGCCGAATGGCCCTGCGGAGCGTTTCGAGCCGTGAAGGCCATGAGAGCTAAGCTCGAATGACGGGGCTAGTTCTGCCCGCTGCTCGCTATCCACAATCCGTCCACCCCACCGGGAAGGAATTTGGGATTGGCCGGGAAGGCGACTATGGTCCGGCCTTCGAGAAAAACTGATTCCGGGACAGCCATGGCCGCCACCCTGACGCAAGACATTGCCAATCGCATTGCCCTCGATATCGGGGCCAAGCCGCAGCAGGCCATCGCCGCCATCACCTTGCTGGACGAGGGCGCGACCGTGCCCTTCGTCGCGCGTTACCGCAAGGAAGTGACGGGCGGACTGGACGATACGCAATTGCGTCTTCTCGCCGATCGGCTCGCCTATCTGCGCGAGCTCGAAGCCCGGCGCGCCAGCATCCTCTCTTCGATCTCCGAACAGGGCAAGCTGACCCCTGAGCTTGAGGCCGCCATCGGCAAGGCGCCGACCAAGGCGGAGCTCGAAGACCTTTACCTGCCCTATAAGACCAAGCGCCGCACCAAGGCGGAAATCGCGCGCGAAAAGGGGCTGGGGCCGCTGGCCGATGCGATCTTCGAGGATCGCCGCGCCGAGCCCCTCACCCTCGCCCAGGCCTATGTCACTGAGGCCGTGCCCGATACCAAGGCGGCGCTGGACGGCGCACGCGACATCATCGCCGAGCGCTTCTCGGAAAATGCCGAGTTGCTGGGCAGGTTTCGCACTTACATGAAGGAACGCGCCGTTCTGCGCTCGCGCGTCGTCGCCGGCAAGGAGCAGGACGGAGCAAAATTCTCCGACTATTTCGACCATTTTGAAAAATGGTCGACGGTCCCCAGCCATCGTGCCCTTGCCATGCTGCGCGGTCGTAATGAGGACATCCTCAATCTCGACATCGAGGTGGACGCGGACGATCCGTCCCCGGTCAAGCCGGCCGTGCGCATGATCGCGTCCGCCTTTGGCATTGGCTCCAGCCTGCCCGGCGACAAATGGCTGCTCGAGGCGGCAGCCTGGACTTGGCGCATAAAACTCTCGATGAGCCTTTCGCTGGCGTTGATGAGCGATCTGCGCGAACGCTCCGACGAAGAAGCGATCCGCGTCTTTGCCCGGAACCTGAAGGATCTGCTGCTGGCGGCACCCGCCGGCAGCCGCACCACCATGGGGCTCGATCCCGGCATTCGCACCGGGGTGAAGGTCGCCGTCGTCGATGCCACCGGCAAGTTGATCGCCACTTCCACCGTCTACCCCTTCCAGCCGCGCAATGATGTGTCCGGCACTCAGGCGGAACTCGCCAAGCTGATCCGCGCCCATGGCGTTGATCTCATCGCCATCGGCAATGGCACCGGCAGCCGTGAGACCGAAAAGCTGGTCGCGGACATGCTGGCGCAACTGCCATCGCCAAAACCGACCAAGGTGATCGTCTCGGAGGCCGGGGCCTCGGTCTATTCCGCCTCGGAAGCGGCGGCCGCAGAATTCCCCGGGCTTGACGTGTCGCTGCGCGGGGCTGTGTCGATTGCCCGGCGCCTGCAGGATCCTCTGGCCGAACTGGTGAAGATCGAACCGAAATCCATCGGCGTGGGCCAGTATCAGCATGACGTCGATCAGTATCGCCTCGCGCAGATGCTCGATACCGTGGTGGAAGACGCGGTGAACGCGGTGGGTGTCGATCTCAACACCGCCTCGGCGCCGCTGCTGGCGCGGGTGTCCGGCCTCGGTACCGCGCTCGCACAAGCCATTGTTGCGCACCGCGACGCCAATGGCCCGTTCAAGAGCCGCAAGCAATTGCTCGACGTGGCGCGGCTGGGCCAGCGCACCTTTGAGCAGAGCGCAGGCTTTTTGCGCATTCGCGACGGGGCCGAGCCGCTCGATGCATCAGCCGTGCACCCGGAAGCCTATGGCGTGGCGCGCAAGATCGTCTCCGCCTGCGGGCGCGACGTGCGGGCCCTGATGGGCGACAGCGCTGCGCTCAAGGCGCTCGATCCACGCGTCTTTGTCGACGATCGCTTCGGCCTGCCGACGGTGAAGGATATTCTCGCCGAGCTTGAAAAGCCCGGCCGCGATCCGCGCCCGGCCTTCAAGACCGCGACCTTTGCCGACGGCATCGACGACATCAAGGACCTCAAGCCCGGCATGATGCTGGAAGGCACGGTGACCAATGTCGCCGCCTTCGGGGCCTTCGTCGATATCGGCGTGCACCAGGATGGCCTTGTCCACGTCTCCCAGCTGGCCGACAAATTCGTCAAGGATCCGCATGAGGTGGTGAAGGCCGGCGATGTGGTTAAGGTGCGCGTCGTGGAAGTCGATGTCCCGCGCAAACGCATTGGCCTGACCATGCGCAAGGATGGCGGCGAGGCGCCCGCCCCGCGCGAGACGCGATCCGACAGGGGTAGGCCGAATGCGCGCCCCGCGGGCCGGCCGGGCAATGAGCCCGACAAGGGCAATGGAGCGTTCGGCGCCGCCCTGAGTGCTGCGATGCGCAAGAAATAGACAATGGACAGGCGCGGATGCCTCGAGGGTGTCCGCGCCCTTTTTCGGCTCAGCCCAGCCAGATGCCGTCGCTGATCTGGTCGAAGACGCGATCCTTGTTCTCGGCGCTCTCGGAGAAATGCGCCAGAAGATCGCTGCGCGTGCCATCGCCGCTGGCCAGCCGGCCGATCCAGTAGTCGTAGCCGGCCTGTTCATATTCGCGGCCCAGCGTGTGTCGATAGAGCAGTTCGACGAAATTCTCGTTGCTGACGCTATCTTCGGTTCCGAAGGTGTCGATGAATTCCTCGGAGGCGAGGAAATGGCGGGAAACGCCCATCAGATCGTCTTCCGCCTTGTCCAAACGGCCGATCCAGAATTTGAGGCCGCTCTGGTCGGGTGCTCGTTCGAAGGCGGCCTGATAGAGGCGATAGGCTTGGCCGGCATTGCCGTTGATGTCGATGGCAAGCACACCGTCAAAGCCAAATACGATGCGTTCAATATTGGTGAGAGTATCGGTGCCCAGATCGCCCACAAGGTCCACAACAGTGACCGTGTCGGTGCCTATGCCCGAGATTTGCAGGTCGCCCTGGCCGCGATCCCAAAAAGCGACGAAATCGCGACCGGCACCGCCATCGATTGCGTCATTGCCACCATTGCCGACGAGAAAATTGCTCTGGTCATTGCCGGTGATCACGTCGTCGAAATCGGAACCCTGCGCCTCGGTAAAGCCGACGAGTGTATCGACATCGCCATTGATGGCATTGGTCACCTGGCCGTTAGCGAGATCGATCGTGAACCCCGAATTGATGGTTTCGCCCTCACGCCGGTAATCCACATAGTCGCGCGTATCCCCGGCGATGAGGAGGTCTGAGCCACCCAGTCCGGACAATTGCGTGGCGATGCCATCATTGGCGCCCTCCATGACATCGTGGAAATGCGTGCCCCGGAAGGACTGGTTCTCGGTGAGGTTGACGCTGTCCACCGAGCCATCGGATTTGTAGATCCGGCCCTCGCCCAGTTTCATATGGACGCCGACAAAACCGGCCTGGTTGCCGATCAGATCCTCGTGGTCGTAGTACCAGTTATACGAGAACGTCACCCATCTCGGCGCGTCGAAGGTGAACGTGCTCGATCCCGTGCCGGGGGCAATATGAATGTCCACCCCCGGGCCGAAAGTCATCGTGTCCGCATTGCGGGACCCCACAATGCCGTCGAGGGCGGTAAAACTGTCCGTGTCGCCGAACGTGTCTACGATGGTGCCGCTGCCATCGCCGCTCCATTTGACAATTATGCCCTTGTCGCCGCCATCTTCATTGTAGGAAACCTCGTCCCAGCCGTCGCCGCCGCCATCGATGAAATCATCGCCCTCGCCGAGTTCGCGGAACCAGTCGTCGTCCATGCCGCCGACCAGTCGGTCGGGGCCGCTTGTGCCTCTGAAATCAACCATGATGTACCCCTTTTCGAAATAGCATTGCCTGGGGCGCGCATGACGCCCGTTTGAAAGCTAGACGGGGGCGGGGCAGGGCTGACAGCTATCAGAACTGATAGGGGAATGCCCCTAGATCAGGCCGAGGCGGACGGCGATGGCAATGGCCTGTTCGCGCGTGCGGGCGCCGAGGCGGCGTCGGGCGGACATGATGTGGAGGTTTACCGTTTCCGGCTTGATGCCAAGGGCAAAGGCAATGCGGTCATTGGCCATGCCCTGGGCGAGATGGCCGAGGACGTCCGCCTCGCGGCGGCTGAGGGCGGGTCCGGCGATGTTCTTTTCGGGCAGCGACACAAGCACCAGCGCTGCATCTGCCGCCGGCGAAAGGAAATCGTCCCCGCCATTGCCGCCCAGCGCCCGCGGCAGGGGGAGCACCCGAAAATATTGAGGCATATCGCCATCGGGACGGCGGAGGGTGAACGATCGCCCCGCCGCCGATAGATGCCTGAGGCTAAACTGGGCAAGCACGCGCTCCAGCCAGTTTTGCGCCCTGGGATCGGCAAAGCCCAGGCGTCCACCTCGACAGTCGAGCATCGTGTCGACATCCGAAACCAGCTTCCGTGCACGCGCATTGGACTGCTGGATGCGCCGATCCGACCCGACGATGAACGCCGCACCGGAGAAGATCTCGAGCTTCTCCGCCCCCCTGTCAGTCTCGGGACGCGCATGGTGATAAATGGCAAAGCCGTGCCGCAGGTGCGGACTGAGGGCGTTGAGCATGCCGATGACGCGCGGTTGCAGCCGCTCGCGATCGACGAGGCGGATATTGCAGGAAATGCGGAAGATACGATGGCTGTCCCGCATCAGGGTCAGCCCGGCACCGGTGCTGATGTCCTCCTGCGGCCGGATCCAGTCATTGTACCATTCGGTGCGATAAAGCGCCTCGGGCTGCAGCAGGGCCTCCGAGGGCAGGGCAACGCCCACCGGCATTGTGGCTGCGCGCTCCGACCATGGGTTGATGGCGGCAAAATGCTGACGGAACGACGCCAGATAGGGGACAGAATAACCCGCCCCGATCATGCCGATGTTGCGATGGGTGCTGGTATCCTGCCCGTGCAACGCCAGATAGGCGTGGCCGAGACTGGCCTGAATATTGTCCAATACAACTTGCCACGTCACCTCGTCCGTGGCGGCCGAGTAGATCGTCTGAATTAGTCCATTCAGTCTATCGTAATCCTTGGCAAGCAATTTTGCTTCCCTCAACTTCCCGGATTAATGGCGACACAAGTCCTGGTCTGTTGCAATACACAAATACTAGAGACAGGCTTTCCGGGACTGTTTTTCATTTTTTGACACCGAGGGGGCGTCATGCAGAAAAACTGGGTGGAAACGTCGTGGGGACGCGTCGGATACATGCGCAGTGGCGGGCGGGGGCCGGTCGTCGTCCTTTTGCACTCCAATTCGACCAGTGGCGAAATCTTCTCCCGGCAATTTGCCGGGCTTGGTAAACGGTTCAGTCTTGTCGCGGTCGACCTGCCTGGCCATGGGCGCTCGGCAAACCTTCAGGAGCCGTTTTCCTATGGGCTTGTCAGTATGGCGGCAGTGGTCGGCGTGGCGCTCGACCGCCTGGGCATCAATGATCCGCTGATGGTCGGCACCTCGCTGGGTGGGCATGTAGTGCTCGAAATGATGCGACACCGCCATATGGCGGGAGCGATGCTCGTCGGCACGCCCCCCTATGCCCCCGATCCCGCCCGTATCGGGGAGGCCTATCGCCCCGATCCGGTCGCTGCGCTCTCCTTTGTCGCAGAGCTCAGTCCCCAGCAGGTCGCCGATTTCGCCGATGCGTTGAGCGATGGTCATCCCGATACGAACCTCTGGCGCCGGGCGATCATGCGCACCGACCCCAACATGCGGCTGCATCTGGCGGCAGGTCTGTTCGACCCTGAGGCTGGAGACCAGCGGCAACTGGCCGAAAACAGCGCGGTGCCACTCGCCATTGTCAACGGCGCCGAGGATCGTTTCGTTGATCTCGACTATGTCGACAGCCTTGCCTATGCCAATCTATGGTCTGGCCGAACCTACCGGATTGCTGGGGCGGGACATGCGCCCTTCGTCAGCAAGCCGGAAGCGTTCAATACGATCCTGAACCGCATGGTGGAGGATGTTTTTGGGGCCTGAGGGGCGCAGGTGGAGCGGTTTTGATGCGTATTGCCATGATCGGCAGCGGTTATGTGGGGCTGGTGAGCGGGGCGTGCTTTGCCGATTTTGGCCATGAGGTGGTCTGCGTCGATCAGAACGCCGAGCGCATAGCGTCGCTGAACGCCGGCAAGATCCCGATTTTCGAGCCCGGGCTCGACGCGCTGGTGGCCGAGACAGTCAAAGCCGGGCGGCTGCGCTTCACCACCGATCTGGCGCCTGCAGTCGCCAGCGCCGAAGTGGTGTTCATCGCCGTGGGGACGCCCTCACGACGGGGCGACGGCCATGCTGATCTGAGCTTTGTCGAGGCCGCGTCTGCCGAAATCGCGGCGGCGCTTTCCGGTTTTACCGTGGTGGTGACCAAGTCCACCGTGCCGGTGGGGACCGGAGACAAGGTGGAAGCCATCATCCGGGCCACCAATCCAGCTGCCGACGTGGTGGTGGTCTCAAACCCGGAATTCCTGCGCGAGGGCGCCGCGATTGAAGATTTCAAGCGGCCCGACCGGGTGATCGTCGGCATCGAGGATGAGCGCGCTCTGCCGGTGATGACCGAGATCTACCGGCCGCTGTCGTTCAATGCGCCCCCGCTCCTCTTCGTCGATCGGCGCACGGCGGAGCTCACCAAATATGCAGGCAATGCCTTTCTCGCCATGAAGATCGCCTTCATCAATGAAATGGCCGATCTCTGCGAAAAAACCGGCGCCAATGTGCAGGATCTGGCGCGCGGTATCGGGCTCGACGGGCGCATTGGCTCAAAATTCCTCAATGCGGGGCCTGGCTATGGCGGCTCCCGCTTTCCCAAGGACACGCTGGCGCTGGTGCGTATCGGCGAGGAATTCGGCAGCGCCGTATCCCTGGTCGAAACCACCGTCGCCAGCAATGAGCGCCGCAAGGCCAGCATGGCCGGCCGGGTGATTGCCGCGCTGGAAGGCAATGTCTCGGGCAAGCGGGTCGGCATATTGGGCCTCACCTTCAAGCCCAATACCGATGACATGCGCGACTCGCCGGCCTTGCCGCTGATCGCCGATCTCCAGGCGGCCGGGGCGCAGATCCGCGCCTATGATCCCGAAGGCATGGACGCGGCCAGCACGCAGGTCGACAGCGTCACCTTTTGCAGCGATGCCTATGACGCAGCCGCGGACGTCGATGCTCTGGTGCTGGTGACGGAGTGGAACGCCTTCCGCTCCCTCGATCTCACGCGGCTGCGCGACGCCATGGCGCGCCCGGTGTTTGTCGACCTCCGCAATGTCTACCGCGACAAGGAGATGGAAGCCGCCGGCTTTGCCTATTCCAGCATCGGCCGTCCCAATGGGAGCGGGCGCGGCGCGGACAGAAGGGCGGCGGCCGAATGAAGGTTTTCATCACCGGAACGGCCGGCTTCATCGGCTTTCACCTCGCCAGGCGGCTCCTTGCCGAGGGACATGAGGTGGTCGGCTACGACGGGATGACGCCCTATTACGATGTGTCCCTGAAGACAGCACGGCACGCGATCCTCTCCCGCGAGCCGCGCTTCCGGGCTGTTGAAGCCATGCTGGAGGATGCGGCGCGGCTCGAAGCCGAAATCGCTGCGTTCTCGCCCGAGATCGTGGTGCATCTCGCCGCCCAGGCCGGGGTTCGCTATAGCCTCGAAGCGCCGGAAGCCTATGTCAGCGCCAATCTTGTGGGCACGTTCAACCTCCTCGAATCTCTCCGCCGCCACACGCCACGCCATTTCCTCTTCGCCTCCACCTCCTCGGTCTATGGCGGCAACGACGAGTTTCCCTTCGCCGAAGCTGACCGGACCGATTTTCCCGTCTCGCTCTATGCCGCCACCAAGAAGGCGGGCGAGGCGATGAGCCACTCCTATGCGCATCTCTTTTCGGTGCCGACGACCTGCTTCCGCTTCTTCACGGTCTACGGCCCCTGGGGGCGGCCGGACATGGCGCTGTTCAAGTTCGTCTCCGCCATCGAACAGGGCGCGCCCATCGACGTCTACGGCATGGGCCGGATGCGCCGGGATTTTACCTATGTCGATGATCTCGTCGCTTCCATCGTGGCCCTGTTCGATGCCATGCCCGTGGCTGGCAACCCGACGCAGGCAGCCGGCGTTGTGGACTCGCTTTCTCCGGTGGCGCCCTGGCGCAGCGTCAATATCGCCGGCGGTCAGCCGGTTGAGCTGATGGACTTCATCGCAACCATCGAACGGCATATGGGGCAGACCGCGCAGAAGCGCATGCTGCCGATGCAGGCAGGCGACGTGACCGCGACCGAAGCGGACGCCGGGCTGCTCGAGGCGCTGACCGGTCAGCGCCCGACGACGGGAATTGACGTGGGCGTTGCCGCCTTTGTCGATTGGTATCGGGACTGGCAGGGCGGCAGAACGGGCTGATTCCCCGGGCGCCGCTGAGGAACAGAAGGGGCGCCAGATGCAAAAGATTCTGTTTTTCTATCGGGACATCGGCAATGGCGGTGTCCAGAAAAACATGCTGCGGCTGGCCGAAGGGCTGGTGGCCCGGGGCTGGCAGGTCGATTTCCTCATCGCCTATACCGAGACCATGGAATTTGCGGTGCCCGAGGGCGCGACCCTCCGCAGGGCGGCGGCGCCGCATCCGGTGCGGCTTGTGCCCGAACTGGCGCGGCTGATCGACGAGATCCGGCCTGACGCGATCTATACCGCCATGCCCAATTACAATTGCGCGGCGCTGGTGGCGCGCATGCTGTCCCGGCACAAGCCAAAGATCATCATCTCCGAGCGCAGCGACACGAGGGCCGAGCAGGCCCAGCACAAGGGCTATGATTTCTATGGCCTGGCGCTGCGCATGGCGCCCTGGCTCTATCGGCAGGCCGATGCCATCCTTGCCGTCTCGACAGAAACAGCGGACAGCTTGGCAGCCGCCAATGGCATCGAGCACTCCCGCATCGTGGTCATGCACAATCCCGTCGTCAGCCCGGCGCTCGAAATCGGAGCGGCAAAGCCGCTCGAACACCGCTGGGCGAGCGGGGATCATCGCCTGATCGTCTCGGTCGGTCGCCTCGCCCCGCAGAAGGATTTTGCCACGCTCCTCCGCGCCTTTGCGCTTCTGCAGCACAGACGGACCGAAGCGCGCCTCGTCATCATCGGTGGCGGTGGGGAACGCGAGGCGCTCGAGGCGCTGGCCGCCGAGCTTGGCATTGCCGACACGGTCGAGTTCGTCGGTTTTGATCCCAACCCCTATCGCTGGATGGCGCGGGCGGATGTGTTTGTGCTCGCCTCCCTCTGGGAGGGGCTGCCCACGGTGATCATCGAAGCGCTCGCCTGTGGCGCCACCATTGTCGCCACCGACAGCCCCAGTGGACCGGCACAGATCATCGGACGCGACGGTCAGCTGGGCTACCTCGCGCCCGCCGGTGACGCCGAAGCGCTCGCCGAGCGTCTCGATTTCGCTCTGGATCATAAAATTGATCCGGAGCGCCTGAAAACAGAGGCCCGAAAATATTCCTCCGATGATTCTGTTGATCAATTCGAGGGGGTTGTTTCGGGACTTCTCGTAAATCCATAAGTCCGGCTTGTTATTCTTTCGTCAGCGTTGTTTCTTGATGTGACAATTCTCGTTCAGGCGGGAACATGCTGGGGCAGTTGCTGACCTATTTGCCGGCCGTGATTTTGGCGCGGCTTGCCGGCTTTGCCGTGCTCATCGGCGCGGCGCATCTGCTCGATCCGACCTCCACCGGGCTGCTTGCCCTCGCGCTGCTGACCGCCGAGCTCGCCGAAGGGATTTTTCTCAACTGGCTGCGCATCTTCATGCTGCGCGATGGCGCTGAGTCCGGGAAAATTTCGCAGGCGACAGCGCGGCTCTGTTTTTCGTGCTGGCTGGCCGGGATTGTCGCCCCTGCGCTCCTCGTCGCAATCATCGGCATCCTGGTCGTGGGGCCATCGGCTGCGGCCTTTATTGGTGTGGTCACCGCCTCGGTTCTGGCGCTCTCCCTTTTTAAATGCGGGCTGGTGCTGTTGCAGATGGCTGGCCGGGCCAGACGCCATGCTGTGCTCGAAGGGACACGCGGGCTGTTGATGGCCCCGCTGGCGATCTGGGCAATGTTCGCGGGCGCCGACTGGATCGAAATCGCTGCGCTCCTCGCGGCGATAACAGGCGCGACGGGCCTTGCCGCGCTTTGGCTGGCGCGCGACCTCATCGCCGGCACCGACGATCACCACGCCTTGCCGGACATGATCGCCATGGCGCCGCCGCTGATCGGGCTCGCGGCCCTCAACTTTCTCATCGGCTCGATCGACCGCTTCGCCCTCGGCGCGCTCGCCTCGCCTTCTGCAATTGCCCCCTACGCCACAAGCTATGCGCTGGGACGACAGGGCTTTGATATCGCCACCAATGCCGTCAACGCCGGCGGCTTCCCGGCGCTGGTGGCGGCGCGTGCCCGCGGGGACCGGCAGCGTCTGGGTCAACAGGCGCGGCTGCTGATCGGCCTGCTGCTCGCCGGATATGTCGGCCTTGTGCTGATGCGCCACGATCTCTCCGCGCTGCTCCTGCCCGAAGAATTTCGCGAGGAGGCCGTCACCCTCTTGCCGATCATCGGCTTCGGTGCTCTGGCGCTCAATCTCAAGAGCGGCCTCACCGACAATGTCCTTCTCATCGACGGCCAATACTGGCGGCAGATGATCGGCCTCAGCGCCGGGGCCGCCGTGGCGGTCGGCATGGCGCTGTGCCTGGTGCCGGCATGGGGCGGCGTTGGCGCGGCAATCGGTTTTGTGACGGGCGCGGTCACGGTGCTGTCGGTGAGCTTCTGGCAAGCGCGGCCGCATATGACCCTGACGTTCGGCTGGGCCGCGATCACCCGGATCGTGTCCCCGCCAATCACGGTAGCCACCACCTGTGCGGGCGCGCTGATCCTGCTCCCCGACGCTTCCTCCGGCATCCGTCTCGCCGTAGCGATTGCCGTGTCCGCGCCGATCACCCTCTGGGCGCTGCAGTCCCGGCCCACAGAGGCGGCTCCCCATGGCGGATGATGGCCGACCGCTGATCTCCATCATCATCACCAACCATAACTACGCGGCCTATCTCGGCACCGCGATCCGCACGGCGCTGGACCAGACCTATAGCGCGACCGAGGTCATCGTGGTCGACGACGGCTCCACCGATCACTCCCGCGCGGTGATCGCAGGCTTTGCCAGGGTGACCGCGATCCTTCAGCCCAATCAGGGCCAGACCGGCGCGGCCATATCCGGGTTGGCCGCAGCGCACGGAGAAATCATGCTCTTTCTCGATGCTGATGATTGGCTGCTGCCCGGGGCCGCCGCCGCCATCGCTGCAAGCTATGCGCCGGACATCGCGCTCTATCAGTTCGCCCTCGAAAAGCGGACATCTGACGGGAGAAATATCGGACGATTGCCGGAGCAGGCGCTCCTCACCCATGGGCACCAGGAACATGTGCTCCGCCACGGCGAGTTTCCCAGCGCCCCGACCTCCGGCAATGCGTTCAGCGCCGTCCATTGCCGAAAAATGTTCGGCCTGCTGTCACCAGACGATCGTCGACATTTCTTTGACGGCTTTCTCATTTGCTCGGCGCCGTTTTCCGGTCGGGTGGTGGCGCTGGATGGTGTCCTGGGCGTCTATCGGATACACGACGCCAATGTTTCGCGTCCCGGCTGGAGCCGCAAAGCGCTGCGCCACAACGTCGAAAACGTGCTTTGGCAGCGACGCGGAATTTTCCTCGCACGCGGCGAAAATCCGGGGCTGGACGCCCCCGCAAAATATCTGTCGCCCTATCATCTGCGCAGCGCGCTGGCGCTGCGCCGCATGGGGGAACGCGACGTGCTGCCCGCAAGGTCCGCCTTTCACATCTTCGGCGCACTGATGGCAAAAGCGGCTACCTTCCCCGGCCTCTCGCCCCGGCGTCGCCTGCGGCTCTGCGCGTCAGCCCAAGTGCTAGTCCTTGCGCCACTACCCCTGCTGAAACGTCTCTGGCCGGGGGTTGGCGCATGAAGATACTGGCGCTCACCAGCGAGTTCCCGCCCTTCGTCGGCGGCATCGGCACCTATGCCGCCGAACTGGCGCGCGCCGCCACTGAACTTGGGCACGAAATCGTGCTGGCCGCGCCCGACTATGGCGGCGACCACAAAGCCACCGACCACGCAAATTATCCCTATGAAATCATCCGCTATCCCGGCGGGCCGCATCGGGCGAAAAACCTTCCGGCCAAGATCGCGCTTGTGAGGCGGCTGGTGCACGCGAAGCAATATGATGTCGTCCACGCCATCGACTGGCCCTTCTTCCTGCCGGCGGCGCTGATGGCGCGGCATCTGCCACGTTTGTACACGCTCTGTGGGTCAGAAATCGCGGATATGGCCCACCCGATGCGTCGGGCAGCAATTTCGGCCAGCGGTGTTTTTCGCGGCGATGTCCGGGTGCTCGCGATCAGCCAGTTCACCCGTGATCTCTTCCGCCAGAATTTCCCCGCTGTGCCGCAGGGGCAGACGGAAATAGTCCACCTCGGGGTCGGCGCCGATTGGCTGGTGCACCGGCGTACGCCGGGCCTGCTAGAAAAACTCGGCCTGCCGCCCGACCGCCTCATTGTCCTCACGCTTGCCCGCGTCACCCGGCGCAAGGGGCATCTGACGGCCATCGCGGCCCTCGACCGTCTGCCGCAAAACCTGCAGCAGCGCCTGACCTATGTCATCGCCGGCCCCGATTGCGAGGCGGATTACAGGAGCGAACTGGAAGCCGCGATGGAAGCATCGGCAGTTCAAATCCTGCGTCTCCGTGATCTCGACCGCGCAGGGGTAATGGCGCTTTGCGCCGCCAGCGATATTTTCTGCCTCCCCGGCGGGCCTGCCGCCGACGGCAAGGTGGAAGGCTTTGGTCTCGTCCTGCTCGAGGCCGGCTCGCAGGGCCTGCCGCTCGTCGCAGGCGATGTGGGCGGCGTCGCTGAAGTGGTCGAAGACGGCATCTGCGGGATCGTGGTGCCAATCGAGGATCCGGCGGCATTGGCCGAAGCCCTGGGGCGACTGGTAACGGATCCGGACCTCCGAACCCGGCTTGGCCAAGGCGCGCGGGCACGGGCCGTGGCCCTGAGCTGGCAGCGGTGCGCGGCGCTGACCTATGGTCCCAGCGCAGGGTGAACAGCAGGATCACCATCCACGCCAGCAGCAGCGATTTTGCGCCCAGCCCCTGCGCGCCGCTGATGCAGATGATAAAATAGGCGGTCATGTAAAAATGCACGCGGTCGGCCCCGACGAGGCAGGCGCGGAGGATCAGCGCCAGCGCCGCCAGCAACACCAGCGCAATGATGATGCCATAGTCGACCAGCCAGCCGATCCAGGTGATCTCTATCCCGAACGGCGTGTCGAAGGCCGCCAGCATGTCGGCGCGCGGGCCCGGCGGTAGGCCAAACAGCAAGGCCTCGGGCGGCAGCTGAGCGGCGAGCGTCAGGGCCGCCCAGCGCGTTGCGGCGCTGCCGCCGTCATCGGCCATCCGGACGAGGATGTCGTCGGCGAGGCCTGCGGTTAGCCCTGCCAACCCACACGCGAGAAGGCCCAGCAAGAGAAAACCGCGCAGCGCCACACGTTGCCCGACTGGCCTTTGTGCAAATGCGCGCGTGTCAAAGAGCACGAAGGCAACGAGGAGAAGCACTGTGGCCACCAGAGCCAGCCGCCCGCCAAATGCAAGCAGCGCCGCGCCGTGGACAAGGATCTCGACAGGCGCGAAACGCCGAAAACCCCTCGTGGCGCCTCCGATAACCAGATGAAGCACGCCGATGCCCGCCAGAAAGCCTGCCATCAGCGGATTGCCGACAAGGCCGAGCGCTCGCCCATCGCTTTCAATCTCGAAGTTGCCCGCCACGCGTGGCAGCAGAGCCTCGTCGGTCGCGACCTCCACCAGCCCGACGAGTGAATTGGCCAGCAGCAGTAAAAGCACGAGGCGGCGCAGCGTCCGCAACGCACTCGGCCGCGCCTCGCCGACAAGATAGAGCAGCAGCACAGGGGTGAGAAACGTCACGACCAGCCCCGAGAGCGGGCGGCCCAGCACCAGCAATTGGCCGCTGGCAAAGCCGATGAGGCTGATCAGCCAGACGAACACCGACGGCGACAAACGCGAAAACTGCATCCGCCCGTCGGGCAGCACTGAAAAGCCGAGCGCTACCAGCGCCAGCACCGTGGCGATGTGGATTTTCTCGAGCGGATTGCCGCCCGCGCCGGCGTAATTGATGCCCAGCGCAAAAAGCAGGGCCGGCGAGCCGATAAAGGCCGCCGGCACCGCCGCGACGAGGACTATCTGGGAGAGCACTGCAAAGACGGGGCGCGGCCGCACAGCCCTTATGGTCGGGACTGACGCCGCGCCCATGCTCATGCGGGCTCTGCCGCAATGCTTCGTATCGGCCGAGCGATCGTTGTCGGAAGCCGGTACGGCGTTTCGCTGGCACTGAGGCTCGTGCTCGAACCATTGTCGAGCACACAGTCGAGCTCATGCGCACCCGCGGGCAGGTGGAGATCAAATTCATCGGCACTGCGCGCGGCGAGCAGCGGCGAGCTCGGCGCCGCCCCGGTTTCCAGCTGCGGGCAGGCAATGGTGACTTCGACGAGATAGCTCGTGCCGACGGTCAGATTGAGCGCGAGGCGTAGTTTTCCGCGCGCGGTTGTCGCTTGGGTGGTGAGGTTCAGCTCGGATCGCCGTGCCGTGGCGCTGAGCGCCGGGCTCAGGGAATTGACCGCCACAAAACTATCGCTCGAATTGCCCTGGCGCAGTTCGACAAGCGGCACGACTTCGGTGTGGCACTGGGCAAAGATCGATGCCGCATAGGGTTTTGACGCGTCGATCCCCATCATGGATGGCGTGAAGCCGATTTCGTAGAAGGTCGAGGCCGCCGTGCCCGAGATGCGCAGGCGCACCGCGGGCAGGCCGAGCAGCGTGCCCAGGGAAACGATCTGGGTGGCCAGCGCGCCATTGGCCACCCAGCCGGTCGGCAGGCTCCCGCCGGCCCCGATTGTGCCCACCGCCGCGCCCGATGGTCCAGGCGTGGCGAGATTGGTGCCGGCCGGCTCGATGCTGAGCCCGAGATCGGTGATCGCCGGCACATTTGTGTCGAATTCCGCCCAGGAGCCATCGGCGCGGCGGGCCCATTTCTTGCCCGTGCGGGAAAACGCATAAGCATCCGCCGCCGGGATGGCGTTTCCGCCAAGCCGATAGCGCCGGGCGATGAAGTCGGCGGCAAAATCCGCCGCCGCCGGCCACCACTGGACGGCTTGCGGACGGCTGGTGCCGAGGCCAAGCCCCAGCATCAGAGCAGACCCACAAGGCTTGTTGCCGTGGTCCCGGTCGCCTTGACCTGGCCGACGCGCAGCGGAAGGATGGTGCCACCGGCAATGCCGGAGATTGTCACGCTGGCGCCGGAAGCCAGCACCACGGCCACGGCGCCCGCGCCGCCGACATAAAGGGCGCGTGTCACCTCGCTCAGCGCGTCGCTGTCGCTTGGGGTGACGGCAAAGCCGTGGCTGGCGGGTGCCTCGAGGCCTGGGGCGTGCGTCTGGAAACGGTCTGGCATGGCAAAAAAATCCTCGGTTGATCGAGGTGAAGTCTAGGAGCACCGCGCCCGTCGGGGACAAGCGGCATAGGCGGCCTAAGCGAGCAGGGCCTGCCGCAGCCGGGCGATGAAATCTGCCGGCGCCACATCGGAAAAATCCGCGGGTCGGCTCGAGGTCCCGCGCACGGCCCGGATGCAGCCCGACATATCGCTGCCGCGCTGGCAGATGGCGATGCCGGGCCGCCCCCCGAGATGGCCCACGGTCTGGGTCTGGTGGTCGGTCGTGTGTTCACCCCATCTGGCGAGGCGCGGCATGAGCACCATGGGCTTGCCCAGCGCTGTGGCGTCAAGGATCGTGCCGATGCCGGCATGCGCCACCACCAGCGAGGCCCTGTTGAGCCGCTGGAGAAAGCCCGCCCTATCCTCCATCCGCAAATAGGGCATGTTGCGCGGCACATAGCGCCCGTCGCCGATCTGGGCAAAAAGCTCGATCTGCGGATGCCGTGCCGCCCATTCATCCATCACGGCAATGAGCCGATCGAACGGCAGCAGCGCGCCTATCGTGACAAGGATCATACCACGGCCCCCCAGAATTGCGGGCCGCTGTCACGGGCCAGATGCCCCCATTGGGTGAGCCAGACATCGGCGACGAGGCGCGCCCATTCCCCTGACCCGGAAAGCTGTCGGCATTGGCGAGACTGTCAATCCAGATGGTGCGGGCGCCGGTCAGCCACTTCGCTGCCGCCAGGGCGAGAAGCCCGGGAGCCGCGCCGGTGGAGATGACCACGTCGGGCCGCAGCTTCAGCACGAGGCGTGTGGTCGCCACCATGGCGTGGGGCAGGCCCCAAAGCTTTTTGCGATGAAAGTCGGGCACGAGATAATAGGGGCGCCCCGCCACCTCTTTCCCATATTCGGACCGGACACTGGCGAAGCTGACGTCCATGCCCTCAAGGGCCGGGGCGATACGGCGAAATTCAGCCCAGTGTCCGCCACCCGAAGTAACAACCAGAATACGCTTGCACAACTGAAGCCCCCTATTGCCCTGCCGGCATGCGGGAATACGCTGATCGACTAAAGCTATCTGCGGTCAATTCAGTAAATCAAGTTAATAATTAAGCAATAATACTTATGTGATCGACGTTGGCGCTGTTCTTTGTTCGGCCATGCAAACAGTTGATGCACCCGGGATTCGTGTGAGGCCGGGACACAACTTGCCCAAGATGCTTGACTGACTCATGCCTCTGTGGTTATGAATAAATCATAGCCATTGAGTTATGAGTTTATGCCCGAGCCCACTGAAACCCTCTTTCGATCGCTCGCCGATCCGACCCGGCGCGCCCTCTTCGAGCGCCTCTGCCGCGACGGCGAACTGACGGTTGGCGCTTTGACCGCCGAGGCGGGCATTTCGCAGCCTGCGGTGTCAAAGCATCTCGGCGTGCTCAAGCAGGCCGGGCTCGTGCGCGACCGGCAGCAGGGCCGCCAGACCCACTATAGCGCCTTGCCCATGGCGCTGGCGCCGCTGCGCGACTGGACCGTGGAAATGACTGGCTTCTGGGAAAAGCGCTTCGATGCGCTCGAAAACCTGCTGGAGCGGATGGACCAATGAACGAGGCGCCGGAGATACGCACCGCAATCGTCGAGCGCGACATCGCCCATCCGCCCGAAAAGATCTGGCGCGCCCTGACGCAGCCGCATCTGCTCGAGGAATGGTTGATGGCGACCGATTTCCTGCCCGAAATGGGGCACAAGTTCACCTTTCGCCGCCAGCCCAGTCCGGAGGTGAAGGTGGTGATCGACTGCGAGGTGCTGACGCTCGAGCCCTATTCCACGCTTGCCTATAGCTGGTCGGCCTTCGGTCTCGAGAGCACCGTCACCTTCACCCTCGAACCCATCGCCACGGGCACGCGTCTGCGCATGGAGCAGGCCGGTTTCCGCATCGACCAGGACCGCGCCTACAAGGGGGCGCTGGCCTCCTGGAAGCAGTTTTTCGCGAGGCTCGACAGCCTCGTCTCCACACTCGACTGATGTCACCCGACAAGGAGATTTGTGATGGCCCAGAATTCCAAAGACCAGGACGACGGCGTCTTTTCCGATGCCGAACGGGAAGCCATGCAGGCGGCCAAGAAGGAGCGCAGGAAAGGCAAGAAGGCCGATGGCCTCGCCGATCTGCGCGCCAAGGTCGAGGAGATGGAAGCGTCCGACCGCAGAATAGCCGAAAAGCTGCATGAGTTGATTACCACCCATGCGCCCGGCCTCTCGCCAAAAACCTGGTATGGCATGCCGGCCTGGGCCGATGAGAACGGCAAGGCGGTGTGCTTCTTCAAGGCCGCCGACAAATTCACCGAGCGCTATGCCACCTTCGGCTTCAACCCCAATGCAAAGCTCGACGAGGGCAATATGTGGCCCACCTCCTATGCGGTGCTGAAACTGGGCGCCGCGGAGGAAAAGGCCGTGGTGGAAATGATCAAGAAGGCTGTCGGCGCCTAGCCGGCACTGTCGAAATGGGGCCTGCTGACACGTCGCGGCAGGCCGGGCCGGCATTGTGTCGCCCAGAATTCAGTGAGGGGACACATGGCCGATTATGGTTCGATTATCATTCGCGGCGCGCGCGAGAACAATCTCAAGGGTGTGTCGCTCGATATTCCCAAGCGCAAGATCACCGTCTTCACCGGAGTGTCCGGCTCGGGCAAATCTTCGCTGGTCTTCGGCACCATAGCGGCGGAAAGCCAGCGGCTGATCAACGAGACCTATCCGGCCTTTGTGCAGCAGTTCATGCCCAAATATGGCCAGCCCGACGCCGACCAGCTGGAAAATATCTCGGCTGCCATCATTGTCGACCAGCAGCGCCTGGGCGGCAATTCGCGCTCGACGGTCGCGACGGTGACCGATACGGCGCAGATGCTGCGCGTGCTGTTTTCGCGGCTGGCCCAGCCCCGTCTGGGGGCGCCCGGGCTTTACTCCTACAATGATCCGCGCGGCATGTGTCCCGATTGCGAGGGCATCGGGCAGGTGGCGGCCATGAACATGGCGGCAGTGATCGACGAGACCAAATCGCTCAATGGCGGGGCCCTGCTGCCCAAGGATTATGCCGTCGACAGCTGGTATTGGGAGGTCTACGCCAGTTCCGGCCTCTTCGACATGGACAAGCCTATCGCCCAATATTCTGCCGAGGAGCGGGAAAAACTTCTCCACCTCGACGATGGGCGCAAGGTCAAGGTCGGCAAGATCGGGCTGACCTATGAGGGCGTGGTGACCAAGCTCAAGAAGGGGCTCGGCGCCAAGGATCCCGACAGCCTGCAACCCCATGTCCGCCGCGAATATGATGCGATTTTCACCCGCGCCATTTGCCCGGCCTGCGGCGGCACCCGCCTCAATGCGGCGGCCCTGGGCAGCCGGATCGGCGCGCATAATATCGCCGAGCTTTCGGCCATGCAGGTCTCGGATCTGGCCAAAATCGTCCGGGAGATCGACGCGCGTGAAGTCCGCCCCATGCTGGCAGCGCTCAGCGCGAGGCTCGACAATCTTGTCACCATTGGCCTTGGCTATCTCAGCCTCGACCGGGAGAGCGCCACGCTTTCGGGCGGGGAGAGCCAGCGGGTGAAAATGGTGAGGCATCTGGGCTCATCGCTGACCGACATCACCTATGTGTTCGACGAGCCCTCGGTGGGCCTTCATCCCCATGATGTGGGTCGGCTGGCCGGGCTGATGCAGCAATTGCGCGACAAGGGCAATACGGTGCTGATTGTCGAGCACAAGCCCGACATGATCGCCATTGCCGATCATGTCGTGGATATGGGGCCACTGGCCGGCTCGAAAGGCGGCGAGGTGGTCTATGAGGGCGATTTCGCCGGCCTCCTCCAATCGGGCACGCTGACCGGCCGGCACATGAACACGCACCAGCCGATCAAGGAGAACGTGCGCCAGCCGCAAGGCGAGCCGCTACGGATCCAGAATGCGCAACGCAACAATCTGAAAAATGTGTCGGTCACCATCCCGCGCGGCGTTCTTACCGCTGTCACCGGCGTGGCCGGTTCTGGAAAATCCAGCCTCATCCAGGGCTGCCTGCCGACGGCTTATTCCGACACGATCATCATCGACCAGAACCTGGCGCGTGGCTCACGTCGGTCCAATACCGCCACCTATACCGGCATACTCGACGGCGTTCGAAAGGCCTTCGCCAAGGCCAATGGCGTCGAAGCCTCGCTGTTTTCGGCCAATTCCAAGGGCGCCTGTCCCGACTGCAATGGCTTGGGAGTGATCTTCACTGATTTGGCCCATCTCGACCCGATGGTGACGGTTTGCGAGACCTGCGAGGGCAAGCGCTTCGTGCCCGAAGTCCTCGCCCACCAGCTGCGCGGCAAATCCATTGCTGATGTCTATGAGATGAGCATCGAGGATGCGGCGGGGTTCTTCACCGAGGCCGCGATCGCAAAAATCCTGCGCGGCCTCGTCGATGTGGGGCTGGGCTATCTGACCCTCGGTCAGCCGCTATCGACCCTTTCAGGCGGCGAGCGGCAAAGGCTGAAACTGGCCGCAGAGCTCGGCAAAAAGGGCAATATCTACGTGCTCGACGAGCCGACAACGGGGCTGCACATGAACGACGTCGATACGCTGATCGGCCTTTTCGACCGGCTGGTGGATGCAGGCTCCACCGTCATCGTCATCGAGCACAATCGCGACGTCATCGCCCGCTCCGACTGGGTCATCGATCTCGGCCCCGGCGCCGGCCATGACGGCGGCGCCGTGCAATTCGAAGGCGTCCCGGCCGACCTGGCAAAGTCCGGCAGTTCGGTGACAGGCCAATATCTGGCAAGGATGGGCTGAGCGGAGGCGCGTCGGCTCTTTCGCACCTCTCCCCTCGAGGGAGAGGGACAGCAAGTTTTGCGTTCAGCAAAAATTGCAGGGTGAGGGGTCTCTCCGCCCGCTCATAGTTCGGGCTGAGGGTTTGGTTGAGGCAGCACGCTCATGACTCTCCGCTCCATCGTCCACTCGCCCCTCAGGGGAGAGGGTCAGGGTGAGGGGTGAAGGCCTATCGGAAGAGTCATCGAGTCCCGGCCCCATCCCCACCGTCATTGCCCGGCTTGTGTGGAGGATCTGTGCTTTAGTGGTGGCATCAGCCGGG
>JADGMW010000069.1_pt1 | contig 43232 bp, 34 predicted proteins | sample 8641801 | NCBI WGS metagenome assembly JADGMW01 (sample SAMN16272018, study PRJNA661076) | feces metagenome | isolation source: fecal sample from diarrhoea affected cattle A | host: Bos taurus | place: South Africa: Lokaleng Village, Mahikeng | collected 2019-09
ACCCGAAGGTGATCGTCCATGGTGCCGAGCGTGTGCTCGATCGCGGTGAGCCGGCTCAGGTAGTGGCCGATGGAGTGTTCCGCGGTGACACCGATGCCTCCGTGCATCTGCACCGCCTCCTGCCCGACCTTGCGTGCGGTCCGGCCCACCTGCAACTTCGCCCTCGACGCGATGATCGGATCGACGATGCCGTCCGCCAGTGCCATCGTTGCGTACAGGCTCATGCTGGCCGCCAGCTCGTACAGGACGTACATGTCGGCGGCGCGGTGTGTCAGCGCCTGGAACATCGACAGCGGCACACCGAACTGCTTGCGCTGCTTCAGATAACCCGTGGTCAGCTGCACCGATGCGTCGATCGCCCCGACCGCTTCGGCGCACAGCGCGGCTTGCGCGCGGACGACGGCGCCGGAGATCGCGGCGGACGCGTCGACGGCGTCACCGAGGGGTTGCGCCGCCACGCCGTCCAGCACGATCTGCGCACCGCGTCGCTCGTCGTTCGTGCGGTAGACCGTGCGCGAGAGGCCGTCCGCGCCGGCGTCGACCAGGAACAGGCCCACGCCGCCGTCGGGAAGCTTCGCGGACACGAGGACGATGTCGGCGCAATCTCCGTGCAGCACAGGGTTCTTGCGACCGGAGAGCAACCACCGGTCACCGTCGCGGGTCGCGGTGGTGGCGACATCGACCGTGGGCCACCGGCTACCGGGCTCGTCGTGCGCGAAAGCGAGCCGGAGATCACCTTCGGACAACCGCGGCACGAGTTCGGAACGCTGTGCGTCACTGCCGAGTTCGGCGACGAGACCGCCCGGCAGGTACACCGCGGCGAGTACCGGTTCGGGTGCGAGCGTACGGCCGATTTCGGTCATGACCGCCATGACCTCCACCGGGCCGGCACCCATGCCTCCGTGTTCCTCCGCGAAAGGCAGTCCGAGCACTCCCAGTTCGGCGAGCTGCTTCCATACCTCGGGGCTCCACCCCAGGTCGCTGTCGGAGACTCGGTTACGGGCTTCCACGTCGTATGCCGCAGTGAGCATGTCGCGGACGGTCTTACGGAGCAGGTCCTGCTCGGTGTCGAGTTCGAAGTTCATGTCCTGGGCCTCACAGTCCGAGAATCGAAGAAGCGATGATCGAACGCTGTACCTCGCTCGAACCGCCGTAGATGGTCACCTTGCGGGTATTGAGGTAGGCCGGGGTGGTGAGTTGCGCCCATTCCGGCGAATCGATGTCCGAGGCGCCGGACGGCAGCGAGTCCGGTCCCGCAACGTCGACGAGGAGCTCGGTCGCCGCCTGCTGCAATTCGGAGCCTCGGAGCTTCAGCAGCGACGATGCCGGATTGGGCTTACCGTCCGCAGATCCGGCGACCACCCGCAGCTGTGTGAGTTCGAGAGCGAGCAGTTCGTTCTCGAGTTCGGCGAGACGCGAGGCGAAGATCGGATCCGAGAGCAGAGTGCCGTCTCCGACCGCGATGTCCGCCGCGAGGCTCTTGGCGCGAGCGAGCTTGACCTTGGTCGCGCCGACCCTGGCGATGCCGGTGCGTTCGTTGCCGAGCAGGAACTTGGCCTGCGTCCAGCCCGTGTTCTCTTCGCCGACAAGGTTTTCTGCGGGAACACGCACGTCCTCGAAGAACACTTCGTTGACCTCGTGGCTGCCGTCGATCAGCTTGATCGGCCGCCGGGTGACCCCGGGTGTATTCATGTCGATGAGCAGCATCGAGATACCGGCCTGCTTCTTCACGTCCGGGTTGGTGCGGACGAGGCAGAAGATCCAGTCGGCGTGCTGGGCGAGTGTGGTCCAGGTCTTCTGTCCGTTGACGATGTAGTCGTCACCGTCGCGCACCGCGCGGGTCTTGAGCGACGCGAGATCCGACCCTGCTTCGGGCTCGGAGAATCCCTGGCACCACCAGATGTCGAGGTTGGCGGTTTTGGGGAGGAAGCGTTCTTTCATGTCCTGCGAGCCGAACTGCGCGATGACAGGACCGATCATCGACGCATTGAACGGCAGCGGTTCGGGCACCGACGCGAGTTGCATCTCGCTGAGCCAGATATTGCGCTGCATGGGGGTCCATTCCTGACCGCCCCATTCGACGGGCCAGTTCGGGACGGCCAGGCCCCGAGCGTGGAGGATGCGCTGAGTCGCGATGAAGTCGTCCTTGCCGAGAGGTTTGCCGGCGGCGACCTTCGAGCGCACATCGGCGGGGATCTCGGTGGTGAAGAAGGTGCGCAGCTCGTCACGGAATGCGCGCTCCTCCTCGGTGAGCTTCAGGTTCATGGGGGCCTTCCGTCACGGGTGGTGGCAATGGCTCATGAGCGCCCGGAATCCCGCACGTTCGCGAAATTGTGGCGCCCAACACAATGCAAAACTAACCTTACATCGTTAGTTCGTCCAGATCGGCGCCGAAAAGGACCTTCCATGGCACGACCCCGCACGCCCCTGCTCAACCGATCGCTCATTCGCGACACCACGCTCGCGCTGGTGGACGAGTACGGCCTGGCTGCCGTGTCCATGCGCAGGATCGCTGCCGAACTCGACGTGCGCGCACCCTCGCTCTACAGCCACTACGCGAACAAGGACGAGCTGTTCGACGACATCGCCGACGGCATCGCCGCGACGGTGGATGTGAGCGGATTCGAGGGCGAGGACTGGCAGGAAGGCCTGCGGATCTGGGCGCGCTCGTATCGGGCGGCACTCGCCGTCCATCCCAACCTCGTCCCCTTCCTGGCGTCGAGTCCACGCCAGCGTCCGACCGCCCTGCACCATGCGGACGCCGTCCACGGGGGCCTGACCCGCGCGGGCTGGCCCCCGCGAGCCGCGACGCTCATCGGAGCGTCGATCAAGTACATCGTCATCGGCTCGGCGATCACGTCGTTCGCGGGCAGCTTCGACCATCACGCCGAGACCTACAGCACCCGATATCCGCATCTCTCGCAGGCGCACCGGCTGCGCGAGTACGCGGCCGAGATCGACGTGGACAGCTTCGAACTCCTCCTGGAATCGTTTCTCCGCGGACTCGAGGACGAATACCCGGGGATGCCGGAGATTCCGGCGCACGGTTGAGCACGCTGTTGGCAGTGCGGAGTCGGCGGCGCCGTCCTACGGTGGAACGATGACGCGCACCATTCGTATCGGACTTCAACTACAGCCCCAGCAACAACCCGACTACCGGGTCATTCGCGACACCGTGCTCCGCGCCGAGGACGCCGGCGTGGACATCGTCTTCAACTGGGACCACTTCTTCCCGCTCTACGGCGATCCCGACGGCGCCCACTTCGAATGCTGGACGATGCTCGGTGCCTGGGCCGAGCAGACCGAACGCGTCGAGATCGGCGCACTGGTCACCGGAGGCGGCTACCGCAACCCCGACCTGCTCGCCGACATGGCCCGCACGGTCGACCACATCAGCGGCGGCCGTCTCATCCTCGGTATCGGCTCCGGCTGGTTCGAAAAGGACTACGACGAGTACGGCTACGACTTCGGCACGAAAGGCTCCCGCCTGGACCTCCTGGCCGAATATCTGCCCCGCATCACGTCGCGCTTCGAGAAACTGAACCCACCGCCCACGCGGCACATCCCGATCCTCATCGGTGGTGGCGGTCCGAAGAAGACCCTTCCGCTCGTCGCGAAGTACGCAGACATCTGGCACAGTTTCGGCGAGTTCGACACCCACGTCGAGAAGTCCGACATCCTCGCGCAACGCTGCGCCGATCTGGGCCGTAGCCCCGACGAGATCGAGCGATCCACGGACTGGCCGGGCGTCGACAAGGCCGCACTCTACGTCGAACAGGGCATCACCCAGTTCACCATCGGCATCGGCGGGCCGGACTACGACCTCGCGCCCCTCGTCGAGGCGATCGCCTGGCGCGACGCGAGCGCCGGTCTCGCCTGAAAAACCCACGGCCTGAAAAACCCACGGGTAGGTGCTGTTACGTGGCGCACACGTCTCAGCACCTACCATGGATGGTGCATGCCGTATCTACCGAATCTTCCACCGTGCACCTCCGACGACTGGGACGACGACCGCCGGCGCCGGCGCATGCGCGATACCCGGCTCGGCCACAGCGGGACCCGCTTCGGCCGCGCGCGCATCGTTCTGGCCCGGCTCGTGTACGTGCTCGTACCACTGATCGTGCTGGCCACCCTGTATTGGACGTGGGACGTCGCACCCGTTCGGGAAAAGCTTGCCCTGACACAACCGCAGATCCATCAGGTCTACGACGCGGCGGAGCGAGACGATCTCGATACCGCCGTGGTCGACCTGGTGGGCCTGGGCAACCTCGATGCGACCCCGACCGCCGAGGCGCTACCGGCATTGAGCGAAATCGGGCAGGTGTGGTCGGTCCAATACGACAACAGCGGTCTCGACACCGCTGTCGTCAGCGACCTGATCCTCGAGCGTGCCGGGTGGTCGGGTGTGGAGAACGTCGTCCTCGTCGGGCACAGCATGGGCGGCATCATCGCGCTGGAAGTCGCGCAGCACCTGTACGAGGAATCTCCGCTCGAGGTGACGGGCGTGGTCCTGGATTGCACTCCGGTGGACCTCCACGCGGTGCGGGCCGAAAGCCGCAATGCGGGTGAGGACCTGCTCCGCTGGATCGGCTGGCTCCCCGGCGCGCGCGAGAGCCGGCTGATGCGGATGACGGTCGAGGTCGCCGCGCGGCAGGATCGTTTCGTTGTGCCGTCGGACCGTTGGTATCGGCGGATCGACACCACCGAACTGCGGAACGTGGTCGACGAGGTGCTGCGCGACAAGATCTTGTCGGACGATGCCGCGAGCAACGGACTGATCGAGGCACAGTTCCGCGCGATCGTCGCGTCGGGCGCCACCGACAATCTGCAGGCGCTCGCCGAACCCCGCGACGACAAGGTCCGTCCCGCCGTCGTCTTCCTGCGGCCCCGGCTCGCGCAGGACGACCCGGTCGTGGACGTCGACTACACGCAGCGGATTCTCCTCGACCAGGCAGGCGGACCCGGCGGAACACTGCTCGTGTCGAAGCTCGGGCACATCGGGCACGCCAACCCGATCCAGGCGCCGGCGGCGTACAACGAGGCAATCAACCGGCGGGTAGTGCCCTTTCTGGACACACGCCCCGGTGCGGTGGACACGAGCGACGGTGCGGCGGACGGCATCGCGCCGGACGGATCCTGAAGGCGCACAACGCTCATCACCCGTTCATCTTCTCGTTCCCTGCCGATCGTGTACGACTCCTACGGTGCTCGGAGCCCCCCGAACCGAGGAGATACACCCGTGGCCCGCACGCACCTGCCCCTGTTCCCGACGCACGACGGCAGTTCGTCCCGCGCGAACATCACCTGCCTGTACAAATGTGGCGACGCATGCTCGCAGAGCGTGCCGAACACCTCCGGCGGTACCTATTTCGGCGATGTCGTGCGCACCGCGCTCACACGCCGCGGGGTGTTGCGCGGCGGCGCGATGGCCGTTGTCGCGGTGGGTGCGGGAGGTGCACTCGCCGGTTGTGCGGACGACTCCGCGGCCGCGAGCACCGGTGCAGAACCCGCCACCGGCCCACATGCGGTAGATCTCGGACCCGCGGCCACCGGAACGGACTTCGCCGCGGTGGCACCCAACACCGACGACGCCGTGACGGTGCCGGCCGGGTACGAATCCGCGGTGGTCATCCGCTGGGGCGATGCCGTTCTGCCCGACGCTCCCGCGTTCGACATCGATCGCCAGACGGCGGCAGCACAGGAAAAGCAGTTCGGGTTCAACAACGACTTCGCCGGGTTGCTCCCGGTGGACGGGGTACCGAATACGTATCTGCTGGTCGTCAACCACGAGTACACCACCGAGCCCTTCATGTTCGCCGGATACGACGCCGAGAACCCCACCGAGGAACAGGTGCGGATCGGCTGGGCCAACCACGGGCTGTCCGTCGTCCAGGTCCAGGGTGAGCCCGGAACCGGGCGTCTCACACCGAAATTCGGACCGTACAACCGGCGTATCACCGGAACCACCGAGTTCGTCCTCACCGGACCCGCCGCCGGAAGCGAGTTGCTGAAAACCGCTGCGGACCCGACAGGCACGCGCGTCGCGGGCACCCTCAACAACTGTGCGGGTGGCCTGACACCCTGGGGCACAGTGTTGTCCGGCGAGGAGAACTTCAACCAGTACTTTGCGAACGCAGAACGCATCACCGACCCTGTCGCCGCCGAACGACTGGCGCGGTACGGACTGGAAGGCGGCGAAACCGAACGGAAGTGGGAACGCTTCGACACGAGATTCGACATCGCATCCGAACCCCACGAGGTGAACAGATTCGGATGGATCGTCGAGATCGACCCGTGGGATCCGCAGTCCGTCCCGGTCAAGCACACCGCGCTCGGACGCTTCAAGCACGAAGCGGCGACCGTGTACGTCACCGGCGACGGCACAGTGGTCGCCTACAGCGGCGACGACGAGCGTTTCGACTACATGTACAAATTCGTCTCCTCACGGAAGATGCAACCCGGGAACTCCCGGGCCGCAGTACGGCACAACATGACTCTGCTCGACGCCGGGACCCTGTACGTCGCCGAACTCACCGGCGATCACCCCGACGCGATCGACGGGTCGGGCACACCCCCGGAGGGCGGCCGATTTTCGGGCACAGGCCGGTGGATTCCCTTGCTGCGCGCCGAGGAAGACGGTCGGGGAGTCTCGCTGGTGGACGGCATGAGCGCAGACGAGGTGGCCGTCTTCACCCGGTTCGCCGGCGACAAGGTCGGCGCAACCAAGATGGACCGGCCGGAGGACTTCGAGCCCAACCCGGTGACCGGCAAGGTGTACGTGGCATTGACCAACAACACCAAGCGCGGCCCGGACGGTGCGGCCCCCGCCGACGAAGCCAACCCGCGCGTCAACAACAAGAACGGCCAGGTTCTCGAGATCGACGACGACCACGCGGGCACATCGTTCACGTGGAATCTGCTGCTCGTATGCGGTGACCCGAACGAGGCGGACACCTACTTCGGCGGATTCGACCCGGCGCAGGTCAGTCCGATCTCGTGCCCCGACAATCTCGCCTTCGACCCCCACGGCAACCTGTGGATCTCCACCGACGGTAACGCTCTCGGTTCCAACGACGGCCTGTTCGCCGTTGTACTCGACGGACCGCGCCGCGGCGAAACGAAACAATTCCTCACCGTGCCGATCGGCGCCGAGACATGCGGCCCGATCGTGGACGCGGACCGGGTGGTCGTGTGTGTTCAGCATCCGGGGGAGACCGACGAGGCATCGTGGGACAGTCCCGCATCGCACTGGCCCGACGGCGGCAACACCGCACCCCGGCCGGCGGTCGTCGCAGCATGGAAGTCGGACGGGGGACGGATCGGCACCTGACCGGTCTGCGGCGCGCTACCCCAGCCAATCCAGGACGGCGGCAGCGGTCCAGGACTGCTGCATGCTGCCCAGCGGTTCACCGGTGAACGGTTCGTAGTACTCCGCGAACGAACCGTCACTCGCCTGGCGTAAGCCCTCCGCCCGCAACATGTTCGAACGCTCCGCCCAACCGCGCCGGGCGAACGCCCACGAGAACAACCACGTCATCACGGGCCACACGGGGCCCCGCCAGTACTCGCGGGGCCGGAACGCGCCCGAGACGGGCGAGGCCGACGGTGGCACCGCGTAACGGAGATCGGGGTGGCCACAGAATTTCGGGCCTTCGAAGGTCCGGAGCAGCGCCCGCTCCGCCTGCCGGTCGAGACCGCCGCACAGAAGCGGAGCAAACATCGCGAGAGTGTCTGTGGCTACCCATTTTCCACTACGCAGGTCGAAGTCCTTCGCTGCGCCGCTGCGGGGATCGGTCGTCGCGACGACGCCGTGCCGGAACCGTTCGGCCCAGCCGTACAGGTCGCGGACATCGGCGTTGGGCCGGGAGTGTTCCTCGCCGATAGTGGCCAGAACTTCACACGCCAGGGAGAAGATCGCGCTGACGAACACATCCTCCACCGCGAAGCTCATCGTCTTGGCGAGCACGTCGTCCTCGTAGCGCGCCGCCTTCATCTCCTCGAGCAGCCACAGATAGCGGGCGTACTCGCCGTCACTCGGACGCTCGGCGGGATCGGCGACGTGGTTGAGATCCTCGCGGCGGAAGAGCGGAACGTTACCGGCGGTGACGTTCGAGTAGGCGAGATCCCACCGCGGCGAATTGTCCATGCCCGATTCCCACCCGTGGTAGAGCGCGATGCGGCCGTTACCGTCCAGGTCGCGGGCATGGGCGAGCCAGCGGTGCCACCGCATCAGATCGGCCCACCGGCGGTCCAGGAACTCCTCCGCGACCGCTCGTGTGCTGCGGCCGTGCCGCCGCGAGTTCTCGAGGATGCGTTGCACGGCGATCGCGTGCACGGGCGGTTGCGTGATGCCCGACGTCTCCACTCCCACCGGGGCGTTGTCAGCGAGTTCGGACACGGCCCATCGCGCCGGCCCGGGGAAATATCCGTCGACACCGTTCGCGAACACGATGTGCGGGATCATGCCGTTCTTCCACTGCGCCGACAGCAGGGTGTCGAGTTCCACGACGGCGCGTTCGACGCTGAGCGGCGCGAGCCCGACCGCGACGAACGCGGCGTCCCAGCTCCACATATGCGGATACAGCCTGGGTGCGGCACTGGTCATGGATCCCAGGTCGTTGCCGCGCAGCAGGTAGGCGGCGCGCGCGGCGAGCTGAGTCGGGGTGAATCCTCGGTCCGGCATCGTCTCATTCTCCGGCTTCCCCGCCGATCCGCACGCCGGGCCCGCCTGTGTAACACGCCCGATACATGCGGGACTAGGCTCGAAGTATGGGCAGGCAGCGAGGTGGCCGGGCTGCATCGACGCCGCGCCGGGTGAAAGCGACAGATGCCGCGAAGGGACCCGTGGAGGGTCTGTACGACATCGACACCGGTACATGTGAGCTGGTCAAGGACCGGTATCTGCCCGACGGCTGGGTGCTCGAGGTCAACGGGGTACCGAGTTCTCATATCGACCTGAGCGATCCCACCCTGCTCGAGTTCGAGTACATGCGCTGGATCGCGCTGCTCGTGGAGAGCAGATTCTCCACCGACACCCGGCTGCGCGCGCTGCATCTCGGTGGCGGCGCGTGCACGATGGCGAGGTATTTCGCAGCCGTGTATCCCGACGCGCGCCAGGTGGTCGTGGAGATCGACGGCCGGCTCGCCGAGCTGGTACGCGAGTGGTTCGATCTTCCGCGCGCACCGCTGCTCCGCATCCGGGTGGGGGAGGCCCGGGCGGTCCTGACCGGTCTCTCGGACGACAGCAGGGACCTCGTGGTGCGGGACGTGTTCGCCTTCGACCGGACGCCTGTTGCTCTGACGACGGTCGAATTCACGCGTCACGCGCGGCGGGTGCTCTCGCCCGGCGGCATCTACGTCGTCAACTGCGGGGACACCCGCGACCTGACCACCGCGCGGCGAGAAGCCGCCACGATCGGGTCCGTGTTCGAACACCTGGCTGTGATCGCCGATCCCGCGATGCTCAAGGGCCGAAGGTACGGCAACATCATCATCGCGGGAAGCGATACGCCACTGTCCGATACCCCTTCGCTGGCAAGGGAATTGCTCGGGGGTGCGGTCCCAGCCCACTTGTGGGACGACACCCAGGTACGGCGGTTCGCGGCCGGTTCGCGCGTGATCGACGACAGTGAGGCCCCGGTCCGGAAGTCCGGCACACCGGTGGACGCCGGAACAAACGGGAAGACGCAGGGGTTGCACGAATCATGACTTCCGTGGACTCGCCCGTATTGCAGGTTTTCCCTCTGGGCTCCCCTTGGCAGACGATCGATCCGTTCCTGTTCGTCGCCCATCACGTCGACGCCTACCCGGCAGGCAACCCCGACCTCGGTCCCGACGCTCCGCTCACCGGCCGTCCGCTCGGTCAGGACTTCGGCAATCCCGAGGGCTGGAACATGTACCACGGCACGACCGTCCCGGGGTTCCCGCAGCACCCGCATCGCGGTTTCGAGACCGTGACGTTCGTCCGGACCGGCATCATCGATCATTCCGACTCCGTGGGCGCCACCGCGCGCTTCGGCGAGGGCGATACGCAGTGGCTCACGGCAGGCAACGGCGTGGTGCACAGCGAGATGTTCCCCCTGCTGCACCGTGACCGCCCCAACCCCCTCGAGTTGTTCCAGATCTGGCTCAACCTTCCCCGCGAGTCGAAAACCGCGGAACCTCACTTCGCGATGCTGTGGAACGAGGTCACGCCCACCGTCGTCGCGACCGACGCATCCGGGCGATCCACGCACGTCCGCGTCCTCGCGGGTGCGCTCGGTGACGCGACACCGCCACCTCCACCGCCGGCGTCGTGGGCATCCCGGCCGGAGTCCGACGTCGCGATCTGGAACATCGACCTTTCTGCCGGATCGGAGTGGACACTTCCGCCCGCCGCGGGCCCCGACACCCGCAGGGTCCTGTACGTCTACAGCGGTTCCCCGGTCGCCATCGGTGGTACCGCAGTGGAATCCGGCCACGGTGCGCTGGTCGACGCCACGGCACCGGTGGTACTCCGGGGCGGACCCGACGGGACGCAGATCCTGATGATGCAGGGTCGCCCGATCGGTGAGCCCGTCGTGTCGTACGGGCCGTTCGTGCTCAACGACGAAGACGGCGTCCGGAAGGCTTTCGACGACTACCGGCGCACCGGATTCGGTGGCTGGCCGTGGGAGTCCGACGGCCCGGTGCATCCCGCGGAATCGGGGCGCTTCGCGCGTTACCCCGATGGCAGGGTCGAGACGCCCTGACCGGGCAGAATGCGGATCACCTGAACTGCATGGACCTGTCCACCCGGCCCCATCTCATGGTGGGCAGATCGAGCAGGTAGTTCTGGCGCATGAGCCATGGGCTGCGGGAACCCTGGCCGGGCAGCGTGTTTTCCGCGCGGTGGATATACCCCGAGTTCAATCCGAGCAGCGGTTTGCGTTGCCCGTCGCCGGTGTACGAGGGTACGGCGATGCGGTATCCCTTGCGGCGCATGTATCCGAGCACCCGGCAGACGTACAAAGATGTGAGGTCGGCACGGAGGGTCCAGGACGCATTCGTGTAACCGATGCACAACGCGGCGTTCGGGATGCCGTCGAGCATGGTGCCGCGATAGATGACCGTGGAGGAAAGATCGACCGGTTCGCCGTCGACGGCTATCGCGATCCCGCCGGCAGGTACCAGACGAAGGCCGGTGGCAGGGATCAGGATGTCGGCGTCGAGTTCGGTTCCCGAACGCAATCGGACACCCTTCTCGGTGACCGTGTCGATGTGGTCGGTGACGACCTCTGCCGCGCCGGTTCCCAGCGCCTCGAACAGATCGGAGTCCGGCACCACGCACAGGCGCTGGTCCCACGGATCGTACGACGGCGTGAAGTGAGGATCGACCTGCGCCTTGTCACGGAGCCGGCGCGCGGTCAGCGTGCGCAGCACGCGCTTCGCGAGAAACGGTGCCCGCCGGCAGAACTGGTAGAAACCGAGATTGGTCACCACGTTCTTCGCCCGCACCGCGCGGTGGGCGACGGCGCCGGGCAGGTAACGGTGCAGGAGGCGGGCCCACCCGTCCTGCGCCGGAAGAGACATGACGTACGACGGCGAGCGCTGCAACATCGTCACGTGTTCGGCCCGTTCCGCGAGCGCGGGCACCAGGGTCATCGCTGTCGCGCCACTACCGATCACCACGATCCGCTTGCCGTGCCAGTCGAGATCCTCCGGCCAGAACTGGGGATGGACGACCGTCCCCGCGAAGTCGTCCAGCCCGGGAATCTCGGGTAGGTACCCGGACTCGTAGCTGTAATAGCCGCTGCACAGGTACAGGAACGAGCACGACATCTCGACCGTCCGGTCTCCGACCCGGGCACGCACCGTCCACCGCGCATGCTCCGACGACCAGGATGCCTCGGTCACCTTGTGCCCGAACCGTATTCGAGTATCGATTCCGTTTTCGGCGGCAGTGTCGCGTACATACTGCAGAATGTCCGCACCGTCGGCGATCGACTTCTCCCCTCGCCACGGCCGGAACGGGTAACCCAGTGTGTACATATCGCTGTCGGATCGGATTCCGGGGTACCGGAACAGGTCCCAGGTTCCGCCGAGGGAGTCGCGGCTCTCGAGAATTGCGTACCGGAGGTCCGGGCACCGCGTCTGCAGGCGGTATCCGGCACCGATTCCGGAAAGACCGGCACCGACGACCAGCACATCGACGTGTTCCACCGGGTTCCTACCCTTCGGTCCAGGCGAGAAGGTCGTCGACGGACCACGTGTTGATCACCCGATCCGGTTCGACGCCCCGCTCGGCAGCGCGCTCACAACCGTAGCCCAGCCACGCGAGTTGCCCGGGTGCGTGGGCGTCGGTGTCGATGGAGAACAGGCACTCCGTCGCCAGCGCGAGATCGATCAGGCGTGACGGGGGATCGCGGCGCTCCGGCCGGGAGTTGATCTCCACCGCGGTGCGGTGGTCGCGGCACGCCGCAAACACCTTCTCGGCGTCGAACTTCGATTCGGGACGCTGCCCGCGACCTCCCGTGACGAGCCTGCCCGTGCAGTGCCCCAGCACATCGACGTGAGGGTTTTCGACAGCACGGAGCATCCGCTTCGTCATCACGTCACGGTCGGCACGGAGGTGGGAGTGCACGCTGGCCACCACCACGTCGAGTTCCGCGAGCAGGCCCTCGTCCTGGTCGAGCGTTCCGTCGTCGAGGATGTCGACCTCGATTCCCGTGAGTATCCGTGCGCCCTCGCCCTTCTCGTTGATCTCCGCGACCACCTCGAGCTGAGTGAGAAGGCGTTCGGCGCTGAGCCCGTTCGCGACCGTGAGCCGGGGGGAGTGGTCGGTGAGCGCGTAGTACTCGTGCCCGATCATCGACGACGCGGCGCGGTGCATCTCGTCGATCGAGCTGCCGCCGTCCGACCAGTCCGTGTGGGTGTGCAGATCACCGCGCAGCGCCGCGAGCAATTCTTGCCCGCCTCTCCCGATGGGTTCGGCTTCCTCGCGCAGCCGGGCGAGATACTCGGGAACGCCGTCGAAGGACTCGCGTATCACCGCTGCGGTCTTCGGACCGATGCCGGGCAGTTCCGTCCAGTTGTCCCGGCGTCGCCTCGAGGACCGCGCCACGTCGTCGAGTCCGGCGACGATGTCGGCCGCGTGCCGGAAGGCCTGGACGCGGTAGGTGGCGGCGTGCTCGCGTTCGAGATAGAACGCGACCTCACGAAGAGCTGTGACCGGATCCATCTCTCCATTGTGGCAACGCGGGTCCGTACGGTGGAGGCCATGCCGAAATGTCCGATTGCTCTTGCCGTCGCCGTCGCGGGCGGTATGTCCGCGTTCGCCTGGGTGTCGTCACAGGTGAGCGCGCAGGCGCAGGGCCGGATGGTGGACATCGCCGAAGCACCCCCTGCGCCCGTGGTGATCGTGCCCGGCGCCCGGGTGCGTGCGGGTGCGCCGATGACGTACCTGCGAGGACGGCTCGACGCGGCCGTCGAGTTGGTCCGCAGCGGCCGGGTGCGGGCGGTGCTGGTGTCGGGCGACGCGGCGGGTACGTCAGGCGACGAGATCGCGGCAATGGTGGGGTACCTCGTTGCGCACGGCGTCGACCGCGAGCAGATCGTCACCGATCCGTACGGCCTCGACACCTACGACACCGCTCGCCGGGCGGTGGAGACCTACGGAGTCCGGCACGCGCTGATCGTGACGCAGTCGTTTCATCTGCCCCGCGCCGTCGCGCTGTGCCGCCGGGCGGGCATCGACATCACGGGTGTCCGGGCGAGCGGGGACGTACGAACCCGTACCCGCGTCCGGAATCTTCTCCGCGAGCATCTGCTCTCGCGACCGAAGGCATTCCTGGAGTTGCGGTTCCCCCGTGACCCGGTGGTGTCGACGCCGCGCGACGGCCGGCTCGCCGACATCCTGGCGGTGCGCTGAGCAAGCGGTGTCCTGCCGCGATCGCCATGCCCTCCGCGCGGCTCATAGTGTGGACCCATGCGTCCAACAGCTCTCATCACCGGCGGAGGCCGCGGCCTCGGTGCCGCGATCGCCCGTGAACTCGCCCCCACACACGATCTCCTGGTCGGTGGGCGCAGTCGCGGTTCCCTCGACGCCGTGCTCACCGAACTTCCGGCCGCCACCGCGTGGCCGGTCGATCTCCTCGACCACGATGCCGTTGCACGATCCACGGGGAGCATCGAGCACCTCGACGTTCTTGTACACAACGCCGGAATCGCGGAACTCGGAACGATCGCCGACGGGAACGCCGGTCAGTGGCGCGAGACGTTCGAAAGCAATGTCGTCGCCGTCGTCGAGCTCACCCGGTTGCTGCTCCCTGCGTTGCGTGCAGCGAACGGGCATGTGGTGCTCATCAATTCGGGAGCGGGTCTCCGCGCGAATGCGGGCTGGGGTGCGTATGCGGCGAGCAAATTCGCGCTCCGCGCGTTCGGCGACGCGCTGCGGCTCGAGGAGCCGTCGCTGCGCGTCACCTCGGTCCACCCCGGCCGGATCGACACCGACATGCAAAGGGCGATCATCGCCACCGAAGGTCGCGAGTACGACCCGGAGCAGTTCTTGAAGCCGAGCACGGTGGCCCGGGCGGTGCGGCAGGCGATCGAGACCCCGCGCGACGCGCAACCCACGGAGATCGTTCTGCGTCCCTGGTGACGCGGGTGCGCCCCGGAGCCGCAGGACTCAGAAGGGCAGCGGAATGACGACCGGAGGTCCGCCGGGAATCGGAATCTGGATCTGAGGGGGCGGCGGCGGAGGTGGCGGGGCCGGCGCACGAGGCGGAGCCGGAGCAGGCGCCGGCGGTGGCTGTGGAGCCGGCTCGGGTGCCGGCGGTGGGGCGGGCGCCGGCGGCGGCGGAGGCGGCACGAACACCGGGGGCCGGGCGGGCGGCGGTGCCACCGGGGGCGGTGCGGGTTCGGGTGCCGGCGCGGGCTGCGGTCGCTGCTCCTGTGCACGCTGCTCGGGCGACGGAGACGGTTCGGGTTCCGTCGGCGCGACCTCCGGTGGCGGAGGGGGCGCGGGCGCCTGCTTGCCTTCTCCGATCCGGACGGGCAGGAGGCCACCGGTCATGATGTCGACGACCCGGAACTCCTCGATGGGCTGGGCCGCCGGTTGAACGACGAACAGCCGTTCGGGATTCAGGCCGGACCAGCTTCGGCCCTCGAGCTCGGCACCTTCTGTCAGCACCGGCGACGACAGGGGATTTCCGCGGGCACATCGGACCTTGGGGACTCCGCGGTTGTCGACGAGCACGATCGTTCCCGTCTCGAGTACGGACTGGACGGGTCGTGCCACGCCGTCCTCGTACTCGTGGAGGGTGACGCGCGTATCGGCGCGGAGCAGCACCGGGGTGAGCTTGGCGATATACCCCCGGATGTCGGGGACTTCGAGGACGTCCCGCCACGCGTCTGCCTTGGAGCGGTCACCTTCGAGCGTGTCTACCAGTGCATTCCGGTCACACAGATCTCGTTCGAGGCTCCCACCGTAGAGAGCGGCCCGGTCACCCGACACCGCGGGCGTCGCGCCGTCCGCCGCCACCGGGTCGCCGGCCGTCTCGACGACATCGCGTGCGGGCGGGGGTACGGCCACGGGCGCTTGCGCCGGGAGCAGTCGGCCGGTCCACGGATATTCGCCTTGCGACGTCGCCACCTGGAGTCGCACGGTCGGGGGTTCCTCCGAACCGCCCGATGTGCACGCGCCCGCCACAAGCGTCGCGGTGAGCGCGAGCACCAGCCCGAATCCACGCACTGTGTCGGTGGCCACGTCGCCATGTTAGGTCGATGGCGTACGGAGATATGGCTATTCGGCACTTCCCGCGGGCGAGACGACGTCGGACACGAAGCGGAGGAGCAGAGCGTCCACCTCCGCCTTCCGTTCCATCTGCACGAAATGTCCGGCTCCGGGGAGAAGATGAATGCCCCGCAAGTCGGGCACAGCGGCGCTCATCCGCTCGAGCGCTCCAGGACCGGACATCGTGACGACCGGATCCCGGTCGCCCGCGACGAAGAGCGTCGGCACCGTGATCTCGGCGCCCTCGTAAGGAGCCGAGGCGAGCCAGTTCGCGTCGTACGCCCGGTACCAGCACAGCCCGCCACCGAAGCCGGTGCGGTCGAATACCGCGGCGTACGTGTCGAGTTCCTCCTCCGAGAGCCACGCCCACGGAAGGGCAGGTGCCTGCGGGAGCACGTCGAGATAGCCGTTCCCCTCGGACGGGTGATTCCACACGTCGAGGTACCGGTACTCACCGGAAAGAGCGAAGAACAGCCGCTGCAGGAATTCCCGCGCCCGCGGATCGAGTTCGGCTTCCGCGACGCCGGGCTCCTGGAAATAGTGCAGGTGCAGAAAATGCTGTCGTGCCATCTTGCGGTACAACTCCGTCGGACGGGCACGGAGCCTGTCCGGCGCGTACGGCACGGCCAGCAGGACCAGACCGGCGACGCGAGAAGGATGACGCAGCGCCGTGGTCCACGCGGCGGGCGCACCGAAGTCGTGGCCGACGAACACCGCGCGGGCGATCCCGAGAGCGTCGAGCAGTCCGACGAGACGGTCGGAGGTCGCGACGGCTGTGTACTGCTCGACGGTGGCCGGACGATCGGTGCCGCCGTACCCCGGCATATCGGGCGCAATCGCCCGATATCCGGCTCCGGCAAGCGCGGCACTCTGGTGCCGGAAGCTGTAGCCCAGACCCGGGAAGCCGTGGCACAGGACGACGGCGGGGCCGTCGCCGGTGTCGTCGATGTTCCACGTGAAACCGTCGACGTCGACGGTGCGGGACGCCATCAGGACGCCGGAACGGTCTTCATGTCCTCCTGGCTCCAGTACGCCTTCATGCTCGAGATTCGCGCCTCGTCGTCGAACGTCATGACGTCGACGACCTCCATGACCAGATCCTGCTCGCCGAGGTGGGTGACGAGCCGGAAGAGGAACGCCGCGTTGTTCTCGGCGATCTTGAGTTCGAGTACTTCGCCCGTCTGCGTCATCGGCTCGATCACACCGTAGAACTCGCGGAGTTCGGCCTCGGTGGTGCGCACGGGCGTACCGATCGGGTCTTCGACCGTGGCGCCGGGCGCGTAGAGCGCAAGCACATCGTCGACCGTTCCCTTCGCGACCGACCGGACATAGTTCTCGACGGTGGCGCGGATCGCGTCACGGGTGGGTGCCATGGGTGAGCCCTCTCGATTTCTGGAACGTGTTCCACGTTGGAGGCTAGAGCACGACGCGCATTCCGACCAGGCTGTGATCACACAGTCCTGGGCCACAGTCGTGCCATGCTTACCCCACCACCGACGGTTCGACCCGCGACGCCAGGAGCACGATGCCCGAGACCCTCGCCTTCACCCTCGACGGACACGCCGGCACGCTCGCGGCCAGGCAATGGGAGACGGCGACGCCCCGATACATCGCGTTGTTGTGCCACGGCTACGGGGAACACGCCGGCCGCTACGACCATGTGGCCGCGCGACTCGTCGACGACGGCGCCGCGGTGTACGCCGTCGACCATGCCGGTCACGGACTCAGCGACGGCGAGCGCGTCTTCGTGCCCGATTTCGAGCTCGTGGTGGACGATTTCCGCCGCCTCGATCTCACCGCCCGGCGCGACCACCCGGGGCTTCCCGTCGCCCTGATCGGACACTCGATGGGCGGCATGATCGCCGCACGGTACGCGCAGCGATTCGGAGACGAACTCGCCGCCGTCGTTCTCTCCGGGCCGGTTCTCGGTACGTGGCCGGTCGTCGACACGCTGCTGGCAGCGGACGAGATCCCTGATACCCCTATCGATCCCGAGACACTCTCGCGCGATCCGGAGGTGGGACGCGCGTACATCGACGATCCTCTCGTGTGGCACGGACCGTTCCAGCGGGTCACCGTGCAAGCCCTGAAGGCGTGTCTGGACCTCGTCACGGCGGCCGGCCCGGTCGAGACCGTGCCCGTGCTGTGGCTGCACGGAGAAGACGACCGCCTCGTGCCGCTCGACGGAACCGCGAGCGGCTGGTCCACCTTCGCCGGCAGCACGTCGTCGTCGAAGGTGTACCCCGGCGCGCGACACGAGATCTTCAACGAGACCAACCGGGACGAAGTTCTCGGTGACGTGCTCGATTTCGTGCGCAGCCACCTGGGGGAAGCCCGCACGGGCGGGTGACGACACCGGGAATTCTCCGGCCGGTTCAGGATTGAAGCGTGCCATTCGCGGTTATCCCGCCGAAAGCCACTTTCTCGTGGACCCATCGGAAGGAGTTCCCGTGGCCGAAGAGGATGCATCGCACAAAGCCCGTGAAGGGTTGAGGAAATCCGTGGTCGGCAAGTTCAAGGAAGTAGCCGGAGCGCTCACCCGCAACGACTCCCTGACCGCCGAAGGCCGCCTCGAGCAGGAGGAGGCACGCAAGCGCAAGGAAGCGGACACGTCCGCACAGCTGGCGGACGCCGAAGCCAAGCAGGCCACCGACCATCTCGAGGCTGTGCACGAGGCCGGCCGCCAGGAACGTGCGGCGGCGGAACGCCGAGCCGACGCCACAGAGACCCGTGCGCACCAGGAAGCCGAGATGCGGAAGCACGAGGCCGAACGCGAGCAACAAGAGCAGGTGGCGCGCGAGAAAGCCCAGGCGACGCGCGACGCGGCCCTCGCCGAACAGCGTGCCCGGGCTCGGGAGAACGCGGAGGCAGCCGACGTTGCCGCAGACGTGGGCGACGCCCACGCGGAACACGGAGAAGCCGTCACCGACGCCGAGCGCGCACGCCTCGAGGCGGAACAGGAACGCCGCCGGGCCGAGGCTCTCGGACAAGCGCTGGACGAGCACGACCGCTGACGCGGGCGTCAGCGGCGACCCCGCGAACCGTGTTCGACGAGACCCCGACTTCGTACGGCCCACAGAACCGGAGACTGGAGATGTGCCCATGAATCTGACCGCCTTACCCAAAAGCGTTCTGCGACTGCAATATCGCATCGCCCGATTCCCTCTGGGCGTGATCGAACAGCAGTTGCGGTTCCTCCCGTCCGACGCGGCACCGCGCCTGATGTACGAGCGCGGCCTCGGCATGCTCGACGGCATTGTCGGCAGTGTGGTGGGAGACGAGGACATCGCCACACGCGGGGCGCTGGCCAACGAACGCGCGCAGGCCGTCATCCGCGCCGAAGAACTCGACCGGCAGGCGGCCGACGAAAAGCGGGCTGCGGACGAGGAATTGCGGCGCGCGCACGAACGCGCGGCGGACGAGCGCGAGGAGGCGCGACGGAAACGCGAACGCGACGTGGAACAGGCGCGAGCCCAGCGCGACGAGCGCGAGAAGCAGGCCGCACAGGAAGCCGCGCAGAAGAAGGCAGCGCAGACCGCGCAGGCCACGAGGCAGGCCGAGAAGCAGCAGCAGACCGCCGAAGCGGCGAAGCGGAAGCAGCAGGCTGCCGTTCGAGAGGCCGAGAAGCAGGCATCCGAACCGGCCAAGATCGCGCTCGAGGATGCCGTCGCCAAGAAACTCGAGTCGAAGAAGGCCGAGCAGGACGCCAAGAAGGTGGGCAACCTCGCCGACGCGGAGAAGTCCTCGCGGCGTTCGGCTTCGAGGCAGTCCAAGTAGCAGAAACCGACAGTGCCCGGCAGCTCGTGCGAGCTGCCGGGCACATGTCTACGTGAACACGTCTACTTCACGACGTTGACCATCTTGCCCGGTACGACAATCACTTTCCGGGGCGCGGCGCCGCCGAGCATCTCGACGATCTTCTCGTCCGCCAGCGCGGCGGCTTCGATCGCATCCGGCTTCGCATCGGCGGGCACCGTGATGCGACTGCGCACCTTCCCGTTGACCTGGATCGGGTACTCGACGGAGTCCTCGACGAGCCACTTCTCGTCTGCGGTCGGGAAGGGCCCGTGCGCAAGCGATTCCGTGTGTCCGAGCCGGGACCACAGTTCCTCGGCGAGGTGCGGCGCCACCGGAGCGAGCATGAGCACGAGGGGTTCGACCGCACTGCGCGGCGCACCCGCCGGGTACTGCTTGGTCAGGTGGTTGGTGTACTCGATCAGCTTGGCGATCGCGGTGTTGTCACGCAGGTGTGCGTAGTCGTCCGTCACCCCGGCAACGGCCTTGTTGAGCGCACGCAGGGTCTCGTCGCCGGGCGTCTCGTCCGTGACCCGCACATCGCCCGTCTCCTCGTCGACCACCAGTCGCCAGGCACGCTGCAGGAAGCGGGACGCACCCACGACGTCCTTGGTCGCCCACGGACGCGACTGGTCCAGAGGGCCCATCGACATCTCGTAGACGCGGAGCGTGTCGGCACCGTAGTCGTGGCAGATCTGGTCGGGCGCAACGGAGTTCTTGAGCGACTTGCCCATCTTTCCGTACTCGCGGGCGACTTCCTGCTCGCCGTCGGGACCCGTCCAGAAGAACTTCCCGTCGCGTTCGACGACGTCCTCGGCCGGGACGTAGACACCGCGCGCGTCGGTGTAGGCGTACGCCTGGATGTATCCCTGGTTGAACAAGCGCCGGTACGGCTCGGACGAGGTCACGTATCCGAGGTCGAACAGCACCTTGTGCCAGAAACGCGCGTACAGCAGGTGCAGCACCGCGTGCTCGACGCCGCCCACGTACAGATCGACGCCGCCGGGATCGTTCGGCCCGTACAGATCCGGGCGCGGCCCGGTCCAGTACTGCTCGTTCTCCTTGGCGCAGAACTCCTCGTTGTTGAGCGGGTCGATGTAGCGCAGCTGGTACCACGAGCTGCCTGCCCACTGCGGCATCACATTGGTGTCGCGGGTGTAGCGCTGCAGACCGTCGCCGAGGTCGAGTTCGACGTTCACCCAGTCCGTGGCCTTCGCGAGCGGAGGCGAGGGGGCCGAGTCGGCGTCGTCGGGATCGAACGAGACGGGAGCGTAATCCTCGACCTCCGGAAGCTCCACGGGCAGCATGGATTCGGGGATCGCGTGAGCCTCGCCCTGTGCGTCGTAGACGATGGGGAACGGTTCGCCCCAGTAGCGCTGGCGCGCGAAGAGCCAGTCGCGCAGCTTGTACTGGACGGTTCCGACTCCCGCCCCGGACTCCTCGAGCTTCGCGATGATCGTCTTCTTCGCGTCCGGCACCGCCAGACCGTCGAGGTAGTCGGAGTTCACGAGCACACCGTCGCCGGTATATGCCGCCTCCGCGATGTCGCCACCGGTGATGACCTCGCGGATCGGCAGCCCGAAGGCGGTCGCGAATTCCCAGTCACGCTGGTCGTGGCCCGGCACCGCCATGATCGCTCCGGTGCCGTACCCGGTCAGGACGTAGTCCGCGATGAAGACCGGCAGCTTCTCCCCGTTGACGGGGTTGACCGCGTAGGCGCCGACGAAGACGCCGGTCTTCTCCTTGCTCTCCTGCCGCTCGAGATCGGACTTGGCCGCGATCGACGCGCGGTACGCGGCGACGGCGTCACCTGGGGACGCGGCGCCACCGGTCCAGCGGGCATCGACACCCTCCGGCCAGGATGCGGCGACGATCTCGTCGACCAGCGGATGCTCGGGTGCGAGAGTGACGTAGGTGGCACCGAACAGCGTGTCGGGCCGGGTCGTGAAGACCTCGATATCCGAATCATGCCCGGCCACACCGAACTTCACCTGTGCGCCGTGGCTGCGCCCGATCCAGTTGCGCTGCATCGACTTGACCTTCTCGGGCCAGTCCAGGTATTCGAGATCGTCGATGAGCCGGTCGGAGTACGCCGTGATGCGCATCATCCACTGCTGGAGGTTCTTCCGGAACACCGGGAAGTTCCCGCGTTCGGAACGGCCGTCCGCGGTGACCTCCTCGTTGGCGAGCACCGTGCCCAGGCCGGGGCACCAGTTGACCAGCGAATCCGAGCGGTACACGAGGCGGTAGCCGTCGAGAGCGGACTGCTTCTCGGCATCCGACAGGGTCGACCAGTCACGGCCGTCCTCGAGGGTGCGGACACCCGCGTCCAGTTCCGCCTCGAGTTCGGAGATCCGGCGGGCCTTCCCTGCCGACCGGTCGTACCACGCGTTGTAGATGGTGAGGAAGATCCACTGCGTCCAGTGGTAGAACTCCACGTCCGTGGTCGCGATGGAGCGACGCTCGTCGTGCCCGAGTCCGAGGCGCCCGAGCTGGCGCTGCATGTTGGCGATGTTCGCCTGGGTGGTCGTGCGGGGATGGGTCCCCGTCTGGACGGCGTACTGCTCCGCCGGCAGCCCGAAGGCGTCGTAGCCGAGTGTGTGCAGCACGTTGCGGCCCTGCATGCGGTGATAACGCGCGTAGACGTCCGTCGCGATGTAGCCGAGCGGGTGGCCGACGTGCAGGCCCGCACCCGACGGATAGGGGAACATGTCCTGCACGAACAGCTTGTCGGCCGGCACATCGCCGGCGAGCGCGCCGACGGGATTGGCGGCGTGGAAGGTGCCGCGCTCGCGCCACAGCTCCTGCCAGCGCTGCTCGATCTGCCCCGCGAGTTCGGCGGTATACCGATGCTTCGGGGTGGCGTCGGACGACTGCTGCTGTGCGGCAGCGTGCGGCTGTGCGGAGGTCTGATCGGGACGGGTCACGGTGATCGCTATCTACTCGGCCGGCGTTTGTGGGCTCCTACCAGGGTAGAACGTGCCCGAACCCGACCTCACCGGCGCCTTCGGCCGACGCGTATCCTGACCGAGTGCTGATCGTCGCCCTTCTGCTCTTCCTGCTCGCTCTCGTCGTCGGAGCGGTCGGTGTCGCAGCGCTGGCCGGGAAGTTGCCGCGTAACCGCTGGGCCGGAGTACGCACCCCCGACTCTCTTCGCGACGACACCACGTTCGCGCTGGCCAACAAGGTTGCGGCCCCCAGCATGCTCGGGGCTGCCGTCCTACTCGCCGTGGGCGGTATCGCCTGCCTGACCCTGCCGACCGTCGCGGCGATCATCGCGATCGTCGTCACCGTCGGGGCGGCGCTCGTCACCGCCGGTGCCGGTGGTGCGGTCGGTGCGCGGGTCGCGGCGGCGACGAAGCCCACGGAATCCGAGGGATGCGGCTCGTCCTGCGGTGCGTGCAGCCTGCGCGGGGCGTGCGAGCCGAGCGCCTGACAGATCCCGGCGCCGGCGTCGCCGGCAACGCAGAACGGCTCCGAGCCTCTACTGTGAGGCCGTGTCGCAGAGTGAGGCCGTGTCGCAGACCCGCGTGATCGATCCTGTCGGTGTTGTCTTCGGCATCGTGGTTCCGGTACTCGCCGCCGCCTCGATCGTCGTTCTCGCCCGTCTCTGGGAGCCACGGCTACCGGCCGAGGTGGCAACGCACTGGACCGGATCGCGCCCGGACGGCTTCGGACCGGTCGGCTCGTCGGCGTGGACGATGGCGCTGCTCGTCGTGATGGTCGGGGGCGGTTGCTGTGCGATCGCGGCGCTCGCCCGGTCGTTGCTGCTGATGCGGCGCTACATGCTCGTCATCGGTCTCGGGGTCACCGGGGTGATGGTCGCGACATTCGTCGCCGTGCTCGGCGCCCAGCTCGACGTCGCGGACGCGACACAGACAGCATTTCCCACCTGGTCGATCGCGGTCGGCACGGTCGCGGGTGTCGCCGTCGGATGGCTCGGTGCGGCCCTGCTCCGCGACGGACGCGAACGCACACCCGCATCACGGCCGCCCGCACCCGATCTGCCCCGCGGACCGGTCGAATCACCCCTGGTGGACCGAGTCGGTATCGGCGCCGGTGCCACCGTCGTCCTGCTGGGCTCGATCCTCGTGCCCACCGTCCTCGTGTGCGCAGCCACGGACAGCTGGTGGCCGACGGCGGTCGTCGTTCCGGTCGCCGTCCTCGCCGTGAGCCTGCTGCGCTTCACCGTGATCGTGGACGAGAAGGGCATCCGGGTGCGCAACCTCGCGACGGATGCGGTGGTCTACGACCTCGACGAGATCGTCGGGGCCGAGGTCACCGAGACCCGGCCCTTCCAGGACTGGGGCGGCTGGGGTCTGCGGGTGAAGGGGCGCGGCAGATACGGCCTCGTCACCACCACCGGACCGGCTGTGGCGGTGTCAACGGCGTCGGGCCACGTCTTCACGGTCACCTCGGCACGCGCCGATGAGCTGGCCGGGGCACTCAACACCCTCGCGGATCGACGCGGCGCCGCAGTATCCACCGACTCCACCGGGTTGACGGAACCGTCCTCCTGACGGTCGGTCAGTTCCGTTCGATCTCGATCGGATGCGTCGCGAGCAGCGCGAGCGGGAGCGGCTGGCGGCGCAGGACCCGTGCCCAGAGGTCGACGTGCGCGGGAGTGAAGATGTCGTAGGGGAGCGCGGAGACCACCATCCAGTCGTCGTTGCGCAGCTCCCCGTCGAGTTGACCCCCGCTCCATCCCGCGTACCCGGCAAAGATCCGCACGGCTTCGACGTGCCGGGCGATGACGGCCGGATCCGAATCGAGATCGATCATCACGACGCGCCCGTCGACCCGTCGGATACCGGGCACACCGTCGACGGACATTCCGACCGGGACCGTGCCCAGACACAATGCCGAACTCCGGTGAACCGGGCCGCCGACGAACAACGCCTTCGGCGCCGCCGCGAGCCGCGTCCACCGTGGCAGCATCGCGTCGACCGAGGTATTGCTGATGCGGTTGAGGACGACGCCGAAACTGCCCGCGTCGGTGTGCTCCACGACGTAGACGACGCTGCGGCGGAACGTCGGTTCGGTGAGGTCGGTGGCGGAGACGAGGAGACTTCCGGGCCGCACCTTCGGAGTCACAGGTGCGGTGCGGTCCTCGGGTTCCTCCTGGTGCTGCGCCACGAGAGACATTCTGTCACCGGCGTCACCGCGATGTCGGCCGGAACCCGGCTGTCCGCGCGAGCAACGCGAGGTGGTGGTCGAACAACGACTCCGGGTCCGTGAAGGTGTCCGTGCCGTACTGGCCGAACACTTCGAAACTCACCGCCCCGAACAGCGCCGGCCACACGAACAGACCGCGCGCCAGAACGTCGTCCGGCAGGTCTGCGGAAATCTCGGCACGGATGCGATCGAGATCACCGACGAGCCCGGCGGTTGTGGGGACTTCCGTCGCCTCGTCCAGCGCCGCGGCCCGGTGGGCCTCGACCAGGATGCGTACCAGAGTCAGAACGACGCGGGTCCCCGGCTGGGTGGTCCGCTCGGCGGGTGCGTGATAGCCGGGCACAGGGGTACCGAAGATCAGGCCGTACCGGGCCGGCTCGGCACGCGCCCAGGCTCGCACCGCCCGGCCCAACGCGAAGAAGCGTGCCCGATGGTCGGCGGCATCCACGGCATCGACGGCTGCGTCGACGGCATCGCCGAGTTCGTCGTAGGCATCGATCACCAGCAGGGTCAGGAGTTCGTCGCGGCTTGCGACGTACCGGTAGACGGCCGAGGAGACCACCCCGAGATCGCGGGCGACCGCCCGCAACGACAGGGCCTCGGCGCCACCGGCGGCGAGATGCTCACGGCCGATGGCCACGATGTCCGCCATCGTGCGGGCACGAGCCCGGGCGCGGGGTGTTGTCACGCCGCCCAGCCTGCCCTACCGGAAGCACCGCAAACAAATGTGAGCGCTGCTCCCTGCCGCGCCGGGCGGGACATCCGCGCAAAGTCGCGATCGATAGGGTCGCGTGTGTGCGGGACTCCCAGAAACAGGCGTGGCGATCGACCGCGACGGCGCTACGGCATTCCCCGGGACTCGCGCGACTGACAGCCGTCCGGTTCGCCGGGCAGTTCGGGGACGGTCTGTTCCAGGCCGCCCTCGGCGGAGCCATCCTCTTCAACCCCGAACGTCACACGAATCCGGTGGACATCGCCGTAGGGTTCGCGGTGCTTCTGCTGCCCTATTCGGTGATCGGACCGTTCGCCGGAGCCTTGCTCGACCGCTGGGATCGCCGTCTCGTCCTGGTGTGGGCCAACGCGGTACGCGGAGTTCTCGTCGCGTCCGCGGCGGCGGTACTCCTCGTCGGTGGGCCACAACTGCCCCTGATGCTGCTGGCACTTGCCGCCGTGGGGGTGAGCAGATTCGTTCTCGCCGGAGTCTCGGCATCACTTCCCCACGTGACGAGGCAGTCATGGCTCGTCCCGGTCAATTCCGTTCTGGCGACCGCGGGTTCGGTGGTCGCCGCAGCGGGTGCCGCCGTCGCGGTCGCGACGATCGGTGTCGTCGGTGCGGGGGACACGGCTTCCGGCATCGCGGTGGCGGTCGGCGTGACCGGATCGATCGTCGGCGCCGCCGCAGCGGCAGGGTTCCCCCGCAACGCGCTCGGACCCGACGGTGCACGACTCCGTTCGCCCGCGAGCGCGGTACTCGCCGGCCTGCGAACCGGCGCGGGCGCGGTCGCCGAGAATCCCGGAGTCGCTGCCGCGCTGCTCGGTATCGGGGCGCACCGCATCGTGTTCGGCCTGAACACACTCATCACGCTTCTCGTCCTGCGAAACGCCGACAACCCGTCGGACCTACCCGGTGGGCTCGCCGGATTCGGTGCCGCGGTGGCCTGCACGGCGGCGGGAATGCTCCTCGCCGCCGCCCTCACACCGTTCCTCCTCCCACGGCTCGGACGACCTCGTGCGGTCACCGCCGGATTGCTCGCCGCCGCGGTCGTGCAGTTCGCGTTCGTCACCTCCTTGACGACGGGATCGTTGCTGATCGCCGCTTTCCTCCTCGGGGTCGCGGGACAGACCATCAAGCTGACGGGCGACGCCGCCATGCAGATCGAGATCGACGACGCACGTCGCGGGCAGGTATTCGCGTTGCAGGACACCGTGTTCAACCTGGCGTTCCTTGCCGCGATCGCCGCGTCGGCCTTCCTGATCGCGCCGGACGGGCGCAGCCCGGGACTTGCCGTGGCCGGCGGGCTGATCTACGTGCTCGCCCTGGCCGGCGTTCTCGCACTCGGGCGGTCGAGGACCTAGTCACGACCCCCGCAGGGCCGGAAGCGCAGCGCGATGAACGCGAATCTCCATGGCCTTGACGACGAACCACACGGCCGAGCCCGGCTCGAGACCGAGATCCGCAACCGCGGCGGGCGTCACTTCGGCCGCCAGACCGGCGACTCCGGTGCGCACCAGCACCGTCGAGCCCCGGGCCTCGACTTCGGTGACGGTCACCTCGAACGCATTGCGGGGACTCCCGTGTGGCTCGTCCACGTACACCGCGACCGCGGCGGGGGAGAAGACGGCCGCGGCCACATCTCCCGGTACGCACTCCTCGTCGACGACGCCGTGCACGGCACCGACCTCCGTATCCACGCCATCCGCTGTCACCGTGCCGGCGATCAGGTTCATCCCGGCGATCTGTGCGGCGAAAGCGCTCCGTGGCCGGGTGAGGACGTCCCGCACCGCGCCGTGTTCCACGACACGTCCCGATTCGACCACCACGACGCGGTCGGCGAGGGCCAGGGCGTCGAGGGGGTCGTGTGTGACCACGAGCGCCGTGCGCCGGTCCTCACGCAGTATCCGGCGCAGCAGTGACCTGATCGCCGGCGCCGCAGCGACATCCAGCGCGGCCATGGGTTCGTCCAGCAGGAGCAACTGCGGGTCGGCAGCGAGAGCGCGGGCGATCGCGACCCGCTGAGCCTGCCCGCCCGACAAACGGTGCGGTTTGCGGTCGGCGAACGCCACAGCGTCGACGGCGTCGAGCCAGCGCAACGCCTCGGTATGCGCGGCGCGGCGGCTCATTCCGGCACTGCGCGGTGCGAAGGCCACGTTGCCCGCAGCGGTCAGGTGCGGGAACAGCAAAGCCTGTTGTGCCAGCAGGGCAACCGACCGGCGATGGGGCGGCACCGCGACACCCGCCGACGTGTCGGTGAGGATCCGGCCACCGAGCTCGATCCGGCCTTCGTCCGGAAGAACCAGTCCTGCAATCAGGTTCAGCAGCGTCGATTTCCCGGCACCGTTGGGACCGAGGATCGCGACCACGCTGCCCGATGCCACGTCCAGGTCGAAGTCGACGGACCGTGCGTCCACCCGTGCGTGCACGTGCAGTTCGCTCACCAGTCGCCACCTGCCCGGCGTCCGCGTGCGGCCACCACGATGAGCACTGCCACGACGACCAGGAGCAGCGACAACGCCACGGCGGCATCGGGATCGGTTTCCCGCTGCAGATAGATCTCGAGAGGGAGGGTGCGGGTGACGCCCTGGAGGCTGCCCGCGAAAGTGAGAGTCGCGCCGAATTCCCCGAGCGCCCGCGCGAACGCCAGGATCGCACCGGAGACGAGTCCCGGCAGCACCAACGGCAGGGTGACCCTGCGGAAGACCGTGGTGGGCCGGGCGCCCAGCGTCGACGCCACCGCCTCGTACCGTCGGCCCGCGGTACGCAACGCTCCCTCGAGACTCATCACCAGGAACGGCAACGCCACGAAGGTCTGTGCCAGCACGACAGCGGTGGTGGAGAACGCGATCCGGATCCCGAACGCCTCGAGGTGCTCACCGATGAGGCCGCGTCTGCCGAAGGTGTACAGCAGCGCGATCCCACCCACCACGGGTGGCAGCACGAGCGGCAGCAGGACCAGTGAACGGAGCACCGGCATCACGCGGGACGTGCTGCGTGCGAGCACGGCAGCCATGGGCACACCGAACACGATGCACAGCACGGTGCTGGTGAACGCGGTCCGCACACTGAGCGCGAGCGCCTGCATCGATGCCTCGGACGTGACCAGTTCCGGGAAGCGGTGCCAGTCGACGGAGAGCACGATCGAGACCAACGGCAGCACCACGAACAGGCCGCCGGCGATCGCCGGAAGATAGATCCACGCCGGCAGACCGGTCGGGGTGCGGGCCGCCGTCATGGACCCGCGAACCCGGCTTCCCCGAGAATCTCCAGTCCTTCGGGTCCGGCGACGAAATCGACGAACGCGCGGGCGGCGTCCGGATTCCGGGAATCTTCGAGTACGGCGATCGGATAGGAGTTGACGGAGTCCCCGGACTCGGGAAACGCCACGACGGTGACGGCATCGCCCGCGGCGCGCGCATCGGTGACGTAGACCAGTCCGGCGTCGGCCTGTCCCGAGGTGACCTTGGCGAGCACGTCGGCGACGGAGGATTCCTCGCTGACCGGCGACAGTTCGGTTCCGGTCGCCTCCTCGGCGCGCACGGTGGCGGCGCCGCACGGCACCTGGGGTGCACAGACGACCGCCGACACGCCGTCGCGGCCGAGGTCGTCGAACGAGGTGATGCCCTTCGGATTCCCCGGCTCGGTGACGATCGTGAGCGTGTTGGCCGCGAAGAGCACCGGATCACCGGCGACGAGACCCTCGTCCACGACGCGGGACATCGTGACGGTATCGGCGGACGCGAACACGTCGGCGGGTGCGCCCTGCGCCAGTTGGCCGGCGAGGTCCGACGACCCTGCGAAGTTGAACACCACGGCGACGTCGTCGTGCACTTGCTCGAACGCGGCACCGATCTCGGTGAACGTGTCCCTGAGCGACGCTGCCGCGAACACCGTGACAGTGCCCGTCACACCGTCACCCGACGGATTCCGATCACTCTGTTCCGAACCGCAGGCGACCGAAGCCAGTGCCACGGACGCCACCAGGATCCATCCTGCGCGCACGCGCCTCACGAGGACCCTCCGGGTGTTTCGATGATGACGGTTGTCGCTTTGACGACCGCGACCGCGACGCTGCCCGGTTCGAGGCCGAGTTCCCGCACCGCCTCGGTGCTCATGAGCGACACGACCCGATGCTGCCCGCACTGCATCTCGACCTGCGACATCACCGGGTCCGAGACGACCCGGGTGACGAGACCGACGAATTTGTTGCGGGCGGAACTCCCGACGCCGAGCAGATCCGGTGCCGCGTCGGCTTGGGCCCGCGAGAACGCCGCGAGTTCGCTGCCGTCGACCACTTTGCGGCCGGTGTCGTCCTTGCTCGCACGAAGGGCGCCCTGGTCGATCCAGCGCCGCACGGTGTCGTCGCTGACACCGAGCAGGCGTGCGGCGTCGCGGATACGGAAAGTCGTCACGATATGTTCCGCACACAAGTCACGAACTGGACGATACGTCCGCAGATGCGGTTGTATCAACCTTCTCAGTAGACGTCGCGCACGTACCGCTTCTCAGCACTCAAACGATCGACGTATGCCGCTGCCGCCTCCTGGTCGAGCCGGCCGTGGGTCTGCACCACCTCGCGGAGCATCGCGTCGACATCTTTCGCCATGCGCCCGGCGTCCCCGCAGACGGCGAAATGAGCGCCGTCCTCCAGCCATCTCCAGAGCTGGGCGCCCTGTTCGCGCATGCGGTCCTGCACGTACACCTTCTGTCGCTGGTCACGCGAGAACGCGAGGTCCAGCTTGGTGAGGAACCCGTCGGCGTGCATCTCCTCGATCTCGTCGCGGTACAGGTAGTCGGTGTCCGACCGCTGGTCGCCGAAGAAGAGCCAACTGCGACCGGTGTGCCCGGATTCGCGGCGGTCGTGGAGGAAGGCCCGAAACGGCGCGATCCCCGTTCCCGGCCCGACCATGATCATCGGAGTATCGCCGGGTGGTGGCCGGAAGTGCGGATTCCGCTGCACGAAGATGGGGATGTCGACGCCCTTGCTGTGGTCGGCGAGGAAGCCCGAGCACACGCCGGCCCGGTCGCGGCCCTCGAAGCCGTATCGCACCACCGACACGGTGAGCTGCACCTCCCGCGGGTTGGACTTCGGACTCGACGAGATCGAGTAGCTGCGTGGCTGAAGCCGCGTGAGCACACCGAGCCACTCGTCGAGCGGTGCCTTGAACGGGTATTCGGCGATGACATCCATCGCCTGCCGCCCCCACAGCCACCGCTGCAATTCCATCTTGTTTCCGGGTCGCAGCAGCTTGGCGAGTTCCGGACTCCCGCTCTGGCGTTGCACGAAGCGCAGCAATTCGGGAGTGGTCCTGGTGATGTCGAGGTACCGAGCCGCGGCCTCCCGGAGAGGGACGGTGGGACGATCGACGCTTTCGACGGGCGCCTCCGCGTCGAGCGCGGTGACCTGCATCCATTCTTCGACGGCCTCGGGGCAGTTGGTCGGCATCACCCCGAGGGCATCTCCCGCACAATATTCGAATTCCGGGTCGAACAGCTCGAATCCGAACTGCCGCACATCCTTCGACGATCCGGCTCCACTGAGTGCGATGTTGCGTGTCAGGCGGGTGACGAGCGGGGACTTGCGGCTGTACACGGATGCCCGCGGCGGGACAGGTTGCGCGGGCGCGTCACCGGCCACCAGATTCTGGACCGAGCACACCCATTCGTTCGCGCGGTCCTCGAAATCCGGTTCACAGTCCACACGCGGGGCCATCCGGGTCGCTCCGAGATCGGCCAGCCGGTCGTCCACCTTGCGTCCGTACCCGCAGAAGTCGTCGTAACTGGAGTCGCCGAAAGCCAGTACCGCATAGCGGGTACCGGCGAGCGACGGTGCGTCTGCACCGTTCAAGCTCTTCCAGAACGCCGAAGCGTTGTCCGGCGCGTCGCCGTCACCGAACGTACTTGTCACCACCAGCAATTCCGGTATCTGCACGAGATCCGCGACGGTCAGCGTCCCCATCCCGACCGCGGTGGCCTCACGTCCCGCGGCGCGAAGACGCTCGGCGCAGGTGTGCGCGAATCCTTCGGCATTCCCCGTCTGCGACGCCCACGCCACCACGACCGGCGGTTCCGGGTTCCGGTCCCCGGCCGCGGTATCGGAGCCGGCGTCGATCGCAGCGCTCTGTGAGTACATCCCCGCGAGCAGTCCGTCGATCCACGCCCGGGTCGCGGGGGGAAACGGCGCCGAAGCCGGCAGCGACGGCGCGGCGGTGACATCGGACGACCGCAGACCGGCGAGAAGACCTGCGAGATAGCGTTTCTCGTCGTCGCCGAACAGGGGAGCGGGGATACCGCCGACTCCGAGCGTCTCCGCGAGCCGTCCGACGACCGAATCGTCGGCGGGCAGGGAAGGGGATACCGGTGCTGCCGCAACTTTCGTCACGGCGACCGCGCAGAACTTGAATTCGGGCTGCAGCGACGCGGGATCGACGGCGTCGTTGGTCACGGCGTTGATCGCGCGATCGTCCCCGAACAGGTCGTTCCAGTGGAACGGGGCGAAACAGTTTCCCGGCATCACCCGATCGGTCACCACCGCCGGGAGGACGGCGCGCCCCCGCCGCGATGCGATGTCCACCGCGTCACCGTCGACGATCGACAACCGCGCGGCATCCTCGGGACTGATCTCCACGAACGGTCCGGGGTCGAGTTTTCCGAGCTTGGCGATCTTGCCCGTCTTGGTGAGCGTGTGCCATTGATGTTGTACGCGACCGGTATTGAAAACGAACGGGTAGTCGTCGTCGGGCAGTTCGGCTGTGGGCAGATGCGGACGGGGGAAGAACCGGGCTCGTCCGTCCGGTGTCGCGAAGGCCAGTTCCGGTACGGATCCGTCGTCGCGGACCACCAGCGTCCGGCTGTCTCCGTCGTTGAGATACCGGACCGGACTGCGATCGTCGGTGCGGCCGGGGCCACACGGCCATTGCACCGGGCCGTGCCGCAGCCTGTCGTATGTCACGCCGCGCAGGTCGTACCCCGTCTGCGGATTCCAGAACTGCGTGATCTCGTCGAAGATCTCCTCCGCGCACGAGTAGGTGAACGCGTCACCGAACCCCATCTCACAGGCGACACGCGCGATGATCTGCCAGTCGGGCAGTGCCTCTCCGACCGGTTCGACGGCCTGTTGCAACAGGTTCAGAGTGCGGTCGGATCCGACTGTCACGTAGTCGGACTCCGCCCACAGGGCACCCGGAAGGAGGATGTCGGCGTACGCATTCGTTTCGGTCTCGAGGAACACATCCTGGGCGATGACGAGATCGGCGTTCTCGAGACCCTCGAGAACGGTCGCCCGGTTCGCGACCGAGGCCACCGGGTTGGTGCAGATGATCCAGCACGCCTTGATCGTTCCTTGTGCCATTTCCCGGAACATGTCGACGGTGCCGGTGCCTGCTTCGGCGCGCAGCGTGCCGGGAGGTAGCGCCCACTGCTCCTCGACGAACACCCGGTCGTCGCCGGACAACACGCTGCGCTGGCCCGGCAGGCCGGGACCCATGTACCCCATCTCGCGACCACCCATCGCGTTGGGCTGACCGGTCAGCGAGAACGGGCCGCTTCCGGTGCGGCAGATCGCACCCGTGGCGAGATGGAGATTGCAGATCGCGTTGGTGTTCCAGGTGCCGTGGGTGCTCTGGTTGAGCCCCATCGTCCAGCAACTCATCCACTCGCCGGCCTCGCCGATCCATCGTGCAGCCGTGCGGATGTCGGCTTCCTCGAGGCCGGTGATGCCGGCGACGAGAGCGGGCGGGTACTCGGCGAGGAACTCCTCCATCGCTTCCCAGCCCTCGGTGTACTCCTCGACGAAGTCACGATCGACGTGCCCGTTCTCGACGATCAGGTGGAGCAGGCCGTTGAGCAGTGCGAGGTCGGTACCCGGCGCGATCTGCAGGAACAGGTCCGCTTTGTCCGCGGTGGCGGTGCGCCGAGGATCGACGACGACGAGCTTGGCCCCGGCTCGGACGCGTTCCATCATCCGCAGGAAGAGGATGGGGTGGCAGTCGGCCATGTTCGAACCCGAGACGAAGAACAGATCGGCGTGCTCGAAGTCCTCGTACGAGCCGGGTGGCCCGTCCGAACCGAGCGACTGCTTGTAGCCGGTGCCCGCAGAGGCCATGCACAACCGCGAGTTCGATTCGATCCGGCTGGTGCGCACGAATCCCTTGGCGAGCTTGTTCGCGAGGTATTGCGCCTCGAGCGACATCTGTCCGGAGACGTAGAACGCCACCGCATCGGGTCCGTGGGTTCCGATGATCTCCGTGAGACGGCGTGCGGTGTCGGTGACGGCCGCGTCCACCGGCACCGGCGAAGGAGCGCCGCCGCGGCGGTCACGCACGTACGCGGTCTCGAGACGGCCCGCCGCGGCCAGCATCTCCGCGCTCGTCGCACCCTTGGTGCACAGGCGCCCCCGATTGGTGGGGTGCTCCTTGTCGCCGTACGCCTTGACCACCCTGCGGGCACCGGTATCGGGATCGGTGGCGACGTCGAGCACCATGCCGCACCCGACACCGCAGTAGGAGCACGCGGTCTTCACCGTCGTGATGTCATCCCGCATCCGAATCTCCTACCCGGCACCGCGTCCGCCGGCAGTGAACCGAGGGGCACGCCGTTGCCGTCGCCGATACGACGACTTCCATGCTGCGGACTCGGTGTTTCGGACGCGTCACATGGGATGAGCACGCTGTGACATCTGGCTCACGGGTGTCGGGAGGAGGTGTGAGGTGCCGGCAACACGCTCAGGACTTCGGTTGCTGCTCCCACCATTTCAGGAGCTCGGCCTCGGCTTCGTCGCGATCGAGTGGACCGCGATCGAGGCGCAACTCCTTGAGGAACTTCCACGCCCTGCCCACCTCGGGGCCCGGCGGAATGCCGAGAACTTCCATGATCGCGTTGCCGTCGAGATCCGGGCGGACCTTCGCGACGCCCTCTTCCTCCGCCAGTCGCGCGATGCGCACCTCGAGATCGTCGTAGGTGGCCTGCAGTGCCGCGGCGCGCCGTTTGTTGCGGGTGGTGCAATCGGCCCGAACCAGCTTGTGGAGCCGGGGGAGGAGGTCCCCGGCGTCGTGCACGTACCGCCGCACCGCCGAGTCCGTCCACTGACCCTTGCCGTACCCGTGGAAGCGCAAGTGCAGAAACACCAGCTGGCCGACGTCCTCGATCATCTGCTTCGGGTACTTCAGGGCCCGCATCCGCTTGCGCACCAGCTTCGCCCCGACCACCTCGTGGTGATGGAAGCTGACGCCGCCGCCGGCCTCGTTGCGCTTGGTGCCGGGCTTGCCGATGTCGTGGAGCAGCGCCGCCCAGCGCAGCACCAGGTCCGGGTCGCCGTCCTCGAGATCGATCGCCTGGGTGAGCACGGTGAGCGAATGCCAGTACACGTCCTTGTGCTGGTGATGCTCGTCGATCTCGAGTTTCATCGCGGGGATCTCCGGGATGACGCGCTCCGCCAGGCCGGTCTCCACCATGCACTCGATGCCGTCGACCGGATGGTCCCCCAGGATCAGCTTGTCGAGTTCGGCCCGCACCCGCTCGGCGCTGATGCGCAGGATCTCGTCCGCCATCTCGCGGATCGCGGTCTGAACCCGCTCGGTGAGCGAAAAGCCCAGTTGGGAGACGAATCGGGCCGCCCGCAACATGCGCAGTGGGTCGTCCTCGAACGAGTCCTCGGGCCGAGCCGGAGTGTCGAGAACACCTGCGAGCAACGCGTCGAGCCCACCGAGCGGGTCGACGAACTCACCGGCACCGTCCGGACCGATCCGAACGGCCATCGCATTGACGGTGAAGTCACGGCGTACGAGATCGTCCTCGAGGCTCGTTCCGTACTCGACGACGGGATGGCGGGTGACACGGTCGTAGGCGTCGCTGCGGAACGTGGTGATCTCGAGTTGTTCGGATCCCTTTGCCGCGCTGACCGTGCCGAAGTCGATGCCGGTGTCCCACTGATGGTCCACCAACCCGCGCAGCAGTTCCTGGACCTTCTCGGGGCGCGCGTCCGTCGTGAAGTCGAGGTCGGTGCCCAACCGGCCGAGAAGCGCGTCGCGGACGCTCCCTCCGACGAGATACAGCTCATGGCCCGCCTCGGTGAACCGCGCACCGAGTGGGGCCAGGACATCGGACAACGAGCGCAGAGTGACGTCGGCTCCGGCGAGCAACCGGGTTCGGCGGTCGAGGTCTGCGGTGGGTGAGTTCACGTCTTTGCACCTTACCGAGCAGGGCGTTCGTGTGGTTGAGCCGGGACCGACGGCGGTACATCTACTATCTATTAGGTGTCGCCCGCCGAACGTGCCAATCGCAACCGCCGCAGCTCGCGGCGTCGTGGCACGAGCGCGAAAAAGGCTGCTCAGGGCGGAGCACCCGGCGCACCCGGCCCTCGACTGCGCACCGTCCGCGAGACCTCGGCCGGCGGGCTGGTCGTCGACGGACTCGGTGGTCCACCCGACAAGCTGTGTGCCGCGCTGATCGGGCGTACCGACCGTCGCGGCCGCCTGCTGTGGTCGCTGCCGAAGGGGCACATCGAGCGCGGCGAGACCGCCGAAATGACCGCGATGCGCGAGGTGCACGAAGAGACCGGGGTCCGCAGCACGGTGCTCGCCGAACTCGGCAGCATCGACTACTGGTTCGTCACCGAAGGCCGTCGCGTCCACAAAACGGTGCACCACTACCTTCTGCGTTACCTCGGCGGTGAACTGTCCGACGCGGATGTCGAGGTCACCGAAGTCGCGTGGGTTCCGCTCCGTGAACTCCGGTCCCGGCTCGCCTACGCCGACGAACGTAAGCTCGCCGACGTCGCAGACCAGCTCATTGCGGAGATGCATCCCGAATCGCGTCCCCGCACCGACGAACCGGGGGCCCATCTCGGATGACGGCGGTGGTTTCCCGAACGGGTGCCGCGGTTCTGGCCGTGCTCACGCTCGTTCTCACAACGATCGGTGTGGCGATCCCCGCACCCGCGGCGGCGCAGCCGGACTCCGAAGACACCGAGTTCCTCGCTCTGAGCATCGACGAGGTCACCCCGTCGGTGGTGTCGCTCACAAGTGAATCGGTAGTCGAGGTCACGGGCACCGTCACCAATGTCGGCGACCGCGATGTCGAGGACGTCTGGGTGCGGCTTCAGCGCGCACCCGTCATCTCCGACCCCGCCGCCCTGCGTACCTCGCTCTCCCTCGATCAGGGGGGTTTCGACACCGTGGGCGAATTCGAGCAGGTCACGGACCGGCTCGACCGCGGCGACCGCGCCGAGTTCACGATCGAGCTGCCCCTGCGTTCCGAACTCGAACCGTCGCTCGGCATCGACACCCCCGGTGTCTACCCGCTGCTCGTCAACGTGAACGGCTCGCCCGAATACGGCGGCCAGGCCCGTCTGGACGATGCCCGTTTCCTGCTGCCCGTGCTGGGAGTGCCCGCAGGCGAGGACAGCTCCCCGCGAACGTCGGCGTCCACGCCATCGGGCGGAACCACCGGAACGGCGCCCAGCAGCGAGACCGAGAGCTTTCCCGCCGTTCCACCCGAGGTGTCGCGCCCCGTCGCCGTCTCGATGCTGTGGCCCTTGGCCGACACGCCGCGGCTGGCCTCGGGTGTTCCCGGATCCGCGACGGAACCCGCCCGGCTCGTCGATGACGTGCTCGCCACGTCGCTGGCCGAAGGAGGACGGCTCGACGGGTTGCTGCGCGCTGCCGAACAATCGCTGGAGACCGATCCGCGGGTCACCGAAGGCATGTGCCTGGCGATCGACCCCGACCTGCTGGTCACGGTCGCGAACATGACCCGGGACTATCTCGTGGTGGACGACCCGGCCGATCCGATGGGGGCCGCGAGCCCCGGAACGGGCACCGAGGCGGCTATCGCGTGGCTCGGCCGCATCCGGGCACTCGCGACCTCCATGTGCACGGTGGCGGTGCCGTTCGCCCAGGCGGACCTGACGGCGCTCGCGGAACTGGACGATCCCTCGCTGACCGTGCCCGCCTTGCGGTCCCCGAGCACGCTTGTCGACACGATCCTCGGAACCACGTCGCTTCCGGATGTCGTGTGGCCCGATTCCGGTGTCCTCACCGAGAACGCCGGGCTTCTCGTCGCCGCGGACGGTCCGGTCACGGCGGTACTCGCCGACACCGCGGTGGACGACGGACGCGCCGCCATGAGCGGCGCATCCCCGCGCAACAGTGTCCGGGTGTCGGGAGTCGACGGGCTGACGGCCGGCCTGTTCGACGCCGCGGCCTCGGCAGCACTCGCGGGCATGGGCGACGCGCCGTCGACCCCCTCGTTCGTGACCAAGGCCGCGCGCTACGACCTCGCCGACGACTCCGCGACCGCGCGGCTCCAGGACGCGCTCGGTGCGCTGGCGTTTCCGGCGCTGGCCCCGTCGGTGGACGCGGCGTCGGGAGTGCCGCTGCCCGCACCCGGCCGCTCGGTGCTGTTCGCTCCGCCGCAGGTCTGGTCGCCGTCCCCGGACGAGGCGTCGGCCACGCTGTCCATGATCTCGTCACTCATCCGTTCGGGAACGGCGACGGCTCGTCCCTTCACCGAGTTCGTCGCCGCGGCAGCAGCCACCGCAGACGACCCGAATACCTCCGTGCTCGACTATCCGGAGCAAGCCGTCACCGACGGTGTGCCGGCAGAGGTGGTCCGGATTGCCGCCGAGCAGACGCCCCGGCTCGATGCTTTGCAGGCAGCGTTGATCGAGGATCCCCAGGCCCAGCTCACGCCGCAGGAGTTCCTCACACCGCTGCGGGAGGATCTGCTGCGCGCGATGGCGTCGGCGGGGCTGCGGGGTGAAGACCCCGAGCAGGCGGTGGACGCCGCGACTCTGCGCGCGGTGGAAGTCGAAGAAGCCGTGGACGGGATGTTCGCGGGAGTGACAGTGCTCTCACCGGGTGGTGTGTACACACTGACCTCCGAACAGAGTCCCCTACTGTTGGTGGCGCGCAACGATCTGCCCGTGGGCATCACAGTGCGGTTGCACGTGGACGCGCCCTCGGCGATGGAGATCACCGATATCGGGCCGACCCAGCTGCCTCCGCGCGGTAGCCGCACCCTGACGGTGCCCGCTCAGATCAGCGACTCGCGGAAGCTCGAACTGGAGTTCTCGCTCACCACGGAATCCGGCCTGTCTCTCGGCAGTCCGACGAACGTGACGGTACGTTCCAATGCGTATGGCCGGATTCTCGCCATCGTCACGGGCTGTGCGGGAGCGCTCCTGCTGTTCCTGGCGGGCAGGCGGCTTCTGCACCGGTTCCGCGGGGAACCGGATCCAGCCGACGAAGGGTACGAACGAGAATGACGGGGAACGCGACCCGCGACGACGTGAAGTCACCGACGACTTCACCGGACGTCACCGGTGCCGGTCCCACCGGCCGGAAGGTTCCGAGCCTGCTCGCGGCCACCGGCTCCATTGCCGTCGCCACCCTGGTCAGCCGGATCACCGGGTTCCTCAAGCAACTGCTGATCCTCACGCTGCTGGGTGCGAGCGTCGCGTCGTCGTTCACCGTGGCCCACCAGATCCCCAACATGATCTCCGAGCTGGTCCTCGGCGCGGTCCTCACCTCGATCGTGGTGCCGGTGCTCGTGCGGGCGGAACGAGAGGACCCGGACGGCGGCGAGGCATTCGTCCGTCGCCTGTTCACCGCGGCCGTCGTGCTGCTCGGCGGCGCGACGATCCTCGCGGTCGCCGCCGCGCCGCTGCTCACGACGCACGTGTTCCTCGACGACTCCGGCAAGGTGTCGACGACACTGACGACTGCCCTGTCGTACCTGCTGCTGCCGGCCATCGTGTTCTACGGGCTGTCGGGCCTGTTCACGGGCATTCTCAATACGCGGCAGGTCTTCAAGCCCGGCGCATGGGCACCCGTGGCGAACAACGTCGTCGTGCTCGTCGTGCTGGTCGTCTATTACCTGATGCCGGGGGAGATCACCCTCGATCCGGTGCGCATGAGCGACCCGAAGCTGCTGGTACTCGGCCTCGGTGTGCTTCTCGGCGTCATCACCCAGGCGATGTGCCTGATCCCCGCGCTCCGCCGCGAAGGCATCAACCTGAAGCCGCTGTGGGGCCTCGACGACCGCCTGCGCCAGTTCGGCGGGATGGCTGCGGCAATCGTGCTGTACGTGCTGATCAGCCAGATCGGCATGATCTTCGCAACCAACATCTCGTCGGGCGCCGATGCCGCAGGCCCCGCGATCTACAACAACGCCTGGCTGCTGCTGCAGTTGCCGTACGGCGTGCTCGGCGTCACCGTGCTCACCGCGATCATGCCGAGACTGAGCCGCAACGCCGCCGAGGGCGACACTCCCGCGGTCGTCGACGACCTGTCGGTCGCGACCCGAATGACCATGATCGCGCTGATCCCGATCGTCACGTTCCTCACGATCGCGGGCACGCACGTCGGGACCGCCCTGTACGGCTACGGCAATTTCGGCGCGGGCAACGCGTCCCTGCTCGGCCAGGCCGTGAGCTGGTCCGCCTTCACCCTGATTCCCTACTCGCTCGTGCTCATCCACCTGCGGGTCTTCTACGCGCGGGAACAGGCCTGGACCCCCACGTGGATCATTCTCGGCATCACCGCCGTCAAGATCGGCTTGTCGGCGCTCGCTCCGGTCGTGGCGAGCAACGACCAGCAGGTCGTCGTCCTGCTCGGTGTCGCGACCGGTCTCGCGTTCACCTGCGGTGCGTTCATCGGCGGGTTCCTGCTGCACCGCACCCTGGGCGACCTGCGGATGGCCAACGTGGGCCGCACGATTTGGCACGTGGTGCTGGCGTCGGCCGGCGGGGCGGTCGTCGTGCTCGTCGCCGACAGACTCCTGCAGTTGGACGCCCTCGCGGACCGCTTCGGCGGCCTCGGCTCGATGGTGCGTGTCGCGATCAGCGGCATCCTCATGCTGCTCGTCGCGCTCGTCGGCATGTATCTGCTCAAGGTTCCCGAGATCATGGCCATCGAGGCCGCCGTACGCCGCAAGATCGCCGCGGTGCGCGGTGGCGGCACGGAAGAGCCCGAAGCCGAACTCGGGGAGTCCACGGCCACTTCGCCGGCCGATACCGGTGCCTTCCCGACCCGCCGCCGCTTCGGCTACGACGCCTACCCGGAGTCCGACTTCGAGAAGACCGTCGTACTGCCGCGCATCGACTACGGCGACTACGGAGTCGGACCGTACGACGCGATCACCGAAGTCATGCCCGCGATCAGAGACGTGCCCCGTCCCGTCGAGGCGCAGCAACAACTCCCGTACCCTGGTCAACAGCAGATTCGACACGGGCGCCGTGGTCCGCGCTACTTCGCGGCCCCCACGGGCGATCCTCGTCTCCGCACCGGAAGTGGACGAGTCGACAACGAAGGAGTGAGGGTGAGCGACGACCACGCTGCCGGCAGGTCCACGATCGACGCGTCACAGCAGGCAGGATCGACGCCGGCCGGAAACGATCAGCGGCCCACGCCGCCGAGTCCGCCGCGCGACACCCACCACGACACCGGGGTCATACCGATCGGCTCTCCTCAGCTTCCGCCCGTCCGGGTTCCTGGGTCGGCGCCCCGCCGCACCATGCGCGGACCGGAACTCATCGCCGGCGCGTCCGTGGCAGGTGGCCGGTACCGACTGCTCTCGCCCCACGGTGGCGCACGCGGGCTCCGGTTCTGGCAGGCACTCGACGTCAAACTCGACCGCGAGGTGGCACTGACGTTCGTCGACGCCGACCAGAGCGCTGCCGACGGCACCGGGCCGGACTCTCCACAGGCAATCCTGTCCCGGACGCTGCGGCTCGGCCGGATCAATTCGCCCGGACTGGCACGTGTCCTGGACGTGGTCCGGGGTAGTTCGGGCGGCATCGTCGTCGCCGAGTGGACGCCCGGTCGTTCGCTGCGCGAGATGTCCACCACGCAGCCGTCCCCGTTGGGCGCTGCACGAGCCGTCCGCGCCCTCGCGGCAGCGGCAGAGGCCTCGCACCGTGCGGGCAGCGCGTTGTCGATCGACCACCCCGACCGCATCCGGATCAGTGTCTCCGGCGACGCGGTCATGGCGTTCCCGGCAACCTTCTCCGACGCGGATGCCGTCTCCGATGTGCACGGTCTCGGAGCCAGCCTGTACGGGCTGATCACCGGCCGCTGGCCGCTCGCTGAACCGCCCGCTCCGGGACGGCCCCCGGCACCGCACCACAGCGGCGCGACCATCGGTGGCATGCCGGAAGCCGACCGCGGCGCCGACGGCAAACCCGTCGAACCCAAGGTGCTCCGCCCCGACGTTCCGTTCGAGATCTCGGCGGTCGCCGTGCGCGCTCTGAACACCGACGGCGGGATCCGCACCGCGGCAACGGTGCAGCACATCCTCGACCAGGCGTCGGTGGTGGATCAGAAGACCGACATGATTCCCGCGCTCCGTATCGGCCAGCGCGCGAACATGACCGAAAGCCATGCCCTGGCGGACCCCGAGGCGCTCGAACAGAAGAAGAAGCATTCCCAGCGCATGCTCGTCGCGCTGATCGGCCTCGGTATCACGACGGTCGTGCTGCTCTCGCTGATCGGTTGGTGGATCACGAATCTGCTCGCCGGCGACGCAAGCGATGCGCCGCTCACCAGCCAGGAATTCGGTCTCACACCGACCGCCGAAGCACCTGCCGCACCCGAGTCCGCGTCGGAGGAGGCGGCTCCCGCCGCAGCCGGGGGACCGGTGCCGGCATCCGCGGTGACGGTGTTCTCGCCGCAGGGCACCCCCGATTCTCCGGCGTCCGCGTCGCTTGCGATCGACGGCGACCCTGCCACGGCGTGGAGCACCGACGCGTACTTCGATCCCTTCCCGTCCCTGAAGAGCGGGGTGGGCCTGCTGGTGACGCTCGAGGACGCAGCGACCCTCTCGTCGGCGAAGGTCACGTCCGAGTCGCCCGGGACCGTGCTCGAAATCCGCAGCGCGCCCTCGGATTCGACGTCCCTGGACCAGACGCAGGTGATCGGCCAGGCGACACTCGGATCCGGTGAGACCGAGATTCCGCTCGACGCCGACGGCCGCACCACGCACGTGTTGCTGTGGATCACCGGGCTCAGCTCCGACGGTGGCAGCAACAAGAGTTCGATCTCCGAGATCGAGTTCATCGGCTCGGAATAACCGGATCGCCCCGAGCGCAAGCCGGGGCAATCGCCGTGCGATCGGCTACCATCCGCGCGTGCGAATTTTCGGGGGGATCGCAAAAATCGCCGTGCCCGACGACTCTGTGCTCACAGAGGTGCCGGGCACGTTCGTGTCCGACGCAGCCCTGTTGTCGGCACACGCGGCCGGCGATCGGGAGGCGTTCGCGACACTGCTGTCGCGCCATTACGACCATTTGTGGCAGGTGGCGCGACGTACGAGCTACTCGCCGGAGGACGCGGCCGACTCGCTTCAGGAAGCTCTCCTGTCCGCGCATCGTATGGCCGCGAACTTCCGTGAGGATGCCGCGGTCCGTAGCTGGATGCACACCATCGTCGTGAACGCGTGCCTGGATCGCATCCGGCGCAACAAGGTTCGGCCCACGGTTCCACTCTTTCCCGACGATTCCGAAACTCCTCGTACGGGGCGGGATTCCATCCACGACACGGAGCTTGCCCTCGATGTGAAGACCGCACTGTTCACACTTCCGCCGGATCAGCGCGCCGCGATCGTGGCGATCGACGTCGAGGGATATTCGGTGCGAGAAGCGGCCCGCCGGCTGGGAGTACCGGAGGGGACGGTCAAGAGCCGGTGTGCGCGGGCACGTCGCAAACTCGCCGTCGTTCTCGGCGACCTACGGGAGTGAGGGAACCGAACACGAGTCCGGATCGTCTTACTCTGGTGAGGACAACCCACCCGCGAGGAGAA
>JADGMW010000074.1_pt2 | contig 42886 bp, 29 predicted proteins | sample 8641801 | NCBI WGS metagenome assembly JADGMW01 (sample SAMN16272018, study PRJNA661076) | feces metagenome | isolation source: fecal sample from diarrhoea affected cattle A | host: Bos taurus | place: South Africa: Lokaleng Village, Mahikeng | collected 2019-09
GCATCGCGCATCACGGCTGAGAGGGTTCCGGTGAAGGTTGACGGCAAGGTAGCCATCGTGACCGGCGGGGGAGGCGGAATCGGTGGTGCTCTCGCCGCCCGCCTCGTGCAGGAGGGGGCCCGCGTGGTCGTGGCCGACCTCGATGCGGACGCTGCCCGGCGCGTCGTGGACGAGATCGACGCCACCTCGGCGATCGCAGTGGGCACCGATGTCTCCGACACCGAAGCGATCCGTGGCCTCGTCGAGCGAGCCGAAGCAGAATTCGGGCCGGTGGACCTGTACTTCGCGAACGCGGGCATCACCGGCCCGCCCGGGCTCGATATCGCCGAATCCGCGTGGGATCAGGTACTCGAGGTCAACCTCCGGGCACACATCCGGGCAGCGAACATCCTGGTACCCGGATGGGTCGAACGCGGCTCAGGGTATTTCGTCAGCACCGCGTCGGCTGCCGGTCTTCTCACCCAGATCGGGTCCGCGGCGTATTCGGTGACCAAGCACGCCGCGGTCGGGTTCGCCGAGTGGTTGTCGGTCACCTACGGCGACCAGGGGGTCCGCGTCTCGTGTCTGTGCCCGATGGGTGTCAACACGCCACTGTTGTATGCCGGAAAGAACTCCGATACCGAACTCGGCGCGCTGGCCACCCGTGCGGTGACCGGTGCCGGTGCGGTCCTGGAACCGGTCGACGTCGCCGAGGTAGTGCTCCGGGCACTCGAAGACGAGCACTTCCTGATCCTTCCGCATCCGGAAGTCCTCGAGATGTACCGGCACAAGGGTGCCGACTACGACCGATGGCTGAGCGGTATGCGCCGGTACCAGAACATCCTTCGTGGGCAGTCGGCGCAACAGTAGGAGCGCGGTCCCGCCGAAACCCGATCCGTATCCGCTCGTGGTGACATAGCGTCTGCGCCATGGCTTCTGTCGACACCGTCCGCGGCCCCGCCGACACCGGTGATCTCGGTCGTGTCCTCATGCACGAACACGTCTTCGTGCTCGGGGAGGAACTGCGCGAGAACTACCCCGGCTACCCGACGAGGTGGGACGAGGAACTGCGCGTCGACGACGCGATCTCGAAACTGCGTGCATTGTCCGACCGTGGGATCGACACGATCGTCGATCCCACCGTGATCGGACTCGGCCGGTACATACCGCGGATTCAGCGCATCGCCGAACACACCGACATCAACATACTGGTGGCGACGGGGCTGTACACGTACAACGAACTGCCGTTCCAATTCCACTATGTCGGACCGGGATTGCTGTTCGACGCCCCCGAACCTCTCACCGAACTGTTCGTCCACGACATTCGTGAGGGCATCGCCGACACCGGTGTGAAGGCGGCGATGCTCAAGTGCGCGATCGAGGCGCAAGGTCTCACGCCGGGGGTCGAGCGGGTGATGCGCGCGGTGGGCCGGGCCCACGTCGAAACGGGAGTCCCCATCACCGTGCACACCAATCCGCACACCGGATCCGGCCTCGTGGCGCAACAGGTGCTGGCCGAAGAAGGTGTCGATCTGACGAAGGTCGTGATCGGGCACAGCGGAGACTCCACCGACCTCGAGTACCTCCGCAAGATCGCCGACGCCGGGTCGCTCCTCGGAATGGACCGGTTCGGTCTCGATCTGCTGCTGCCCTTCGAGCAACGCGTCGATACCGTTGTCGCACTGGCGGAGAGCGGATACGCGGACCGCATGGTGCTCGCGCACGATGCATCGTGCTTCATCGACTGGTTCCCGCACGAGGTCAAGGAACTTGCGGTACCGAACTGGAACTACAACCACATCAGTGACGATGTGCTGCCGGTGCTGCGCGAGCGCGGTGTCACCGACGAACAGATCACCACGATGCTCGTCGACAATCCGCGGCGGTTCTTCGAAACGTGAGGCTGCCGCCGAGCCGCGTCTGCAGTCATCCGTATCAGCATCGACGAGTGCGACCGTCGGTGCTGATCAATACAGTGGAGTCATGACATCGCACGGTTTGCCGGTCACGGTTGCTCGCGGCGTCGGGGTGGACACCGACAGGGCAGCGAGGGGAGCCCTCACCGGTCGCTCCCGCCACCCCGAGGACTGCCCTGCCGACGTGACGGTGCGCCCGCTCGAGGATCGAGACTGGGATGCAGTGCGGCGGATCTACGGTGAGGGGATCGCGACCGGCACCGCGACCTTCACCACCGAGGTTCCCGCCCGTGAGGTACTCGACGAGCTGTGGTTGCCCGGCCACCGGTGGGTCGCCGAGATCGACGGGTGTGTCGTCGGCTGGGCGGCGTTGAGCCCGGTATCGAGCCGCGAATGCTATGCCGGGGTGGCGGAGAACTCGATCTACGTCGCCGACGGGATGCGTGGGCGCGGGGTCGGCAGAGTGCTGCTACGCACCCAGGTCGACGCCGCCGACGAGGCGGGTTTGTGGACGTTGCAGACCTCGATCTTCCCGGAGAACCGCACCAGTCTCGCTCTGCACCACGCGGCGGGATTCCGCACCGTGGGTATCCGCGAACGAATCGGCAAGCTCGCCGGCGTCTGGCACGACACCGTCCTGCTCGAACGCCGGTCCGAAACGGTGATCTGACAGACCCGGCCTACCTTGCGGGACCGGGCATCGTCGGCCGCGGATTCTCGCCCGCACGCTCACGCGGCGTCGTGCAGCACCAGTCCGAGTGTGCGCCGCAGTCCGGACCGGACGGTGCTCACACCGTGCCGCACCGGCGACCGCGTCCATCCGCGGGCACCGCGTGTCGGGCGGTCGCGCGTGGTGAAGATCAAGGCGTGCCCTTGCTCGATCACGGTGGCAGTACCGCGGGACTGGGCTCGGGGACGTTGCTCGAGGAGCAGGAACTCGCCGCCGGTGTAGTCGACACCGGGACGGTCGAGCCCGATCACCACCTGCAGCGGGAACGCGAGATCGCCGTAGAGGTCGCGGTGCAGCGCGTTCCAGTCGCCGCCTGTGTAGCGCAGCATCAGCGGCGCCGGCTTGCTCTGGCCGGCAGCGTGACACATTTCCAGCCACTCGTCGAAGTCGTCGGGCCAGGGTGCGGGATCACCCAATCGCTCGGCCCACTCGCGCGCGGGGGCGAGCAGGCGCCGGTAGAAGGCGGCGCGGAGTTGGGCGACCGGGCGGGGGACGGGCGCGCCGAAGTACTTGTAGGTTCCGTGGCCGTAGCGGTGGCGGGCCATGTCGACGGTCGTGCGGAATCGGGTGTCCTCGTCCCACAGCGACGAGATCTCGGCACGCTCGGCGTCCCCGAGGAGGGGGCCGGTGGCGGCGCAACCGTAGTTGTCGAGGTCGTCGACGAGATGCGGCCAAGGGAGATCATCGATGCGGTCGGTCAAGGTCGAGGTGTGCTGCGTCATGCTTGCTCCTTCGCTCTCGTACCGTAAACGCACCGGAGCGCGAGAACGTGAGATCTCAGCGAGGAGCGTCGTCGACGAGCTTGCGAAGCAGCCGGGCGAGGTCGGCGCGTTCGGAGGGGTCGAGCCGGGCGAACACCTCCGCGGCGTCGGTGTCGCGTGCCGCGTCGAGTTCGTCCAGAACTGTGCGACCGTTATCGGTGAGCTGCACACATACCGCGCGGCGATCGGCGGGATCGGGAAGGCGCTCGGTCAGTCCACGGGATTCGAGGCGGTCGACGACCTCTGTCGCCGATCGAGGCGCGATACGCAGTGCCTTTGCGACCACGCCGAGGCGGATCGGGGTGTCGGTGTCGCCGATGACCCGGAGTGCGCGGTGTTCGTGTGGGGACAGCTCCCACGGGTTCAGCAAGTCGTGCCAACGTCGCCGCAGGGTGCGGGTGGCGCCCATCAGAAGGTCGCGCAGCACAACGGGAGAATCGGACATGACCGGACTATACCTCACTTGACAGTTACCTCTTAATGAGGCAACCTCAGTAATTACGTACGAATCATGAATCGAGGTGGTGTGCATGATGCATCCCCCACCAGGTCGAGGCGGTCACCCCGGTGGCCGCGGAAAAATCGATCCCAAAGACGTCGAGCAACTGCGCGAATCTCCCGTCAGCCTGCGCCGGATCGGCGCGCTCTTCGCCCCTTATCGTCGTCAGATCGCCCTTGTCGTGGTGCTGATCGTGGCGTCGTCCGCTGTGTCGCTCGCGACGCCGTTCCTCGTGCGCGCCGTCATCGACGACGCGATTCCGCACCAGAACGTGAGCCTGTTGCTGTGGGCCGTGGGCGGCATGCTCGCGGTCACCGTGATCAGTTCACTGTTCGGAGTGGTGCAGACCTGGATCTCCACCACGGTCGGCCAGCGAATCATGCACGGCCTGCGAACCCGGGTGTTCAGCCACCTGCAACGGCAGTCCCTGAGCTTCTTCACCCGCACCCGTGGCGGTGAAATCCAGTCGAGACTGACCAACGACATCGGCGGCATGCAGTCCGTCGTCACGACGACGGCCACCTCGCTCGCCGCCAACATCACGACCGTGGTCGGCACCGCGATCGCCATGGCTGTGCTGAGCTGGCGGTTGTCATTGCTGTCGCTGATCGTGCTTCCGCCGGCCATCTGGCTCACCCGCCGCGTCGCCCAGATGCGACGGGCGATCACGACGCGCCAGCAACGCCGGCTCGCCGACATCCAGACCCAGATCGACGAAGGCCTGTCCGTCAGCGGCGTACTGCTCGGCAAGACTCTCGGCACCGGTCCCGCGCTGGCGGACAAATTCGCGAAGACCTCCGCCGATCTCGCCGACCTCGAGGTGCAGGCGCAACTGTCGGGGCGGTGGCGCATGGCCACCATGAACATCGTCTTCGCGGCGATTCCGGCGGTGCTCTATCTCGTCGCAGGTCTGCCCGCGACCTCGGGCGGCATGACCATCGGCACGCTCGTCGCATTCACGGGACTGCAGGGCGCGCTGTTCCGTCCCCTCATGAGCCTGCTCGACGTCGGCGTGTCCGTCACCAGTTCGCTCGCGCTGTTCAGCCGCATCTTCGAGTATCTCGATCTGGCCGTCGACATCGAAGAACCCGCCCACCCGGTCCCGGTCGACCCCGAGAAGATCTCCGGCAGGGTCCGATTCGAGAATCTCGGCTTCCGGTACGAAGGGGCACATCGCCTCGCGCTCGAGGGGATCGACCTCGAAATACCGGCCGGTGCGCAGGTCGCGCTCGTGGGCGAGACCGGTTCGGGCAAAACCACGCTCGGGTCACTGATGGCACGGTTGTACGACCCCACTTCCGGCCGGGTGACGATCGACGGCATCGACCTGCGAGACATGCGGCTCGCCGATGTAGCGGCTCTCGTCGGTGTCGTGTCGCAGGAGACCTATCTGCTGCACGCCACCGTCCGGGAGAATCTGCGCTACGCGAGGCCGGACGCCACCGACGCGGAGATCGAGGACGCCGCGCGGGCAGCGCACATCCACGACCTGATCACCTCGCTGCCCGACGGCTACGACACCGTGGTCGGCGCACGCGGACACCGGTTCTCCGGTGGCGAGAAGCAACGAATGGCGATTGCCCGCACGCTGCTGCGGGACCCGCGGATCCTGGTGCTCGACGAGGCGACCAGTGCCCTCGACAACGACACCGAACGCGCAGTGCAGCAGGCGCTCGACAACGCCCGGGCCGGGCGGACGACCATCACCATCGCACACCGCCTCTCCACGGTGCGCGACGCCGACGAGATCGTCGTCCTCGACCACGGACGCATCATCGAGCGGGGCACCCACGACGCGCTCGTCGCGCGCGGCGGCAAGTACGCGGCACTCGCGCGACGCGACGGCCGCACGCTCGCCGAGCACACCGACCGGTCCGTGGGCGTGTGAGTCAGGCGCGCACCGACGAGAGGGCGCCCACCACCTCGTGCGTCGGAAGCACGACCGCGCACCGCGAGGCGACGTAGCTCAGTGCGTCGGCGTGCTCGCGTTGGGAGAAGTCGGCCGTGGCGTCCGAGACGAAGAAGACCTGGATGTCGTTCATGAACCCGTCCAGGGCCGTCGTCAGGCACCCGATGTGCGCGTACACGCCGGTGACGATCAGCTGGTCGCGGCCCCACGCGCGCATCCGTTCGAGCAGATCGGTGCGGATGAAGGCGCTGTAGCGCCATTTGGTGAGCATGGTGTCGCCGGCGTGCGGTGCCAACTCCGCGATGATCGACGTCTCGGCGGGGTCCTCGGACAATCCGGGGCCCCAGAAGTCGGACAACAGCGCACGGTCGGCCGGGTCCTGGTCTCCCGGCTGCGCGGTGTACACAACCGGAGCGCCGACATCGTGAGCGGTGTTGCGCAGCAGGTCGATATGGGGAACCACCGTGGCCAGCGGATCGGCCGCCCGGTCGAACGAGCGCACGAAGTATTCCTGCATGTCGTGCACCAGCACGACGGCGCGGTTCGGATCGATCGACCACGACACCACGTTCGTGGGCTGCTCGTGGGGAAGGGAATAGGACACGGACTTCGGCAGAGCCATCGGATCTTCGCTTTCTGCGGTGTGGTCGGTCAGTTCTGGAGGGTGGCGGCCAGCGCGCGACGCAGTTCGTTGCGGCTGATCTTGCCGACACCGGTCACCGGAAACGCGTCGACGAAGCGCACCTTGTCCGGGATCTTGTACGCCGCGAGTCCACGCTCCCGCAGGAAAGCTTTGAGCGCGAGAGCTTTCGGCGCCTCACCCTCGGTGACGACGAAGGCACACGTGCGTTCGCCGAGGTACTGGTCGGGCATGGCGACCACGGCGGCATCGAGCACCGCGGGGTGCGCGACGAGATGGTTTTCGACCTCCTCCGCGGCGATCTTCTCGCCGCCCCGGTTGATCTGGTCCTTGGCGCGGCCTTCGACCACGATGTAACCGTGCTCGGTGATCCGCACGATGTCGCCCGTGCGATAGAACCCGTCGGGAGTGAATGCCGTCGAATTGTGTTCGGGCGCATTGTAGTAACCGCGGATCGTGTACGGGCCCCGGGTGAGGAGATGGCCGGGGGCACCGAACGGGACGGGCTCGTCGGCGTCGTCGACGACACGGATCTCGTCGTGCGGGCTGATCGGACGTCCCTGGGTCCGGATGATCGTCTCGTCGTCGTCGTCGAGGCGGGTGTAGTTGACGAGGCCCTCTGCCATGCCGAAGACCTGCTGCAGCGTGCAGCCGAGTTCCGGGCGCACCCGCTTGGCAGCCTCCGCCGGGAACTTCGCGCCACCGACCTGCAGTACCTCGAGCGACGACAGGTCGTGTTCGGTACGGGCTCGTGCGGACAGCCATGCCAGTGCGAGCGGCGGGACCAGCGAGGCCATCGTCACCCGTTCGCTCTCGATGAGTGCGAAGGCGGTGTCCGGACTCGGATCCGGCGCGAGCACGACCGTGCCGCCTGAGTGGAGGACACCGAGAATCCCGGGCGAGCTCATCGGGAAGTTGTGTGCCGCAGGAAGCACGACCAGCATGCGGGTGCGCTCGTCCACTCCGCAGATGCGGGCGGAGTCGCGCACCGAGTAGAGGTAGTCGGCGTGGGTGCGGGGGATGAGCTTCGGGGTTCCGGTGGTACCGCCGGACAGTTGAAGGAAGGCCACGGACTCGGCATCGACGTCGGCGATCGGTGCAGGCTCGTGCCGGCGCAGCGATGCCAGGGAGGTGAACTCGGCGGCGTCTCCGGCGACGATCACTGCGGGCGGGTTCTCCAGAGCGCCGGTCACCTCACGGGCGAGCGTGCGGTAATCGAATCCGCCGTGCTCGGCCGCGACGATATACGCGGCGGCGTCCGCGAAACGGCAGAAGTAGCCGACCTCGGAGGCGCGGTGCGCCGGCAGAGCGAACACGGGCAACGCCCCGATGCGGAAGACCGCGAAGAGGACTTCGGTGTATTCGACGATGTTCGGTAACTGGAGCACGACCCGGTCGCCGGCACGAACACCGGCATTCAGGAGCCCGGTGGCGATGCGTGCGGCGGACTCGTCGAGGTCACGGTAGGTGAGCTGCCGCCGCGCCCCGGTGGCGTCCGGTCCCACGACCGCGACCCGGTCGCCGAAGTGCGCTGCGCGGGTGGGCATGAACTCCGCGAACGTCTCGCCGGTCCAGTAACCGGCGCCGCGGTACAGCTCACTGAAATCCTCGGGGAAACGGGCGATGTCGGCAAGCGCGCTGCGCCGGAGGCCGGAGGTCACGAATGATTCCTTTCGGGAACGGAAGGGGTCTCAGGCACGAAGGGTCGCGCCACCGTCGACATACAGGGCTTGCATGGTGATGTGCCGGGCGCGGTCGGAGAGAAGGAACTCGATGGCGTCCGCGATGTCGGACGGTTCGGCGATGCGCCCGAGCGGGATTCCGACCTTGAACTGTGCGGGGTCGCCCTCGATGGCGCTGCGCGCACCGTTGTCGTCGTCGGGGTCCTCCCACAGCGACCGTTGCATCGCGGTGTCGGTGGAGCCGGGGGCGACGATATTGGCGCGGATTCCGTAGGGCGCCAGTTCCAGTCCGGCGACCCGCACGATCATCGCCGCGGCCGCTTTCGAGGATCCGTAGGCGCCCATGCCCATCCGGGGAACACCTGCGGAATTCGAGCCGACCACGACGATCGACCCCGAACGGCGCTCCCGCATCACACGTCCCACGGCGCGCAGGACCGCGACCAGTCCGGTCACGTTGACGTCGAACATGCGCTGCCAGTCGTCCGGATCGGAGTCGAGTACGGATCCGGTGGTGAACACTCCCGCGACGTGGGCGAGTCGCTCGAGGGGACCGTGGTCGGTTTCGATGTTGCCGACGGCGAACTCGACCGCGTCGTGGTCGCGGATATCGACGGGGTACACAGGGGTTCCCTCACCGATCAGTGCCGCGGTCTTGCGGAGTCCGACGGGGTCGCGGTCCATGAGGGCGAGTCGGTGTCCGGCGCGGGCCAGGGTGACCGCTGTGGCACGTCCGATGCCCTGTGCGGCGCCGACGACGAGGGTGACGGGGGCGCTCATCGCCGCACCCCGAGCGCATCGAGTACGGTGCCGAATTTGACGGTGGTCTCGGCGAGTTCGTCTGCGGGATCGGAGTCGGCGACGATGCCGCCACCGGCATAGGCGGTGAGGGTGAGACCGTCCGCGTCGAGCACGGCGCACCGGATCGTCACCATCCACTCGCCGTCACCGTCGGCGTCACACCACCCGACGGCCCCGGCGTAGAACCCGCGATCGCCTTCGACATCGCGGATGAACTCGCGCGCCGCCTCGGTGGGCGTGCCGCAGATCGCGGGAGTCGGATGCGCCGCGAGGGCGAGATCGAGCGCTGTGGTGGTGCGGTCGCGCAGGCGGCCCGAGACCGGTGTGCCGAGATGCCACAACTGCTTGGTGCTCGTCAGCGACGGCCGGTCCGGGATGTCGAGGTCGGTGCACAACGGTTCGAGTACGGCGCGCAGCGCACGGACGACGTGCGCGTGCTCGGCGAGATTCTTGGCGGACTGCGCGAGACGCTCGGCGGTCGCGCGATCCGAGTCGGGGTCGGCGTGACGCGGTGCCGATCCGGCGAGCGGATGTGCCGTGACGAGATCACCCCGTCGCCGGATGAGCACCTCCGGACTCGAGCCGATCAGGTGCCGTCCTCGCCAGGAGCCTCCGGCCGGGGTGAGGTCGACCGCGAATCCGTTGCCGGCGGGGTCGTTCCCGGCGAGTCGTGCGAGGAGGTCAGCGGTCGGGACCGGCCGTTCGGAGCGCAGTCGGAGTGCGCGTGCGAGGACGACCTTGACGAGGTCGTCGTCGGGCGATCGCAGCAAGGTGAGTGCGGCGGCGACACGGTCGACGTGTGCCTGCTCGGCAGGAATCGCGTGGGCGATGCGGATGGTGGGGAGATCGGGCCTCGAGACGCCGAGCGGCGTGGAGGTGTGCCGCAGCGAACGCGGTGCTGTGAGGGCGGCGGGGTGCGCGGGGTCGAAGGGAAGCGCACCGGCGAGAGCGCGCACGCGCCCGGTTCGCAGAGCCTCGGCCGCGGCGTCGGCGCGGTCGAACCGGTCGTCGAGTCCTTCGGCGATCACGGTGCCGTGCGGGCGGGACAACACGAACGGGCGTGGCACGGTCCGCTCGGCACAGTCGGGTGTCGGTGCGTCGACAACCGATGTTTGCATGCTCGAACCTCTCGATAGCGGAAGTGAGAAGGCGGATCGAGCGCAAGGTGCACAAGATCGCTTCAGCAACATATACGGTTAGCCTTACCTTTGGTACTGTTCCGCATTGCCGAGAGTTGCGCAACACGGGTGTTCTGCTCGCGCCCAAGAGTTTTCGAACGCAGAAAAGGGGATGACAGTGCCCACGTCCAGGCCGTCGACTTCGGGACTTGCGCTTACGCGCGCCCAGACGGGCGTATGGTTCGCTCAGCAATTGACCCCCGACAACCCGATTTTCAACACCTCGGAATGCCTCGAACTACGCGGATCGGTCGATGCGGACGCCCTGGTGGTGGCGGTGCGTCGTGCCGCCGACGACTGCGAGGCCCTGGTCGCGGCCTTCGAAACACAGCCCGACGGTACGGTCGTCCAGTTTCCCGGACGCAGGCAACTCGGCGACCCGCCCGTCGTGGACGTGCGCGGCGCGCCGGACCCGTGGGTCGCGGCCCACGAGTGGATGACGAACGACCTGGCACGCGCCATCGATCCGGCCGTCGACGTGTGCGTCCGCGCCGCCGTACTGCGCCTCGCGGACGACCGTGTCGTGCTGTACGTGTGCGGGCATCACCTCGTGTTCGACGCGTTCGGGTTCTCCCTGTTCAACCGCCGCATCGGCGAGCACTACACCGCGCTCGTCGCCGGTACCGAGCCGCCCGCGCACCGCTTCGCCCCCGTCGAACCGGTCGTGCGGGAAGAGGAGAGCTACCGCGAGTCGGACGACTTCGCCGCCGACCGGGCGTTCTGGGCCGACTACCTCGCGGACGTCGAGGAGGCGGTGGCACTGAGCCCCGGGGCGAGCGGAATCGCGCGTCGTTCCCGGGCCGTCCGGTTCACCCTCGACGCACAGCAGCAGAACGCGCTCGCCGCACTCGGCAAATCCGCTCGCGGAAGCTGGGGCGACGCGGTGACCGCCCTGGTCGCCGCGTACCTGCGCGGTGCGACCGGACGGGACGACATCACCATCGGATTCCCGGTGATGAACAGGCTCGGTTCCGCCGCACTGAATGTGCCGATGACGGCGGTCAACGTCGTGCCGTTGCGGCTGCGCCCCGCCGCACGCGACAGCCTGTCCGGCCTCGTCGGGCAGGTCCGCGATTCGGTTGCCCGGTGCCGCAAGCACTACCGCTACCGCGGTGAGGACATCCAGCGCGACCTGCGTCTGCCCGCCGGGTCGCGAGGGGTCATCGGCCCGTCCGTCAACGTGAAACCGTTCGGCGACCGGTTCCGTTTCGCCGATATCACCGCTGCAGTCCATTCGATCGCCCGCGGACCGCTCCAGGATTTCATGATCACGGTGCGGCCCCTCGACGAGAGCGCCGGCCTGGAGGTCTTCGTCGACGCCGACGCCGACCTCTACGACGAGGACGACCTGCGGCTTCACGCCGCACGTCTCGAGCAGTTGTTCGATTCGGTGACCACCCTCGATCCGGCGACATCGCTCGCGCAACTGCCGATCCTTGTTCCCGCCGAGCGGACACGAATCCTGGAGTGCTGGAGCGCATCTCCGGACATACCGGTCGATTCGGACCTGACTCTCGTCGATCTGCTGCACCGGCAGGCCGCCGCGACACCCGACGTGCCGGCGCTCGCGGACGCCACAACCACGCTGACCTACGCGGAGTTGCGCACCCGGGTCGACCGGCTCGCGCGATATCTCGCGTCCGAGGGACTCGGCGACGCTGCCGAACCGCGGATCGCGATCGCACTGCCGCGTACGGTCGACGCCGTCGTCGCGATTTTCGCAGTGCTCGAAACCGGCGCGGCGTATGTGCCGCTCGACATCGACCAGCCACTCGAGCGCCTCGCGTACGTGCTGGCCGACGCATCGCCCGTGTACGTGCTCACCGACCGCACCACGGACGGACGGGTTGCGGACGCCGACGGTGCCACCCGCCGGATTCTCCTCGACGACACCGACACCGACATCGGCGGCCGTGTGGAGACAGATCTGCCACCCGTCGGACGGTCGGGGCCCACGCCCGACTCGGTCGCGTACGTCATCTACACCTCCGGATCCACAGGACGGCCCAAGGGCGTGGTCGCCCCACACCGCGGCCTGGTCAATCTCCTGCACAGCCACCGCGAGCAGGTGTTCACCCGCGCCGCACGCGAAGCCGGGCACGACCACCTGCACCTCGGACTCGCGTGGTCGCTCGCGTTCGACGCCTCCGTGCAACCCTTGCTGTGGATGCTCGCCGGGCACACCCTCCACATCGTCGACGAATCCGCCCAGCGCGACCCCGCACGACTGACCGAACAGGCGTTGCGCGAGGACTGGGACTTCGTCGAACTGTCGCCGGCGCAACTCGACCACGTCGTCGAGGACGGGATGCTTCCCGAGAACACCGTCTCCACCCTCGGCTTCGGCGGCGACGCGGCCACCGGCCGGCTGTGGGAGAACCTGCGCGCGCGCCGCGGCGCCGCGTTCAACTTCTACGGCCCCACCGAGTGCAGTGTCGACGCCCTCGTGGCCGAGGTGCACGACAGCGAGACTCCCGTGGTGGGGCGGCCGGTCGCGAACTTGCGCGCCTACCTCCTCGACAGCGGTCTCGCCCCGGTGCCGCCGGGAACGGAGGGGGAGCTGTACCTGTCCGGTCCGGGTGTCGTCCGCGGTTATCTCGACGCGCCCTCCCTCACCGCGACCCGGTTCGTCGCGAACCCGTTCGGGACGGGCTCGGCCGATCCCGTCCACGCGCGCCTCTACCGCACGGGCGACCGCGCGATGTGGACGGAGGACGGGAACATCGTCTACCGCGGTCGCGTCGACAACCAGGTGAAGGTGCGCGGGTTCCGCATCGAACTCGGGGAGGTGGACGCGGCGTTGCTGCGGCTTCCCGGTGTGGTGCACGCCGTGTCGGCGATTCAGACGGACGCTGCCGGTACCGCACAACTCGTGGGCTATCTCGTCGGCGATGCACTCGATCCGGCGGTCGCCCGGGCGCAACTGACCGAGTGGCTCCCGGCACCGATGGTGCCTGCTGCACTCGTCGTGCTGGGTGAGCTACCGCTGACCTCGAACGGAAAGCTGGACCGGAAGGGGCTTCCCGCACCGGATTTCGCCACGCTCGTCTCCTCGCGACCTCCGGCCACCGAACTCGAACGCCGCCTGTCCGAGCTGTTCGCAGAGATCCTGGACCTCGACAGCGTCGGCGCCGACGACGACTTCTTCGCACTCGGTGGACACTCGCTCTCGGCAGCGAAGCTTCTCGCCCGGGTGCGGGACACTCTCGGTGTCGAACTGGCGATCCGGGAAGTATTCGACCATCCGACGGTGGCCGGACTGGCTGTGCGCTGCGAGAGAGCGGGTGTGGACGCCGGGCCCGCACGCCCACCGCTGGTCGCGAGGAAGCACGGGGACCTCGTCCCGCTGTCGTTCGCGCAGCAACGGCTGTGGTTCCTGTTCCGGATGGAGGGGCCCAGCCCCACGTACAACGTTCCTCTGACCGTGCGGTTGCACGGCGACGTCGACGCCGACGCGATGCGCCGTGCCGTCACCGACGTCCTCGCCCGCCACGACAGCCTGCGCACGGTGCTGACCGAACGGGACGGAACCGGGATGCAGCGGGTACTCGAGCACGTCGAGACGCCGTTCGCGGTCGTGGAGACCGGCCCGGACACGGTGGAGGCGGACGTGAGGTCGGCGGCGCGCTACGCATTCGACCTCGAGCGCGAAATGCCGGTCCGGGTGCGGCTGTTCACCGTCGCGCCCGGCGTGAGCATCCTGTTGCTGCTCGTGCACCACATCGCGAGCGACGAACTGTCCACGCCGATTCTGTTGCGGGACCTCGGAACCTTCTACGCCGCGCACACAGGTGCCGCCGTCACCGAGCCGGCTCCGCTGGCCGTCCAGTACACGGACTATGCGGTGTGGCAGCGTGAACTGCTCGGCGACCCGAAGGACGAGACCGGGCTCGCCGGACGGCAACTCGACTTCTGGCGCACCGAGCTCGCGGGTCTACCCGCGGAACTCGAGCTGGCAACCGACCGGCCTCGCCCGGCCGTGGCATCGTTCGCCGGTGGCGGCGTCGAACTGGCCGTCCCGGCCGGACTCGCCGACGCGGTGCGCACCGCCGGCCGCGATACCGGCACGACGATGTTCATGATGGTGCACGCCGCCGTGGCGCTCGCGCTCTCCCACAGCGGGGCCGGGGAGGACATCCCGATCGGCTCACCCACCGCGGGCCGGCCCGCCTCCGAACTCGACGATCTCGTGGGGTTCTTCGTCAACATGGTGGTCCTGCGCACCGACCTGTCCGGTGACCCGACCGTGCGGGAACTGCTGGCCCGCATCAAGAACGCCGACATCGCCGCGTACGCCCACCAGGACGTGTCGTTCGACCGGGTCGTCGAGGCCCTCGACCCCGAGCGAAGTGCCGCCCGCCACCCCCTGTTCCAGGTGATGGTGCAGTACCGGAACCCGCCTGCCCTGCGTGCGTTCGAGCACCTGGCGCCCGAGGTGTCCCTCGTCCCCAACGATGCCGCGATGTTCGATCTGACATTCGACGTCGTGGACACACCGGACGGGTCCATGCGGGTACGCGTCGAATACGCCCGTGATCTGTTCGACCACGACACCGCCGAGTCTTTCGCCGCGCGCGTGGTGCGTGGGTTCGCCGCTCTGGCCGGAGACCCCGACCGTCCCCTGTCCCGTGTCGACCTGCTCTCCGGCGCCGAACGCGACTGGCTCCGCGCCGGTCGATCGGCACCGGAATCCGCACGCCCGGAACCCGTTCCGGAGACGCTGGTCGACCTGTTCGACCGCACGGTTGCCGCAGCGGCGCATCTCCCCGCTGTCGTCTCCGCGGAGGAAACCCTGACGTTCGGGGAACTCGACGCGTGGTCCGACCGGATCGCGTGTCATCTCGTGGATCGCGGCGTCCGGGCAGAAACGGTCGTCGCGCTACGGCTCCCGCGGGGAAGCGCCGTGGTCGCGGCGATTCTCGGTGTCTGGAAGGCGGGCGCGGCGTACCTCGCGATCGACCCGAACTACCCGCTCGAGCGCATCGACTACATGATGCGCGATGCAGGGGTGACCGTCGCGCTCGACGAGAGTGCCGTCGCGGAGTGCGGCGACGCGAGCATGCCGTCGCCGGCCACGGAACTGCGCGGTCGCGCCCGTGCGGACAACGCCGCCTACGTGGTCTACACCTCCGGTTCCACCGGTCTGCCGAAGGGCGTCGTCGTGCCGCACCGCGGTGTGGTGAATCTCTGGGAGACGGTGCGTTCCGGCACTTACGGTGACCCGGCAGAACAGCGGCTGCGGGTGCTGCTCAGTTACACCTTCGCGTTCGATTCCTCGGTCGACCAGTTGCTCGCGATGCTCGGCGGCCACACCGTGCACGTGCTCCCCGAAGAGTTGACCGCCGACGCAGACGGCATCGTCGGCTATGTCCGCGGCCATCGGATCGACGCCCTGGACTGCGCGCCGGTGCTGATGACGCAACTCGTCGCAGAAGGGCTTCTCGACCCCGCCGCGGATCACCGCCCGTCGGTGGTCGCCGTCGGCGGCGAGGCCGTGCCCGCCGAGCTGTGGGCCCGGCTCGCCGCCACTCCGGGGCTGCGCGCACTGAACATCTACGGACCCACCGAGTGCACGGTGGACGCGACTGCCGCAGTCATGACGGCGGACGTGGCGCCGCATATCGGCGAGCCCATCGCCGGGGGTCGTGCGCTCGTCCTCGACCGCTACCTGCGCCCCGTGGCGCCGGGTGTGCCGGGTGAGCTGTACGTCGGCGGTCCCCACGTGACCCGCGGATACCTCGGCCGGCACGGCCTCACGGCCGGAAGGTTCGTGGCCGACCCGTTCGGTACACCGGGGAGCCGGCTGTACCGCACCGGCGACACGGTGCGGTGGACATCCCGGGTGCCCCATCGTCTCGAATATCTCGGCCGCGCCGACGATCAGGTCAAGATTCGCGGGTTCCGTATCGAACTCGGTGAGGTCGAGGCGGTACTCGCCGGACATCCGGACGTGACAGCCGCCGCTGTGCTCGCCCGCGAGGACGAACCCGGACGCAGACGTCTCGTCGGCTACGTCGTGCCGGGGACTGCGCAGGTGGACGGTGACGCGGTCCGGGCATACACGGCCGAACGGCTGCCCGACCACATGGTGCCCGCTGCGGTGGTGGTGCTCGAGGAGTTCCCGCTGACCGCGAACGGCAAGGTGGACCGGGCCGCGCTCCCCGCCCCGGTGTTCGCACCCGCGACAGCCGGCCGGGTGGCGGGCAACGACATGGAACGGCGGCTCTGCGCCGTGGTGGCCGACGTGCTCGGACTCGACGCGGTCGGCCTCGACGACGACTTCTTCTCTCTCGGTGGTGATTCCATCGTGTCGATCCAGCTCGTGGCCAAGGCCCGCGCGGCGGGTCTGCGGTTCACCGCGCGGCACGTTTTCGAGCACCGGACCGTCGCCGGTCTGGCCCGCGTCGCCGAGGTGGATACAGGCCGGCAGGAAACGGATGTCGCGGCGGCGCTCGGCAGCATTCCGGCGACGCCCATCGTTCACGACCTGCTGGACCGAGGGGGACCGTACGCCAGGTACGCGCAGTCCAGGCTGCTGCGTACCCCGGAAGGCCTCACGCTCGGCGAACTGACCGGCGCCGTGCAATCCCTGCTCGACGTCCACGACGCGCTGCGTTCGGTGTTCGACTCGGCTGCACGCGTTCTCGAGGTCCTGCCGGTGGGTGCGGTGTCGGCTGCGCACGTGGTCACCCGGGTCGACATCTCCGGCCTGGACGACCCGTCCGCGGTGATGGTCGCGGCGACCGAGGAGGCGTACGCGGCGCTGGACCCCGGGTCCGGGGAACTCGTGCGCGTCGTGTTCTTCGATCCGGGCCCCGGCGTGCAGGGCCGGGTGCTGCTCGCGGTGCACCACCTGGTGGTGGACGGGGTGTCGTGGCGGATTCTGGTCCCGGACCTCGCCGAGGCCGTCGCGGGTACCGCGCCGCTCCGGTCCGGTACCCCGCTGCGTGTCTGGGCTCGCGGCTTGCTCGAGGCCGCGCCGGCGCGACGAACCGAACTGCCGTTGTGGCGTCGTATCACGGCGCCCGGCGGCCGTGCTGCCTTCGCCTCCCGCCCTGTCGATCCCACGCGGGACACGATGTCCGCGACGGCGCAGGCGCATGTCGACGTGCCGGTCGCAGTGACGGAGGCTCTGCTCACGACGGTGCCCGAGCAATTCCACGCGGGTGTCGACGACGTTCTGCTCACCGCGCTGGCACTGGCCACAGCCCGGGTGTGTGGCGCGGGTGCGGTGGTGGTGGATCTCGAAGGGCACGGACGAGAAGAGCAGGTGGTGGCCGGCGCCGATCTGTCGCGCACCGTCGGATGGTTCACGAGCCTGTACCCGGCCAGGCTCGACGTGTCGGGGGCAGACCTCGACGACGCCTTCGCAGGTGGCCGGAATGCCGGTGAGGCACTCAAGAAGGTCAAGGAGCAGCTTCGCGAGATCCCCGACAGCGGTGTCGGATTCGGGATTCTCCGGCATCTCGACGAACAGGGACGGCACGTTCTCGCGTCGGCGGCCGCCCCCGAGATCGGGTTCAACTACCTGGGCAGACTGACGCTGGGTGAGGCGGAGGGACAGCCGTGGTCGAGTGCGCCGGAGTCGGCCGGTCTCGGCGGTGCCACCGAGGCAGACATGCCGGTGAACCACGCGCTCGAAATCGGCGTCTTCACCGAGGAAACGGGGGAGGGGCCGGTGCTCCGGGGCACGTTCGGCTACAGCCCGGCACTGGTGCCCGAGCACGTGGTCGCAGACCTCGTGGAGTGCTGGGTTGCGGCACTGGAGGCGCTGGCCGGACACGCGGCGTCGGGGGATGCCGGTGGATTCACTCCGTCGGATCTGACTCTCGGTGGCCTCGATCAGTCGGAGATCGACGAGTTCGCCTTGGAATTCGGATGATCGTGACGCTTGGCGTGGCCAATTGTTTCGGTTAGCCTAACCAATCGTGACCGGGGGTACATCCCGGCGAGAACACATCTGGGAGAAACGTCATGCGGGTTCTTGAACGTAGCCGGGCGCGTAGCGTCGCGGTTCTCGGTGCGGCTGCGCTGCTCACGGCCGGCCTGGTGGGCTGCTCGAGCGACAGCGGCGATGCCTCGGACAGCACGGAGGCGGCTGCTACCCGGACGTTCGAGGCGCAGAACGGCTCGATCGAGATCCCGTCCGATCCGCAGCGCATCGTCGCCTGTGGCTACGCCGCGTTCCCGCTCATCCAGGCCGGGGCGAACCTTGCCGCGGTGTGCGAATGGACCCGCGAGATCGGGAGCATGGACGAGGAGACGCTCGCCGCGTACGAGGAACTGCCGAAGGTGGCACCCGACGGAGCAGCGAGTGAGCTGAACTACGAGGCCATCACGGCTGCCGAGCCCGACCTGATCATCATGGGCGTTCCGGCCCGCGTGCAGTCCCAGGTCGACATGGCCAAGCTCGAGGCCCTTGCGCCGGTCGTGTTCCTCGGCCCCACCAACCCCGGCGACTGGCGCTCGCTCGGCGAGCAGTACGCCGACGCCGCCAACGTCGGTGACGCCTACGGGGAGTTCAAGTCGGAGTACGAAGCGCGTGCCACCGAGATCGCGGACAAGTACGCGGATACCCTCGGCAGCCTGAACTTCGCCGGCCTGTGCAGCACCTGCGGCACCGAGCCGGGCGAGTTCTTCCGCGAGTACAAGTCGTCCTACACCACCAACCTGTTCGACGACCTCGGCTTCACGTTCCCCGGCGAGCCCGTCGATCCCGCAGACGTCCACGGCGAATACGTCTCGCTCGAGCAGCTGCCGCAGAACCTCGCGGACGCAGACGTGATCGTCTACGGCCTCGAAGCGGACGGCTCGGTCTCCGCCGAACTCCAGGAAGTCTTCGACTCGCCGCTGTGGCAGAACCTGCCCGCCGTCAAGGCCGGCAACCTCGTCGGCGTCCAGCACGCCAACGCCGCCACGTACGAAACCGCGCTGCTCGCACTCGACTCCATCGACGCCGCGCTCGACAAGTTGCCCGCGAACCAGAAGCAGTAACACCGTCGCGGTCGACCACCGCGGCTGCCATCGACCGAACGGCCCCCGATGTCCCCGACTCGGGGGCCGTGTTCGTCGTGCCCGACACGCCCGTCTCCGCCCCGGAAAGCTGCCATGACTCGCTCCACTGCGCTCGAAGACATCGTTCCGCTCTCGCCGCTGCAGCAGGGTCTGCTCTACCTGAGCACGATCGCCGCTCCCGCCGAGCCGGCCGGCAACGACGGCAGCGCCGAGCCCGACGCGTACACCGTGCAGTCGGTGCTGCGTCTGTCGGGAACGGTGGACGAGGATCGCATGCGCACGGCAGCGCAGGCGCTGCTCGACCGGCATGCGTCGCTGCGGACGTGTTTCCGGCCCCGCAAGGACGGGCGCACCGCAGGACTCGTCGTACGCGGTGTCGAAGCGCCCTGGCGCAGCGTGGATCTGACGGGAACACCGGGCCCGGAAGCGGAACGGCGCATGCAGGACCTGATCGACGCCGACCTCCGCCACTGGTTCGACCTCACCCAGCCCCCGCTCGTGCGATGGCACTTCGTCAGGTTCGGTGCCGACGACGTGCGGCTGCTCCTCACCACGCATCACATCGTCGTCGACGGATGGTCCACGCCGATCATGGTGCGGGAGCTTCTCGAGCTGTATGCGGCGGGCGAACCCGCCGCGCGCGCCGGTACGGTGCTCGGCCCGGTGCGGCCCTATCGCGACTACCTGGCATGGCTGGAACGGCAGGACCACGACACCGCGCGGCAGCTGTGGCGCGAGACCCTCGCCGAATTCACCGAGCCCAGCCTGGTCGCCCCGCCCGGGTCCACCCGCGCCACCGAGCCGTGCGCCGAGCTGGCCGTCACCGTGCCCCCCGGCCTCGCCGAGCGTCTCGGCACGCTGACCCGCACGGCAGGCGTCACGTTCAACACCGTGCTGCAGACCGCCTGGGCGATGCTCCTGTCCGGTCTGCTCGGCCGCGACGACATCGTGTTCGGCGCGACCGTATCGGGCCGCCCGCCCGAACTCGCCGGCGTCGAATCCATGGTCGGCTTGTTCATCAACACCGTCCCCGTCCGCGTCCGGCTCGACCCACGCGGCACCGTCACCGAGACACTGCGGCGGGTCCAGCTCGATCAGTCGCGCACGGTGGACCACCAGTATCTCGGGCTCGCGGACATCCAGCGCGACGCCGGGATCGGCGAGTTGTTCGACACTCTCACCATCTTCGAGAGCTACCCGGTGGACCGCGAGGCGCTCGAGCGCGCGCAACAGTCCGGCGGCGTCACCATCGCCGGTGTGGAGGCACACGACGCCACCAACTATCCGCTCGTCCTCACCGCAGGACTCGCCGACGACCTCGTCGTGAAGCTCGACTACCGTCCGGCGCTGTTCACCCGTGACGATGCGGCGGCCCTCGGGTCCCGGCTCGTCGCGATCCTCGAGGCCCTTGCGTCCGATGCGGAGGCACCCGTCGCGGCACTCGACGTGTTGCCCGGGGCGGAGCGCGAGCAGGTTCTCGGAGCATGGTCTTCGGGAGCCGGGTCTTCGGGAGCCGGGTCTTCTGCGGCTGCGGACCCTGCCACGGGGACCGTCGTGGATGCGCTCACCCGGCAGTTCCGGAAGCGTTCCGGCGATCTCGCGGTGGTGAGTGGCGACCAGCGGCTCACGTTCGACGACCTGGGCACCGAGTCCGCCCGTCTCGCACGGCTACTCATCGCACGAGGTGTGGGTCCCGACGACCGTGTCGGACTCGCACTGCCGCGCACTGCCGTGATGGTCGAGGCGATCGTGGCGGTGCTCGCCGCAGGCGGGGCGTACCTGCCTCTCGACCCGTCGTACCCGGCCGACCGGCTGAAGCATATGGTGACCGACGCTGCGCCGGTCGTCGTGATCAGTACGTCCGCAGTCGCCGGAGAACTCGGTGACGTGCTCGCCGGAGCCGACGTGCTGCTGCTCGACGATCCCGCTGTGGAACGGACCCGTGCAGAGTTCCCGGCGCACCCGGTCACGGACGGTGACCGCCGCGCACCGCTGCGAGCGGGACACGCCGCCTACGTGATCTATACGTCCGGCTCGACGGGGACTCCGAAGGGGGTCGTCGTCTCCCACGGCAATCTCGCAGATCTTCACGCGGCCCAGAGAAACACGTTGATGTTGCCCGGGATACGGGAGCCGCGCGGGGGTCAGTGGCGTGTGCTGCTGACGTATCCGTTCGCATTCGACTCCGCCGTCGCCGCGCTCACGTGGCTGTTCGACGGGCACACCCTGCACCTCCCGGACGACGACCGCCGGACCGACGTGGACTACCTCGTCGAGTACGTCCGCGCCCATCGCATCGACTACGTCGACACGGTGCCCGTACTCATGACCCGCTTGCTCGAGGGCGGCCTCCTCGATCCCGCACACCACCGGCCGGCCAAGGTGACCGTCGGCGGTGAGGCCGTGAGCGGCGACCTGTGGCGCACGCTCGCCGGATCCGGTGTCGAAGCCTTCAACTGCTACGGCCCCACCGAGTGCACCGTGGATGCCTCGTATGCGCGCATCTCCGACGGGCCGGTCACGATCGGCGGGCCGACGCCGGGCACCCGGCTGTACGTGCTCGACCACTGGTTGCGGCCCGTCGCGCCCGGCGTGGCAGGAGAGTTGTACATCGCCGGAAACGGTGTCGCGCGAGGGTATCTCGGACGGCCGGGCCTGAGCGCCGACCGCTTCGTGGCCGACCCCTGTGCCGGGTCCGGTGAGCGCATGTACCGCACCGGAGACGTGGTGCGCTGGACCCGCGCAGGCGTTCTGGAATACGTGGGCCGAGACGACGACCAGGTCAAGATCCGCGGCTACCGCATCGAACCCGCCGAGGTCGAGGCCGCGGCCGACGCGTATCCGGGCGTGCGGGCGTCCGTGGTCGTTCCGCACACGGACGGGAGGGGCGTGGCCAGACTGGTCGCCTACGTGGTGGCCGACGACGCTCTCGAGCCCGCGGATCTGCGTACCGCCCTCGCCGCGCGCCTGCCCGAGTACATGGTTCCCGCCACGGTGGTCGTGCTGCCGGCTCTTCCGGTGACGGCGAACGGAAAAATCGACAAGAAGGCCCTTCCCGAACCGGATTTCGCGGCTCTGACAGGTTCCGGCGAGGCGACTACGGAACTCGAGACGACGTTGTGCAGCGCGTTCGCCGACGTACTCGGTCTCGAACGCGTAGGTGTCGACGACGACTTCTTCACCCTCGGCGGGGACTCCATCGTCTCGATTCAGCTGGTGGCGCGACTCCGGGCCGCCGACATCCAGGTCACCGCGCGTCAGGTGTTCGAACTGCGCACCGCGGCCGCGATCGCGGCGGCGCACGACACCGCGCCCGCAGCGGAGGCGGGACGCGAGACGACCCCGGCCGTCGGACCGGTTCCGCTCACCCCGATCGTCTACGACACCCTCACGCACATGTCTGCCCACACGCTGCGGACGTTCACCCAGTCCCGCCTGCTGGTGACACCCGCGGGTCTCTCCACCGGCGACCTCGTCGCCGGTGTGCGTGCTCTGCTGACAACCCACCACATGCTCCGGTCGCGCTTCACCGTCGAGGCCGACGGGAACGCGCCTGCCTCCTGGACCGTGCCCGAGGAGGTACCCGATGCCGAGGGGCTGGTCCGGCACGTGGACGTGCGTGGACTCGACTCCGACCGGTGGCAGGCGGAGTTCACCGCCGCCCAGGACGCCGCCCGGGCCGCGATCGATCCCGCTGCCGGCGTGATGGTGCAGCTCGTCTTCTTCGACGCCGGACCCGAGGTGCCCGGCCGCGTGCTGGTGACGGTGCACCACCTCGTCGTCGACGGGGTGTCCTGGCGCATCCTCGTCCCGGACCTCGCGAGTGCGGTGGACGGTGCCCGCCGTGGTGCCGCCCGTGCGCTCGAGGAACCGCGAACCTCGTTCCGGGACTGGGCGACCGGACTCGCGGAGGCAGCACAGTCGGATCGGGTGACACAGTCGCGCCCGGTGTGGTCGCGATCCTGCACCGACACCGCGGGCGGCACGAGCGAGCAGGCCGCGCTCGGTTCCCGCGCGCTGGACCCCGCCCGCGACACGGTGTCGACATCGGCGTCGGTCGAGGTACAGGTTCCCGGCGACATCACCGCACGCATCCTCACCTCTGTACCCGCCGCCTTCCGCACCGGCGTCGCCGATGTCCTGCTCGCAGCCCTTGCGATGGCGGTGACGTCGGTCCGCGGCGGATCGGCGGTCCGGGTGCACCTGGAAGGACACGGCCGCGAGGAGCACATCGTGCCCGGCGCCGACCTGTCCCGCACGGTCGGCTGGTTCACCTCGATGTATCCCGTCGTCCTCGACCTCGGCGCATCTCCCGACAACCCTGCCCTCTGCCTCGCCCACGTCAAGGAGTCGCTGCGCGCGGTACCGGACAACGGAATCGGATTCGGGATCCTGCGGCGCCTGTCCGGCGGGGACGACGACCTGTTCACCGGCTACCGCGCTCCCGAGATCGTCTTCAACTATCTCGGACGCATGACGCTCGGGGAGACCGCGTCGGCTCCGTGGTCGGCGGCTCCCGAGGCTGCCGCGCTCGGCGGATCCGTCGACCCGGCCACGCCGCTCGATCATGTGCTCGATGTCAACGCGATCACCGACGACGGCCCGGACGGTCCGGTGCTGTCCGCCGAATTCACCTATGCCACCGGCCTACTGGACGCCGTGACGGCAGAGCGGATCGCCCGCGCCTGGGGCGAGGCGCTCGCCACCCTGTCCCGTGTCGCAGACGAACCCGCCGCAGTTTCCCTCACCCCGTCCGATCTGACGGCGACCGGGCTGACGGTCGAGGAGACGGCGGAACTCGGCCGCGCGGTCACCGGCGGGCTCGAGGACGTCGTACCGCTGACCCCGCTGCAGCGCGGCATGTACTTCCTGTCGGGTCTCGACGAGGACGGCGTCGACGTCTACACGATGCAGTCGGTTCTCGATCTCGACGGTGTGATCGACACGGTGTTGCTGCGCCGCAGCATCTCTCGTCTGATCGAACGGCATGCCGTGCTGCGCACCGGCTTCCGGATCTCCGCTTCGGGTGTCCCGATCGGGGCCGTCGCAACCGCGGTCGAGACGCCGTTCGAGGTGATCGACCTGTCCGCGGACGCCGACCCTGCCGGACGCGCCGACGCATTCGCGGAGTCCGACCGTGTGGACCGGTTCGCTGCCGACACCGCACCGCTCGTCCGCTTCCGCCTGCTGCAGTTGTCCGACGACCGGTCGCGCCTGGTGTTCACCGCACACCATCTCGTCCTGGACGGGTGGTCCACGCCGCTGCTGGTGCAGGAACTGTTCCAGATCTACGCGGCCGGTGGTGACACATCGGGTCTGGCCCGGGCGGTGCCGTTCACCGACTACCTCGCCTGGCTCGACCGCCAGGACGGTGCCGCCGGACTCGAGGTGTGGCGCGAGGCGTTGTCGGGTGTCGAGGAACCGACACTCGTCGCACCAGCCGGGTCGTCGATGCAGGCCGAACTGCCCGGCGAACTCTCGATCGAGGTTCCGGACGCGTTGTCGGAGCGGCTTCTGTCCGTGAGCCGCTCCCGCGGTGTCACGGTGAACACCGTGGTGCAGACGGCGTGGGGACTGCTGCTCGCCGCGCTCACCGGACGGCCGGACGTGGTGTTCGGTGCGATCGTCTCGGGGCGCGTGCCGGACGTCCCCGGTGTGGAGTCGATGATCGGACTGTTCATCAACACCGTCCCCGTGCGGGTCCGCACTTCCGCCGAGGAGTCGGTCGCAGAGTTGCTCTCGCGCATGCAGTCCGAGCAGAACCGGGTGATGGATCACCAGTACGTCGGTCTCGCGGACGTGCAGCGCGCCGTAGGAGTGGGCGAACTGTTCGACACCCTGCTGGTGTTCGAGAACTATCCGGTGGACCGCGACGCCCTCGATCGCGCCCAGCACGACAGCGGAGTCCGGGTGTCGGCGATGAACGGCACGGACGCCACCAACTTCCCCCTCGTCCTCGTCGCGGGGTTGCAGGACACGCTGCGCCTGGTGCTCGAATACCAGCCGGCGGTCTTCGGTGAGCACGACGCCGCAGCGGTAGGACAGCGGCTCGTCCGGATCCTCGAGCAACTCGTCGCAGACCGGCCGGTGCCCGTCGCGCACCTCGACGTGCTGACCGACGCGGAACACCGGAACGTGCTCGGCCGGTCGGACACCCCGCACGCGCCCGCGTCGGGAGCGGCCACGGTTGCCGACCTGCTCGACGCGCAGATCGCCCGCACCCCGGACGTTCCGGCGGTCGTGTCCGGTGCGGTGACATTGTCGTTCGCAGAACTCGGGGATCGGTCGGCCCGTCTGGCACGTCTGCTGATCGGTGCCGGTGTCGGCCCCGAGACGGTCGTGGGATTGGCCCTGCCCCGGTCCGAGCACATGATCGTGGCCATCGCCGCCGCGATCCGGTCGGGTGGCGTGTACGTGCCCATGGATCCGTCCTATCCCGCCGACCGCCTGGCGCACATGATCGCGGACTCCGGACCGTGCGTCATCGTGACCACCGCGGACGTCGCCGGCCGGATCGACGCCGTCGCGGGGGAGACCCCCGTGGTCGTGCTCGACGACCCCGCGACCCGGAAAGCCCTCGCGTCGCTGCCCGCGACCCCCGTGACCGACGCGGACCGTCGCGCGGTGTTGCACCCGGACAACGGCGTGTACGTGATCTACACATCGGGATCGACCGGCGTGCCGAAGGGCGTCGCCGTCACCCACGCGAATTTGCTCAACCTGTTCGACAGCCACCGCGCCGACCTCTACGTGCCCACGGTCGCCGCGTCGCAGCGCGAGGTCGTCGGCGTGGGCCACGCGTGGTCGTTCGGCTTCGACGCGTCGTGGCAGCCGACGCTCTGGATGTTCGACGGCCACACCGTGCACGTCTTCGACGAGGACACGATGCGCGATCCGGAACGGATGGTCGCCTACACGATCGAGCACCGTCTCGATTTCCTCGAGGTCACCCCGTCCTTCCTCGACCGGATGCTCGCCGCAGGGCTCTACGACCATCCGCACCGTCCCGCCACGGTGGGATTCGGCGGTGAAGCCGTCAACCCCGCGTCGTGGCGCCGCCTCCGGGAACTCACCGACGGGCGCGCATTCAACCTGTACGGACCGACCGAATGCACCGTCGACTCCCTCGTCGGCAAGGTCACCGACGCCGATACACCGTGTCTGGGCAGAGCGGTGCACGGCGGCGGCGCGCACGTCCTCGACGCGATGCTCAGGCCCGTTCCGACGGGCGTGGCGGGCGAGCTCTACATCTCCGGAGACGGTGTCGCACGCGGCTATCTCGGCCGTCCCGACCTCACCTGCACCCGGTTCGTCCCGAACCCGTTCGGCAGCAGCGGATCCCGGTTGTACCGCACCGGCGATGTCGTCAAGCGGGTGGCCGGGGCGGACGGTCACACCGTGCTCGAGTTCCTCGGTCGCGGCGACGACCAGGTCAAGATCCGGGGTTTCCGCGTCGAACTCGGCGAGGTCGAAGCGGCCCTCACGGCCGTACGCGGCGTACGCGACGCGGTCGTGGTCGCGCACACCGACAACCGCGGCGTGGTTCGACTCGTCGGCTACGTGACACCGGACGGGGACGTCGACCCGGCCGCCGTTCGGGCTGCGACCGCGGTGACATTGCCCGACTACATGGTCCCCGCCGTCGTCACGGTGCTCGACCGATTCCCCGCGACCGTCAACGGCAAGGTCGACCGGAAGGCACTGCCCGAACCGGATTTCGCGGCGCTCGTCGGGTCGCGGGAACCGAGCACTCCCGCAGAGGCTGCGCTCGCCGCCGTCGTCGCAGACGTCCTCGGACTGGACCGCGTCGGCGCCGACGACGACTTCTTCTCCCTCGGAGGAGATTCCATCGTCTCGATGCAGCTCGTCTCGAAGGCACGTGCTGCCGGCGTGCGGATCACGACCCGTCAGGTCTTCGAACTGCGCACCGTCGCGGATCTGGCCGCGGCGGCCGACACGGCCGGTCCGGTGCACGAGCGGGTCTACGGCACCGGCGAAGCGATCGGTGACGTCCCGCTCGTGCCGATCGTGTGGGAGGCACTCGGCTGGGGAAGCGACCTCGGCCGCTTCTCCCAGGCCCGGTTGCTCGTCGCTCCGTCCGGGCTGACTGTGCCCACGTTGCAGACGGCCGTCACGGCGCTGCTGGATGTGCATCCGATGCTGCGATCTCGGTTCCGCGCCGGGGGTGCTCGTCCGACGTGGACGGTCCCGGCGGAGCGCGCGCCGGAGGTCCCCGCCATCGATGCACTGGTCCGGCGCGTCGACGCGACGCATCTCGGTGAGGCCGGCGTCGACGACCCGCGGTGGCAGGACCTGTTCGCTGCCGAACGGGAACGGGCCTATTCCTCGCTCGACCCGGACGCGGGCGTGATGCTCCAGGTGGTGTGGTTCGATTTCGGGCCCCGGACCGCGGGTCGTGTCCTCGTCGCCGTTCACCACCTGGTCGTGGACGGGGTGTCGTGGCGGATCCTGGTCCCGGACCTGGCGGACGCGGTCGAGCAGGCCGCCGGTGGCGGAACCATTCGGCTCGCCGCCTCCGGTACCCCGTTCCGCGCCTGGGCCACCGGACTCGTGGAGGCGGCACGATCGGAGCGGGTCGTCGAGTCCTGGCCGGCCTGGGAACCCGCCCTGTCGACATCCGAGCCGTCCCTGGGAGAGCGTGGCCTCGATCCTTCCGTCGACACCGTGTCCGCGCTCCGCTCGGTCCGCGTGCGTGTCCCGGTCCCGGTGACCGAACGGGTGCTCGCCGGCGAGTCGATCAACGAGGCGCTGCTCACCGCGCTCGCTCTGGCAGTGGCGTCGGTGCGTGGCGGGGACACCGTGCGTGTCGAACTCGAGGGCCACGGTCGCGAGGAGGACGTGGTGCCGGGCGCCGACATCTCCCGCACGGTCGGATGGTTCACCTCTATGTTCCCGGTTGCCCTCGACCTCACCGGAATCGACATCGGCGACGCGCTCGAGGGCGGACCGGCCGCAGGTGACGCACTCGCCCGCGCCACCCGGTCGTTGCGCGCTCTGCCGGACAACGGGATCGGTTTCGGTGTGCTGCACCGCTTCAATCCGGAGTTCGCGGACCGGTTCGCCGGGTACCGCCGACCCGAGGTGGTGTTCAACTACCTCGGCCGGATGACGCTCGGCGAAGAGACCGGCGCCCCGTGGTCGGGTGCCCCCGAGGCGCCGGCACTCGGCGGGTCGGTGGATCCATCGACACCGCTCGATCACGTCCTGCACGTCGACGCGATCACCGAGGACACCGAGGACGGTCCCGTCCTGGACTGCGAATTCGCCGCGGCCACCGGAGTTGTCGGCGCCGGCACCCTCGAGTTGCTGTCACAGCGCTGGGTGCAGGCACTGACCGCCCTCACCGGTCGCCGATCCCCGGTCGCCTGAACGACTTTCGAACCGTCAGCAGAAGGAGACAGAACATGTTGGACCGCGCGACCATCTTCGCCGATACCGCCCGCATCCTGGAGGTGGAGCCGGACGAGCTCGACCCGGCCGTGAATCTGGTGGATCAGGGCCTCGATTCGGTGCGCCTGATGGCGCTGATCGAACAGTGGCGCGGCGCGGGCGCAGACATCGATTTCGTGTCGCTGGCATCCGAACCCGACCTCGAGCAGTGGTGCGCCCTGCTCGCCGGACAGTGAGCGGATCGCCGTGGCCTTCCTCGAGAAACTGACCATCGACCTCGATCCGATCCGGACCAGTCGCGAATTCCGGTACCTGTTCACCGCGCGGGTGGTGTCGCTGCTGGGGCTCGGGTTCCTCATCGTCGCGGTCCCGGTGCAGGTCTACCAGCTCACCGGATCCACCGCCCAGGTCGCGGCAGTGACCGCGGTCCTCGGAATCACCACGTTCGCCGCGACTTTCGTCGGCGGTGTCCTCGCGGACCGGTTCGACCGTCGCAACGTGATCGCCATTGCGCGGGGGACCGCGGCAGTGGCATTCGCGCTGCTCGCCGTCAACGCCTACCTGCCCGAGCCGCAGATGTGGGCGATCTACCTCATCTCCGTTGTCGACGGGGCGGCGGGCGGTATCTCGGCGACCGCACTGATGGCCGTCACCCCCAGCCTGGTTCCGCGCGACAAGCTCGCGGCGGCCGGAGCCCTCATGGCGCTCACCGCAGATCTCGGCTCGATGGTCGGCCCGGCACTGGGTGGTGTCGTGATCGCCGCCGGTGGCGTGGGCCTGGCCTATGCGCTCGCCGCGTTCACCACCGTGATCACCACCTTCTGCATCACCCGGCTGCCACCGCTGCCGCCGGCGACGGTGTCCGTCGAATCACCGCTGAGATCGATCGCCGCGGGCTTCACGTACGCGTTCCGCAACCGGGTGATCGGCCAGGTGCTCGTCGTAGGTTTTGCCGCGATGCTGCTCACCGGCTGGGCCGTGCTGCTCCCGGCGTTCGCCGACCGCGTGCTCGGCGCGGGGCCGTCGGTGGTCGGGTTGCTCTATGCCGCGCCGGCTGTCGGTGCCGTCCTCGGTTCGCTCACGAGCGGCTGGACGGGTTCCGTCCGTCGGTCGGGCCTGGTCGTCTTCGTCCTCATGGCCGTCTCGGCCGCAGGGCTCGCCGGAGCGGGCGCGACCGGCGTGACCGCGGTGGTGCTGCTGGGCCTGGCAGCGTACGGATTCGGCGACTCGCTCGCCGATGTGATGCGGTATGCGACGGTGCAGCGCAACACGGCCGACGAGTACCGCGGGCGTATCGCCGCGGTGTGGTCTGCTCAGGTGACTGCGGGTACGTCGCTCGGTGCGATCGCCGCCGGTGTGATCGCGTCGGTGGTGCCGATGTCGGTGGCGCTGACGGTGTACGGAGTCGCCGGTATCGTGCTCGTCGTCGTGATGTGGGCGTCGTTCCCGACGTTGCGGCGGTTCGTGGACGACGATCGGCTCGAACCTGTCTCCTGACCACGGTCGGCGTCCGGTGTAGCCGCAGACCCGGCCGTTCGATCGAACCGTCCACGTCCGGTGTGCAGAAACGCCGCTTATCGTGACCGCATGGGGTGGCACCGCCAGAATTCGGGTTTCCGGGGTCCGTCGTTGGGGTTTGCGCTGGGTTCACTGTTGTTCGCGATCGGGGCGGCCCCCGGCTACGCGACGACGGTCGGTGCCCATATCGGCAACCTCACCTACTTCGCCGGTTCGCTGTTCTTCACCGCGGCCGCGTTCGCCGAGTTCCGGTTCACCGGGCGGGTTACTCCCGGACCGTCGACGTCCCGTGTCAACCGGTACGACTGGTGGTCCGCCCTGACCCAGTTCGTCGGCACCGTGCTGTTCAACCTCAGTACAGGTGCCGCCGTGATCCGCAGTCTGTCGGCACCCGAACGAGACGAGTTCGTCTGGCAACCGGATATGTTCGGGTCGCTGTGTTTCCTCGTCTCGAGTGGACTGGCCGTCGTCGCGACGACCGATGTCGACGGCCTGTGGGATCCGCACGCCCGCAACTGGGCCAGCACGTGGCTGAATGCGGTCGGTTCGATCGCGTTCGGTGTCTCCGCGGTCGGATCGCTCGTCGTCCCGGCCACGCAACGGCTCGAAAGCGCGACGGCCGCGAATCTCGGCACGCTGACCGGCGCGGTGTGTTTCCTCGTCGCTTCGCTGTTGATGCGTGCTCCCGACCCCCCGCGGTCGCCGGTGGACGGCACGCCGCGGGGGCGACCCTCCCGTTCGTGAAGACTGTCGATTTCGAGCAAGCACCCGGCGTGATTTCCTCCCGTCCAGCCGAGTCTCGCCCGGCGCGCGCAAAAGTCGGTAAGAATGCGGTAATCGAACTCCGACCGTGGGAGGTGCCGTGAACCGATCCGTCGAGCGTCCGGACGACGAGTGGCCGAGTCTGCGTGTCGCCGACTGGGCCGCCACCCGCGACACCCTGCACATGTGGCTGCAGATCGTGGGCAAGATCCGGTTGGTCCACTCGCCGCCGGTCAACCATTGGTGGCACACGACGTTGTACGTCACGCCACGCGGCTTGGGTACCTCGTCGATTCCCTACCGCGGCGGTGTGTTCGATCTCGAATTCGATTTCTGCGAGCACAACCTCGGGATCCGTTCGAGCGACGGAGGCCGTAGCGCCGTCCCGCTCACGGCGCAGCCCGTGTCGGAGTTCTACTCGCGCACCTTCGGCGCCTTGGACGAACTGGGCATCGAGACCCGGATCCATGGTGCGCCCAACGAGGTCGACCCGGCGATCCCCTTCGCGCAGGACCACCAGCACAGCACGTACGACCCCGACGCGGCACACCTGTTCTGGCGGCAACTGCTCCGAGCCGACCGTGTCCTGCAGCAGTTCCGGGGCGAGTACCTGGGCAAGGTCAGCCCGGTTCACTTCTTCTGGGGAGCAATGGATCTGGCCTGCACCCGATTCTCGGGCCGCACCGCACCGCCACATCCCGGCGGAATTCCGCACTGCCCCGACGAGGTGATGACCGAGGCCTACTCGCACGAGCTGAGCAGCTGTGGATTCTGGCCCGGCGGTGGAGACGAGGGCGCCTTCTACTCGTATGCCTACCCCGCTCCGGACGGCTACGCGGACCGTCCCGTGCGCCCGGATGCCGCGTACTACTCGTCCGAACTCGGCGAGTTCGTGTTGCCCTACGAGGCGGTGCGCACGGCAGCCGACCCCGACGCGGAAGTGCTGGGTTTCCTCCGCAGCACCTACGACGCCGCAGCGGATCTCGGGAACTGGGATCGCGCGCACCTCGAGCGTTCGACCTAGCGGACGGCTCGGAAGCCGGCCAGTCGGCGCTGCCCACCGCCGGGGGCGGGCTCGTCAGAAGTGTGCGTTCCGGACGCCGTGCGCCCACAATTCGATCGCCGCGTAGCCGTCGCCGACTCCTTGCGTGTACGCCACCAGTGCACCGTAGAGGCGGCTGCCTTCCGCGGCCAATTCGATGGTGCCCACCCAGTCGGCCGCACGCGCCATGACGTGCGCCGAGATGTCCGTGACGTCGCGCGTCGCGCCGGAGACCGCGGTGAACGACTCGTCCGCGATCCGGAACGTCTCGGTCACGCCCCGCCAGTAGTACTCGGCGTCCATCGCTGAACGCAGTGACTGATAGTCGGTCGTGTCCTGCATCGCCCTGGCATTCCGGAGCTGGTTCGCCGCATGCTCGGACGATCCCAGCGGGACGTATGTCATGTCGTCGACGGTCTCGTTGCCTGCACGTCTGGTCCTCACCGCAGAGATGGTGCCCGATCGCGCGGCAGAACGAAACATCCGGTCTGTAACGATCCGCGCGACCGGGGTGGGTCCTCAGTGAGCGTGCTGGTGATCGTGGTCGTGATCGTGGGGGAGGACCTCGTCGTGTTCGTCCTCGACCCGGTCGTGGTCGGCGGTCTTGCCGTAGCCGGTCTCCGTCATCCCGCGTCGCCAGTAGCCGATGACGAGCGTGGCCTTACGATCGAATCCTGCCTCGTTCCGCAGCCACTTGCGCATCGCCAGCACGGTCTTCGACTCCGCCGACACCCACGCGAACTTCGTGACGTCACCCCCGGGGATCTCGATCGCGGTCGCGGCGTCGAACAGTTGATCGGTGGTGCCCGCGGGTGCGCCGTGGCGGTGGATCCAGCGGATCTCCACGCCGTCGGGATGGCGCAGGTCCTGCTGCTCGTGTTCGTCGGCCACCTCGATCAGGGCGACACCGGTGGCGTCTTCGCGCATGTGCTCGAGCATCCGCCCGATGGCGGGCAGGGCCGTCTCGTCACCGACGATCAGATACCAGTCGGCCTCACCGGCGGTCACTCCGCCCGCGCCCGCGGCAGCGATCACGTCCCCCGGGCGGGCATGTTCGGCCCAGCCGCTCGCGAGGCCCTCGTCGCCGTGCTTGACGAAATCGATGTCCATCTCGGCGGTCTCGGGGTCGAGGCGGCGGACCGTGTATGTGCGAACCTGCTGTTTCACGGTCGGATCGGGCCATGCGAGCCGCCCCCATCCGTTACGGGCCGGCACCTCGAGTCGACCGTTCGCGCGGGGAAACACCAACTTGATGTTCGGCACCCGGCCCGGGACGGAGGCATATTCGGCGACGCCGGGGCCGGCGAACGTGATCCGGCGCATGTGAGGCGTGATGTCCTCGACCCTCGCCACTTCGATGAGGACGGGGAGCATCCCGTATTCGTTGGTCATAGCGGACACCTTAGGGCACCCTGACCACATTCAGGCAGAGTCGGATTCCGATTGCCGGCGGTTCGGAATGAGTGCGACACAGAAGGTGAGGACGACCGCGCAGACGAGCACCGCTGTGAAGACGGGTGCGACGGACGCCGCAAGCTCCGCGGCGTCCGGGACGGATCGGCCGGTGGGCGCATCGGAACGGGACAGCGCGGTGTTCGCGAGCGCACCGAACACGGCGACACCCACGGCGCTTCCCAGTGCGCGGGCGAAGGCATTGGCACCGGTGACCACACCCCGCTCGGCCCACTCGACACTCGATTGTGCGGCGATGAGTGCGGGGCTCGCGATCAGGCCCATTCCGAGACCGATGAGCACGCAACAGCCTGCGACGTGCCACGGCGAGGATCCGATTCCGAGCCGGGTGAGCAGGACCGCCCCGGCCAGCAGCGGCACCGCACCGACCAGGCCGGTCAGCCGGAACCCGATCCGCAGATACAACCGGCCGGACTGCGACGCCGCTATGGGCCAGCCGATGGTCATCGTGGCGAGGGCGAATCCGGCGACCAGCGCGGACGTACCGAGAGCACCTTGCACGAACGACGGGATGTACGACGTCAACCCGAGTACGACCGCGCCGACGAGGGCCGAGACGGCGCTCGTGGTGATCAGGACCCGGCGGGTGAGCACCCACATCGGCAGGATCGGTTCGGCCGCGCGGGACTCGATCCATCCGAAGACCACCAGCAGGGCGATCCCACCGGCGAAGATGCCGATGCTCATGCCCGAGGACCACGCCCACGACTGGCCACCCTCGAGCAGGCCGAGGATCACGAGCGCGGCGCCCGCGGCGAGTGTCACTGCGCCCGCCCAGTCCACGCGTCGCGCGCTGCCGGAGGGACGGTCCTCGTGGAAGTTGCGGACGATCACCCATGCAGCGATCGCGCACAGCGGCACGTTGATCCAGAAGATCCACCGCCACGACCAGAAGTCGGCGAAGACCCCGCCCAGGGCCGGACCCACGACCGCGGACATCCCCCACACACTGGCGAGATATCCCTGTGCCTTCGCGCGCTCGGCCACGGTGTAGATGTCACCGGCGACGGTCTGCGCCATGGGCAGCACGGCACCTGCACCGAGGCCCTGGACGGCGCGGAACGCGATGAGGGCGGGCATGCTCCACGCCAGCGCGCACAACACCGATCCCAGCGCGAAGACCCCGATGCCGAACAGCAGCACCGGCGTGCGGCCGAAGGTGTCCGACAACTTGCCGTACACCGGGACCAGCACCGCCTGCGTGAGCAGGTAGCTGGAGAACAGCCAGGGGAACTGGGTGAATCCGCCGAGGTCGGCGACGATCGTGGGCACCGCCGTCGCGAGGATCGTGCTCTCGAGCGCAACCAGGGAGGTCGCGAGCATCAAGGCGATGAGGATCGGCCCGCGCTCGGAGCGGAATCCGACATCCACCCGTGACGATGCAGTCATGACGCCCCTGTCCTGGCTCGAACACCGGTTCCGGACCATTGTCGTCGATGGGATATCCGCCACGGCGTTCGGTCCCCGTCCGCATCGCGCACTAGGGTGTCAGCGTGCGTCCTTCACTCGAGTCCTATCCCCACCTCGCCGGCGGCAAGGTCCGTGATCTGCATGTCGTCGACGACGAGCACCTGCTTCTCGTCGCCAGCGACCGGATCTCGGCCTACGACCACGTGCTCGACACGCCCATCCCCGACAAGGGCCGGGTCCTCACCGCGATGAGCGTGTTCTTCTTCGATCTGCTCGATGCGAACAACCACCTCGCCGGCGAACCCGACGACGAGCGCATCCCCGAAGAGGTACTCGGCCGCGCGCTCGTGGTGAAGCGGCTCGAGATGGTGCCCGTCGAGTGCGTCGCGCGCGGTTTCCTCACCGGGTCCGGCCTGCTCGACTACCGCGCCACCGGCGCGGTGTGCGGCGTCGCGCTTCCCGAGGGTCTCGTGGAGGCGAGCATCCTGCCCGAACCGATCTTCACTCCGGCCACGAAGGCCGCGCTCGGTGATCACGACGAGAACATCACCTTCGACCAGGTGGTCGAGAAACTCGGCGTGAATCTTGCGATGAAATTGCGTCAGGACACCCTCGATATCTACGGCCGCGCCGCGATGTACACCTCCGAGCGCGGCATCCTGCTCGCCGACACGAAGCTCGAGTTCGGTCTGGACAAGGCCGGCAATCTCGTCCTTGCCGACGAGGTGCTCACTCCCGACTCGTCGCGGTACTGGGATGCCGCCGAGTACGAGGAGGGCAAGGTGCAGCCGAGCTTCGACAAGCAGATCGTCCGTAACTGGCTCACCAGCGAGGAATCCGGCTGGGACCGCGCGTCCGACACTCCGCCGCCGGCGCTCCCGCAGTACATCGTCGACAAGACGCGTGCGCGGTATATCGAAGCCTACGAGCGTATTTCCGGGCTCTCCTTCGACGATTGGATCGGCTGAACGCAGATGACCTCCTCGAATTCGACCCCGCCGGTCGCCCAGAAGGTTCCGCACGAGCGTGTCCATCACGGCCACACGTTCGTCGACGACTACGAATGGTTGCGCGACAAGGAATCACCCGAGGTCGTCGCGTACCTCGAGGCCGAGAACGCGTGGACCGACGCGCAGACCGCGCACCTGGCGCCGTTGCGTGAGTCGATCTTCGAGGAGATCAAGTCCCGTACCCAGGAAACCGACATGTCGGTTCCCGCTCGTATGGGCAACTGGTGGTACTACGCACGGACCGTCGAGGGCAAGCAGTACGGCATCCAGTGCCGGGCCCCGATCACGGACGCGGACGACTGGACGCCGCCCGAGGTCACTCCCGGCGTCGACCTGCCGGGCGAACAGGTGCTGCTCGACGGAAACGTGGAAGCCGAAGGGCACGAGTTCTTCTCCATCGGCGCGTTCTCGATCAGCCAGGACGGCACGCTGCTGGCGTACTCGACCGATGTCGTCGGTGACGAGCGGTACACGCTGCGCTTCAAGAATCTCGAGACCGGTGAACTGCTCCCCGACGAAATCACCGGCACCGCACCGGGAGCCACCTGGGCCCTCGATCACAGCCACGTCTTCTATCAGACGGTGGACGAGTCGTGGCGCCCCGACACCGTGTGGCGGCACAAACTCGGGACCCCGCGCGACGAGGACGTGAAGGTCTTCCACGAGCCCGACGAGCGGTACTGGGTGTCGATCGGCTCGACCCGCAGCGAGAAGTATCTCATGATCTGGGTCGGGTCCAAGATCACCACCGAGGGGTGGATTCTCGAATCCGATGATCCGACAGGTGAATTCAGAGTTCTCCTCCCGCGTCGTGAGGGTGTCGAGTACGGCGCCGAGCATGCGGTGATCGGCGGCCGGGACCGGCTGCTGATCATGCACAACGATGTCGACCCGGAGACGGGGGAGAAGGCCGAGAACTTCGTCCTCGCCGAAGCGCCGGTCGACGACCCGTCGTCGCTGCGCACCCTCATCGGGCACCGCCACGACGTGCGCCTCGAAGACGTCGAGGCGTTCGAGGGTCACCTGGTGCTCGGCTACCGGCGCGAGGCGCTCACCCGGATCGCGGTGTGGCCCCTCACCGACGACGGATACGGCGAACTCACCGAACTCGAGTTCGACGAGGAACTGTTCGCAGTCGGTCCGGGTGGCAATCCCGAGTGGAAGCAGCCCGTCCTGCGCCTCGGCTTCACCTCGTTCATCACCCCGACCCGTGTCTACGAGTACGTCGTGGCCACCGGCGAACTGCTGCTGCGCAAATCGCAGCCGGTGCTCGGCGATTTCGATCCGGCACGCTACGAACAGCGCCGCGAATGGGCCACCGCCGAGGACGGCACCAGGATTCCGCTGTCGATCGTGCAGCGCAAAGACCTGGCGGACGGGCCGGCTCCGACCTTGCTGTACGGCTACGGATCCTACGAAGCCAGCATCGATCCGGGATTCTCGGTCGCCCGACTGTCGTTGCTCGACCGCGGCATGGTGTTCGTGGTCGCGCACGTGCGCGGCGGCGGCGAGATGGGCCGGCACTGGTACGAAAACGGCAAGACCCTGACGAAGAAGAACACCTTCACCGACTTCGTCGCGTGCGCGCGGCATCTCGTCGACGAAGGTGTGACCGGCCCGGACCGGCTCGTGGCGGACGGCGGCAGCGCGGGCGGCCTGTTGATGGGTGCGGTCGCCAACATCGCTCCCGAACTGTTCGCGGGCATCCTCGCGAACGTGCCGTTCGTCGACCCGCTGACCTCCATCCTGGATCCGTCGCTGCCGTTGACGGTGATCGAGTGGGACGAGTGGGGCAACCCGCTCGACGATCCCGAGGTGTACGAGTACATGCGCTCCTACAGCCCGTACGAGAACGTCGGAGCCCACGACTATCCGGCGATCCTCGCGATCACCAGCATCAACGACACCCGCGTGCTGTACGTCGAACCCGCCAAGTGGGTCGCGAAGTTGCGAGCCACCAAGACCGGCGACTCGCAGTTGCTGCTCAAAACCGAAATGAGCGCGGGGCACGGTGGTGTCTCCGGTCGCTACGAGAAGTGGCGCGAGGTGGCTTTCGAGTTCGCGTGGGTGCTCGAGACGTCGGGTGCCTATCGCGCGGAGACCGCGCCGCGACCCGCCGGGTCGTAACCGGCGGGTTCGTGCGACTGCTGCCCGGTCAGCGGCGGAACAGGGACCGCAGCGTCCGAGCCGGGCTCGGCGCCGGAGCGGTGTCCTGACCGCAGGTGCAGCGGTCGCCGGCGGGTACGGATCGCATGACGGCGTCGACATGCTGTCCGCAGCCGCCCCATCCGGTCTTCCGGCAGTTCGGGCAGGTGACGGGGTAACACATGGGGTTCTCCTTCTTCGTTGTTGTCGGTCCGGCTCCGGCCGGAACGATCAGGCCGCGACGTGGCTCTCGGCCCACGCGTTGTAGCCGCCGGTGAGATCCGAGACGTTGTCGAAGCCGTGGGCGCGGAGCAACGACGCCGCCACGCTCGAGCGCCATCCACCGGCGCAGTGCACCACGATGGGCTTACCCGTCGGTACCTGCCCGAGCCGAGTGCGCAACTGTGCCAACGGGATCGGCACCGCACCGGGGATCGTGCCGAGTTCGCGCTCACCGGGGTTGCGGATGTCGACGAGGGTGACGGTGCCGGCGGCGAGCAGGGTGTCGAGTTCCTCGACGGAGGTGCGGGGTGCGGTCCGAACCAGTTCGGTCAGCTCGGCCGGGAACATGCCGTCGGCGACGGCGAGATAGCCGATCGCGTTGTCCGATCCGATCCGGGCGAGGCGTACCGCCGCCTCCTGTTCCTCGCCGGGGTAGGTGATGAGCACGATCCTCTCGCCGACCTCGGCGACCATGCCACCGGTCTCGGCGAAGCGTCCGTCGAAACCGACGTTGACCGATCCGCGCAGGTGCCCGGCGGCGAAATCGTCGACGCTGCGTGCGTCGAGAACACGGGTGCCCGCGGTGAGCTCGGTCCGGACCTGAGCCGGAGTCAGCATCGGGATGGTGTGGTCCTGGGCGAGCAGCGGGTGGATCCGCTTGTTCATGGCGGCATCGGCCGAGAAGTACGACGGTGCGGCCGGCTGGCCCTCGGTGATCAGCGCGACGAAGTCGTCTTCGCTCATCGGCTGCACCGAGGGGTTGCTCACTCGCTGCTCGCCGATCGTGGAGGTCAGCTCGGTGGAGAGATTTTTTCCACAGGACGAACCGGCACCGTGGGCGGGCATGACCGTGACCTCGTCGGGCAGTGTCAGCAGTTTCTCGTGCACGGTACGGAACATCGCCCGGGCCAGGTCGCTGGTGGACCCGTCGCCGAGGTTGACCAGGTCCGGCCGGCCGACGTCGCCGATGAAGAGCGAGTCGCCGGTGAGTACTGCGGACGGTGCGGCGTCGGGACGCTCACGTACGACCACCGAGATCGATTCCCAGGTGTGCCCCGGGGTGGAGAGGATCTCCAGGTGGACTTCGCCGAGGGAAAGTTGCTCCCCGTCCCGTAGGCGGCGAATGGGGTAGTCGGTCTCGGCCGCTTCGCCGAAACCGATCCATGCGCCGGTCGCGTCCACCAGTTCGAGGTGTCCGGAGACGAAGTCCGCGTGGAAGTGGGTGTTGATGACGCCTTCGATGGTGAGGTTGTGCTTCGCGGCGTCGTCGAGATAGTCGCCGATATCGCGGCGCGGATCGACCACGATCGCCCGGCCGGTGCTCTCGTCGCCGATCAGGTACGACGCGTGGGACAGGCACTCGATGTAGTACTGCTCGAGAATCATGGGTTCCTCCGTTGCTGATTCCGGGTCTGTGGACAGCGTGGCATATACCCCCTAGGGTATGTCAAGTACCCCCCGGGGTATCGTGCTGCACAGAGTTTCGTCTCCGGCTCCGCATGGGGAACCGCGGAGTGCCGGGGAAGCTCCCGCAGCAGATCATGGTTTTAGATACCCCTAGGGGTATGTGTACGATGAGTTCCCAGAATACCCCATGGGGTAATTACGTCGCCTAGTGCGCACACAACCCAGAATCGAAAGGCCCTCCTTATGACCACGTCCGGTCCCGCCACCCTCGACCCGAGCGCGCTCCACGACCTGATCGGCGCCGATGCGAACGTGCGTGTCGTCGACGTCCGCACCCCCGGCGAGTTCGAGTCCCTGCACATCGCGGGCGCCTACAACGTGCCCCTCGACCTGCTGCGCGAGCACCGCGACGAGTTCCTCGCCCACCTCGACGAGAGCATCGTCCTGGTGTGCCGGTCCGGGCAGCGTGCGACGCACGCCGAGGAGACCCTGCGCGAGGCGGGGCTGCTCAACGTGCACATCCTCGAGGGCGGGATGACGAGTTGGGAAGGACAGGGTCTGCCGGTCGTTCGCGGTGCCGCACGCTGGGAACTCGAACGCCAGGTTCGTCTGCTCGCGGGCTCGCTGGTGCTGGGCTCGGTCCTGGGCAGTGTCGCCGTGCCCAAGCTCAAGTGGCTCGCCGCCGGCATCGGTGGCGGTCTGAGCTTTGCGGCACTGTCGAATACGTGCGCGATGGGCATGATGCTGTCGAAGCTGCCCTACAACCGCGGCGCCACCTGTGATCCGCAGACGATCGTGGCACAGTTGACCGCTTCCAGCGGCACTGCAGCCGAAGGGAACTGATCGTGATCGCGCTGACCGTGTCACTGGCGGTCCTTGTCGGCGTCACCCTCGGGTTGCTCGGCGGCGGAGGATCCATCCTGACCGTCCCTCTGCTCGCCTACGTCGCGGGCATGGACGCCAAGGAAGCGATCGCCACCTCCCTGCTCGTAGTCGGTGTCACGAGCGCGGTCGGCGCGATCTCCCACGCGCGGGCGGGCCGCGTGCAGTGGCGCACCGGCATCCTGTTCGGTGCGGCGGGCATGGTCGGTGCCTACGCCGGTGGCCTGTTCTCGCGCTTCATTCCCGGCGGCATCCTGCTGCTCGCGTTCGCGGCCATGATGATCGCCACCGCGGTCGCGATGCTGCGCGGCCGCAAGAACAAGGCAGCAACCGGAAGTGCTGTTCCCGCTATGCCGGTCGGGAAGATTCTGCTCGACGGCGTGGTCGTCGGGTTGGTCACCGGTCTGGTCGGTGCCGGTGGTGGTTTCCTCGTCGTGCCCGCGCTCGCGCTGCTCGGCGGACTGCCCATGCCCATCGCCGTGGGTACCTCACTCATCGTGATCGCCATGAAATCCTTCGCGGGGCTCGGTGGCTACCTCTCGTCCGTGCAGATCGACTGGCGCCTGGCGGCGATGGTGACCGGCGCCGCGGTGGTCGGCAGCCTGATCGGTGGCCGGCTCACCTCGAAGATCGATCCGGATACGCTGCGTAAGGGCTTCGGGTGGTTCGTTCTGCTGATGTCCTCCGTCATCATTGCGCAGGAACTGCATCCCGCTGTGGGAGGCGCGGTCGCGGTCCTCACGCTGGTTGCCGCCGGCACCGCCTATGCGTGCACACGCACCTCCCGCTGTCCGCTGCGGCGATGGCGTCAGCTTTCCGTCGCCGCCGGGTGACGCGAGAGGATGCGCCTCCGCATCACCCGGCGGTCCCGATCGGGCCGTCGAGCTGTGAGACGACGGGGGCGATACCCCAGGGGGTACGATGACAAGACATTCGCGAAAGGAATCGACATGGTCGGCGACGACGAAAGCATCACCCAGGTCCTCAATCGGTTGCGCCGTGCTCAGGGGCAGCTCGCCGGAGTGATCGCGATGATCGAGCAGGGCCGTGACTGCAAGGACGTCGTCACGCAGCTCGCCGCGGTCTCCAAAGCACTCGACCGTGCCGGCTTCAAGATTGTCGCCAGCGGCCTGCGGGAGTGCATGACCGATTCGGGTGACGGAAACAAGGAGCCGATGACCGAGGCGCAACTCGAGAAGCTGTTTCTCGCTCTCGCCTGAGTGCATCGACGACGCTGTCGTCCCGGGCGGGGCCGCCGTCCCGAACGGTCCGGTGCGGGCACGCTAGCTTGTAAGCATGACCACCGACCTCCAGAACATCTCGATCAACACCCTCTCGGGTGAGCCCACCAGCCTCGCGGCGTTCGAGGGGCACGCGCTGCTCGTCGTCAACGTCGCGTCCAAGTGCGGACTGACCCCGCAGTACGGCGCACTCGAGCAGCTCGCGAACGACTACGCCGACCGCGGCCTCATCGTGATCGGCGTGCCGTGCAACCAGTTCATGGGACAGGAACCGGGAACGGCCGAGGAGATTCAGGAATTCTGCTCGGCCACCTACGGTGTGACCTTCCCGCTGCTGGAGAAGATCGAGGTCAACGGCGACAGCCGCCATCCGCTGTATGCCGAACTCACCAAGCACGCCGATGCGTCCGGTGAAGCCGGTGACATCCAGTGGAACTTCGAGAAGTTCCTGATCGCCCCGGACGGTACCGTCGTCGATCGTTTCCGTCCCCGCACCGAACCCGACGCCCCCGAGGTCATCGAGGCCATCGAAGCAGTCGTGCCGGCCTGACGATCATGTTCACCGCTCGAGCGCGCGAGGCGCTGTACGACATCATCCGCATGCGCCGCGACGTCCGCGCCGAGTTCAGCGGGGAGGCGATTCGCGAGGACGCGCTGCACCGGGTTCTCGCCGCTGCCCACCACGCACCGAGCGTGGGTAATACGCAGCCGTGGGATTTCGTGGTGGTCCGTGATCCGGAGCGCCTTGACGCTTTCGCCGAGCACGTCGCCGGATGCCGGAAGGCATTCGCGGATTCACTGCCCGAGGACAAGCGGCGGACCTTCGACCCCATCAAGGTCGAGGGCATCGCCGAATCGCGTACCGGCATCGTCGTCACCTACGACCCGTCGCGCGGCGGGAAGCACATCCTCGGGCGGCATACCGTCGACGAATCCGGCTTGTTCTCAGCGGTTCTCGCCATCCAGAACCTCTGGCTCGCGGCTACGGCGGAGGGCCTGGGCGTCGGGTGGGTGTCGTTCTACGAAGAAGAATTCCTCCGCGACTTCGTCGGAGTCGAGGACCCCGTCCGACCGATCGCCTGGCTGTGCCTCGGTCCCGTGACACGCCTGCAGGAGGTTCCGGACCTCGAGCGGTTCGGCTGGCGACAGGGCCGCCCCCTCGGTGAGGCCGTGCACTTCGAATCCTGGGGGAAGCACGACGAAGGGCTGAACGACGCGAGACTGCCGGAACGTCGCGACGCCGACGTGTGATC
>JADGMW010000176.1_pt1 | contig 42566 bp, 42 predicted proteins | sample 8641801 | NCBI WGS metagenome assembly JADGMW01 (sample SAMN16272018, study PRJNA661076) | feces metagenome | isolation source: fecal sample from diarrhoea affected cattle A | host: Bos taurus | place: South Africa: Lokaleng Village, Mahikeng | collected 2019-09
GCAGGTCGAGGTGCGCGACGAACCGCACGTCGGGCTTGTCGATGCCCATGCCGAACGCGATGGTCGCGACCATCACGACCCCGTCCTCGCGCAGGAACCGGGACTGGTTCGCGGCGCGGACGCGGCGCTCGAGGCCCGCGTGGTACGGCAGCGCGTCGATGCCCTCCTTGCGCAGCATCTCGGCCGTCTGCTCGACCGAGGCGCGCGACAGGCAGTAGACGATGCCCGCGTCGCCCTCGTGCTCGGTGCGCAGCAGGTGCAGCAGCTGCGCGCGCGGGTTGTCCTTGGGGACGATCCGGTAGCGGATGTTGGGCCGGTCGAAGCTCGCGACGAACTGCGCCGCGTCGGTGAGCTGCAGGCGCTCGCAGATCTCGCGGTGCGTGGCGTGCGTCGCCGTCGCGGTCAGCGCGATGCGCGGCACGCCCGGCCAGCGCTCGTGCAGTAGCGACAGCGCGAGGTAGTCCGGCCGGAAGTCGTGCCCCCACTGGGACACGCAGTGGGCCTCGTCGATCGCGAACAGCGCGACGTGCCCGCGGTCCAGCAGGTCGAGCGTCTCGGGCACGCGCAGCCGCTCGGGTGCCAGGTAGAGCAGGTCGAGCTCACCCGCGAGGAACGCGTCCTCGACCGCGCGACGCTGGTGGCGCTCCTGCGTGGAGTTGAGGAAGCCGGCCCGCACGCCCAGCGCCGACAGCGCGTCCACCTGGTCCTGCATGAGCGCGATCAGCGGTGACACGACGACGCCCGTGCCCTCGCGGACCAGCGCGGGCACCTGGTAGCACAGCGACTTGCCGCCGCCGGTCGGCATGAGCACGACCGCGTCGCCACCGGCGACCACGGTGTCGACGACCGCGGCCTGGTCGCCGCGGAACGCGTCGTAGCCCCACACGCGGTGCAGCACGTCGGCGGCGGTGCCGTGGGACGGCGCGGGCGCCCCCGCGGCCGTGCTGCGCGGTGCGTCGGGACGCCGGGAGCTCGTGCGGCCGGTCGACGGGGGAGCGCCCGCCCACGGGTCCTCGGCCCACGACTCGGGCGGCGGGGCGTCGTCGGGCGGCGGGGGAGCCTCGTCCCACCACGGCTCCACCGGCTCGGCGTCCCAGGTCGGGGCGTCGACGGCCGGTGCGTCGTCGAGAGCACCCGTCGCCCGTCGTCGACGGGCCTGGGGAACGGCGGGGTCCGGCTGCACCCGACCACCCTACGAGCCGCCGGGGGTCACCCGGGACCCCCGCCGGTCAGGCTGTGGACGGGTGCGCCCCGGCGTCAGCGTGCGTCGGCGTCGGAGCTGCCCAGCGGCTCGGTGTACCGCGCCTGCAGCGCTGCCCCGGCACCGTCGCTCAGCAGCGCGCCGGCAGCCGCCTGGCCCTTGGCACGCACCGAGCGCACCACGACCTTCTCGTCGCCCTTCAGCAGGCCCTCCACGGCCTGCCGCGCGACGTCCGCGGGGTCGTCCTTGCCGCCGTGCGCGACGCGCGTGTCCTCCATGTGGGACTGCTCGAAGAAGTCGGTGTCCGTGGGGCCCGGCAGCAGCGCCGTCACCGTGACGCCGGTGTCCCGCAGCTCGTACCGCAGGGCCTGCGCGAACGACAGGACGAACGCCTTCGACGCCGCGTACGTCGCGTAGTACGGCCCGGGCATCAGCGCGGCCACCGACGACGTCACCAGCACGCGCCCGGACCCGCGCGCGACCATCGCGGGCAGCAGCGCGCCGGCGAGGCGCACCGGTGCGACGACGTCGAGCGCGATCGTCCTCAGGTGGTCCTCGAGGGGGACGTCGAGGAAGGCGCCGCCCGCGGCCGTGCCGGCGTTGAGGACCAGCAGGTCGAGCGGGCGACCCGTGCCCTTCACCTCCGCGACCAGCGCGTCGACGCCCGCGGCCTGCGTGAGGTCGGCCCGCACGGCGCGCACCGCGCGGCCGTGCTGCGTCAGGCCGTCGGCCGCGAGCGCGAGCCCGTCGTCCTCGGCCGTGACGACCAGGTCGTGGCCCAGCTCGGCCAGCCGGACGGCGATCTCCAGCCCGATGCCGCTCGACGCGCCCGTGACCAGTGCGAGCGGTGCGGGGACCAGTGCGTTCTCCATGCTCACCTCCGTGTCGACGTGGGCCCCACGCTACGGGCGGGCCGGGGTGGCCGCACCAGGGGAGGCGGCGCCGACACGCGGGAGCGCGCGACGCGGCGGCGCCGGTGTCCGTAGGGTGACGCCATGGGTACCGCACTGGTCACCGGCGCGAGCGCCGGCCTGGGTCTGGAGTTCGCCTGGCAGCTCGCCACGGCACGTCACGACGTCGTCCTGGTGGCGCGCGACGAGGGGCGGCTGACCCGCCTCGCGGCGCAGCTGGAGGCCGCGGCGGGGATCCGCGCCGAGGTGCTGGCCGCCGACCTCACCGACCGGGCCGACGTCGAGCGTGTGGCCGCGCGGCTGCGGGACGACGAGCGTCCGGTGGGCCTGCTGGTCAACAACGCCGGCATGGGGCTGAACCAGCCGTTCGTCGACGGCGACATCGCCGCGGAGGAGCGGGCGCTCGAGCTCATGGTCCGCACGGTCATGGTGCTCTCGCACGCCGCCGCCGGTGCGATGAAGCAGCGCGGCCGCGGCGCGATCCTCAACGTCGGCTCGGTCGCCGGGCTCGTCGCGTCGGGCACGTACTCCGCGCACAAGGCGTGGGTGCGGGTCTTCACCGAGGCGCTCGCGGTCGAGCTCAAGGGGACGGGCGTCACCGCGACGGTCGTCGCCCCGGGCTTCACGCACACGGAGTTCCACGAGCGGGGACGCATCGACACGGCCCACTACCCGGCGGTCGCCTGGCTCGACGCGGAGGACGTGGTGGCCGGCGCGCTCGCGGACGTGCGCCGCGGCGTCGTCCTGTCGACCCCGAGCCTGCGCTACAAGGCGGTCTCGACGCTCCTGAGGCTGGCCCCGCGGTCCGCGGTGCGGTCGTTCAGCAGCTACCGCCGGGCGCTGACCGACGACGCGGCCGAGACGCCCGCGGCCGACGACTGACCCGTCCGGGCGACGGCGGACGTCCGATTCGTCCGCCTGGGGGTGGAGCCGGGTAGCGTGCAGCACTCGTCGACCGTTCCCGGAGGACCCGCATGCGTCTGACCCACCGTTCCGTCCTGCGCCGTGCGCTGGTGGCCCTCGTGGCGGTCGGCGCCGTGGCGCTGACGTCGGCCTGCACCGGTGACACCGACGAGCCGACGCCCTCCGCGACGGCGAGCGGGCCGGCCGCCGAGGGCGGGGAGGGCGAGCAGGTCGCGCCCGTCGATGACGTCGCGACCCAGGTGATCGCCGAGCAGACGGTCGACACGCCGGCCGGTTCCGAGGTCGCCGGCGGCGAGGTGACGCTGATCCTGCGTGACGTGCGGGTCGACGCCGAGGTGCTCACGGTGCGCTGGGCGCTGCGATGGGAAGCGCCCGACCGCGGCGACGACGAGGAGATGAGCCTCTTCGACCTCGGGATCGACCCGGTGCCCCTCGTGACGGACACGACGCACCTGCAGGCGTTCCTGCCGCTGTGCGTCAAGGGTGACTGGAACGGTGACGGCGCGGACCGCGATCTCTGCGACGCCACGATGCTCGCCTCCCCCCTCGTGCACATCAACACCAAGGTGCGCAACCACTCGACGCTCGAGGGCTGGGCGGCGCTCCCGGCGCCGGAGAACGAGGGCGGCTCGCTCGACGTGCTGATCGCCGACGGCCTGCCGGTCTTCACCGGCGTGACCGCACGGCAGGGGTCGTGACGGGACGGGCCCCGCGTCGCCGCCGCCTGGCGATCGCGCTCGTCGCGGCGGCACCGCTGGTCGTCGGGCTGCCGGGGGCGTCCCCGGCCGCGGCCACGGCGACGCCGGGGGAGCCGCCCTGGGCCGAGCTCGCACGGACGCCCGTCACGCCCGACATGATCGAGCGCGCGACGCTGCGGCTCACGGGCGGGCCGCTCCACCTGGTCGGCGGCCCGCTCGCCCTCGTCCGGGAGAAGTCGGTGCGGGAGCTCGCGCGCGAGTCGCAGGGCGTGACGACGCTGACGTCGGACCTGCTGTTCGGGTTCGACAGCGCCGACCTCGCCCCGGGCGCGAGCGCCGCGATCGGCGAGATCGCCGCCGCTCTGCCGCAGGGCGCGGCGGTCGCGGTCGACGGGCACACGGACGGGCTCGGCGGCGACGCGGTCAACGTGCCGCTCTCGCAGGCGCGCGCGCAGGCCGTCGCGGGCGCTCTCGCGGCCGCCCGGCCCGACCTGGTGCTGACCGTGACCGGTCACGGCAGCGCGAACCCCGTCGCCGAGGAGCAGACCGGCGGGCGGGACGACCCCTCCGGCCGTGCCCTCAACCGTCGCGTCGAGGTGCGTGTCACCGGCTGACCGGCCGGCACCGGCCTGCCGCGACCGCGCGGCCCACCCGGACGACGCACGACGGCGGCGAGACGGCCCGATACCCTACGGCCGTGACCGACGCCCCCGCCGCAGCGCCCCGCGACCAGCTCGTCGCCCTCGTCCGTGACCTCGCCGTGGTGCACGGCAGGGTGACGCTGTCCTCCGGCAAGGAGGCCGACTACTACGTCGACCTGCGGCGCGTGACGCTCCACCACCGCGCCGCGCCCCTCATCGGCCACCTCATGCTCGACCTGCTCGAGGAGGCCGGTCTCGGCACGGCGGAGATCGACGCCGTCGGTGGTCTGACGCTCGGCGCCGACCCGGTCGCCACGGCGCTGCTGCACGCGGCCGCGTCGCGCGGGCAGGACCTGGACGCGTTCGTGGTGCGCAAGGCGGGCAAGGCGCACGGTCTGCAGCGCCGCATCGAGGGCCCCGACGTCGCCGGGCGGCGCGTGGTCGTCGTCGAGGACACCTCGACCACCGGAGGCTCGGCCATCACCGCCGTCGAGGCGGTCCGCGAGGCCGGCGGCGAGGTCGTGGCCGTCGCGACCATCGTCGACCGCGGTACCGGCGCGCGCGAGGCCATCGAGGCGCTCGGCGTGACCTACCACCACCTGCTGGACCTGGCCGACCTCGGTCTCGCGTGACCTCGGTACCTCCGCCGGGCCCGGGGCGACCGGGCTCCGAGCCGGGTGGACCGCCGCGGCGACGGCAGCTCCGTCTGTCCCGGGTCGTCTTCTACTCGATCGCCGTCGTCTGGACCGGCTTCATCGGGTACTTCGTGCTGACGAGGGTGACCCTGGACGCCTCCGACCTCGTCGGGGTGGCCTTCTTCGGGGTCTTCGGCCTCGTCGCCGTCGCGCTCGGGAACGCGTGGCAGAAGCGGCGCCACGAGAAGCTCGCGGCGTGGGCACGGACCCACGGGTGGGACTACGTGCGGTACGACCGGGAGCTCGAGCGCATCCAGAGCGGCGCGCCGTTCGACACCGGGGACTCCCACGCGGCGATCGAGGTGATGCGCCGCGACTGGCAGGGTCGACCCGCCGTGTCGTTCACCTACCGGTGGACGACCGGCTCGGGCAAGGACCGGAGCACGTCGTACGCGCACGTCGTGGCGCTGCGGCTCCCGGCCTACCTGCCGAGGCTCGAGGTCACCCCCGAGGGCGTCGGGGCGCGGCTCATCAAGCTCGCGGGCGGCAAGGACCTGCAGCTCGAGCTCGAGGCGTTCAACCGCGCGTACCGCGTCGTGGCGTCCGACGAGCGGACCGCGCACGCCGTCCTGCACCCCCGCCTCATGGAACGGCTGCTGCAGCCGCACCTGGTCGGGCGGCACTGGCGCATCGAGGGCACGTGGCTCGTGACGTGGGACGACGGGCGCACCGACGTCGACCGCATCGCCGACCGCCTCATGGTGCTGACCGTGGTCGCGGACGCCGTGCCACGGCACGTGTGGCAGGACCACGGCCACGACCCGCTCGCTACGATCGAGCCACACCCCGTCCCCAAGGAGTCCTCGTGACCGGTGGCACCATCGCCCTCGTCGTCCTGATCGCCGTCGTCGTCATCGTCCTGCTGTGGGGTGTCGCCCAGTACAACGGCTTCGTCCGGCTGCGCAACCTGGTGCAGGAGTCGTGGCGCCAGATCGACGTCGAGCTGCACCGCAGGCACGACCTGATCCCGAACCTCGTCGAGACCGTCAAGGGGTACGCGGCGCACGAGCGCAACGTGTTCGACGAGGTCACGCGCGCCCGGGCGGCCGCAGCGGGGCCCGTCGACAGCCCGGCCCAGCAGGCGGTGCAGGAGAACGCCCTGAACGCCGCGCTCGGGCGCCTGCTCGCGGTGGCCGAGAACTACCCGGTGCTGCGGGCCAGCGAGAACTTCCAGCAGCTGCAGGCCGAGCTGGCCAACACGGAGGACCGCATCGCCGCGGGCCGGCGGTTCTACAACGCGAACGTCCGCACGCTCAACACCAAGGTCGAGACGTTCCCGGCCAACGTCGTGGCGAACATGTTCGGGTTCACGCGGGCCGAGTACTTCGAGGTCGAGGACCCGCAGGTCCGTCAGGCGCCGGCCGTCGGCTTCTGAGCGGCCGCGCCGCCCCGTGCGCCACGCCCGGTCCTCCCGTCGGAGGGCCGGGCGTCGCCGTGCCGGGCGTCGCCGTGCCGAGTTCAGTGCGAGAACGTCGCGATGTGCTGCGTCGAGGGCTCGGTATGACGTTCCGGCGCGAGGAGCGACGGCAGGCGGTGCAGCAGGGGGTCCACGAGGCCGCGGCGCGGGTCCAGCACGTGGGCCTGCTCGAGGCGCGAGAGCAGCAGCCCCACCTCCGGCGTCGTGAGGCTCAGCAGGTGCGCCAGGTGCTCGGGCTCGACGAACCTGTCGGTGGTCGCGCACACGGCCGACAGCAGCACGTCGAGCGGGCACCGGTCCTCGCCGCGGCACACGTCGACGTGCAGGCCGGCGGCCAGGCGCTCGACGAGCTCGTCGCCGACGTCGCCCAGGTCACGGTGCTCGGCGATCGCGCGCGGCAGCCCGCCGTGCCGCAGGTAGTCGGCCCGCACGTCGCCCGACCTCCCCGCGGGCTGCGCGAGCAGCAGCTCGGACATGCTGGCGGGCTGCAGGTGCCGCACGGCCAGCGCCCCGGCGGGCACGGCCGACGCGAGCACGGCGAGGTCGGCGGGGTCGAGGACCGACGTGGTGGCCAGCACCTGGTCACCACGACGGCAGGCGTCGGCGAGCATCTGCGGCCAGCCGGCGACCGTGCCGACCTCGTCGACGACCAGCACGCGGTGCCCGTCGCACGCCGGCGCACCGGTACGGGTGGGGGTGCGCAGGGCGGTCGCCAGGTCCGTCGGGCGCAGGGTCGAGATCGCGCCGGCGTCGTCCGCGAGCTGGACCGGGACCAGCACGACGCGACGGGGGTCCGTCGCCGGGTCGGCCACGAGGTGCGCGACGACGTCCTTGACCGCGGTCGTCTTGCCGACGCCGCGCATCCCCACGACGAGCGTCACGGTGCCGGGGCGAGGCCTGTCGGTGACGGTGGCGAGCGTCGAACGGGCTTCGGTGGTCGCCGGGGCCCACTCGTGGCGGGCGCGCGACGCGAGGTCGGCGTCGTCGAGCACCCACGAGGCACGGCGACGGCGCGACCACCAGGGGTTGGCCGCGCGCAGCACCTGGGCGAGCTCGCTGTTGCGCATACGTCCAGGGTGGTCGCTCCCGGGACGTCCCGGCCGGGACGAACGGCCCCGTCGGGCCGCTGGACGGGGCGGATACGTCCTGGTCAGACCAGCTCGATGAGGTCCTGCACCGAGTCGAGGACCGAGGTCGGGCGGAACGGGAAGCGCTCGACGTCGCTCGCGCGGGTCGAGCCGGTGAGCACGAGGTAGGTGCGCAGGCCCGCCTCGATCCCGGCGACCACGTCGGTGTCCATGCGGTCGCCGACCATGACCGTCGTCTCCGAGTGGGCGTCGATCCGGTTGAGCGCCGAGCGGATCATCATGGGGTTGGGCTTGCCGACGAAGTACGGCTTGCGTCCCGTCGCGGCGGAGATCATCGCGGCCACCGCGCCCGTCGCGGGCAGGTCGCCCTCGGCGCTGGGGCCGGTGACGTCCGGGTTGGTCGCGATGAAGCGCGCCCCGGCCTGGATCAGCCGGATCGCCTGCGTGATCGCCTCGAACGAGTACGTCCGGGTCTCACCGAGCACGACGAAGTCCGGGCGCGCGGCCGTGAGCGTGTACCCGGCCTCGTACAGGGCGGTCGTCAGCCCGGCCTCGCCGATGACGTGGGCGGACCCGCCGGGCATCTGGTCGGTGAGGAACTGCGCGGTCGCCAGCGCGGAGGTCCAGATCGCCTCCTCGGGCACGTCGATGCCCGTCGCGGCGAGGCGCGCGCGCAGGTCGCGCGGCGTGAAGATCGAGTTGTTCGTGAGGATGAGGAACGGGCGTCCCGCCGCCTTCAGCGCGTCGACGAAGTCGGCGGCGCCGGGCAGGGCCGTCCCCTCGTGGACGAGGACGCCGTCCATGTCGGAGAGCCACGACCGGATCTCGCGGGTCATCGCTGCGTGCGCTCCCCGATCTCGTCGTCGACGGCCGGCGTGCCGGCCTGCCCGGGCACGGGCGGCGTCGCCGCGTTCCCGAAGACCTCGCGCTCGACGGCCGCGCGCTCGACCGGCTCGTCGTACCCGGTGTCGCGGCCCTCGACGGTCTCACCGGCCTGCTCCTTGCGGCGCGCGCGCCACAGCTCGAACGCCACCGGCAGGACCGAGACCCCGACGATGAGGATCAGCAGGGCCTCGATGTTGTTCTTGATGAACGAGAAGTTGCCCAGCCAGTACCCCAGGAGCGTCACGCCGACGCCCCACAGCAGCGCGCCCACCACGTTGTAGGACACGAAGTGCCGGTAGCTCATCTTGCCGACCCCGGCCGCGACCGGGGCGTAGGTGCGCACGAACGGCACGAAGCGCGCCACGATGATCGTCCGGCCGCCGTACTTGTCGAAGTACTTGTACGTCTGGTCGATGTACTTCTGCTTGAAGAACCGCGAGTCGGGGCGGCTGAAGACCTTGGGCCCGAGCTTGCGCCCGATCGCGTAGGCCAGCTGGTCGCCGGCGAACGCCGCCAGGAAGAGCACGCCGCACAGCACCCAGATGTTGAGCTGCAGGGAGTCCTGCGCCACCAGCGCGCCCGCGGTGAACAGCAGCGAGTCGCCGGGCAGGAACGGGAAGAGCAGCCCCGTCTCGATGAACACGATGGCCACGATGCCGATGAGCGCCGCCGTGCCGAACGAGCGGATCAGGTGCTCGGGCTCCAGGAAGTCCGGGCCCAGGGCGGGAAGGGGACCGCCTGCGAGCAGCGGGAGCGACCCGTCCGTCAGGGCGGCCGAGAGCACCGTCGTCATCAGCATGGGGACCAGGGTACGGCGCACGAGGGCCCCCGGGGACAGGTCGTCGTCCCCGGGGGCGCCCGTCAGCGCAGGTGCCCGCCGCCGTTGAGGTCGAGCACGGCACCCGTCATGAAGCCGGGCTCCGTCGCGAGGTACACGACGGCCGCCGCGACGTCCTGCGGTGTCCCGGCCGCCCGACGAGCGTGCCGGCGACGGCTGCGCGCTGACCGGCCTCGGGCGTGAACCGCTCGTGGAACGGGGTGTCGCCGATGAACCCGGGTGCCACGGAGTTGACCGTGATCCGGCGGGGACCGAGCTCCTTGGCGAGTGCGCGCGTGAGCCCGTCGACGCCGGCCTTGGCCGCCGCGTAGGCGCTCGCGCCCGCACCGCCGCCGTCCTGGCCGGCTGCCGAGGACACCTGCACGACGCGCCCGCCGTCCGGCATGACGTCGAGCACGGCCTGCGTGACCAGGTACGTGCTGGTGAGGTTGACGTCCACCACCGCGCGCCAGTGGTCGAGCGCGACCTCGGCGAACGGCACGCGGCCGACGATGCCGCCCGCGTTGTTGACGAGCACGTCGAGGTGACCGCCGAGCGCCCGGGCGGCCGCGGAGACGACCTCGCGCACGGCGGCGGGGTCGGTCGCGTCGAGCTCGTACGCCACGGCCGTGCGGCCCATCGCGCGCAGCTCGGCCACGAGGTCCGCGGCGTCGTGCGTGCGGTAGGTCACGGCGACGTCGGCGCCGGCGCGGCCGAGCGCGAGCGCGACCTGCCGGCCGATGCCCGTGCCGCCGCCCGTGACGAGCGCCGTGCGGCCCTGCAGGGGTCCGGTCACCTGTCGACCCGCGCGCTGCCGCCCCCGGCGAGCTTGAGCACCTCGGCCTTGGTCACCATGGTGGTGTCGCCCGGCGTCGTCATGGCCAGCGCGCCGTGCGCCGCGCCGTACTCGACGGCCGTGGCGAGCGGCTGCTCGTCGAGCAGCCCGTAGACCAGGCCGGACGCGAACGAGTCGCCGCCGCCGACGCGGTCCAGGATCTCCAGGCGCTCGCGGTACGTGGCCTGCACGACGCCCGTCTCGCGCGACCACGCGAGCGCGCCCCAGTCGTTGCAGCTCGCGGAGTGCACGGTGCGCAGCGTCGTACCGATGACCTTGAAGTTCGGGTAGGCCGCTGCTGCCGTCTCGATCATCGCGGCGAACGCGTCGACCTCGATGGCGGAGATGTTCTCGTCGACGCCCTCGACCTCGAACCCGAGGGAGGCCGTGAAGTCCTCCTCGTTGCCGATCATGACGTCCACGTGCTCGGCGATGCGCCGGTTGACCTCCTGCGCCTTCGCCTGGCCGCCGATGGACTTCCACAGCGACGGCCGGTAGTTGAGGTCGTAGGAGACGACCGTGCCGTGGCGCTGGGCGGCGGTCACGGCCTCGACGACGACCTCGGCGGTGGTCTCGCTCAGCGCGGCGTAGATACCGCCGGTGTGCAGCCAGCGCACCCCGAGCTCACCGAACAGGTGGTCCCAGTCGACGTCACCGGGCTTCATCTGCGAGGCCGCGGTCAGCCCGCGGTCGGAGACGCCGACGGCGCCGCGGACGCCGAAGCCGCGCTCGGTGAAGTTGAGGCCGTTGCGCACGCCGCGGCCGATGCCGTCGTACGGCGCCCACCGGATGAACGACGTGTCGACGCCGCCGGTGAGGATGAAGTCCTCGACCAGGCGGCCGACCTCGTTGTCCGCGAGGGCGGTGACGACGGCCGCGCGCAGGCCGAACGCGCGGCGCAGGCCGCGTGCGACGTTGTACTCGCCGCCGCCCTCCCACGCGCGGAACTGGCGGGCGGTGCGGATGCGGCCCTCACCCGGGTCGAGGCGCAGCATCACCTCACCGAGGGAGACGACGTCGTAGCGGCACTCGGCCGCGGGGCGGATGGACAGGGCGGTCATGGTGGTCCTCGGTCTCGTGGTCGGCGCGGGTGGGGTCAGCGCCGGGTCAGGGCGACGGCCTCGGCGGTGAGGCGCGTGATGCCCGCGAAGTCGCCGGCGCGGACGAGGTCCTTGCTCACCATCCACGAGCCGCCGACGGCGACGACCGCCGGCACGGCGAGGTACTCGTGGAGGTTGGCGGCGCTCACGCCGCCGGTGGGGACGAAGCGCAGGCCACCGAAGGGCGCCGCGAGGGCCGCGATGGCCTTGGGGCCGCCCGACGTGCCGGCGGGGAAGAACTTCACGGTGGTGAGCCCCAGCTCGAGCGCGGCCTGGATCTCCGTGGCGGTGACGGCACCGGGCAGCGCGAGGACGCCGTGCTCCTGGCAGCGCTCGACGACGGCGCGGCTGAGGCCGGGGGAGACGACGTACGAGGCGCCCGCGGCGACGGCCTGGTCGACCTGGGCCGGGGTCAGCACGGTGCCGGCGCCGACGAGCATGTCGCCGCGCTCGCTCATCGCGCGGATCGAGTCGGCGGCCGCGGCGGTGCGGAACGTGACCTCGGCGACCGGCAGCCCGCCCGCGGCGAGCGCGGCGGCGAGCGGTGCGGCGTCGGCGGCGTCGTCGAGCACCACGACCGGGACGAGCCGGGCGGCGGCGAGCTGGTCCAGGGTGTCCATCGGGGGATCTCCTCTGTGCGTTGCGCTAGGCGGAACGAGCGTCCCGTTGTGAGGAACACTCTCTCACAACGGGACGCTCGGCGTCAGCGGGCGTGCCGCTCGTGGTGCAGCGCGGACGGGTCCAGCGCGTGCGCCGGTCGGCGGCCCTGGGCGACGTCGACGATCGCCTCGAGGGCACTCGTCGCGACCGCGTCGGTGAAGTCCTGCGTCCAGCACAGCGCGTGCGGCGTGACGATGACGTCCGGGTGCGTCAGCAGCGGGTCGTCCGGCGCGGGCGGCTCCGGCTCGAGCACGTCCAGCCCGGCCCCCGCGATCCGGCCCGCGAGCAGCGCGGACCGCAGCGCGTCGTGGTCGACGAGCCCGCCCCGGCCGACGTTGACGAGGTAGGACGTGGGTCGCATCGCGGCCAGGAGGTCCGCGTCGACCAGGTGGTACGACGACGGCGTGAGAGCGGCCGTGAGGACGACGTAGTCCGACTCGGCGGCGAGCTCGGTGAGCGGCACGAGCTGCGCGCCGACGCGCTCGGCGCGCGCCGTGTCGGCGCCCGGGTCGGCGGCGAGCACGCGGACCCCGAGGGGCCGGACGAGCTCGGCCAGCTCGCAGCCCACGCCGCCGAGGCCGACGATGCCGACGGTGCGGCCGGCGACGCCCGGTCCCCGGTACAGGCCGCGGTCGCCCCAGCGCCCCTCGGCCGCCGCCCGGTGGTTCTCGGGCAGCCGGTGGGCGAGCGCCAGCAGGAGGGTCAGCGCGGCGAGGGCCAGCGGCCGGCGGACGGCGGTCGGGGTGTTCGTCACGACGACACCCTCGGCCGCCACGCCCGGGACGTCGATGCCGTCGTAGCCCGCGCCGTAGCGCGCGAGGTGGCGCAGGCGGGGAGCCGCGGCCGCGGCCTCCCGCGTCAGTCCGAGGTGGCCCAGGGACAGGACCGCGTCGTAGGGGGCCAGGACGTCCGCCGTGAGCTGGTGCTCGACGGCCGGCAGGTACTCCCAGGTGAGGCCCGCCGCGGTGAGCCGGTCGAGGCCGAGGTCACCGAACCGGGACGAGCCGTCGGGCAGGAAGCCGTCGGCGGTGACGCCGACGTGGTACGTGTCGCGCATGAAACCCTCCGTAGTCATCTGATGTATCGAGCCAAACATAGCCCTCGCCCTGCACCACCCCTGCGGAGCGGCGTGCGCGCGGCGCTGCAAAGGTCTGATGAATCGAGGTACGGTGTCCTCACCCCCACCGAGAGGAAGCGCTCGTGAAGATCACCGCCGTCGACGTCGAGGACGTCCGGTTCCCCACCTCGCTCACCGCTGACGGCTCCGACGCCATGAACAAGGACGGCGACTACTCCGCCGCCTACGTCGTCCTGCGCACCGACGGCACCGACGCCGAGGGCGCGCCGCTCGCCGGCTACGGCCTGACGTTCACGACCGGCCGTGGCAACGACATCGTCGGCATCGCCGCGCGCCAGCAGGCGGCGCTGCTCGTCGGCCGGGACGTCGAGGAGATGGTGGCCGACATGGGCGGCGTCTACCGCGACCTCACCGCGGACGCCCAGATGCGCTGGCTCGGCCCCGAGAAGGGCGTCGTGCACCTGTCGCTGTCGGCCGTCATGAACGCCGCGTGGGACCTCGCCGGTCGCGTGGCCGGCAAGCCCGTGTGGCGGCTGCTCGCCGACATGACGCCCGAGCAGCTCGTCGACGTCGCCGACCTGCGCTACCTCTCCGACGCCCTGACGCGCGACGAGGCGATCGCGCTCCTGCGCGCCCAGGAGGGCGGCAAGGCCGAGCGCATCGCCGAGCTCGAGCGGACCGGGTACCCCTGCTACACGACGTCCGCGGGCTGGCTCGGGTACAGCGACGAGAAGCTGCGCCGGCTCTGCCAGGAGGCCGTCGACGAGGGCTACCAGCACATCAAGCTCAAGGTCGGCGCCGACCTCGAGGAGGACGTGCGCCGCTGCGGCATCGCGCGCGACGTCATCGGGCCCGACCGGGCGCTCATGATCGACGCCAACCAGGTGTGGGACGTCGACCAGGCGATCGAGTGGACCAACGCCCTGGCGCGGTTCGACCTGCTGTGGATCGAGGAGCCGACGAGCCCGGACGACGTGCTCGGCCACGCCGCGATCCGCCGGGGCGTCGCACCCGTGGGCGTCGCGACGGGCGAGCACGGCCACAACCGCGTGATGTTCAAGCAGTTCATGCAGGCCGGTGCCATGGACTACTGCCAGCTCGACGCCGGGCGCCTCGCGAGCCTCAACGAGATCGTCGCGGTCCTGCTGCTCGCCGCGAAGTTCGGCGTGAAGGTGTGCCCGCACGGCGGCGGCGTGGGCCTGTGCGAGATGGTCCAGCACATCTCGATGCTCGACTTCGTCGCGGTCTCGGGGTCGCGCGAGGGCCGTGTCACCGAGTACGTCGACCACCTGCACGAGCACTTCACCGACCCCTGCGTCGTGCGTGAGGCCGCCTACGTGCTGCCGAGCCGGCCGGGGTACTCGACGCAGATGCACGAGGCGTCGGTCGCGGAGTTCCGCTTCCCCGACGGCGCGTACTGGGCCGGACGGCTCGCGTCGGCGTGAGCGACCCGACCAGGACGGCGGGGGCGGCACCGGCCGCCCCCGCCGTTCGGCATACTCCAGGCATGTCACGCACGGACCGGGTCGTCGACGGCGTCACCGCCATGATCCTTGACGGCCGCCTCGGGCCGGGGCAGCGCCTGCCGGTGGAGAAGGACCTCGCGGACGCGCTCGGCGTCTCGCGCGGGTCGTTGCGCGAGGGCATCCGGGCGCTGGCCGTGCTCGGGGTCGTCGAGACCCGGCAGGGCGACGGCACGTACGTCACGGCGCTCGACCCCGGCAGCCTCGTGGCGCCGCTCGGGCTCGTCGTCGAGCTGCAGGCCGCAGGGCACGCGCTGCACGTGCACACCGTGCGCCGGCTGCTGGAGACCGAGGTCGCCGGGCTCGCCGCGGCGGGTGCGCGGGCCCCGGGCGCCGACCTCACGGCGGCACGCGAGGCGCTCGCGCAGGGCGCGGCGGTGCTCGCCCGGGCCGGGTCGGACGACCCCGCGACCTCGGGCGAGGGGGAGTCCGGTGACGGGGAGCCCGGCGACGTGCTCTGCGACCACGAGGCGCTCCTCGCGGCCGACCTCGCGTTCCACCGCGCCCTCGGGGCGCTCGCCGGCAACCCCGTCCTCGCGGCGCTCACCGACGCCATGGGCGGGCGCACGGCCCGGCACCGGCTGTCGCGCGGCGTCACCGAGCCCGGTGCCGAGGCCCGCACGCAGCGCGAGCACGAGGCGATCCTCGACGCGGTCGCGGCCGGGGACGTCGACCGCGCCCGCGTCCGGATGGCGGCCCACCTGCTCGCGGTCGAGGACTTCCTGCGCACCGACGCGGGCTGAGGCGGGCCGCCGGTCGCGCTCAGCGCGCGAGCCACCCGCCGTCCACCGCGAGCACCTGGCCGTGCACGTACGCGGCCGCAGGGGACGCGAGGAACACGACGACGTTGCCGATGTCCTCGGGACGGCCCCAGCGCCCGGCCGGGATGCGCACCGAGAGCTGCTCGAGGCGCACGGGGTCGGCCAGCAGGGCCGCGTTCATGTCGGTGTCCATGTAGCCCGGTGCCACCGCGTTGACGTTGACACCCTTGGCCGACCACTCGTTGCACAGCGCCTTGGTGAGCTGCGCGACCGCGCCCTTGCTCGCCGCGTACGCCGGCACCGTCAGCCCGCCCTGGAACGACAGCAGCGACGCGAGGTTGACGATCTTGCCGTCACCGCGCTCGAGCATCGGCCGCCCGAAGAGCTGGCAGAGCTGGAACACCGAGCGCAGGTTGACGTCGATGACGCGGTCCCACGCCTCGAGCGGGAAGTCGACGGCGGGGTAGCGGTCCTGCGTGCCGGCGTTGTTGACGAGGATGTCGACGCGGTGCTCGGCGAGCACGCGCTCCGCCGTGGCGGCGATCGCGTCGCCGTCGCCCAGGTCCAGCGGCTCGAACGCGAGCCTGCGCCCGAGCGCCGCCGCCTGGTCCGCCAGGTCGGACGGCACGGGGTTGCGCGCGAGCACGACGACGTCCGCGCCGGCCTCCAGCAGGGCCTGCGTGATGCCGCGGCCCAGGCCGCGGCCGCCGCCGGTGACGACGGCCGTGCGGCCCGTCAGGTCGAAGGGGGTGGTCATGCGTCTGCCTTCCCGTGCAGGGGGGTGAGGAGGACCTTGAGGCAGTCCTGGCCGGACGTCGCGGCCGCGAAGGCGGCGTCCACGTCGGCCAGGTCGAAGGCCCGGGTGGGGAACGCGGCCAGGCCGAGCTCGTCGGACGCGAGCAGCTCGATCGCGCGCCGGACGTCGGCGGACGTGTAGACCCGCACGCCGACCATCGACTGCTCCTTGAAGCACACGGCCTGCAGGTCCAGCGGCGTGGGCTGCTTGTAGACGCCCACGATGACGATCCGGCCGAGCACGCGGGTCGCGGCGGCCAGATCGGCTGCGACGGTCGGGTGCGCGGCGGAGTCGAACGTCGTGTCGGCGCCCTCGCCGTCGGTGAGCGGCGCGAGGACCTCGGCCATGGTCGAGCCCTCGGGGACGACCGTGAGCCCCAGGTCCGCGGCGACCTGACGGCGCCACGGGCTCGGCTCGGTGACCACGACGGTCCCCGCTCCGGCGTGCCGCGCGACGAGCGCGGTCAGCACCCCGATGGGTCCGGCGCCGTAGACGGCGACGGTGTCGCCCTGCTCCATGCCGGACAGGTCGAGCGCGTGCACCGCGACGGCCAGCGGCTCGACGAGCGCCGCGAGGCGCGGGTCGACGCCCGCGGGCACCTCGTGCAGCACCTCGGGGGGCAGCGCGACGTACTCGGCCATGCCGCCGGGGGCGTCGATGCCGTACAGGCCCAGGCGGCGGCACACGTGCCCGTGCCCGTCGCGGCAGGCCTTGCACTCGCCGCACGAGATGAGGGGCTCGGCGATGACGAGCGCGCCCTCGCGCGGACCCGTCGCACCGGCCTGCTCGACCCAGCCCGAGAGCTCGTGCCCGGGGATCAGCGGGGCCTGGGCCCGCGGGTGCTTGCCGTGGAAGATCGACAGGTCGGTGCCGCAGATGCCGTTGTAGGCGACGCGGACCAGGGCCCAGCCGTCGGGGACCTGCGGCAGGGGGACCTGCTGGACGGCGATCTCGTCCGCGCCGGTCCACACCGCCGCGCGCATGGTGCTCATCGTTCAGGCTCCTGTCCGGGCTGCCGCGCCCACGGGCGCGCAGTCCTGGTTGCGGCCCGGGGCGCCGAGCACCTCGGGGTTGACGACGTTGCGCGGCGCCCGGCCGGCGCAGACCTCGACGACGTTGGCGACCGTGCGCCGCTTCAGCTCGTCGTACGACTCCTCGCTGTACCAGGCGAGGTGCGGCGTCAGGACGACGTTGTCGAGCTCCATGAGCGGGTGGTCGACGGGCAGCGGCTCGATGTCGTGGACGTCGATCGCGGCGGCCCGGATGCCGCCCGTGCGCAGCGCCTCGACCAGCGCGGCGGTGTCGGCGACGCCGCCGCGGCTCGTGTTCACGAGGATCGCGTCGGAGCGCATGCGGGCGAGCTGGGCGGCGCCGATCATGCCGCGCGTCGAGTCGTCCAGGGGCGTGTGCAGCGACACGACCTGCGCGCGCTCGAGCAGCTCGTCGAGGCTCACCGACGGGAAGCCGTGGTACTCGGTCGCGTCGGGGTCGGCCGCGACGTCGTACCCGATGACCTCGTAGCCCAGGCCGGCGGCCTTGCGCGCGGTCGCGGCGCCGATCAGGCCCATGCCGACGACCCCGAACACCCGGCCCCGCGTCTGGTACGCGGGCCGGATGGCGGCGAGGTCGAACGAGCCGGCCCGCATGCCGCGGTCGAGCCGCGGGATGCCCCGGGCTGCCGCGAGCGTCATGCCGATCGCGTGGTCGGACACCGCCTCGGTGCCGTAGTCGGGGACGTTGCACACGGCGATGCCGCGCGCGGTCGCGGCGGCGACGTCGACCGAGTCGATGCCGACGCCGTAGCGGCCGATCGCCCGCAGGCTCGGCAGGGCGTCCATGATCTCGGCGGTGATCGACGCGTACTGCACGAGGACCGCGTCGGCGCCGGCGGCGTTGGCGACGAGGGCCTCGGGCGTGAACGACTGCGTGACGACGAGCTCGGCCCCCGCGGCCGCGGTGATCTCGCGCTCGGCGTCGAAGGAGTCGTGGTCGCACTCGGTGACGACGATCCTCATCGCGCGAGCCAGCCGCCGTCGACGGGCAGCACGGCGCCGTGCACGTAGTCCGCGGCGCGCGAGGACAGGTACAGCACGGCTCCGGCGATGTCCTGCGGGGTGGCCCAGCGGCCGGCGGGGATGCGGTCGAGGATCGCCTGGCTGCGGGCGGCGTCCTGGCGCAGGTCGTGCGTGTTCGCGGTGGCGACGTAGCCGGGGGCGACGGCGTTGACGTTGACGCCCGCACCGGCCCACTCGTTCGCGAACGCCTTGGTCAGGCCCGCGATGGCGGACTTCGACGCCGTGTAGCCGGGGACGTTGATGCCGCCCTGGAAGCTGAGCATCGAGGCGGTGTTGACGATCTTGCCGTGCCCGCGCTCGAGCATGCGGCGGCCGACCTCGCGCGAGAGCACGAACGCGGTGCGCATGTTGACGTCCAGGACGTGGTCGAAGTCCTCGTCCGAGTGCTGCGCGACGGGCGTGCGGCGGATCGTGCCGCCGTTGTTCACGAGGATGTCGACGTCCCGCGCACCGAGGTCCGCGGCGAGCGCCGCGACCTGCTCGCGGTCCGAGAAGTCGGACCGCAGCGGCGTGAAGGCCCGTCCGGTCGCCTCGACCGCGCGGCGCACCTCGCTGTCGCCGTCCTCCATGTCGTAGCTGACGCCGATGACGTCGGCCCCTGCCGAGGCGAGGGTCTGCGCGATCGCCAGGCCGATGCCCTGGCTCGCACCGGTGACCACGGCCAGGCGGCCCTCGAGGGTGAACAGGCTCGCCGTGTACTCGGCCGGGTTCGTCGTCATGACGTGCTCTCTTCCTTCGGTGGTGCGCCTCAGGGCGTGTGGCCCAGGGCGGCGGATATCAGGCCGGCCGTCTCGACGACGGCCGGCGCGTGGGCCTCGAGCTGCTCGGGCGAGCACTCGACGGCCAGGGTGGAGATGCTGACGCCGTACGTGACGGTGCCGGTGTGGTCGTAGACCGGGGCGGCGACGCAGACGATCCCGGGGACGTTCTCCTCCAGGTCGAACGCGTACCCGCGCTCGCGGACGCGCGCCAGCTCGGCCTGCAGGTCGCTGAGCTGCGTGATCGTGCGCTCGGTGCGGCGCAGCAGGCCCGAGCGGGCGACGAAGCGCTGGATCTCCTCGTCGCCGCGCGCGGCGAGCACGACCTTGCCGATCCCCGACGAGTGCATGGGGATCGCGTGCCCGACGCGCGACGGCATCTGGTACGGCTTGTCGGAGTCCATGCGGACGAGGTAGACGATCTCGTCGCCGTTGGCGACCCCGACGTGGGCCGTGCAGTGGACGCGGTCGACCAGCTCGCCGACGAACGGCTCCGCGATCGCCGAGATGTCGAGCCGCTGCAGCGCCCGCCCCGCCAGGGACAGGATCTGCGGGCCGGGCTGGTAGAGCCCGTCCGACGTCACGACGATGAAGCCCCGGTCGACGAGCGTGGCGAGGACCCGGTGGGTCGTGGCCTTCGCCAGGCCCGTCGCCTCCACGACGTCGGTGAACCGCGAGTGGCGCAGCGCCGCCTCGAGCACGAGCAGCGTCTTCTCGCTCGCGTTCGTCTTCGCGCCCTGCGCGTCGTGCTCGCGGGGCGTGGGCTGGGTCTGGGCCATGGGGCTCACCTCTCGTCGCGGGTCGAAACCGTCAACGCATGTCGGTGATGGGGAAGCCGTCCATGTCGTCGAACGACTGATTCTCGCCCGCCATGGCCCACACGAAGCTGTAGCTCGCGGTGCCGACACCCGAGTGGACGGACCAGCTGGGGGAGATGATCGCCTCCTCGTTGCCGACGACCAGGTGCCGCGTCTCGTCGGGGCGTCCGAGCAGGTGGACGACGCGCGCGTCGTCGGGCAGGTCGAAGTAGAGGTAGGCCTCCATGCGGCGGTCGTGCGTGTGCGCCGGCATGGTGTTCCACATGCTGCCGGGGTGCAGCGTCGTCACGCCCATGACGACCTGGCACGAGCGCACGCCGTTCTCGTGGATGTACTGGTTGAGCGTGCGGCGGTTGGACGTCAGCGCGTCGCCGAGCTCGCGGACCGTGCCGTGGCCGGCCTCGACGAGGGTCGTCGGGTAGGCGGTGTGGGCGGGGGCGGAGACGACGTAGAAGCGCGCGGGGCTCGTCGCGTCGGCGGACGCGAACGTCACGTCACGCGCGCCGCGCCCGAGGTAGAGGCACGAGCCGTGCGCGAGGTCGTACGTCGTGCCGTCGACCGTGACGGTCCCGCTGCCGCCGACGTTGACGACGCCCGCCTCGCGGTGCTCGAGGAAGTACTCGGAGCGGATCTCGGGGAACGTCGGCAGGGCGACCGGTCCGGTGACCGGCTTGGCGCCCAGCAGGACGACGCGGTCGTGGTGGGTGTAGACCGCGTTCGCCTCGTCGTCGACGAAGAGGCCGGGCACGAGGTAGCGGCGGCGGAGCTCGGCGGTGTCCATGCCGGGGATCTGCTCGGGGCTGGTCGCGTAGCGCTGTTCCATGAGGGACCTTCCTGGGGTGGGGCGTGCGGCGGCGCGGCGTGCGGCCGCCTGCCCGGGACGCTGCGCGACGTAGGCCGCGCAGCGTCCGGGCGGGTGGTGGTCAGGGCGTGACGAGGCCGAGCTGCGTGGGCAGCCACATCGACAGCGCCGGCGTGAAGATGACCATGAGGAGGACGAGGATCAGGGCGCCGAAGAAGGGCAGCAGGCGCCGGATCACCGCCTCGATCGAGATGTTCGCGACCTTGGCGCCGACGAAGAGGATCGGCCCGACCGGTGGCGTGATGGTCCCGATGGAGAGGTTGAAGACCATCATGATGCCGAAGTGCACGGGGTGGATCCCCATGGCCATGACGATCGGCAGGAAGATCGGCGTGAAGATCAGCACCGCCGGCGTCGGGTCCATGAAGCACCCGAGGATCAGCAGGATGACGGCGATCAGCAGGAGGATGACCACCGGGTTGGTGCTGACCGAGAAGATCGCCTCGGACGCCATCTGCGGGATCTGGGCGAACGACATGACGAAGCCCATGATCGAGCTGACCCCGACGAGGAACATGACGACGGCCGTGGTGCGTGCCGCGTCCATGAGCATCGTGGGGATCTGGCGCGCCTTGATGGTCCGGTAGAAGAACGACAGGACGAGCGAGTAGACGACCGCGATGACCGAGCCCTCGGTCGGGGTGAAGTACCCGGCCAGGATGCCGCCGATGACGATGACGATGAGCAGCAGGGCCGGCACGGCCGCCAGGATGACGCGCGTGCCCTGGCGGAAGCCGATGCGCTCGGTGACCTTGAGCTCGGGCCGCTTGCGGGCGTACAGGTACACGATGAGCATGCAGGCACCGGCCCACATGGCACCGGGGATGTAGCCGGCGACGAACAGCGCGGCGACCGAGGCGCTCGAGACGAGCGAGTACACGATCATCAGGTTGCTCGGCGGGATGATCATGCCCGAGGGCGCCGAGGCGATGTTCGTCGCGGCCGCGAAGGACTTGTCGTAGCCCTCGCGCTGCTGGATCGGGCCGATGGTCGAGCCGATGGCGGCCGCGGCGGCGACGCCGGAGCCGGACACCGCGCCGAAGAGCGCGTTGGCGGCGACGTTCGTCTGGGCGAGCGAGCCGGGCATGCGCCCGACCATCACCTTGGCGGCGTTGACGAGCCGTAGCGCGATCCCGCCTTGGTTCATGATCACGCCGGCGAGCACGAAGAACGGGATCGCGAGCAGGGGGAACGAGTTGATCCCCCGGAAGACCTGCTGGGCCGAGGTGAGCACACCGTTCTCGAAGCCGAGAGCGGTGACCATCGCGGCCAGCGAGGACAGGCCGACGGCGACGCTGATGGGTGCTCCGATGAGCAGGAAGACGGCGATGCCGCCGAGCAGGATGAGTGCGGCGAGTGCTGCGGGGTCCATGGGTCAGGCCTCCTTCACAGGACGTCAGGCTCGGCGTCCTCGACGGCGCGCTCGGCGCCGGTGAGGATCCTGACCAGGTGGTAGACGGTGTACAGGGCGATGAGCACCCCGGAGATCGGCAGCGCCAGGTACAGCGGGCCGACGTTCACCGGCAGGCCGGTGAGGTTCTGGTCCCAGGCCAGCTCGACGACCTGCAGCCCGCCCCACACGAGGACGAGGGCGGTGAAGACGAGGATCGCGAGCTGGACGAGCACCGCCACGACGACCTGCACCTTGCCGGGGAGCTTCTTCACGGCGAAGTCGACCGCGATGTGGCCGCGCTCGCCGAAGACGAGCGCCGACGCGAAGAGGCCCAGCCAGATGAACAGGTACTTGGCGAGCTCCTCGGACCAGGTGCTGGGCTGGTCGAGGACCTGTCGGGTGAAGACCTGCCACGTGACGTCGACGACGAGCACGGCGAACAGCACCACGCACACCCACGTCAGCAGCCGGTCGAGGAGCAGCTTTGCTCTGGTCATTGGTCAGACCTCTTCGCGTCGGTCGCCGGTCACTTGGCCGCGGCGCGGACCTGGTCGTAGATCGTCTTGGTGACGTCGTTCGTCAGCTTCTTCTCCGTCAGCGGAGCGATCGCCGCGTTGAACGCCTCGGTGTCGACCTCGTTGAACTTCGCGCCCGCGGCCTCGGCGGCCTTGATGCCCTCGGCGACCTGCTCCTTCCAGAGCTTGGCCTCCTCGACGCGCGCCTCGGCGAGGAGCTCGGTGAAGATCTCCTGGTGCTCGGGCGTCATGGCGTCGTAGACGTCAGGGCTGATGATCAGGTAGTCGGGGAACATGAGGTGGCGCGTGTAGCTGTAGTACGGCGCGACCTCGGCGTGCTTGAGGTTCGAGTAGATGAGCTCGTTGTTCTCGCCGCCCTCGATGACGCCGGACTGGATGGCCGTGTAGACCTCGCCCTGGCCCATCGGGGTGCCCGTGCCGCCCATCAGCGACATCATCTCGATGTTGGTGTCGGACTCGATGACGCGGATCTTCATGCCCGCGAGGTCGGCCGGCGTGTTGATCGGCTTCTCGGCGTTGTAGACCGACCGGACGCCGCCGTGGAACGCGCTGACGACCTTGATGCCCTGGTCCTCGAGCGAGGAGTACAGGTCGCCGACGATCGCCGGGTCGTTCGTCACCTCGCTCTGGTGCTCCTGCGAGTCGAAGACGAACGGCAGGTTGAAGACCACGAAGTCCGGGTTGAAGTTCTCGAGCAGCGAGCCGCCGATGTAGGCCATCTCGATCGTGCCGGCCTGGACCAGCTCGATGGTCTCGCGCTGCGCCCCGAGCGTCTCGTTCGGGAACACCTCGATGTCGTACGCGCCGTCGGTCGCCTCGAACAGCTTGTCGCCGAGCTCGTCGAGCACGATGTACTGCGGGTGGTTCTCGGGCTGGTTGAACGCGGCCTTCATGACCAGCGTGTCCGCGTTCGGCTTCGCTGCGTCACCCTCGGCCGTCGCGCTGGGGGTGTCCTTCGCGGCGGGTGACGTGCCCGCGCTGCACGCCGTGAGCGCCAGCACGGAGGCGCCGATGAGCGCGGTGATCGTCGCGGCCTTGTTTCGCCTCATGGGGGGTGTACTCCTCTGTCGGCTCACCGGGGGGTGAGCGGGTGGTGCTCGGTGAGCACCGCCCGGTTGTGGGCTGAGTCCCGACGACCGTGTCGCGACTCGTGCTGACCTCGCTGTCAGTGCCACGGGTATGGAACCATGTTCCGAGGCACGGAACAAACCTTGCCCGATACCGAAGCCCCGTAGCACAACTTTGGTCCCGGGTGGGCGGTGATCCGCCGTGCCGTAGCCGACATTCGAGACGGAGCAACGATGCTTTCCACCCTCACCCCCGACCGCCCCCTGCTCGGGGCGTACGCGATGGCGCCGCGGGAGGGGGACCAGCGGGCGCGGTTCTGGGACGCCGTGGCCGACCTGCCGGCCGGCGGCCTCGAGCTGCCGCTGCCCGCGCCGGGCGCGGGTCCCGAGCCGGCGACCCTCGCCGCGCGCAGCGACCTGCGCCTGCTCGTGACCTGCATCCCCACCGTCATGGGCCGGCTCGCGGAGCAGCCCGCGTACGGCCTGGCCTCGACCGACGAGGACGCGCGACGCAGCGCGCTGGCGGACGTCCGCCGGGCCCGCGACCTGGCCGAGGACCAGGCCGCGGCCGGGGGCGCACGCGTCGCCGCCATCCAGGTGCACAGCGCGCCCGGGCCGCGTTGCGGCAGCCGCGACGCCCTCGCCCGCTCGCTGGACGAGATCCTCGCGTGGGACCTCGCCGGGGCCCGGCTGCTCGTCGAGCACTGCGACGCGCTGGTCGCCGGGCAGCAGCCCGCCAAGGGGTTCCTGCCGATCGAGGAGGAGCTCGCCGTCCTCGCCGGTTGTGCAGGGTCCGACGGCGCCGGCCCCGGCCTCGCGGTCAACTGGGGCCGGTCCGCCATCGAGGGGCGCAGCCTGCACACCCCGCTCGAGCACCTGCAGGCGGCGTCCGACGCCGGGCTGCTCGGCGCCCTGGTGCTGTCCGGCGCGACCGACGCGCAGACGCCGTGGGGCGCGCCGTGGTCCGACGCCCACATCCCGCCGCGCGGCGACGCCCCGGCGCTCGGCGCGTCCGCCGACTCGCTGCTGGGACCGGACGAGGTCGCCGCTGCCCTCGCGCTCACCGGGCCGGGCTGCCTCGTCGCCGTCAAGATCGCGGTGCGGCCCGCCGACGCCGACGTCGCCACCCGGATCGCGGTCGCGCGCGCCGCGCTCGCCCAGGTGGCCGCGGCGTCGGGACACGGCCGATGACCGGGGCCCGCGTGGGCGTCGTCGGCCTGGGCACGATGGGCGCGCCCATGGCGCGGCACGTGCTCGCCGCCGGCTTCCCGCTGCACGTCACCGCCCGCCGCCCCGAGGCGACGGCGGCGCTCGTGGCCGACGGCGCCACGGCGCACGCCACCGCGCGCGACCTGGCGGCGCACAGCGACGTCGTCGTCACCGTGCTGCCCGACCTGCCGGAGCTCGTCGGGGTCCTCGAGGGCCCCGACGGGCTGCTCGCCGGGGTGGCCGGGCCGCTCGTGCTCGTCGTGTGCTCCACGAGCTCACCGACGGGCGTGCGCGAGCTCGGCGCCGCCCTCGACGCGCGCACCGGCGGTGCCGTGCGGCTGGTGGACGCTCCCGTCAGCGGCGGCCAGGAGGGCGCCGAGGCCGGGACGCTCGCGATCATGGTCGGCGGCACGCCGGACGACGTCGCGCACGTGCTGCCCGTGCTCGAGGCGGCGGGCACGCCCGTGCACCTCGGGCCGCTGGGATCCGGGCAGGTCGCCAAGGCGTGCAACCAGGTCGTCGTCGCGGCGACCGTCACGGCGCTGGCCGAGGCCGCGGTCCTGGCCGAGCGCGCGGGCCTGGACGTCGCCCGCATGCTCGACCTGCTCGCGGGCGGGTACGCCGGCAGCCGCGTGCTCGAGGTCAAGAAGCACCGGTTCGTCGCCCACGACCACAGCCCGTCGGGCCCGGCCCGCTACATGGTCAAGGACCTGCGCGGCGCGCTCGACGAGGCGGGCCGCACCGGGACGGCCACCGTCCTGACCGACGTGCTCCTCGAGGTCTTCACGAGCGTGACGGACGCCGGCCTGGGGGACCTCGACACGTCGGTCGTGCAGGACTGGATCGCGGGGCGCACACCCCCGGGGTGAGCCCCGGGCGAGCGCGGCGCGCCGTGCACGACGGTGCCCGCACTCATCTCCGCGCGGCGCGGGCGAGTGCGAGTACCACCCACGGCGGGCGCCCTGCGAGGACCTCACTCCTCGGAAGGGGCGCCCGCTCCCGACTACCTTCCACCGCAGCTCCCCGGGCACCGGCGCCCGGAGGGGGCCCGAGCACACGCGAGGAACGCCATGACCGACCCCACCCCTGAACCCCACGCCCGCGTCGGCGGGCGGTTGACGCCCGGTGCCCTGCGCAACCTGGCCGACACGCTGCGCGCCGAGAACGCCGGTGCGATCCTCCTGCTGCTCGGGGCGGTCGTCGCCCTGGTCTGGGCCAACTCCCCGTGGTCCGCCGGCTACGACACGCTGAGCGGGACCGTCGTCGGCCCGGCGGCCCTGCACCTCGACCTGACCGTCGCGCAGTGGGCGACCGACGGGCTGCTCGCGATCTTCTTCTTCGTCGTGGGGCTCGAGCTCAAGCGCGAGATGGTCGACGGGCAGCTCCGGCGCCCGTCGACCGCGATCGTCCCGATCCTCGCGGCAGTCGGCGGCATGGCCGCGCCCGCGCTGATCTACACGGTGGTCAACCTGCAGGCCGGCGGCAGCTCCGAGGGCTGGGCCATCCCGGTGGCGACCGACATCGCGTTCGCGGTGGCCGTCCTGACGGTCTTCGGCAAGCGGCTCCCCACGGCGCTGCGCGCGTTCCTGCTCACGCTCGCCGTGGTCGACGACCTGCTCGGCATCGTCGTCATCGCGGTCTTCTACGCCGTCGGCCTGCAGTTCGTATGGCTCGCCGTGTCGCTCGCGACGATCGGCGTGTTCGCGGTGCTGGTGCGGCGCCGGACGTCGGCGTGGGTGCTGGTGCCGCTCGCCGTCCTGGCCTGGGCCTTCATGCACATGTCCGGTGTGCACGCGACCATCGCGGGCGTCATCCTGGGGTTCACCGTGCCGGCGCTCGCCCGCAAGGGCGAGACGATCAGCCGCGCCGAGCACCTCGAGCACCTGTGGCGGCCGGTGTCCGCCGGCGTCGCCGTGCCGGTCTTCGCGCTGTTCGCGGCGGGGGTGAGCATGAGCCCGAGCGCGCTGGCCGACGCGGTGTCGGACCCGGCCGCGCAGGGCGTCGCCCTCGGCCTGGTGCTCGGCAAGCCCGTGGGGATCCTGCTGGCGACGTTCCTGCTGGTCAAGCTCACCAAGGCGACGCTCGACCCGAGCGTGCGGTGGCCCGACCTGGCGGCCGTCAGCGTCGTGGCGGGCGTCGGGTTCACGGTCTCGCTGCTCATCGGTGAGCTCTCGTTCGCCGCGGACTCGCCGCACAGCGAGAACGTCAAGGCGGCGATCCTGCTGGGCTCGCTGACGGCCGCCGCGCTCGGTGCCGCGCTGCTCACCTGGCGGACCCGCGTGCAGGCCCGCCGGACCGCCACGGACGACGAGGTCGCCGTTCCTGCCTGACGACGCACGCCCCCGGCCCTGGTTGCGGGGCCGGGGGCGTGCGCGCGCTCAGGGACGGGGGAGCGCGAGCCCGTCGGGCAGCAGCGGCGGCAGGACCCGCAGGACGGCCGCGTGCAGGTCGGCGACGCGCCGGGGCGTCATGCGCTCGACGGGTGCCGTGACGGACACCGCCGCGACCGCGGCCCCCGCGCGCACGAGCGGCACGGCGACACAGCTGATGCCCGCCTCGTTCTCCTCGACCTCGGTCGCGTAGCCGGTGCGGCGGGCGCGCTCGACCACCTCCCACACGTGGTCGCCGTCGACCCTCGCGGCCGTGAGGTACCCGTCGAGCGCCGCGCGGTCCGTCCCGCGGTACGCGAGCAGCGCCCGCCCCAGCGCCGTGGTGACCGCGGGGCTGCGGCGCCCGATCGCCGACCACACCCGCAGCGGCCGGTCGGGCTCGACCTTGTCGAGGTAGACGACCTCGCGGCCGCTCAGCACGCCGAGGTGCACGAGCTCGTCGACCTCGCGGCTCAGCGCCAGCAGGGCCGGGTGCAGCAGGACCGGCAGGTTCTCGTCCCCGAAGTAGTCGTCGCCCAGCCGCGTCGCCGCGGCGCCCAGCGCGTACCGCCCCGACGGCTCCTGCGTCGCGAAGCCACGGTGCCGCAGCGCCGCGAGCGTCCGGTGCACGGTCGTCTTGTTCAGGCCCAGGTCGGCCGCCAGCTCCGCGAGCCCGGTGCCGGCCGGCCCCGCGGCAGCCAGGGCCTCGAGCACGCGCAGCGCCCGGTCGACCGCCTCGACGGGCGACGCGGCACCGTCCCCGGCGGCGGGGGGCGCGGCGTCGTCCGGGTCTGCCATGCCTGCAGCCTAGGAGCCGTACGGCCGCGGCGCGGACCAGGTGCGTCGCCGGACCGGGGCCGGTGGTGCGCCGCCGCTAGGCTCGACGTGTGCCGATCCCCGACGACGCCGCAGGTCACGGGCCGGACGGCGGTGCGTACGCCGGCGCCGTGCCCGGGCCCCCGCACGACACCGAGGCCGAGGTCGGCGTGGGTCCGTGGCCCGGCGGGCCGGACGCGTGGCCGCGGCTCGCGTCGGGCGCGCTCGACCCGCGCTACGACCCCGAGCTGCTCGCCCACGGCGACCGGCGCAACGTCGTCGACGCGTACCGGTACCAGACCGTCGAGGCGATCGTCGCGGACCTGGACACCCGGCGGAACCCGTTCCACGTCGCGATCGAGAACTGGGCGCACGACCTCAACATCGGGTCCGTCGTGCGGACCGCGAACGCGTTCAACAGCGCCGGCGTCCACGTCGTGGGCCGCCGCCGGTGGAACCGCCGCGGCGCCATGGTCACCGACCGCTACCTGCACGTCCACCACCACCCGGACGCGGCGGCCCTCGCGACGTGGGCCGCCGGTGCCGGGCCCGCCGGGACGCGCCTGCCGATCGTCGGCGTCGACAACGTGCCCGGCTCAGTCCCCCTGGAGGCGTACACCTTCCCGCCGCGGTGCGTCCTGCTGCTCGGTCAGGAGTCGACGGGGCTGACGCAGGCGGCGCAGGCGGTGTGCGACGTGGTCGTGCACATCACCCAGCACGGCAGCACGCGTTCCCTGAACGCCGGCGCGGCGGCCGCGATCGCCATGCACACGTGGGCCGTCCAGCACGTGGCGAGGTGACGCCGGCGGGTGCCTGACGGGGTCCCGGTGGACGTCCCGGAACGCTTCCGGCCCGGTGGTGGCAGACTCGTGTCGTACCGCACCCCGATCACCAGGAGATGCCGCGATGCCCATCGCAACCCCCGAGGTCTACGCCGAGATGATCGACCGGGCGAAGGCCGGCAAGTTCGCCTACCCCGCCGTCAACATCACGTCGTCCCAGACCGTCACCGCCGCCATCCAGGGCTTCGCGGAGGCCGAGTCGGACGGCATCATCCAGGTCTCCGTCGGCGGCGCCGAGTACGCCTCCGGCTCGACCATCAAGAACCGCGTCTCGGGCACGCTCGCCCTCGCGGCGTACGCGACCGAGGTCGCCAAGAACTACGGCGTCACGATCGCCCTGCACACCGACCACTGCGTCAAGAAGAACCTCGACTCGTGGGTCCGCCCGCTGCTCGAGCTCGAGGCGGAGCAGGTCAAGCGCGGCGAGAACCCGACGTTCCAGTCGCACATGTTCGACGGCTCGGACATCCCGCTCGACGAGAACCTCGTCATCGCGGCGGAGCTCCTCGAGATGTCGCAGGCGGCACGCACGATCCTCGAGATCGAGGTCGGCGTCGTCGGTGGCGAGGAGGACGGCCACGAGGCCGAGATCAACGAGAAGCTCTACACGACGGCCGAGGACGGCCTGGCGACGGTCCGCGCGCTCGGCGCCGGCGAGAAGGGCCGCTACCTGACGGCCCTGACGTTCGGCAACGTGCACGGCGTGTACAAGCCGGGTGCCGTCAAGCTGCGCCCGTCGATCCTCCTGGACATCCAGAAGGCCGTCGGTGCCGAGATCGGCAAGGAGAACCCGTTCGACCTCGTGTTCCACGGCGGGTCGGGCTCCACGGCCGAGGAGATCTCGGAGGCCGTCGACAACGGCGTCATCAAGATGAACATCGACACCGACACGCAGTACGCGTTCACGCGTCCCGTCGTCGGCCACATGTTCACGAACTACGACGGCGTCCTGAAGATCGACGGCGAGGTCGGCAACAAGAAGGCGTACGACCCCCGCGCGTGGGGCAAGCTCGCCGAGGCCGGCATGGCCGCGCGCATCGTCGAGGCGTGCCAGCAGCTGCGGTCGGCGGGCACCAAGATCTCCTGATCACCGCCTGCTCGACGCCGACGGCCCCGGTCCCCGTGAGGGGGCCGGGGCCGTCCGCGTCGGACCAGGTGCTCAGGCGGGCGGTTCGACCGGCTCGAAGGGTTCGTCCACGTCGTCGTCGACGACGTCGAGGAGCTCGCCGATGCGGGTGACCTCGAGCAGGAACCGCACGGTCGGCGGCACCCGCAGCAGACGCACCCGGTGCTCGCTGCGGATCGACAGCCGCGCGAGGAACGCGACGCCGGACGAGTCCATGAACGTGACGTGGTGCGCGTCGACCTCGATCGGCAGACCGCGCTGCTCGGCCTCGGCGGTCGCCTCCTGGAGCTCGGGGCCGAGGTCGGCGTCGACCTCTCCCGAGAGGACGATGCGGGTGCGGTCCGCACCCACGATGACCTGCACGGCGCCGGGTTCCCCGACCGTCGTGGCTTCCGTCGCGTCTGACGTGGCGGCGTCCTGGCCGGCGGAAGGACTGTTAACGTCTCGCACGATGCTCCTTCCGGGCGCTGGCGGGGCTCACCGGGGTGGTCGAGCCGTCCGTCCTTCGGCACGCTAGACGATCGGAGGTGGTGGTGGTCAACTCCTACGCCGCCGAACCGATGCCAGAGCCTACGCCGCAGATGCCCGGCGACGGGCGTTCTGTGACGTTCGGGACGTCCCGTCCGGTCCTGGCGGTCGCCCTCGCCGCCACCCAGATCCCCATGGCGCTGCTGCGCGTCGCCCGCGCGGGACTGCGGGTCGTGTGGGTGAACGACGCGCTCGCACGCGCCGTCGGTCACGACGCGGACGAGGTCGTCGGCGTCGACGTGCTGACCGACCCGCGGGTGCGCCCGTGCGACCCCGACGCCGCCCGCGACGTGTCGCGCGGACCCTCCACGCACCCCGTCGTGCTGCGTCGCGCGGACGGCACGGACGTGCGCTGCGTCGTGCACGTGTCACCGCTGCCGCCGGGTCCCGACGTGCCCGCGGGCACGCTGGTCGCCGCCGTCCAGGACCTCACGGCCGAGCTGACGGCGTCCGCCGAGCACGCGGCGCTGGTCGCCGAGGAGCGCCGCGAACGGCGGAGCCTGTCGCTCATCGCGCGCGTCTCGGACCTGCTGATGAACCTCGACGAGCCACGCGGCCTGCGGGAGATCGCGAACCTGCTGGAGTCGCAGGTCGTCGACCGTGCGGAGTTCTTCCTGTTCGACCACGGGCTGTGGGCCGCGGACGGGCTGGAGCCGGTCCACGGGTCGGGTGCGCGGCACCACGGCCCGTCCGGCCGGATGCTGTCGCGCTGCCCGCGTGACCCCGTGGGGCAGCTCCTGTCCGGCGCGCGCGACGGCCTCGTCGAGCTCGACCTGGCCGGTGACCACCCGGAGGGCACGTACTCGAGGTGGCTGTCCGGCCGGCTGGCGGCGCAGGGTGCGGACGACGGCGACCGGGTCGTCGTGCAGGCGGTCCCCGGGCGGCGACGCGTCGTGGGCGTGCTCGTCGTGCGCCCCCACGGCGGCGGGGGGCGTGCCGCGCTGGGGGCGTCGGAGCGCACGGTGGTCGAGCTGGTCGCGCGGCGCGTGGGGCTGTCCATCGACAACGTGCGGCTCTACGACCGCGAGCACCGCCTGGCCGAGACGCTGCAGCGCGCGATGCTGCCGGAGCAGGCCGAGGTCGACGGGCTCGACGTGTGGACCTACTACTCGCCCAACGCCGACGACGCCCAGGTCGGCGGCGACTGGTACGACGTGCTGCAGATCGACCCCGAGACGGTCAGCGTCGTCATCGGCGACGTCGTCGGGCACGACATCGAGGCGGCCGCCACGATGGGCCAGCTGCGCTCGGTGGTCCGGTCCTACGCGTTCGACATCACGACGCCCGGGCCCGTGCTGGACCGTGTCGACCAGCTCTTCGGCGGCATGCGGATCCCGCGCGCGGCGAGCATGGTGTACTCCGCGCTGCGGCGTGGCGCCGACGGCGGCTGGGTGCTGCAGTACACACGCGCCGGCCACCTGCCGCTGCTGCTCGTGCGGGACGGCCACGCGCAGCAGCTGCGGGGCACCGGCGGGCGGCTCGTGGGATTCGGGTCCGGAGGCCGCGCGACGGACGAGGCCGCGCTGGCGCCCGGGGACGTCGTGGTGTTCTACACGGACGGCCTCGTCGAGCGGCGCGACCGCAGCCTGCGGGACGGTCTGGCGGTCCTGGAGGTGGTCGCCGCGGGCATCACGGCACGGGACGCGGCCGGGATCGGCGAGGACCTGCTGTCCCGCCTCGCGGACCACCCGGAGGACGACGTCGCGATGGTCGTCCTGCGGGTGCCCGGTGGCGACGACGACCTGGCGGGTGCCGTCAGCCCGCGTCGCCGACGCTGGGCGCTGCCGAGCGAGCCGGCGTCGATCGGCCGTGCGCGGCACGCCGTGGTGCGGACCTGCGAGGCCTGGGAGATGCCCGACGCGTCGAACGCCGAGCTGATCGTGTCGGAGCTGGTCGCCAACGCCGTGCTGCACGGCTGGGGGCACGTGGCGCTGCAGCTCTACGACACGGGCGACGGGCTGCGCATCGAGGTCGAGGACGGCAACCCGGCCCCGCCGGTGACGACCGACGGGCACCCCGGGCGCGTCGGGGGGTTCGGGATGCAGATCGTCGAGCGGCTGGCCGACTGGGGCTGGCGCCAGTCGCGCGGCGGCAAGGTCGTGTGGGCGAAGGTGCGCCCGGGGTCCCTGCCCGCTGGGGCCCGCCGGGCGTAGGCGAGCGCGAGCGGCGACGTCGTCGCTCGCGGTGGTGCGGTCGCGCGGTCCGGTCAGACGGGTGCGGGCTCGCCCTCGGGGCTGCTCGGGAGCTCGGCGCCGAGCTCGCAGCGGTGGTCCGCGTCGATGCGGAACAGCTCGAGCGCGCCGCAGATCTCCAGGACGAACAGGTCGCGGTCGGCTGCGCCGCGCAGGACGGTCGCACCGCCGCGGCGTCGGCCCGCGTCGGCGAGCGAGATGAGGAACGCGGCGCCCGTGGAGTCCATGAAGGTCACCCGGCACATGTCGATGACCAGCAGCTGCCGACGCAGGCCGACGACGCGCGCGGTCACCTCGGGGAACTGCTCGCGCTCGGCCAGGTCGAGGTCACCGGCGATGAGGAGCGTCGTGGTCGTGGAGGACGTCGATATCTCGATCATGGCTGTCCTGTGGTCCGAGCCGACCGGGGGAGGGGGAGTCCGCGGGGTGTGCTGGTCGGCCGTTCGACTCTAACGGCGGCGTCCAGCGGGTGCGACCGCAGGTCCGTGTCACGGCGGTTCGCCCCGGTCGGGGCGTCGTACGCCCGGGGCACGCCGGTGCGACACTGGCGCCATGACCCACGAGAACCTGCTCGACGGCCCCGCGCCGACGCTGCTGCCCGCCGACGGCCCCGACGCGACGGCGCGTGCCGCCCTCGCCTCCGGGGCGGACCCGCGCGACGTGGTGAGCGCGGCCCCCGCGGCGTCGCTGGTGTGGGCGCTGCTGGCCGAGCGGGCGGACGACCCGGTCGCGGCGTACGCGTACGCACGGACGGGCTACCACCGCGGCCTGGACGCGCTGCGCGGTGCCGGCTGGCGCGGTCGCGGCCCGGTGCCGGTCGCGCACGAGCCGAACCAGGGCTTCCTGCGGTCGCTGCTCGCGCTCGCGACGGCGGCGGACGCCCTGGGGGAGACCGCGGAGGGCGAGCGCTGCCGCCAGTTCCTGCGGGACTGCGGGACGTCGGCCGACGAGGTCGCCGCGCTGCGCTGAGGACGCCGGCGGGCGCCCCTCGACGCTCCCGCCGTCGTGCACCGGACCTCGCGGTGTGGACGCGCACCGCTGGCCGACGCGGTCCTCCGGTACCCTTCCGGTGGTACGCGTCACTGCCGCGCGTCCTCGGGTCACCCGCGCCGCGAGCCCGCTCGCGCCCGTCTGCGGGCGGAGCCGCATCGCAGGCAGCGGGGAGTGGTGATCGTCATGCCGGCCGTCGTGGTGCTCGGTGCGCAGTGGGGCGACGAGGGCAAGGGGAAGGCGACCGACCAGCTCGGTGACCGCACGGACGTCGTCGTGAAGTTCAACGGCGGCAACAACGCCGGTCACACGGTCGTCATCGAGGGCGAGAAGTACGCCCTGCACCTGCTGCCGTCGGGGATCCTCACCCCGGGCGTCGTCCCGGTGATCGCCAACGGCGTCGTCATCGACATCGAGGTGCTCTTCGAGGAGATCGACGCGCTCGAGGCGCGGGGCGTCGACACCTCGCGCCTGCTGGTCTCGTCGGCCGCGCACGTCATCGCGCCGTACAACCGCACGATGGACAAGGTCGCCGAGCGCTTCCTGGGCAAGCGCCGCATCGGCACGACCGGCCGGGGCATCGGCCCCACGTACGCCGACAAGATCAACCGCATCGGCATCCGCGTGCAGGACCTCTTCGACGAGGGGATCCTGCGGCAGAAGGTCGAGGGTGCGCTCGACCAGAAGAACCACCTGCTGGTGAAGGTCTACAACCGGCGCGCGATCACGGTCGAGGAGACGCTGGACGACCTGCTGCGCCACGCCGAGCGCCTGCGCCCGTTCGTCGCGGACACCCCGCAGTTCCTCAACCGGTCGCTCGACGAGGGCAAGACCCTGGTCTTCGAGGCGGGGCAGGCCACGATGCTCGACGTCGACCACGGCACGTACCCGTTCGTCACGTCGTCCGCGTGCACCGCGGGCGGGGCGTGCACGGGCTCGGGCGTGGGGCCGACCCGCATCGACCGGGTCGTGGCGGTCGCCAAGGCGTACACGACGCGCGTGGGCGAGGGGCCGTTCCCCACCGAGCTGCTCGACGACGACGGCGAGTGGCTGCGTCAGACCGGCGGCGAGTTCGGCACCACGACGGGCCGGCCGCGCCGCACCGGCTGGTACGACTCGGTGGTCGTGCGCTACGCCTCGATGGTCAACGGCCTGACGGACCTCGTCGTCACCAAGCTCGACGTGCTCACGGGCCGCGAGCGGGTCCCCGTCTGCGTCGCGTACGACGTGGACGGCCGGCGCGTCGAGGACATGCCGATCGACCAGAGCGACTTCCACCACGCCCGGCCGGTGTACGAGTACCTCGACGGCTGGAGCGAGGACATCTCCCACGCGCGGGAGTTCGACGACCTGCCGAAGGCCGCCCAGCGGTACCTGCAGTTCCTCGAGGACGTGTCGGGCACGCGCATCTCGTCGGTCGGCGTCGGTCCCGGGCGCGAGGCGACGATCATCCGGCACGAGCTCCTGGCCTGAGAGCGCGCGCACCGCGCGCACGTCCGGACGGGTGACCGTCGTGCCTAGTGGTCACGGCGGTGCGGCTGGTGGTGTGAGACTCCCGCCGTGGATGCCGCCGCTTGGGACTCGCCCGCCGCCTACGTGGTCGTCGGGGCGCTCGTGCTCGTCGTCGTCGGGGTGCTGGTCGCCGTGGTCGCGGCGAGCCCGGCGCACCGTCTGCTCGGCATGCAGGACGGTGCGCCGTGGTGGTTCTCCCCGGCCGGCGGCAAGACGCAGGGCGCGGTGGTCGCGTACCTCGGTGCGCTGGTGGCCGTCGGGGCGACCGTGCTCGTCGTCGCGGGCTCGTACGTCGGCCCGACGCTCGCGTGGACGCTGTGCTGGACGTCGGCCGCCCTGCTGCTGTGGGCCACCGTGACACGGTTCGGCAAGCTCGCCGTGCACCTGGCCACCGGGGGACGGGCGACGTGGGACGACCCGCTCGAGTCGGACTACGTGCAGACCGACGGCGCGGGTGACGACGTCGACCTGCGTGCGGCCCGCGACGCCGCACGTGGCGGCGACTGGCGCCCTGCCGCGCACCTGCTGGCCGTCACGGCCGACGCGGACGCGCGGCACGACCGCGTCGTCGAGCTCGCCACCGTGGCAGCGGTCAGCCCCCGCTGGCTGGAGACGTGGCTCGAGGCGGAGCCGCAGGCGCGCGACGCGCTCGCGGTGGGCGTGCAGGCCGCCGTCGAGCGGGCGTGGCTGCGCCGCGGCACGGACTACGAGGTGCGGGACGTCGAAGGTTTCCTCGCCGGCCTGCAGGAGGCGGACGCCGAGGCGACCACCGCCCTGCAGGTCTGGCCCGACGACCCGTCGGTGCTGGCGTCCCGGCTCGCGGTGGCCCGCGGCCTGCAGCTGGGCAAGGAGGAGCACGAGCGTCGCCTCGCACGTCTGCGGGCGGTCGCGCCGCTGCACCGGGGCGGCCTCGGTGAGGCGCTGCAGTTCGTCGCGCCGAAGTGGTACGGCAGCACCGAGGAGATGTTCGGCCTGGCGCGCTCGGTGAGCTGGCAGGCGCCGGCGGGCGACGCGGTCGGGCTGCTCGTCGTCGTCGCGCACCTCGAGCAGTACGCGCACCTGCTCAACCGGTCGCAGCACGCGGCCGACTCCCACATCGAGAGCCCCGCGACGCGGGCCGAGCTGCGCGCCGCGGCGGAGCGCTGGTCGTCGCAGGAGCCGTCGCCGGTCGGCCGCGCGTGGGGGCACAACGTGCTGGCGATGGCCTTCTGGCTGGCCGACCTGCCGGCCGACGCCGCACCGCACCTCGCGCGCACACGCGAGCACCTCCTCGAGCTCCCGTGGGGGTACCTGGGCGACCCGCGCGAGGTCCACGCGCAGGTGCAGGCGTGGGCGCGCGCCCGGGTCGGTGACGTCGCGGCCTGAGCCCGGCGCGGACCTGTGGACGCGCACAGGCCCGGACCCGCGCGGCCGGTAGGGTCGGGCGACGTGGAGATCCTCGTCATCGGCACCGGTGCCCGTGAGCACGCCCTGGCCCGCACGCTGTCCCTCGACCCGGCGGTGACGCGCGTCCACGCGGCCCCGGGCAACCCCGGGATCGCGCAGCGCGCGACGCTGCACGCGGTCGACCCGCTCGACGGCGCCGCGGTCGCCGACCTCGCGCGCTCGCTGGGCGTCGACCTCGTGGTCGTGGGTCCCGAGGCGCCGCTCGTCGCGGGCGTCGCGGACGCCGTGCGCGCGGCGGGGATCCCGGTGTTCGGGCCGTCGGCGCAGGCCGCGCGGCTCGAGGGCTCGAAGGCGTTCGCGAAGGACGTCATGGCGGCGGCGGGCGTGCCGACGGCGGCCGCACGGGTCGCGACGACGCTCGACGAGGTCGCCGCCGCGCTCGACGAGTTCGGCGCGCCGCACGTCGTCAAGGAGGACGGGCTCGCCGCGGGCAAGGGTGTCGTCGTCACCGACGACCGCGAGGTCGCGCTCGCGCACGCGGCCGCCTGCCTGGCCAAGGAGGGCGGCAGCGTCGTCGTCGAGGAGTTCCTGGACGGCCCCGAGGTCTCGCTGTTCGTCCTGTGCGACGGCACCGACGTCGTCCCGCTCGTGCCGGCCCAGGACTTCAAGCGCGCGCTCGACGGCGACCAGGGGCCCAACACCGGTGGCATGGGCGCCTACTCGCCGCTGCCGTGGGCGCCCGAGGGGCTGGTGGACGAGGTCGTCGAGACCGTCGCACGCCCGACCGTCGCCGAGATGGCGCGCCGCGGCACGCCCTTCGTCGGCGTCCTGTACTGCGGCCTGGCGCTGACGAGCCGGGGCCTGCGCGTCGTGGAGTTCAACGCGCGGTTCGGCGACCCGGAGACGCAGGTGGTGCTCGCGCGCCTCGCGTCGCCGCTCGCCGAGGTGCTGCTCGCCGCGGCGCAGGGACGCCTCGCGCAGGTCGAGCCGCTGCACTGGCGCGCGGACGCCGCGGTCACCGTGGTGATCGCGGCGCACGGCTACCCGGGGACGGTCCGCACGGGCGACCCGATCACGGGCCTGGACGGGGCCGGCACGGTCCCCGGCGTGCACGTGCTGCACGCGGGCACCGCGGTGCGCACCACGAGCGACGACCCCGAGAACCCGATCAACGACCCCCTGCTGGTGTCCGACGGCGGCCGGGTGCTGTCCGTCGTGGGTGTGGGGGAGACCCTCGCCGCGGCGCGGCGGGCCGCGTACGTCGCGGTCGACCAGGTCGCCCTGGCCGGTTCGCAGCACCGGACGGACATCGCGCTGGCCGTGAGCGAGGGCTGAGCGCGTCGTCGACGTCCCCGCGCGGCCCGGTGACCGCGTCGCCGCCACGGTCGTCCTCGTCGCCCGCCGGCGCACGGCGGCCTGACCCGGACGCACGGAGGCACGGGGTGACGCGCGACCGCTGGACGGTCGGGCGTCGCCCCGTACCCGCGTCGCACGCCACACTGTGCCCGTGAACGCACCTCTCGACGTCCCCGCGCAGCTGCCCGGATGGCGGCACGTCTACTCCGGGAAGGTCCGCGACCTGTACGAGCCCGACGGCTCGCCCGCCGGCGTCGCGCTGCGTGACCTGCACGGCGACGTCGTGCTCGTCGTCGCGTCGGACCGCGTGTCCGCGTACGACCACGTGCTGTCGCCCGGCATCCCCGGCAAGGGCGTGGTCCTGACGCAGCTGAGCCTGTGGTGGTTCGAGCAGCTCGCGGACCTCGTGCCCAACCACGTGGTGGCGACCGACGTGCCCGACGCCGTCGCGGGGCGCGCGATGGTGTGCCGACGGCTGGACATGTTCCCCGTCGAGTGCGTCGCGCGGGGCTACCTCACGGGCTCGGGGCTCGCGGAGTACCGGGACGGCGGCGAGGTCACGGGCATCCCGCTGCCTGCGGGGCTCGTCGACGGCTCACGGCTCCCCGAGCCGATCTTCACGCCCGCGGCCAAGGCCGAGCTCGGCGAGCACGACGAGAACGTGCGGTTCTCGGTCGTCGTCGACACCGTGGGTCCCGCCGCGGCCGAGACGCTGCGCGACCTCACGCTGGCCGTGTACGCGCGGGCCGAGGCCGTCGCCCGCGAGCGCGGCGTCATCCTCGCGGACACCAAGCTCGAGTTCGGGACGGACCCGGTGACGGGGGCGATCACGCTCGGCGACGAGGTGCTGACCCCCGACTCGTCGCGCTTCTGGCCGGCCGACGCCTGGGAGCCGGGTCGCCCGCAGCCCAGCTTCGACAAGCAGTACGTGCGCGACTGGCTGACGTCGTCCGCGTCGGGCTGGGACCGGACGTCGGACGCGCCGCCGCCCGCGCTCCCGGCGGACGTCGTCACCCGGACCCGCGACCGCTACCTCGAGGCGTACGAGCGGCTGACAGGGCACCCTCTGGACGTGTGAGGTCGGGCGTCACGTGCCGAGGTCGACCTCCGGCAGCGCGTGCAGCTCACGCCACGGGAGCGCCTGCGCGGTGGCCACGCCCAGGACGTCGGCGGCCACGAGCGGTCCCAGGTCGAGGCCCGTGAGGTCCGCGACGTCGGCGACCGGGACCTGGAAGGTGCGGAACGGCCCGAGCGGAGGCGGCTCGTCGGCCGCGGCGGCCGCGTGCGTGCGCGCCGCCAGCTCGGTGGCGGGCAGCAGCGGCGTCTGGTCGAGGACGAACGCCGCGGACGCCAGGCGACGGCCCCCGTCGAGCGCCCACGCCGCCACCTTCCAGAACCGGCGCGGCAGGCCGATGCCGCGGTAGACCGGGTCGTCACCGGCGAGCACCGGCCCGGTGAGCACCGACAGGCGCAGCCGCTGCGCGCGGGCGTGCTCCAGCACGTGGTCCTCCAGGCCCAGCCAGAGCTCGCGGCTCTGGTTGAAGCCCGACGCCTGCGGCGCCGCGTTGGGGTACGCGAACGTGTCGCGGTTGGCCTGCGCCGCGACGCCCGGCTCGCCCCACACCGGGTCACGGCGCCGCACGAGGTGTCCCCGGTCCAGGTCGTTGCGGGCGTACAGCGCGGGACCGGCCTGCTCGTCGGCGTCGATGCGCGGGTCGAGGTACCAGTCGTCGTCGCGCGGGACGTCGAGCAGCGTGACCCCGTCGACGTTGACCGCCGTCGCGGCGGCCAGGCGGCGGACGGGATCCAGCAGCACGGTGAAGTGCGTCGCGGGCAGCTCGCGCACGGCCTGCGCCGGGATGGGCAGCGGGACCTGGGGCCCCAGGAACGTCGGGTCGTACCCCATGTGTCACCCCTGCCCACGAGCGGACCGTCGGACCGTCCTCACCGTACCCACGTCCCGCCGTCCGCTGGGTGGGACGGACGGTTCGCGAGACCGGGCCGGGAGCGCTGACGACGGGGCGGAGGACGACTCAGGCCGGTCTCGCGGAGGGCCCGTCCCACGGTGCGGACGTGCTCGGGGTGGCGGCCGTGCGGCTGCAGGGGACCGGCCACGGCGCGGCGTAGTGTCGCAGCAGCTCCCCGTTCACGTCGACGTCGTGTCATGTCCTGTCCCGGAGGTCCGGTGGACGTCTTCCGCCCGCTCGTCCTGCGTCGCGCGCGCCTGCTCGGTCAGGACGCACCCGTCGACGTCGTGCTGCGCGGCGGACGCATCGCCTCGGTCGGCCCGGCGGCAGGCTCGGCCTCCGCCGCGGCCCCGGGGCCTGCGGCGAGCGCCGCCGAGGTCGTCGACCTGGACGGCCGGCTCGTCCTGCCCGGGCTGTGGGACCAGCACACGCACCTCACGCAGTGGGCGCTCTCGCGCGGCCGGCTCGACGTCTCCGGCGCGACGTCGGCCGCGCACGCCGCCGCCCTCGTCCGCGAGCGGCTGGCGACCGACCCGCCCACCAGCGGGCGGCCGCTCGTCGGGATCGGGTTCCGGGACGGCTCCTGGCCCGACCGGCCGACGTCGGCACTGCTCGACGCGGTCGCCGGCGACGTGCCCGTCGTGCTCGTGTCCGGGGACCTGCACTGCGCCTGGGTGTCCACCGCGGGCCTGCGCCTGTTCGGCGTGCCGACGCACCCCACGGGCGTCCTGCGCGAGACCGAGTGGATGCCCCTCATGGGGGCGCTCGACCACGTCCCGGAGGACGTGCAGGACCGGCTCGTCACCGACGCGCTGCGCGCTGCGGCCGCCCGGGGCGTCGTCGGGGTCGTCGACCTGGAGATCGCGGACAACGTGTCGGTCTGGCGGCGACGGGCCGAGCTGGGGGACCCGGTCGTGCGGGTGCGCGCGGGCGTGTGGCCGGCGTACCTGGACCGCGTCGTCGCCGATGAGCTCCACACCGGCGACCGTGTCGCGGGGGCGCGCGTCACGCAGGGGCCGCTCAAGGTCATCGTCGACGGGTCGCTCAACACGCGGACGGCGTGGTGCCACGCGCCGTACCCGGGCGTCGAGGGCCCGCTGTCGCACGGCGTGCTCAACGTGCCCGCCGACGAGCTGGTCCCGCTCCTGCGGCACGCGCGTGCCCACGGGCTGACGTGCGCCGTGCACGCCATCGGCGACGCGGCGAACACCCTCGTCCTCGACGCGTTCGCGGCCACCGGCGCGCGCGGGTCGGTCGAGCACGCCCAGCTGCTCGGCACGGGTGACGTCGCGCGGTTCGCCGCCCTGGGGCTGACCGCGAGCGTGCAGCCGGGGCACATCCCCGACGACCGGGACGTCGCCGACCGGCACTGGGCCGGCCGGACGCACCGGGCGTTCCCGCTGGCGGAGCTGCACGCGGCCGGGGTCGACCTCGCGTTCGGGTCGGACGCGCCCGTCGCACCCCTGGACCCGTGGCTCGCGGTGGACGCGGCGGTCTGGCGCACGGGTGACGCGCGCCCGTCCTGGCACCCCGAGCAGGCGGTCGACGCCCTGACGGCGCTCGCGTCGTCCGTCGACGGCCGCCCGCTGACGCCCCGCGCGGGCGACCCGGCGGACCTCGTCGTCCTGGACGACGACCCGCTGGCGCTCGCCACGACGCCCGGCGCCGTGCGCACGACCCGCGTCGCCGCCACCCTCGTCGCCGCCACCTGGACCCACACGACCCTCTGACCCCCGACCCCCCGACCCACCACCCCCCGACCCACCACCCCCCACACCCACCACCCCACGGCGAACTCGTCCTTCGGCGGCTTCTGACGCCCCAGAAGCCGCCGAACGACAAGGTCGTCGGGTGGTGAGTCCAAGTGCTGGGACGGGAGACGGATCGGGCCGCCGGGCCGGACAGCCCGGCACGTGGGACGGCGTCCGGGGTGCGCGCGTCGCGCCGTAGGATCGGCAGCGATCCCCACCGCCGCGAACCAGGGAGCACCCCCGTGGGACGAGTCGTCGTCGACGTCATGCCGAAGCCCGAGATCCTCGACCCGCAGGGCAAGGCCGTCGCGAACGCGCTGCCGCGCCTCGGCTTCGGCCAGTTCACCGCCGTCCGCCAGGGCAAGCGGTTCGAGCTCGAGGTCGACGGGCCGGTGACGCCCGAGGTCCTCGAGGCCGCCGCCGCCGCAGCCGAGCAGGTCCTGTCGAACCCCGTGATCGAGGACGTCGTGCGCGTCGCCGACATCGAGGCCGATGCCGCCGCCACCGTCACGTCGCAGGGTCTGGCCTGATGGGTCGCGTCGGGGTCGTCACGTTCCCCGGCACGCTCGACGACCGGGACGCGGCGCGTGCCGTGCGCCTGGCGGGGGGCGAGCCGGTTGCGCTGTGGCACGCGGACGCCGACCTCAAGGGCGTCGACGCGGTCGTGCTGCCCGGCGGGTTCTCCTACGGCGACTACCTGCGCGCCGGGGCGATCAGCCGGTTCGCGCCGGTGATGGGCGAGGTCGTCGAGGCCGCAGGCAAGGGCCTGCCCGTGCTCGGCATCTGCAACGGCTTCCAGGTCCTCACCGAGGCGCACCTGCTGCCCGGGTCGATGATCAAGAACGACCACCTGCACTTCGTGTGCCGCGAGCAGGTGCTGTCGGTGGAGAACGCGACCACCGCGTGGACGCGCGCGTTCACGGCCGGTGAGCGCATCACGATCCCGCTGAAGAACCAGGACGGCCAGTACGTCGCCGACGAGC